>Ga0209060_10000570_pt1 | contig 62781 bp, 58 predicted proteins | sample Coa_R1_8_FD_187155 | JGI IMG/M metagenome (GOLD analysis project Ga0209060, IMG submission 187155) | Surface soil microbial communities from Centralia Pennsylvania, which are recovering from an underground coalmine fire - Coalmine... | ecosystem: Environmental > Terrestrial > Soil >... | reverse complement strand
ACCCCGACCGCTTCACCCCGAAAACAAAGCCGCCCGACCGAAATTCACCTACTTTCCTTTCGGTGGAGGCAGCCGCCAGTGCATTGGCGAGAGCTTCGCTTGGATGGAAGGCGTCCTCTCCATCGCCACCATCGCCCAACGCTGGCGCATGACCTATGCCTCCGTCACCCCACCCATCCCGCAAGCCAAGATCACCCTCCGCCCCCGCGACCCCCTCCTCATGCGCCTCATCCCACGCTGACGCACTTCATTTCAGGCTCGGATTCAGCGAATAAGTCCCCATCAGCTTCGCCTCCGCAAGCACGTGTCCCTTCAGCGCAGCCTCGACATTCTCCGCGACCAATTCCCCCTTCACATCCAGCCGATGCACATCCAGCGCATACAACGTAGTGGTGAACAATCGCATCATTCCACGGAGGACAAGGTCCGTCATACCCGTAATAATCCCCCTTCATATCCGGATCGCCCGCAAACCACCCCGTATAGCTGTTGATGCCATGTCGCATCCCTCCCGGAGTCTCCGGCCCAGACTTCCCACGCGCTGTCACTCCATCACTCTGCGCACCCGCAGCAATCTCCCGCGCAGACGCCGGAATTCCCCACAGCAGCCAGTGATAAAAGTTCACCCGCGGCAGCGAAGCCGGAACCTCTCGCCCCTCTTGATTCACATCGTCGCCCTTGCTCGGCACATCCGGATCATGACAAATCAATGCAAACGACTTCGTCCCCTCAGGCACATCACTCCACGCAAGCTGAGGATTCCGGTTCGTACTCAACGCGACATGGTTCGCCAGATCGATCACCGCAAAACAAAACTCCCCCGGAATCGCCGCGCCCTCGCTAAAACTATTGCTCGTCAACCTCATCGAATCATCTCCTCAAAAACTATGCCGTTGGATGCAAAACACATCGCAACTACAACGTTCCCATACTACAAAGCAACTCGTCACATCCTCATGGCCGTCCGCTCTAAACCGGAGTATCCTGTCGCCAAGAGGTGCGCCTATGCTCCGCAGAGACTTCCTCCGCCGCTCAGCCACTGGCCTGGGAGCCGCCTGGCTATCCAGCACAACATCCCTCGCCTCCATCCTCGCCTTCGAAACCCCCACCCAGAAATTCAACGCCCACGACGAGATCACCCTTGGCAAAACCGGCATTCGCACCAGTCGTCTCGCCATGGGAACCGGCACCATCGGCTTCGGCGGCTCCTCCAACCAGACCCGTCTAGGCATGAGTTCCTTCTCTCGCCTCCTCGTCAACGGCTACAACGAGAACGGCCTCCGCTTCTTCGACACCGCCGACTCCTACGGCAGCCATCCCTACGTCGCCACGGCCCTCAGGCAGCTCCCCCGCGACAAAGTCGTCGTCATGACCAAGTCCGACAACCGTGACCCCGCTGGCCTCCGTCGCGACCTCGACCGCTTCCGCCGCGAACTCGGCATCGACTACATCGACATCGTCCTCGTCCACTGCGTCACCGAAGCCGACTGGACCACACGTTACCGCGGCGTCATGGACGTCCTCTCCGAAGCCAAGCACCAGGGCACCATCCGAGCCCACGGCGTCTCCTGCCACAGCATCGAAGCTCTCCGCGCCGCAGCCGCATCCCCCTGGGTCGAAGTCGACCTCGTACGCCTCAATCCCGCCGGCGCCTACATGGACGCCGACCCCGGCACCGTCATCAAGATCATCAAGCAGATGCGCGCCGACGGCAAAGGCATCATCGGCATGAAGATCCTAGGTCAGGGCAGACTCCGTGACCGTCCATCCGAAGCCATTCGCTTCGCCCTCAATACCGGAGTCCTCGATGCCTTCACCATAGGCGCCGAATCCCAAAAAGAACAAGACGACCTGACCCAAAGAATCGCCGCCGCTTAAACCAACAAAGGGCCGCCTCGATTCCAGAGACGGCCCTTTCTACTACTCGATTATTGTGCCGGAGCAGTCCGCCTCCGCCGCCCACTGATCAGATAAACCGCAGCCCGCAACTCCAGCAGAGGATCATCCGAAGGCTCAATCCCATCCACTCGCGGAATCGGATCAAAGATGATCTGCTTCTGTTCCGGAGCATCATCGGCCACCTGTTCGGTCAACGCAATCGTGCCCACCTCCACCACCTTACGCTCTGCCGGCCAGTGAACCGTAGCGTCATTCACATTGTCGCCATCTTCAGCAACCTGCACCGTAACCTTCAACTTGATCGGACCCTTCGCCAGCCGCTCCGTCAGCTCATCAAAGAGATAGTTCGGCCCCTTACTAGCAACCGCTGCAGGATCCAGATGATCCTCGCCCGCCTCCGGAACGATCGTGTACCGTCCATACCGACTCACGCCATCCTTGTTGATAAACTTCATCGCCGTCAGGCCGAAGTAGCTCTCCCGCGCAAAGCTCGAAGGCGTCGGCCCCAGCACCGACACAAACGCCAGCGCCTTCGGATGGCTCCCGACAAACTCCTGCACCTTCGCCGGATCGCTCTGCGTAACCCCCTTCAAAAACTCCAGAAACTCCTGCCCATTCGAAGCCGGAAACGCATTCGCCGAGTGCGCAATGATGTCCGTGTGCACATGCTCCGCCAGATTGAACCGAATCGCAATCCCTCGCGGATTCGCATTCGGATCGTTATCCGGAATCAGCGGAATCCCTGTCGAGTCTGAGAACCTCACCGTCACCGGCGTCGACTCCCGCGTAGCATGCGGAGCCCGCGTCAACCACGCTGCATCCTTCGAAGGCGTAAACGTTCCCGTCAGCAGCGTACCTTTCGCATGCACAGGCCGAAATCCAGGATGGGGTCCAAAGATTGTCTCAAACTCCTTCAACAGCGCTTCACTCAGCGCAAGCACCTTCTCATCAGTAGTCAGTGGCATTCGTTCCTCCTTCGAAAAGAATGCCCTAAATCGCCACCCGTGTCAGCTTTGCGAACTTCCCGTTAATTTCCCGCACGCTTATACACTCACCCACGCCCCCGAAACCGATTAATCACTCGCCGGTCGCGCTTCGAAGGCCTTCCCACCGGCAGCGCCTCAAACTGAGCCATCGCCTTCCGCTCCTTCGCTGCCTTCAGTCGCAACTCCTTGCTTTGGTCGGTCTCTCGATAAAGAGTCTGCGCCACCGTCGCCGGCCCGCGAACTTCGCTCAGCAGCAGAACCTCGACCTGAAAGTCCCCACCCTCATTCTTCACCTGCAAAACATCTCCCACCCGAACATCCCGCGCAGCCTTGGCCACCTGCTGGTTCGACTGAACCCGTCCCAACTCACAAGCCTTCGCCGCTAACGCCCGCGTCTTGAAAAATCTCGCCGCCCAAAGCCACTTATCCATCCGTACAGAGGTCATACTTCATTCTCGTACATGTAACATCCAGAAGAATCCGGCGCTTCAGCAAATAAGCAGGAGGCAGAGAATATGGATGGATCAGCACCGACGCCGCAGAAGGCGGGTGTCAGCGACTATCTCGCCGCCGAACGAACCCTCCTTGCTTGGATTCGCACCGGCCTCGCCATGATGGCGATTCGGGTTTGTGGTGGCGCGCTTCGGACTCTTCCTCCAGCAAATCCAGGCCATGCAGACTTCTTCCTCAGAACAGCCCTACGGGTTGTCTCTGTGGTTCGGCACAGCACTGATTGTCGTTGGAGTCATCGTGAACGTCTTTGCGGGATGGCACCATATTCGATTGGTCCGAGCATTCGATCGCGGCGAAACATCACCCTCTCGTCCTTCGATCCAGGCTGTCGCAGTTGCTTTCTTTCTGGCATTGGTCGGTTTGGCAATGGCCATCTACCTCGTTTCGATCCGCAGTTCCGCTCATCCACAATTCGGCAACAACAAGGAGACATCCATGACGCTCGATAAAAACAAGGGGATCATCGACGTCCCCAGCAATCACACAGTGGACCAGACAGTAGACAAGCTCAAGTCAATACTCGAAGCGAAGGGAGTCACCCTGTTCGCGCTGATCGACCACAACGGAGAAGCGGAAAAAGTAGGAATGAAGATGCCTCCAACCAAACTCTTGATCTTCGGAAGCCCCAAAGCCGGCACTCCGATCATGCTCACCGCTCCCAGCAGCGCCATCGATCTCCCACTCAAGATTCTGATCTGGCAAGACATTCAGGGAAAAGTCTGGGTCTCCTACAACAGCCCGGCATATCTACAGGAACGACACAACGTACCCCGGGATCTACTGCCGAACATCGCGGTGATCGAAACATTGGCAGCCAAAGCAAGCGAGTAGCCCCGGTCATCGCAAACTGAGCCATCGCCTTCCGCTTCTCCGCTGCCTTCAGTCGCAACTCCTTGTTTTGGTTGGTCTCTCGCCGCCCAAAGCCACTTATCCATCCGTACCGAAGTCATGACCTCATTCTCGTACAGAGCCACACATAAATGAACTCCAACGCCTACTTCTTCATTGCCTTCGCATCATGTCCATTCTGATGTAACACCATATACGACACCTCACCCTTATCGTTCGTAAAGAACTCCGTCTCCGCATCCACCACCTTCAGAAAAAACTTAGTGTCCGACTCCGGAAACATCGGATACTTCCCCTGATTCGTGGCCTGCGTCATCAACTGATCGCCCTCCAGCGTGCACGTAATGCTGAAGTTCGGCGACAACGCATACGTCCCCACATACCGCGCAAGAACAGCACGATCCACCTTCACCGCCGTCCGCACAACAGGACGAAAATCCGGCCACCCATACTCCGCCGCAATACTCTGCATGACCTCCTGCGCTAGTCTCGATCCACCCTGCGCGTTCGTCATGACCACCGCGCCATCACCGTGGTTCTCATAGGCCACGAACAAGCTCTCGAACCCCGCATTCACTCCTCCATGCGAGAAGTACCTATCCGAAGCCGCACCCCCAATCTGAAGCCCCAATCCCCAGTTCCCTTTCCCCGGCGCAAGCATCTGCTCGGTCATGGCCGTCGAGAGAACATGATTCGCCTTCCCCTCCAACGAACGTTGCTCCTCCATCGCATAGCGCGCCAGATCCGAAGCCGTCGTCCACAGGCCCGCAGCAGCCATCTCCGGATACGTATGTGCTCCACCTGCCACAGGCGTGCCGTCCGCGTTATAAGGCGTAGCTGCCATCTCCTTGAATTCAGCAGGCAGCGGCTGCTGATACGTACTGTGACTCATCCCAATCGGCACCAACACCGTATCGTGCAGCAGCTTGGGAAACGGCTCCTTTGAGACATCCACCGCCATCTGCTGCATGATGGTGTAGCCACCACCCGAATAGTTCCACTTACTCCCCGGAGCAGCTTCCACCCGAATCGCATCGGTATTCGCAGGCTTCTCTCCATTAAGCACCTGCACCAGCGAAGGCACCGGCGCATCTTGCGCATATCCGGGAAACCCATGAACGGTCGTCCCGCCTGTATGCGTCAGCAGTTCACGCAAAGTTAAGGGCGCACCATTCGCCGCAGGACTCGCCGGGACCTTCCAACTCACAAGCTTTGTATTCACATCTTCATCGAGCGAGAGCTTCCCCTCCTGCACCAACCGAAGCACCGCCATAGCCGCAACCGGCTTGCTGATCGATCCAGCCTGAAACATCGTGTCAACCGATACCGCCGGCCCTCCCACCCGCTCCACACCGAACCCGCGAGCCCATTCGATCGTCCCATTGTGAATCACCGCAATACTCACACCAGGGACATGAAATTCGGCCATCCGTGCATCGAGCCTCACACACGGGTCACTCTTCTCGATGACCGGCCCATGCAAACAGCCCACCACTCGCTCTATATGCTGCTGTGCGTCAGGAGAACCCGCAGGCGGAGTCGTCACGGTCTGAGCAAATACAATCTGGCCCGCAAGTAGCGCCAGTAAGCCATGCGCAATAACGTTTCGAGTCACGATCATCGATAGCTTCCTTGCACGAGATTCAGCAGAGCAGCCAGCTTACAGCATCGTGGTTAAGCACATAGGACTGCATACAGCGTTCGCAACGCATGTTCTTTACCTAGGGCAGACGGACAAATAGAGTCAGTTAGAGTCAGTCACCCAAACCGACCCATCACCAAATTCTCCAGCCAACTTGACAAAACCTACCCCTCGATCCGGTATCCTTCAACAGTGAGAGAGGCCGCCTAAACCAACCCTAAAAACCGTAAACCATTCATTTTAGAAACTTTCCAGTTAAAGTATCTAAAATCAGTACCTTGCAAAATAGGTCCGAAGATAAGCTTCATTAAATGAATACTTTAGGACTTTAGACTCTCCCCCGGGGGTCCACAGAAAGGAGACCGAAAAAGGATGACCCAGATCGCAGCACCCCTCACCACCTTCAACGACTTCCTCGGCAACACCGCAGCCGTCGAACACCTCCGCACCGCCATCGCCGCCGGTCGCCTTCCCCACTCCCTCATCCTCGCCGGCCCCGCCGGAGCAGGCAAATACACCCTCGCCATCATGCTCGCCATGGCCGTTGAGTGCGAGCGCCAGCCACGCGACCTCTGGTCCAACGGCCAATCCCTGGCCTCCTTCTGCGGAGTCTGCCGCAACTGCACCCGCATCGCCTCCGCCTCCAACCTGGAGGAGCAGGTCGATCAAGCCGTAGCCGCGCGCGAAGACCTCCGCGAGACCGATAAGAAGGACACCCGCGTCCTCATCCAGCCCCACCCCGACGTCCTCATCATCCCCCCCGACCCCCCACAACTCCTCATTAAACTCGGCCAGGTACGCACCGTCATCCAGCGCTCCCATTCACTACCCGGCGAAGCCCCCCGCAAGATCTTCATCTTCACCGCAGCCAACTTCATGAAGGAAGCCGCCAACTCCCTCCTCAAGGTCCTCGAGGAGCCACCCGACACGGTGCACCTCATCATCCTCGCCGAAAACCCCGGCGAACTTCTCCCCACCATCCGCTCCCGCTGCGCGCTGGTCCGCCTCGGCGCACTTCCCGTCGAGGAGATCGAGATGCTCCTGGCCGACCGCCGCTCCGACGTACCTCCAAAGCAGCGCACCCTCATCGCCCGCCTCGCCCAGGGAGCAGCAGGCAAAGCCCTAGGATTCGACCTCGCCGCCTACACCGCCGCCCGCGCCGACGCCCTCCTGCTTCTACGCAACGCCGCCAGCGAGCCCGACCACACCGCCCTCTTCAAGATGACCGAGACCTACCGAGCCGGAGCTGAAGGCCAGCAGAAGACCTCCGACCTCCTACGCACCCTCTCCCTCCTCCTCGAAGACATCCTCCTCCTACAGTCCGGCACCCCCGAACTCCTACGCAACACCGACCTCCGCCCCGACCTGGAACGCTTCGCCCAGACTCTCACCTTCCAATGGATCGAGCAAGCCTCCCGCGGTCTCGACCAGGTCCAAAGCGGAATGCGCCGCAACCTCCTGCGCTCCCTTTCTCTCGACGCCTACGCCGGCCAACTAACCACCGCCGCCCGCTAAGCCAAACATTCGCGTGAAGGGTCAGACAGCCACAGAAACTGGGTGCCCTATCTTCGCGACGGCTTTATCGTCGCTAAGGTGGGCAATCGCCCGAAGGCGTGACCCGCTGTCCCTCACTTCGCCCGAGCAGCCTTGCTAAGCCGATCCCGCAGAGCCACTCCAACCCCACCTCCCTCAGGCACCGGACAAAGAATCACCGTAGCCCCCGCCTCATCAAGCGCACGCAGACCCGCAAAAAGTCTTCGTGCAAGGATCTCATCATCGCCCCATGATCCCCACTGAAACACCTTCGCTGCAAACGACGCATCCCAGCCATCAGGAAGCATCACGCCAACAATCTCCTGCCCTGCCTGATACAGACCCAGGCTCTCCCGAAAAACATCCTGCACCGATATTTGCCCGGAAGCCTCTACCAACACCAACTTCGCCCGAGGAGCATAATGCCGCAGCCCCACCCCCGGCGAAGGCAAACTCTCCGGCCGCTCCGAAACCGCTCCCTCCGAAAACACCTTTACCTTACCAATCACCGCTGAAATCATCTCCGCCGTAATCGCTCCCGGCCGATAGATCAACTTTGCCCCAACATCCAGTACCGTCGACTCCACGCCCACTGAAGTCGGCCCTCCATCCAACACACCATCGATCCGCCCATCCAAATCCTCCAGCACATGCCCCGCAGTCGTAGGGCTCGTCCGCCCAAACCGATTCGCACTAGGAGCAGCCACCGGAACCCCCGCAACCCGAATCAAGTCCAAAGCCACCGGATGCGCCGGCATCCTCACCCCCACCAGCGGTCTTCCCGCCGTAACCGCATCCGGCACCGCCAGAGTTCTGGGAAGAAGCAGCGTAAGCGGCCCCGGCCAAAATGCCGTAATCAACCCCTCCACCGTCTCAGCAAGCGAAGGCGAAATCTCCGCCACCCGCCCCACCATCTCGCGATCGCAAACATGCACAATCACTGGATCCCAACTCGGCCTCTCCTTCGCCGCAAAAATCCTCTCAACAGCCGCCGAATCAAACGCATTTGCTCCCAACCCATACACCGTCTCGGTCGGAAACGCCACCGTACCACCCTCACGCAGCAACTCCGCCGCCCGTAGCACTCCAGCCTCACCTGCTAATCGTTCCGTTTTTACACTGGACATATCTCTCCATCCTATCGCTCCGAAATGCCTCCCTAGCCGTATACTCACCCCATGCAAAACGCCGAGATCGAACTCAAGTTCCCCATCTCCGATCCCGCCGCCCTCCAGTCCCGCCTCCCCCAGCTAGGCTTCCACCTCGACACGCCCCGCACCTTCGAGCACAACACCCTCTACGACACCCCCACCCGCGACCTCCGCGCCAAACGAGCCCTCCTTCGCCTCCGCCAGTACGGCTCCCTCTGCACCGTCACCCACAAGCGCATCGCCGATGATCAGGAAGATCCATCCGGAAACCCGCGCTACAAAGTCCGCATCGAGACGGAAACAGCCCTAGCCGAAGGCTCCGCTCTCGCCGAAATCTTTCGCCAACTCGGCTATCTCCCAGCCTTCACCTACGAGAAATACCGCACCGAGTGGTCCCACTCCGTCGAGCCTTCCGTGCACCTCGTCATCGACGAGACCCCTATCGGCAACTATGCCGAAATCGAAGGCCCTCCGGACTGGATCGACCGCACCCTGGCCACTCTAGGCATCGACCACGCCACTTGCCTCACCGACAGCTACGGCAAGCTCTTCCTAGACTGGAAGCAGCGTACCGGCAGCCCCGCCGAAAACCTCACCTTCGCCGAGATCGCCCCCGCCCTCGCCACCCGCTAAAGCCCCCGCCACATCCGCCGATACAACCTCCATACACACCGGAGGTTTCACTTGGCACCCTCATCCCGTCCTGTCCGTTCTCTCCTTCTCATAGGAAGTTTCTTCCTCTGCGTTGGCACTGCCTTCGCTGGCAACGTTCATCGAGCCATAGTCACCCGCACCAATCCCGTTTATCCCGAACTCGCCCATCGTATGCACGTCGGAGGCAAAGTCGTGCTCCTGGTCACCGTCCAGCCCGATGGCACCGTCTCCGACACCAAGGTCGAGTCCGGCCACGCCCTGCTCGTCCCGGCAGCTCAAGATGCCGTCAAGAAGTGGCGCTTCGCCCCCAACCCCGAGGCCTCAGAGTCCGAGGTCGAAATCAACTTCAACATCGACCAATAGGCTCTCGCCTTCACGTTCATCTTCCACCACGGCTACAGATAAACCACCGCGTAGGTAAGGATCATCATGAAACTCGAATCAAAGCTCGGTCTAAGCACAGGCATTCTCGTCATCGCCATGCTTCTCAGCGCCTACACGGCAACGATGCGCATCCAGGAGGCGAACCACCTCGCCTCCACAGCCACCACGCAGCATATCCCAATCAATCAGAATGCCCGCGACTTGCGAATCCAGATTCTCTATAGCATTCACGCGCTCGAGTCCTACATGCTCTTTGGCATCGATCCAGCCGCCTCCGCCAGCTTCCGCCACACGCGCCAGCAGAATCTCGCCCAGGCTGATACCTCGATGTCCAAGCTAAAGGAATACGCCTCTCTCTACCCCCTGGGCTACGACGCCACGCGTATCAATGAGATCGATACCGATCTCGCCAACCTGAAAGCCCTCGAAGATAAGGTCGAGCAGCTCAACGAATCGAAGACCGCACAGGGCACCGCACAGGCATACGACACCTTCCAGAATCAGATCCTGCCGCTCGAGAAATCTCTCTTCGCCACAGCAAGCGATCTGGGCCAGTCTCAAATGACGCAGGCCGACGACGAGATCGTTCAGCTCAAGCACGCCAATGCCGCCACCCTCTACACTCTCTGGCTGGCCACAATCCTCGGCGCAGTGATCGGTGGGTCCATCTCGGTTCTCCTCGCACGCCGCGTCACCAAGGGCATCGATCTCGTAGCCGAGCGCGCCAACGCCATAGCCGCCGGCGACCTCACTGGAGGCCCCCTCAACGTCCAGAGTAAGGATCAGATCGGAACCCTCGCTCACGCCATGCAGCAGATGCAGACCAACCTCGGAAACATCATCGGCACAGTGGTCAACACGGCAGGCTCATTGACCGGAAGCGCGGCCTCCATGCGCTCTGCCTCTGATCAAATGCATCGCCGCATCGACCAGCAGAGTCAGCAGACCCAGCAGGCCGCCACCGCAATGCAGGAGATGTCCGCCTCCATCGCCGAGGTCTCCCGCCACACCCAATCCGCTGCCGAAACCGCACGCAGCGCCGCCCAAACAGCACGCGACGGTGGCACCATCGTCAAAGAGGTCCTCGGTAGCATGCACTCCATCGCCACTGCCGTTAGCGAAACCTCGTCCACCGTCGGCCTCCTCGGCGACGATTCCCGCCGCATCAGCCAGATCGTCACCGTCATCGACGAGATCGCCCGTAAGACCAATCTTCTGGCCCTCAACGCAGCCATCGAGGCCGCACGCGCCGGAGAGCAAGGTCGTGGCTTCGCCGTCGTAGCCGGTGAGGTTCGCCGCCTCGCCGAAAGCACCGCCCAGGCCACAGGCGAGATCGCCAGCATGATCCAGGGCATCCAGGACCGTACCCGTACCGCCATCGCCAGCATGGAGAGCGGCACCGGAACCGTCCAGCAGGGTGTCGTCACCACCACTCAGGCCGGCGAGGCCCTCGAGCGCATCATCGGCATGGCCGAGCGCGTCGACAAAATGATCACTCAGATCGCCATCGCCGCCTCGCAACAGGCTGTAGCTGCAGACCAGTCCAGCGCAAGCCTCGACTCCATCCACTCCCTCAGCCACGACAACCTCACCGAGATGGCCACAACCGCAGCAGGGGTCGAATCCCTCCGCGCAACAGCCGTCGCGCTTGAGCAACAAGTCGATCGTTTCAACCTTCAGTCGACCATGCACTCAATGAACACGCGCTCGATTACTCCACCCCTGCACGTATCGCAAACCGCCTGAAAGCAACCCGCGCACGCCACAAAATAGAAAGGGCCTGCTCCAAGAGCAGGCCCTTTCTACAATAACCAGCCGTTAGAAGATCTGGAAGTTAACTTCGACGTTCAACTCCACCAGCACCGGCTTTCCATTCTCCATCGCAGGCTTGAACTTATACTGCTTCACCGCCTCGACGGCTTTCTCATCCAAACCCATGCCAACACCGCGAATTACATGCACGTGGCTTGGATTCCCACTCGTATCGACCCACAGGTTCACCAGAACATTTCCGGCAACCTTAGCCTTGCGAGCCTCTTCCGAGAACTCCGGCTCTACCGAGAAGATCAACACCGGAGCCGAAACTCCGCCGCCGATACGCCTTGGTCCACCGCCAATATTGCCTCCCGATCCGGGCCCGATACCAGAACCATTGCCCGAACCCAGCCCAGTTCCGCTGCCATTGCCCATCGACATACCAACAAGTGGAGAATTTGGCACGCCAAAATTCGGAAGGTTGGTCGCCATCTTGACGTCTTTCTGCACCTCGACCGTCGGCTCAATCTTGATCTTGGGCTCAATCAACGGGGGTTTATTCGGCGGAACAATCTGCTGGTCCGCAAACTTCGGCGGCGAACCCTTCGTCACTGGCGTCGGCCCTTTTTGACCACCGCCGCCACCCATCGCCTGAGCCTTTGCAGGGGCCATCGGTGGGATCGCAACCTCTGTCACCAGCGTCGTTTTAGCCGGAGCCGATAGCGGAATCTTCTTCACCAGAATGTAGGCGATCAGCAGAATGATCAACCCATGGACAACCACAGCAATCGCCGTCGAAGTAGGGTCCCGCTTCACCTTCATCCGGTCAACAACTGCGACGGGCTTCGATTCCAGTTCCAGCGGTGGCAGCTTTTCCGGGAAAAACACATCCCGCACGCTGCTCCTCAAGGAGGAAAAGACGCCCTCTTCTTTGATAATCAAATCATTGTCCGCAGGCCGCGACTCAAGCTTTAGCGGAGCTTCGCGCGATGGATTGAAAACGTCGCGCAGGTTCGAGAACAGCGAGGCCCACATCGACCCTTCTGTTTCCTCATTCAACTTAGGCGCTTCCGCCGCCGGATGCAGCGTGGGGCCTTCATTCCTGGGATCAATCTCCGGTGGTGGTGTCAACACAGTATTCGCCATAAGCTGCTTCGCCTCGGTAGCCGATGCTCCAGAGCATCTGCCTGCTCTTCTCTAGAATCGCGCGCCACACACACTCTCTCTTATCTACGTTCCCGGTCTATTGCCGGTTTCATCTTTGTTACAGCGGCGGAAGGCATCTGGCTCCAAGAACATTCTACAAAGATTCACTTGCCTGCGCTTGCACATTGGACGCAGCTTACACCACGAAGGTCTCCTTTCTGTCACCGTCCCGTCACCTTTTCGCCAGCTACAATAGATATTTGGCACAAACTGCAATTCTGTCTACAGGATCAAAGAGGAAAGAATGTCGGAAGCAAACCAGCCCGGACCGGAAAAAAAGCCCCTAAAATCGACGCTAAATCTGCCTCAAACGGCCTTCCCCATGAAGGCAAATCTGCCCCAGAACGAGCCTGCCCGCCTCGCTGACTGGCAGAAGAGCGACCTCTACGCCCAGATCCGTTCCGCCCGCGCTGGCTCCCCCAAATACATCCTCCACGACGGTCCCCCCTACGCCAACGGCGCCATCCACCTTGGCCACGCCCTCAACAAGTGCATCAAGGACTTCGTCATCAAGACCAAGACCATGGCCGGCTTTGACTCCCCCTACGTCCCCGGCTGGGACTGCCACGGCCTTCCCATCGAAATCAAGGTCGACGAGCACCTCGGCCGCAAAAAGCTGGACATGCCCCCCGTAGCCGTCCGCAAGGCCTGCCGCGACTACGCCCAGAAGTACGTCGACCTCCAGCGCAGCCAGTTCGAGCGCATCGGCGTCTTCGGCCGCTGGAACAACCCCTACCTCACCATGTCCTTCGGCTACGAGGCCAGCATCGTCGAAACCTTCTACGACTTCTTCGAGAACGGTTTCGTCTACAAGGGCCTCAAGCCGGTCTATTGGTGCATCCACGACCGCACCGCACTCGCCGAAGCCGAAGTCGAGTACGAGATGCACACCTCACCCAGCGTCTACGTCCGCTACGCTCTCACCAGCGATCCCGCGGCCATCGACGCCTCTCTCGCCGGCAAGCAGGTTTACACCATCATCTGGACCACCACCCCCTGGACGCTTCCCGCATCCCAGGCCGTAGCCTTCAACCCAGAGATGGACTACGTCGCCCTCCAGAACACCGACGGCAGCGTCTACATCATCGCCGAAGCCCTCGCCGCCTCCGTCAAAGCAGCCTGCAATCTACAGGAAGCCACCGAAATCGCCCACTTCAAAGGCGAAAAACTCGACCGTGTCACCTTCCAGCACCCCTTCCTCGACCGCCAGATCGTCGGAGCCCTTGCCACGTACGTCACCGCTGACCAGGGTACCGGAGCCGTCCACACCGCTCCAGCCCACGGCGTCGACGACTTCGCCACCGGCAAGCGCTACGACCTGCCCGAGATCCAGTACGTGGACAACGCCGGCAAGCAGCGCAACACCGGTAACTTCGGCGGAGGAGGCGAGGCCCAGCCCTACGACGGCCTCACCGTCTTCAAGTCCAACCCAGTCATCATCGACATCCTCAAAGAAAAAGGAGCACTCCTCAGCGCGACCAGCTTCGAGCACTCCTACCCGCATTGCTGGCGCTGCCACCACCCCATCATCGTCCGGGCCACCGAGCAGTGGTTCATCGGCATGGAAACCCCCATGCACAACCCAGACGGCACCCCCACCACCTTCCGCCAGCGCGCGCTCGACGAGATCGCTGCCGTCACTTGGGACCCCGCCTGGGGCCAGGACCGCATCTCCAACATGATCGCCACCCGTCCCGACTGGTGTATCTCCCGCCAGCGCATCTGGGGCGTCCCGATCGCCGTCTTCCTCTGCGAGCAGTGTCACACCCCGCTCAACGACAAAGCCATCAACAAGAGCATCGTCGATCTCTTCAGAAAAGAAGGCGCCGACGCCTGGTACATCCACGAAGCGGCCGCTCTCCTGCCCAGCGGCACAACCTGCTCCTGCGGCGGCAAAGAGTTCCGCAAAGAGATGGACATCCTCGACGTCTGGTTCGAATCCGGAGCCAGCTGGCACGCCGTCCTCGACCTCGAGCCCGAACTCCACGCCCCCGCCGACCTCTACACAGAGGGCGGAGACCAGCATCGCGGCTGGTTCCACTCCTCCCTACTCACGTCGGTAGCCGTCCGTGGCAAAGCCCCCTACAAGATGGTCGCCACCTCCGGCTGGACCCTCGACGAACAAGGCCGCGCTTTCTCTAAATCCCTAGGTAATGGCGTCGACCCCGTCGATATCGCCAACCGCCTCGGTGGCGAGATCGTCCGCCTCTGGGTAGCCTCCGTCGACTTCCGCGAAGACGTAGCCGCCAGCGAAAACCTCATGCAGCGCGTCAGCGACAACTACCGCAAGCTGCGCAACACCCTCCGCTTCCTCCTCGGCAACATCCACGACTTCTCGCCCACAGCCGACGCCGTCCACTTCAGCCAGATGGAGCCGCTCGACCAGTACATCCTCGCCCGTACCGCCGAGCTCGCCACCAAATTCCGCACGGCCTACGATGAGTTCGAATTCCACCGCGCCTACCACGCCCTCAACGAGTTCATCAACACCGACCTCAGCGCTCTCTACCTCGACGTCCTCAAAGACCGCCTCTACACCTTCGCCCCCAACCACCCCGCCCGCCGCAGCGCGCAAACCGCCCTCTGGCGCATCGCCGAAGCCGTCACCCGCCTCATCGCCCCCATCCTCAGCTTCACCGCCGACGAGGTCTGGCAGCTCCTCCCGCAACTCCCCACCCGGGAGTCCAGCGTCCACCTCGCCCTCTTCCCTGCCATCACCGACCTCATCCCCGGCGCGACCACGCACCTCGTTGCCGACTGGGAGCAGCTCCTCCACGTCCGCGACACCGTCCTCGTCTCCCTCGAGGCCGCTCGTCAGAATAAGCTCATCGGCAAAGCACTCGACGCGAAGGTCCGCATCGAAGCCAACGAACTCGTCCACTCCCTGCTCAAGAAATACGAGCCAAGCCTCAAAGAACTCTTCAACGTCTCCCAAGTCGAGCTCATCCACATCGACCACGGCGACAACCAGGTCCACGTCACCACCACCACCGCCGACGGCCTCAAGTGCGAGCGATGCTGGAACTACACCACCGACGTAGGCCAGGACCCACGCTTCCCCACCGTCTGCCTGCGCTGCGCCGACGCCCTCAACGCCATTGGCTATCCGCCATACAACAACCCGGAGCCCCAGAACTAATGTCCGCCCAATACGAATACCCACCCACCGAATTCGACCCCAAACCCAGCATCGCCAACGAAGCTGGCAGGCGTAGCTATTTCGGCCTGCTCCTCGCGATCTCTGCCCTCGTCGTCTTCATCGACCGCATCACCAAGCACGTCATTATGCACAGTCTTCCCGGTGCCCCCCGCGTAGTCATCCCCGGTTTCCTGCGCATCACGCACGTAGAAAACACCGGCGCCGCCTTCAGCATGTTCGCTGAGAGCGCCACCCCTGCAGCCGTCCGCAAAGGCCTCATCCTTTTCTCGCTCTTCGCCGTCATCATTGTCCTGGTCATGCTCTGGCGAGTAGGCCGCAGCATCACCCTAACCTCGGTCGCCCTAGCTCTCATCCTGGGCGGAGCCATCGGCAACCTCTACGACCGCATCGTCTACCACTATGTAGTCGACTTTATCGAGGTTCACATCGTCCACTACCACTGGCCCGACTTCAACCTCGCCGACTCCTGCATCGTCATCGGAGCCTGTCTATTGATGATCGAAATCTTCCGACCTCAATCACAAGACTCATACAGTGGACCAGAGTGAGCCTTCGTCGAGTCACGTGAGGCATGAGGCCAGCATGAGGGACGTTAGGCCATTAACCTCCGTGATTCATGGAGCGCACGCCTTTCCGTGCGCATGACATACAATCTGCGATCATGGGTCACGCAGCGCTTAATGACACAGCCACTCAATCGGAAGAATCGCGAGTTCCAACACCACTCAATGCCATTGCGTTGCTGGTTTCGCTCTTAGCCGGGATAGTCGTATTCCTTCCTTTTGCACGCAACACATCCCCATTGAACGCAGTCATGCTAAGAGTTCCCGGAAATCAGGGTAATTGGTGGCATGCACTCATCGGTGCGCCGTTCTTTCTGGCATTTCCCATGATCTGGCTCCGCCTCCGGGCATTCTTTTCGTCGCAACTGTCTACCCCTGCAGGACGACGCATCATCTGGATCGCCGTGAGCCTTTCGATCTTCGGAACCATCTTGGTTGAGGCCCCGTTCTTGCTCCACCTCGCCGGAACGAGCGCATGGCAACGCCTTGCAGTCCTCAGCTTGGGACTTGGTATCGTAATCGCCAGCGCGACAATTTTGTTTCTGCGCCGTCGGCATATATCTCCAACGCGCGCATGCCTTGTCGGCCTTAATACCGCCTATCTGGGAAACGCAGCACTTTGCCTGATTGTCTACAGCTCTGCAACTGGCCCTATTCACTCAAGATCCGGATGGCTGGTCACGATGGTGATTGTGTGGCCCATGATATTGGAGATCCTTTGGATCTTCACCCAACCTTCAAAAACACAAACCTTAGTTGAGGTCGACCGTTAGGAAAAGAAAACGCTCTCTAAATCTCCATAACCTTTGCCTTACGGAACGAGCTAGCGCACATAGGCGAACGTACCGCACAGATCCGTTGAATTCGAGATCGCTTCCAGCGTAAAGACCGGCTGTTTCTCTCCTGAAAAAAACGCAACCTGCAACGAGCGGCCCGACACATAAGTGACCATCCACTGCGTATCCTCAGAGCCGCACAAACTGTTTTTGTGCAGGAACTTCTTTGCAGCCGGTATGTTCAGCCGATAGAGACTGCCGGTCACACCCGCACTGCTGTCTACATCGAAGACCGCGCTCACCTCTCCCTGGGAGAGACTGCGGATTGGAGCGACTGTAAAGGTCGAGAAGTTGATGGCCAGCTTTTCATCAAAAAGCGCCACATCCCCTGTGGTCGACTTTGCCGTCGTGCTCGCAGCGCGCCAATTTCCCTTATCCTGTGCCGCAGCCGAAATACAGCAAACCAGCACCAACCCTACAATTGCGCGTCTTATTTTCTCCAGATTCATCTCTTGAGAATGACATCGCAAACATCTTTGATCAAATCTTAACTCGAAGCACCACCATGCTTTGCACAACCTTTACTGGCTTAACTCGCGCTCAAGCGGTTAATGCCTGAAAATAGAAGTTTGGCCATGAGCGACCCGACACACGAGCAGAAACTCGATCAAATCACAATTCGCGGAGCCCGCACCCACAACCTCAAGGGCATCGACGTCGACATCCCGCACAACGCCCTCACCGTCGTCAGCGGTGTCAGCGGCTCAGGTAAATCCTCGCTCGCCTTCGACACCGTCTACGCCGAAGGCCAGCGCCGCTACGTCGAATCCCTCTCCGCCTACGCCCGCCAATTCCTCGAGCGCATCGAAAAACCAGACGTCGACCACATGGACGGCCTCGCCCCTGCCATCGCCATCAAGCAAAAGAACCAGACCCGCAACCCCCGCTCCACCGTAGCCACCGCCACCGAAATCTACGACTACCTCCGCCTCCTCTACGCCCGCTGCGGCACCGTCACCTGCCTTCACTGCGGCGGCATCGTCAAAACCGACACCGTAGACGAAATCGTCACCGCCGTCCTGGCCCTACCCGAAGGCACCCGCACTTACGCCCTCTTCCCCATCGTCCGCGCCGAGATCAAACTCGAGCCCATGCAGCCCGCCACCACCGCAGAGGCGGAAGCCGAAGCCCCAAAACCTGCAAAGAAGCCCGCAAAAAAAACCAGCAAGAAAACCACCGACTCCCCAACAGCAATCAACATCACCGACGCCCTAAAAGACCGCCTCACCGAACTCCGCCGCCGAGGCTACAACCGCCTCTACCAAGCCGGAAAAATCGTAGAATTCTCCACCCCCGAATCCCTCCTGGAACTCGACTTCACCCAACCGATCTTCGTCCTCGTAGACCGGCTCGCCCTATCCCCCGAGATCCGCTCCCGCCTGGTAGACGCCATCGAAACCGGCTACCGCGAATCCGGCGAAATCCAGTTCCACACGGTCCCCCGCGAAGACGAAGCCGAGCCCCAACACCTCCGCTTCTCAGCCGCATTCGAGTGCACCACCTGCCACCGAGCCTATCGCGAGCCCGAACCCCGCCTCTTCTCCTTCAACAACCCCTACGGCGCCTGTCCCCGCTGCCAGGGCTTCGGCAACACCATCGACTTCGACCCCAACCTGATCATTCCCGACAAGTCGAAGACCCTTGCCGCTGGCGCAATCGCCCCCTGGACCACCACCAAGTACCGCCCTCACCACGGCGAAATGATCCGCGCAGCCAAAGCCGCAGGCATCCCCACCGACATCCCTTGGTACGATCTAACCCCCGACCAGCAGCGCTTCATCGAAGACGGTAACGGCAGCTTCCCCGGCATCCGAGGCTTCTTCGCCGCCCTCGAGCGCAAAAAGTACAAGCTCCACGTCCGCGTCTTCCTCTCCAAGTACCGCGGCTACGCCCTCTGCCCCGACTGCCGAGGCCAGCGCCTCCGCGCCGAAGCCCGCGCCGTCCTGATCAACAACCAAAACATCTGCGAAGTCTCCGCCCTCACCATCACAGCCGCGCAGGAGTTCTTCGACAACCTCCAACTCTCCCCCGCCCAAACCGAAATCGCCGGAAAGATCCTTGAAGAAGTCCGCCAGCGTATCCACTTCCTCCATCAGGTCGGCCTCGACTACCTCACTCTCGACCGCCTCAGCTCCACGCTCTCTGGCGGAGAATCGCAGCGCATCCAATTGGCGACCTCTCTCGGCTCTCGCTTAGTTGGAGCCCTATACGTCCTGGACGAACCTAGCATCGGCCTCCACACCCGCGACACTGCCAAGCTCATCCGCATCATGGAAGAACTCCGCGACCTAGGCAACACCATCCTCGTCGTCGAGCATGACCCCGATGTCATCCGCGCCGCCGATCATCTCCTCGACCTAGGCCCCGGAGCAGGAGAACTAGGCGGCCAACTCCTCGCCTCCGGCACCGTGGCCCAGGTCACGCGCAACCCAAACTCCATCACCGGCAAATACCTCTCCGGCCGCGCCACCATCCCGGTCCCCAAACACCGCCGCGAGCCCGGCCGCGAGCATCTCAAGCTCACCGGAGCCCGCATCCACAACCTGCGCGGCGTAGACCTCGACATCCCTCTCAATCTCCTCTGCTGCGTCACCGGAGTCAGCGGCTCAGGCAAATCCACCCTCATCCATCAAGTCCTCTACCGAGCCCTTATGCAGGCCCTCGGCCAGGCCGACGGCAGCGGCGACTCCACCCACCTCTATCGCGAACTCAGCGGTGTCCAGCACCTCAACGAAGTCGTCCTCGTCGACCAGTCTCCTATCGGCCGCACCCCGCGCTCCAACCCCGTCACCTACATCAAGGCCTTCGACGACATCCGCGCCCTCTTCGCCGCCCAGCCCGACGCCAAGCGCAAAGGCCTCACCGCCGGACACTTCTCCTTCAATGTCCCCGGCGGCCGCTGCGACGTCTGCGAAGGCGACGGCACCGTCACTGTCGAGATGCAGTTCCTCGCCGACATCGAGCTCCCCTGCGAAGAGTGTAACGGTACCCGTTACAAATCATCCATCCTTGACATCAAGTACAAAGGCCGAAACATCCACGACGTCCTCAACATGACCGTCAAGGAGGCCCTCGTCTACTTCGCCGGCCATCCAAAGATCATAGACAAGCTCTACGTCCTCGACGAGGTAGGCCTCGGCTACGTTCGTCTCGGCCAGTCTGCCACCACACTCTCCGGCGGCGAAGCCCAACGCGTCAAACTAGCCTCGCACCTCGCGACAGCCCGTAGCATTACCAACCGCAGCAGCAACGACACCGCAGCCCAAGCACGCAGCCGCACCCTCTACATCCTCGACGAGCCAACCACCGGCCTCCACTTCGACGACGTAGCCAAGCTCCTCGCAGCCTTCCGCAAGCTCATCGAAGGCGGCGGCTCCCTCCTCGTCATCGAGCACAATCTCGACGTCATCAAATCAGCCGACTGGGTCATCGACCTCGGCCCCGAAGGCGGCTCTGGCGGCGGCCAGATCGTAGCCACGGGCACCCCCGAAGAGATCGCCACCAATCCAGCCTCCCACACCGGCCACTGGCTAGCCCCCGTCCTGCAACCCACCGCCGTCAAGCCCGAACCAGAGCTCCAGACGACCGCCTGAAGAAATCGGGTAATCCCCATTCTGAGTGGGTAACGTCATGAAATTGTAACTATCTTCTTGCAGAAAGAAGACGAACGTCTTACTTCCACATGACAACAGGCGTTTGTTCGTTCCTCTACGCTTCGGGCGCAGTTAAATCCGATCACCGAAGAGTAGCAAGATGAAAGGAACGCTATGACAACGTCATACTGGAAAGCCTCCCCTTCCAACGTAACGACTCTCATGCTCACCCTGATCTTCTCTGGTGCCATTGCATACTCACAAACCAACGGTCTCAAGGCTGATCTGCGGAGCTCCGCAGCAGTCCTCACGCCTCCCATCGCAGGTGGAACCCTACCCACAGCTCCTGCCGGCGGTGTTGTCGTTGCAAACCAAACATGGATCTGCGATGCATCAGCCGGATTCGCACCTGTCATAAACACCGATCCCGGTGTCGTCGATTCGTTCCTTGCCATCGGTACTCAAGGCAATATTAAGCTGCCCATCTCTGCAACGACCGTGCCCGCAACCTGCGGCCAATCTGCCTTCCAGAGCACCGCCTTCGCCTACGTTACCCAGGCCGTCGTGGATACGAAGAACACTCCTTCAACCGCGCGCGGCGTGCTTCGCGTCGATCTCGATCCAAATACAGGCGCATTCATCGGAGTCGCCGGTTATATCGCAACAACAGCCGGCCTGGACGGAAATCAGCCCACCGCAGCAGCACTCGGCCCGGACGGCAATCTGTACATTGGCTTTCTGAAGAGTGGCAACGTCAAGAGAATCATCAATCCCGACCTTGGCTCTGCCCAGACAGTGGAGAGCGTCGGCAACACACCGCAAGGGCATCCCGCACGCGCCTTCGCCTTCATCGGTCCTGATCTCTACATCGCCTCCGTTGACGCGCTCTCCGTCATCCACAACGCCACCAGCGCCTCCTGCACCGGCGGCTGCAATGCCGTCACCATCGCCGACGGCTTCGCAGGCGTCTCGCACACTGGTGTAACCAGCGATGGCGTGAACGCAGTGTACTTCGCCGTTGCCGGATCGTCGGGCACCAGCCAGATCTGGCGTTACACACCTACGAATTCACTCTTCACCTTTGTCTCCGGCAGCGGAGCTGACAAGAACGGAGCAAACACTTCAAGCTTCAACTTCGTAGCGAGCAAGACCAACCTGCTCACACTCGATCCGACCGGCAACCTCTGGATAGGAGACGACCCGAGCAACACAGGCGCAACCGGCGCTGGCCGTCTGTGGACCATCAGCGCGTCCTCCTTGGCCACCCTGCCCGCTGGCTCGCCCACCGGAGGCACGAATCTACAGGCCATCCTCAACGTACTCCGCGGCCCATGGCTTATGGGATTCACGCAGTCCGAGTTTGAACCCACATTCAACGCAGACGGCACATTCACGGCTACGATTAGCTCCAGCACCGGAGTCACCACTGTCTCAGGAACATGGACGCTCACCCCGCCAGTCGTTCCCCAGCCTTTCGCCAACCCCCAAGGTCAGCTCACGTTCACCGATTCAAACGGAGTCGTTCTCTTCTCCGCGAACTTCCTCCAGACAAACGTAGACACACTAGTAGCCTTCCAACCCTGGACGACCAGCCTGGGAACACCTATTAGCGGCGTTCTCTCTAAGGCAACGCCTTAACCCGACAACTCCACACACAACGAATGTATCGCCGATCACGCAGCCGAGAGGACAGATCGTAGAAGAGGCGTCCGAAGAGACACCTCCCGCATTGACGTCAGCAGTCAGTAAGGCTAGATTTCTTGGATGGGAAATAATTCTTCCATTGAAATATCGCAACGACTCAACCTCACCCGCCGCAGCTTTATCGCTAGCGCATTAGCAGCAGGCTCAGCATTTGCATTAGGCGCAACCAAATCAGGCACCCGCCACCCGAACATCATCTTCATCCTCGCCGACGACATGGGCTACGGCGATCCCAGCATCTACGGGCAAACTAAAATCCGAACGCCCCGCATCGATCGCCTCGCCGCCGAAGGCGCACGTTTCACCCAAGGCTACGCCGGAGCTCCAGTCTGCGCGCCATCACGGTGCACCCTGATGACAGGCATGCACGGCGGACACGCACGCGTTCGCGACAACTTTGCATTAGCCGCAGGCCACGTCGGACACAAAAAGAAGGAAGAGATCCGTCGCGCCAGCCTCACTCCGCAAGATCACACCATAGCCGACTATCTTCACACAGCCGGCTACCACACCGGCCTCATGGGTAAATGGCACCTCGACGGCTACGATCCCGAAGCCATCCCCACCAAACACGGCTTCGACGAATTCAAAGGCTGGCTGACCCAGATCGAAGAGACCCAGGGCTACTGGCCTGAAAAACGTTGCCACAACGAGCAACTCATCGACATCCCCGAAAACGCAGGCGGCAAGCATGGTCGGTACGACACTACGATGATCACCGAAGACTCCATAGACTTCATCGAGCGCCACCATACCGAGCCCTTCTTTCTCTACGTCGCCTACGACAGCCCTCACAGTCCCTACACAGCACCCGACTTCGGCCCCTACGCCAACCATCCCAACTGGGCCGACGACGAGAAGACCTACGCCGCCATGATCTGGTACATGGACAAAGGCATCGGACAGATCCTCGACACACTACACCGCCTCAACCTCGATCAGGACACCGTCGTCTTCTTCGCCTCGGACAACGGTCCCCGCTCCGAGCCCACCGTGCAACAAACTCGCGTCATTGACTTCTTCGATTCCAACGGCAACCTCACCGGCTACAAGCGTGACCTCTATGAGGGAGGTATCCGCGATCCCTTCATCGTCCGCTGGACGGGCCACATTCCCGCCGGTTCGGTCAGCCAGATGCCCGTATACTTCCCCGATGTCCTCCCCACCGCGCTCGATCTCGCAGCGGCCCCGACAGTCCAGACCGACGGCATAAGTCTCGTCCCCTATCTGCTCCACCCCAACCAGACAGCCAACGACCGCTTCATGTACTGGGAGTTCTACGAGCCGGTCTATCGCCAGGCCGCCCGTTTAGGCAAATGGAAGGCCGTGCGCTTGAAGCGCGGCGGAAAACTCGAACTCTACGACCTCTCGACCGATCCCTGGGAGAGCAAAGATGTCGCCGCCGACCATCCCGATGTCATCGCACGAATTGAACAAGGTATGGCACGCGAACATCAGTCCTCAGCCGAATACCCTGATCCCGACAAGAATGCTCGTCCATCGTCGTCCGTCGTTGATTGAGCAAGAAATCTACCAACAGTGAGGAAAAACCTGACACAAATACCCCGTACACACCCGGCTTGCGCGCAAAGCATCAGCTTCGATGATTTACATGAGATGACGTGCGTTATACTTGCGCCCAAGTTTGTATCGGGACTAGCAGCTTAGCTGCGTATGCAGGGGGGAACAACGTGCTTCGCCCTGTTCGTGGAATCGCGATTCTCGTTCTCACAAGCGTTGCCTCTGCATCGGCACAGGTCCAAACTGTAGGCGCAGTCTCCTTCGCTGTCCCCGATGGCTGGACTTACCAGCAAGGGTCTGATTTCGGCGCGATGACCATGAAAGCGGACAGCCGTTTCTGGGTTGTAGCTGTGTACACCGACATGCCTTCCAGCGGAGACCCCAATGCCGACTTCAAAGCCGCCTGGAAGCGCGTCCTACTCGCCGGACCGGACTACCGCGGCGTTCCTAACTACGACCCATACAAGCTCACGGAGACGGTCGGCTACCCGGGAAAATACTATGACGGTTCGAGTGTCAACCACACGACCTACACGCGCCTGTACGTGCTGGAGTCAGGAAAGACCTTTGTTCCCGTGGCCTTCATCAGCCTCGACCGTGGTGTGCTCGACAGCATGGAGCACAATGCGATGGCCGTTGTGGGCAGCGTGCGTGTAGCGCCGCTCAGAGCCTCCGCCATCAAGTACTCCATCAACCTGGCTGATCTCACAGGACACTGGACCAACGGAATTGTCACCAGCACGGACTATTACAACAACGCGGGACAATACCAGAGCAACTCTCTGACCGCCATACGATACGGATATACGATCGCCGCCAACGGCAGCTACACCTACAACGCGGGTGGCCTGCTGAACAACCAAACGGTCAATGACGATGACTCCGGCGTGGTTGAACTGGGAGGCGCATTCGTGACCTTCAAAGGGCATCGGCACGTTAAGCAGTACCGCTTTGCGCATCTCCAACAGGCGCTCGACGGTTCCACCGTAATGACGTTATGGCCTCCAGTCGAAATGTCACAGATCAACTCAAGTCGAGACAGCGAGTACCTGACACGTTCCGCCAGGAAGTAGAACTCTCTGTACCCCGCGCCCGTGCTACTCTCAAGCCAGAACGTGGAGAGTGAATGCCATGAAACCTCTATGGCGATCAGGCTGCACGCTTGCCTTCGCAGGACTCCTTCTTGGCGCGTTATACGCCCAGCGCCCCTTCCGCCAATATCCTTCTGTTGAAGGCTACGAACAAGACCCCCTCCCACGTGACTACCAACGCCCCGCGGAGTGGTCCTTCGCCCGCCTCATGTACCCTCCCGGCCCGCTCGACGGCTACTACCCGCGTTTTCAAGGCCCTTGGCAGGAAGGCCTCTCCCTCTGGACCCAGGACTACCCCCGTGCCGACCGCGCACTCGCAGACTCAGTCAAGCGCCTCACCCGCGTCGACGCCCGCTCCGTCGAACAGCCTGTCAATCTCGACGACGGCGACGAAGTCTACAACTGGCCATGGCTCTATGCCGTACAGGTAGGCGAGTGGGGCCTCACCGAACCCCAGGCAAAAAAACTCCGCGACTATCTCCTCCGAGGCGGCTTCTTCATGGCCGACGACTTCCACGGCTCCGAAGAACAGGCCTACTTCGAAAAAACCATGAAGATGGTCTTCCCCGACCGCCCCATAGTCGACATCCCGGATGACGACCCCATCTTCCACACCGTCTTCGATCTCGACGAGCGTTACCAAATCCCCGGCGCCGAGCACCTCAACACCGGTTTCAAAAAGGATGGCCGCGTCGCACGCTGGCGAGGCATCTACGACGACAAGGGTCGCATCATGGTCGCAATCTCTCTGAACTCCGACATCGGCGACTCCTGGGAGTGGCTCAACAACCCCCGCTACCCCCTACGCTATTCCGACCTGGGCATCCGCCTAGGCGTCAACTACGTCGTCTACGCCATGACTCACTAACTTCCCTAAGCCGGCTTTTTACTTCGGAGGATAATTCTTCAACAGCTTCGCCATAGCCTTATTCAGATTCTTTTCATTCTTTTCCTGGTTCGAACTCGGATCCAGCGTCTTAGTCGCACTTCCAGTCCAGACGAGTTGTTTCGCACCCGGATCATACAAATCAAGAACGAGAGTCCCGACATTGATCGTCGAGCTCGTAGCAGTCGCCATTCCTCCCCAGCGAATGCCACCACCCATCCCATACCCGTTCCACTGCTTCTCCTTATCGGTAGCAATCTGATAGGCGACATATAGATCGGCCTTATCGTTATCCGTCTTAGTCAGTCCCTTAGCCGCCAGTTGTGAATCGACCGACTGCTTAATCTCCGCATCCACAATCTGGTTAGGGTGCGAAGCTCCCTCAATCGAAACCCATTTGTAGGTGTGATACTTCGAAAAATCCGTCCCCGGCATGTAGTTGGATTTGACGTCCTGCGCGACAAGTGTTGTCGCCGCCGCAAGCAGTAGGACCATGGCCAGAGAGTACAAAGAAGCCCGACGAACATGTCTTCCGTGCATTTCAACCTCCTAACCAGCCGAGCGAATTATACCGCCGGACCACTCGCGAACGTCCTCCACCACAGAGAACATATCCTCGCCCCCCAGCCAAAGGTCACACCTCTCGCTTGTCATTCTGACCCCGAGCAAAGCCGAAGGAGAAGAACCCCCGCATCCCGTCTCCTCCAATCTTTTCCACACGGCTCCTTGACGCGCCTGATACTCTTAAATCAGGAGAAAGTAGCAGAAGCCCGGCCATTCGAGGCCGGGCTTCCGCACTTAAATCCAGACCGAAGTACGGACTTAGGTCTTTTACTTTGAAGACTTTGCATACTTTAACCCAGGAGAGGGAGTCCAACCGATGCCGGAGAAAACACACCCTAGAATGAACCGCATCGCCTCACGACACCGCACCCTCCCCACCCTGATCCTTTCAGCGGCCCTCTTCGTAACCGGGACGCTACACGCTCAGCTCCCCGCCGGAACCACCGACACCACCGCCCAGCCCCAAACCCAGCAAGACCCCCTCCGCGCCCAGGCCAGCGAAGCCCTCGCCAAGCAGGACTACCCCACCGCCCTCAAGCTCCTCACCACCCTCGCCGAAAAGAACCCTCACGACGCTCAGATTCTCTACAACCTGGCCTCCACCCAGGAGGCCCTCGACCAGCCAGCCGCCGAATCCACCTACCGGCAGGCCATAGCCGCCAACCCGAACCTCCTCGAGCCCCACCTCGCCCTCGGCCTCCTGCTCGCACGCTCCGGCAAGTCCTCCCCGGCCCGCACCGAGCTAGCCGCCGCCTCCATCATCCCCGACGGCGACCCCGCTCTACGCGCCCGAGCCTACCGTGCCCTCGCCCGCCTCGACCAGCAGTCCAACCCCTCCGGCGCCAGCGAAGAGCTCCTCGCCGCCCTCAAGCTCTCCCCCGAAACCCCCGATGACATCCTCCTCTCCGGCGAACTGGCCGAGGCCGCCAACGACCCCGCCGCTGCCGAATCCGCCTACCGCCGCCTTCTCACCACCGACCCCCAAAACTCCCAGGCCACCGCCGCACTCGTCCACCTCCTTATCCAGCAAAAGAAGCCCGACCAGGCCGAAACCATCCTCACCGCTGCCCTTGCCAAAAACCCCGACGACCCTACCCTAAACTCCCAGCTGGCCAGCCTTTACCAGAGCCAAAACAAGCCCGATCAGGCCCTTCCGATCCTGGAAAAGCTCCACGCCGCCCACCCCGAAGACCCGAACCTCGCTCGCCTCCTCGCCCGTCTTTACAGCCGCAGCGGCCAGTACGACAAAGCCGATGCCCTCTACGCCACCCTCAGCACCGCATCCCCCAACGATCCAACCCTCCTCGATGATCGAGCCGACGCCCTCATCCACCTCCGCAATTTTGCCGAAGCCGAAGCCCTCCTCAAGCGCGCCCTCGCCGATCCCAAGGCCTTCCCCACCAGCGACGACCTCGGCGCAGCCGCCAGCCACCTCGCCTTCGCCGCCTCGGCCAACAATGACCCCACCACCACCTTGCAAGCATTAGAGATTCGTGCTAAAGTGCTGCCACAGTCTCCGTCCTCGCTCTTTCTGGCGGCTACCGCGCACGACAAGCTCCACCAGGCCAAGCAGGCAACAGACCTGTACAAACAGTTCCTCTCCGTGGCGAACGGCCAGTTTCCGGACGAGGAGTGGGAGGCCCGCCACCGCCTCATCACCCTCGAACACACGAAGTAGTCAAGCGCTCCCTACGAGGTGCGTTATGAGATTTCATCTTCGACCCGCGATTCTCGTTCTTCCTGTCCTTCTTACCCTGCCCATCACCGCACGCGCCGCAGGCATCGACAAAAGCCTCCTCCTCGACGAGCAAGCCATCAGTCAGCTCGAGCAACGCGCCCAGCAGGCCAATCCTCGCGAACAGTGCTTCCTCTACACCGAGCTCGTCTCCGCGATGACCGAAGTCGCAGGCAAGGAGATGCTCGACGGTGACCCCGACCGTGCCAGCGCCACGCTCAAGAAGGTCGAGCACTACGCACAGCTCATCCAGCTTGGTTTGGCCAAGGACACCAAGCGCCTCAAGAACTCCGAGATGCTCATGCACCGCACCACCTACCGCCTCAACGAGTACCTCCACCGCGCCTCCACCGAGGATCAAGCCACCCTCCAGGCCACCCTCAAGCGCCTCGATCAGGTTCAAAGCGATATCCTTACTCAGGTCTTCAACCACTAAATGCGCCCTCGTCTACCGTTCCTTCTGGCCCTCGCTATAGCCTTGCTCGTCCCACCCCTCCACGCCCAACGCGACGACTCCGCACTCTCTGAAGGCGAGGTAGAGCAGCTACGCGAATCCGCCTACTTCCCCAACGACCGAGTCATGGTCTTCATCAAGCTCCTCGACGCCCGCACCAAAGCCATTCAGGACATGTACGCTCGCCCCCGCCGCCCCGGCCGCGAACAGGACACCCACGACCTCTACGAGCAGTTCACCTCTATCGCCGACGAACTCGACGACAACCTCGACGATTACGGCCCGCACCACCGCGACATCCGCAAAGCTCTTCCCAAGCTCCTCGAAGCCACGGACCGCTGGGCCACCATCGTCAAGAGCCCACCCGACAACGAAACCTACAACGTCTCCCGCAAGATAGCTCTCGAGGCCATCCGTGACCTCCGCGAAGCCGCCACCCAAATGATCGAAGAGCAACGCACCTGGTTTGCGGCCCACCCAACCGCCAAAGAAGACCCAAACCAGCGACCCGAACCCGGCACGGCTCCCCGTTAGCGGATGCTAAGAAAATTTTAGGCAGCGCCATGGAATGCTACCGCGGCTGCTGTCAGAATTCCTTCCGGCTGGAAAGTTCTGCGGCATGCGCCACGCCTTGCAATGCCCCGCGCCGCCCGGGGGCATTTGCAAGTGCGGTCTGAAATTCTTTCAGTGCCAAACCTGCGCGATTTTGTTCGACCAACAACCAGCCGAGCTGCTCGCGGGCCGGAATGATCGGCCCCGGTGTCACTGGAAGTTTCTCGACTGCGTCTTCCTCATCGGCCGACGCGCGCATCAAGGCCACAGCTATATCCGGCTTCCCCTCCGCTTGAGCCGACCACGCCGTCACTTCACCCGTCAGAATCCGCACCTGAGTGGCCCAATAGTCATTACCTGAGGTACGAAGCTGTTCTTCGATCTGCCGCAACCTATCAATTTCGGCGCCGGCCTGTGCAGCGTGTCCGCTCCGAGCGAGTCCCACCCCGCGAGCCCACACCGCAACAGCAGACACATGAGGCGGGGCATCTGCCGGAGCAACGATGCCTGCAGCATCGCTCCACTGCCCCCTCTCAACCGCGTAACGAACCGGCATCGCTATAGAGGCATACGCTATCTTGAAATCGCCCGAGTTCAACTTCGACATGTTCTTAAGTTGTTGAATGACCAAAGCAGCCTCTTGGTCGCGTCCACTCTGCAAATATGCATACACCAGATAATCCATTGCATGGAGCTCTTCCCCTGTATCGCCCTGCTGACGCGCGGCTTCCTTCGCGGCAAGATTGGAAGTGATGGAGTCATCCCATAGGCCAAGTTGCGTGAATATGTGTGATGGCATGTGCAACGCGTGTGGCGCTGAGGGTGCAATCAGGGCATAGGCTCTCGCCGCCGCAAGACCCTTCGAAGCAAGCTCCGAATTGTCATAAGCATGGATGAGATAGTGAGGAATTCCCGGATGCTGCGGATAAGTGCGATCAAGCGGCTCAAGCAGATCGGCCGCCTGCTTCTGCTTCTCATGCGATTTGTCCGTAGGAGATGCGTTCGCCAGGAGAGCCAGCGCATAGAACACCTGTGCTTCGACATCGTTCCTGTTCGCTGCGGCCAGATCGCTCATCGCCTGCTCGTAATTCAAAGCCCGTATGCGGTAAGGAACAGTAGCAGCATCCTTATAGATCAGCCCCAGCGCATGGATGAATTGGCGCTCGCGCTCCGAACCCGCCCCAATCCGCTCCGCCCGCTGGATCTCCCTCTGCGCAGTCGTGATTGTCGCAGGCACAATATGCGGCTCCCATAGCGGATGAAAGTACGTCATGGCCATCCCCCAATATGCCATCGCACATCCCGGATCCACATCGGCCACGCCCCGAAACGCATCTTCGGCGGCGCTATAAGCGAAGGAGTGAAGCAGAGCCACGCTACGATTGAATTGCTCCTGAACAGCGGGCGCGCAAGATACCGGAAACGATACGCGGCCCAATTTTTCAGGCACGCCGTGGCTGTGTATCTCTTGTGCTGACGAGAAGGAACAGAGGACCAGCAGGGTGAGCGATACTCGCCATAGATCGGGCATCCCCTATCTCCAAGGGCGCGTGTGCTTGGTAACATCCGAATTCTACATTGAAGCAATAGCCGCGCCACCCAGCCCGACAACCCACAACCCATCGTGCTAGCCTTAACCATAGTGTCCACCACACTCATCCCCATATTTGAAGAGCAGTACCGAGACCTTCGCCCCCGCGCGCCCATCCCGCCCTTCGACATCCGTTTCCGCCGCTTCACCTCCCTCAACACCACCATCCGTCTCCGCGAAGGCCGCCTCCACGTCCGCCTCTCCGACGTCCTCGAGCACGCGCCCGACTCCGTCCACCACGCCATCGCCCACATCCTGCTCGCCAAGCTCTACAAGAAGCCCATCGCCCCCACCTACGCCGACCGCTACCGCCGCCACGTCTCCTCCGAAGCCGTCTCCCGCCAGGCCGAGCACATCCGCCAGACCCGCGGCCGCAAGCGCATCCTCACCCCCGTAGGCCACCACTACGATCTCGACGAAGTCTTCGAGTCCCTCAACACCCGCTTCTTCCACGGCCTCCTCGGCCGCCCCACCCTAACCTGGAGCGCCCACCACGCCCGCCGCATGCTCGGCCACTACGACGCCGCCCACAACACCATCGTCGTCAGCCGCGTCTTCGACCGCCCCGACACCCCGCGCTGCGCCATCGAGTACCTTCTCTACCACGAGATGCTCCACCTCAAGCATCCCGTGCGCGTCAAAGCCGGACGCCGCTGCGTCCACTCCCGCGAGTTTCAGGCTGAAGAGCGCCTCTTCCCCGAACTAGACGAAGCCAAAGCCTACCTAAAGCGCCTCTAAAATCTGCGCCGCAGTCATCGCGCTTTTATCAGCCTTTATCAGCCTCTATCCCTTCAATCACCATTACGCCGTTCATCCGCATCCATCCGCGAAAATCCGTGGTCGCCTCAAGGCAGCGTGGCCGCAGCGCTATGCCCAATCTTCCCGTCCGCCCACTGAATGAAGTACTTCATATTCGGAGCATCCGTATGACCGCCATCATGCTGCCGCCACGCCAGATCCCCAACCATCAGCACCCCGGAGTTCACCGGAGGCATCTTCGCCGCATGATAGTCATCCGGCACCCCCATATCCTTCGCGCCCAGCAGCCGGAACACGGGCTGTGACGCAACGGCGGCCATAAAGCTCCCCTGATGATCCAGCCACTTCGCATCACCCTGCTCAGGAATCCCATAGCTGATAAACACCAGCCGAGTCGCAGCCAGCGCAATCAGCTCATGCGAATCCACCGGCAGATCACCCGGATTCTTGCTCCCAAACGAAGCCTCCGAAGCGCCATACTTGATGAAGTTCCCTGCCATCCAGTAGTACTCGCCGCCAGTCAAGCTCTCCACGGCCTCACCCCAGTTGCGCCTCAGCAGAGTCGTACCGCCCTTACCCGACGAGCCAATCAGCCCCATCGCAAATCGAGGCTCAAACGCCAGAGTCACCAGCGCTGCCTTCCCATAGCGAGAAACACCCTCAATCCCCACATGCTTCGCATCCACCGCCGGATCGGTCTCCAGATAATCCAGCCCACGAGCCGCACCCCACGCCCACGCCCGCAGCGCGCCCCAGTCCTCCGGCTTACGCGGCTGACCATGATTCACCAGCCCAATAATCCCCTTCGTGATCCCGGCCCCGTTATCCGCCTGGATGCTCGCCGGATCGATCGCCACATACCCCCACCCATCCGCAATCAGCTGCGTCGTCGACGGAGGATCGCCCGCCGGCCTCGGACCAAACACAAACGGAGGCACCTGCGAAGCAATCGGATTGTAAGCAGGATGCTCCGCAAAGATCGCCTGCAGCTCCGGATCGTCCTTCGCCATCAGCGCCTTCAGCTTCGCATTGATCTTCTCCAGCTCTTCCTCGGAAGGCTGTGCAGGCGAAGGCAGAGCACTCCGGCCGAACATCATCAGCACCGGCACAGGCTTCTTTGCATTCGCAGGAACCACCAGCGTCATCGCAATATCAACATTGATCCCCGGATACTCCGAGTTGTCCACGTGCCCCACCAACCGCTTCGCAATCACCGGGACGCGCCCCACAAACTCCTTGTCCGTCACCTTCACCGTCCACGTCACCTTCGGCACATGCGCCGGCACGCGCCCATAGACCTCCCGCTCCAGATCTTCAACGATCTCAGGACGCCGCTGCTTCCACCACATCTCCGCGGTCGTCACCTTCGTCCCATTCTTCAGCGTCAACACATCCGGCAGGTTGGGATAAGGATTCGCCAGCGCAGGATCATAGTTCGCATGGTTCGGCGCAGCCTCATCGCCACTAGGCCCCGGCCGCAGCGCCTTCACGCCAAGCTGATCCATCATGTTCTGGTGATCCTGATCCGCAGTAAAGTTCACCGGAGCAGGCATCGACTTCGACCCGCCACCCTGCTGCCCCAGGGCTGCAATACCAATCCCACCAAACACCACAGCCGTACCAAACCGAAAGACCTTCATCAAACCTTGCACGAACAAGACAACCTCCCGACAAATTAGCGACGCCTGACCTAGCGCCAGGCACGAATCGAAGTTTTAGGCACCTCCAAAACTAAACCTAAGGAACCGATCACACAAGCGCCGGGTTGCTGTAGATATTGATTTTGTTGTTGACTCATTCTTTGTCGTCCCACAAGGGGATCTGCTCTTACATTCCTTTTCTTGTAGTCATGAACAAAGCCGAAAAGGGAAAGAATCCCCACACTTCGCTGGTGCCCATGCATGACGCAGCATCATCGCGGCATGCATGGATCATTCGCCCAAACGCGCGAACCCGTTTTCTTTCCCCGGCCCAAAATCTGTCATATTCGACCAGAGCCGCTATTAGAGCTTCCCCCCGCACTGTGGTAGCATCCTCCCGTCCGCAGTCTCCGGCTCGGTCGCACATCGGCCCCCCAATCAAGCACGCCAATTTCATAGCATCTGGAAAGGATGAGGTAGTCACTATGCCGCTGTCCAAACGTGCATTAGCTGAATTCTTCGGGACCTTCTGGCTTGTCTTCGGTGGTTGCGGAAGCGCCGTTCTTGCCGCCGCCTTTCAACCCCCAGGGCCGCCCGTACCAGGAGCCCCCCATCTCGGTATTGCCTTCGTCGGCGTTGCCTTCGCCTTCGGGCTCACAGTTCTCACTATGGCCTTCGCCATTGGCCACATCTCCGGCTGCCACCTCAACCCCGCAGTCTCCATCGGTCTCGTCGTCGGCAAGCGCTTCCCCGCCTCTGAACTTGGCGCCTACATCGTCGCCCAGGTAGCAGGAGCCATCGTTGCCTCCGGAGTCCTCTACGTCATCGCCAGCGGCAGGCCAGACTTCGTCCTCGGTGGATTCGCTACAAACGGCTTCGGCGACCACTCCCCCGGCGGCTACTCCATGCTCGCCTGCTTTCTCATCGAAGTCGTCCTCACCTGCTTCTTCCTGTTGGTCATCCTCGGCAGCACAGACGAGCGCGCCCCCAAAGGCTTCGCCCCCATCGCCATCGGCCTGTGCCTCACCCTCATCCACCTGATCAGCATCCCGGTCACCAACACCTCGGTCAACCCAGCCCGCAGCACCGGCCCCGCTCTCTTCGTCCACGGAGCCGCCCTGAGTCAGTTATGGCTCTTCTGGGTAGCCCCCATCCTGGGAGCCATCATAGGCGGCTTCATCTCCAACACCTTCTTCGCGGCCCCACAGCCACCCCTCCGCGAAGAAATGTCCCGATAACCACCGGTTCGCTCGCGAAGCCATTTGCCTCGCGAGCGAACTTTTGTTGTTGCTTTTCTTGTTTGTCATCCCCGAAGGGGATCTGCTGTTGCAGGTGCTCTACCTATCATCCTGAGCAAGCCTAACCGCGCGAGGCCCCTACAAGCTCTGGCGCCCACTGCACATTCTTCGCCTTCGCCACCCCAATCAGCACCAACCCGACCACCACCGACCCGAGCGCCGCCACCTGAGCATTGCTCATCCCCCAGTGGACCCGCGGATTGATCCTGACAAACTCCACCAGAAACCGCCCAATCCCACTGAGCACCAGATACTCCCCGGTAATCACACTCACCGGCAGATGCTTCTTCCCCCGCTGCCAGAGCCACCACGCCAGCGCGAGCGAAAACAGCAGCTCATAGCAAGGAGTAGGCTGCACCAGATCCGTAGTCGGCACCAGAGCATCCGGCCGCATATGCACACCCCACGGCAGCGTCGTCTTGATCCCGTAGTCCCCATCGCCCGACAGCAGACACCCAATTCGCCCCACACCATACCCAACCGCCGCCGCAGGAGCCGCCAGATCCAGCATCCGCATCGCTCCCACCGGCTTGCCCAGCGTCCCTTCCGCCACTCCCTTGAACCGAACCGCCCGCCCCTGCCACATCAATACGGCAATTCCAGCGACCATCCCCCCAAACCAGGCAAACCCCGCCTGAAACCAGTGCAGGAAACCCATCACCACATCCATCGGATGTGACCATCCCGGAGCCACAATTTGCCGCATAGCAAACCGCAACTCTCCAACATTTTGCAGCTCATGCCAAGCCTTCGCACCGATTACCCCGCCGATAACCACAAACGCTACAACACTCAGCGCATCGCCATCCACGCCATTCCGCAAAAAATTCCGGTGCAACACCACAGTAGCCGCCACCGCAGCCAGCCAAAGTAAAAGCCCAAACGTACCCAGATGTACCGGGCCAAGATCGATATAGGGAAACATAATCCTCGCTCATTTTAAGTATAGCGGCCCTTTGCCTGAGTCCCGGTATTCGCGCTACCCTTTACCTCTATGTCCAATAGCACGCCCACATTCCCCCCCGCCGAAACCATGCCGATCCTGTTCACCAAAGACCAAATCGCCGAACGCACTAAGGCCATCGGCGCCCAGATCACCGCCGACTACGCCGGCCAGTCCATCGTCCTCATCGGAGTCCTCAAAGGCGCAGCCATCTTCCTCGCCGACCTCGCCCGCGCCATCAACGTTGACAACACCTTCGACTTCGTCGCTGTCTCCAGCTACGGCCGCGCCCGCGTCTCCTCCGGCGCCGTTAAGCTCATCAAGGACATCGACAACCCTATCGAAGGCAAGCACGTTATCATCGTCGAAGACATCCTCGACACCGGCCTCACTCTCAGCTATCTCCGCGGCCTGATGCTCCAGCACAAGCCCGCCTCCCTCAAGATCGCCACCTGCCTCGACAAGCCCGAGCGTCGCCTCGTCCCCATCGAAGCCGACTACGTGGCCTTCAAAATCCCCAACCAGTTTGTCATCGGCTACGGCATGGACTTTGCCGAGCGCTATCGCGGCGTAGACGACATCCGCCTCTTCCCCGAAGAAGCCGCAGGCCACTAACACCCAAGGCGCTCAATGAGTCGGCACTCTCATCCTCCTGAGCTGAGAATGCCTTCTCAGTTCATTCGCCCAAATTCCCTCTGGACTTGATTTCAACCTCTTGCTAGGCTAAAACCATCTCTTTGGCAGCCACGTTCGCCGGGGCAGTGGATAGTTCGGTTCGCCAACTTTATTCGACCTTGAACCACGAAAGATAGCAGGTTCAGGCAGACAAATATCTTCGACCGTACGACACAGCGGCATGACCGATCCGCGGCAGCTGCAGATAAAACCTTATTTCCTCCCGAGTCTGAGATCTTCAGATTTCTGAACTTCAAGATCGATCTAAAGGCGGAGACAAGATATGCTTACTCTCGACCCCCAGAAATTGCTTGAACAACAACTTGCGGAGTCACACAGACGATTTCCTGGCCCGGACTATCAGAAGGTTCTTCGTTGGGTCCATCAAACACTGAAGCCATCTCTTTACATCGAAATCGGAGTCGAATGCGGAGATTCGCTCCTCAACACCCTTCCCACCACCAAATCGATCGGCATCGATCCATCTCCCAGATGTAAATCGCGACCTAACGTAGATATCTACGCCATGACAAGCGACGACTTCTTCGCTCAGGTCGAGGCTGGCACTATATCCGGGGTCAGTGGTTATTCCCTCGCGTTCATCGACGGTCTCCACACCTACGATCAGGCTTTACGCGACTTCATCAATCTCGAGAAGCTCTCTTCTACAGACTCCGTCATCATGCTTCACGACTGCATTCCGCTCGACGAGATCTCCGCATCCAACCCACGCGCCTCGCAGTTCTACACCGGCGACGTATGGAAGACGCTGTTGATCCTCGTCCGCAACCGGCCCGATTTGAAAATCTGCATCATCCCGACCTGGCCTAGCGGACTCGTTTTGGTTAGCGGCCTCAACTCCAAATCCGAAGTTCTCAACGAGAAGTTTTCAGTGCTTGTCGATCAATATCGGCCGCTCAGGTTCGCTGATTACTCTTCAACGACCAGTGAACTTCCCTCTCCCACTCCGATCAAAGAAGCAGCCGTTAAGCAATTCTTGCAGGCTTCCTGAAGTCAATCAGTCGTCCTCACTGCTCACCATTCGGCATGCCTACCGTGAATCCCATAAAGCCCCGACATATGGTTTCCATTGCAGATCATTCTAATCATGCCCAGCCAGCAACTCATAACTCCGAATCCTCTTCGCATGTTCCCAGACAATCGTGTTCACAACCAACTCATCAATCCCCAGTTCCCCAGCCATCTGCTCTAACTCCCCGCGCACCTTAGCTGGGGTCCCCACAAAATACCGCGGCCACTCCCCTTCCTCCATAGGCACATCTCCAAGCAGCCGCAGCTCCCGCAAAGCATCTTCAGGTGAGGCCACTGGCCTCCGATCCCCAAGCCGAATCCGCCGCTGCAGCAACCTCACACTCGAAGCCAGAAACTCCGCCTCCTCCTGTGTCTCCGCACAAATAACCCCCACCGCCACCGTAGCCTCGGGTTTCTCCCGCCGAACCCCGCCCCGGAAGCCACGCATATAAGCCTCAATCGCCTCCCGCGTTTTCACGGGCGAAAAGAAGTGGGCGAAGGAATAAGGCAGCCCAAACTCAACCGCAGCAGCCGAACTCCACATGCTCGACCCCAGCATCCACACATCCGGCCCACCCGGCATAGCCGGCATCACTCTCACTCGATCAAAAGGGTGCCCCTCCGGAAACTCCTCCTCCAAAAACGCAAGCAGTTCCCCAACCTGATCGGGAAAATCATCCTCCATTGGAGTTCTTCTGCTCCGCCTCAGTGCCAACATCTCTGTCGGGCCACCCCCGGGAGCCCGCCCAATCCCAAGATCCACCCGCCCCGGATAAAGCGCATACAAAGTCCGAAACACCTCCGCCACCTTCAGCGGAGTGTAGTGCGGCAGCATAATCCCACCCGACCCAATCCGAATTCGCTTCGTCTCGGCCCCAATCCGCGCCAACATGATCTCTGGAGCCGTACATGCCAGCGTATCCATCGCATGGTGCTCCGACATCCAGAACCGCCTATACCCCAGTTCATCCACCCGCCGCGCCAACGCAATCGAGTTCTGCAAAGCCTCAGCCGGCGTACTTCCCGCCGGAACCGGCGACTGATCCAGCACAGACAGCCGCAACCCACCCGTCCCTTTACTCATATCCGTTAGATGACCCACCCCAACCCGACGAACCACTCCGTCGTGGACACCCATTACTCTGTCGTCATTGCCTGCTGTTTCCCATTCCCTGTTTTTCTGTCAAGACCCAAATAGCAAATCCCCGCGTCAATCAAGGACAATCGCGTGCACAGTAATTAGCTCCAATTCGATATAATGGTTATAGAGAACAAAGAAGCCCCGCTTCGGTGGGGCTTTTGCTTTGACTGCGATTAAACCTTTTGTAATGAATACTTTGAAAGTATTGTCATTTAGAATCAATAACTTATAGAGGCAAAACCGGGAAGTCCAGACCTAACATTCATAAAATCAATACTTTGCATACATGAGGTACCCCTTGGGGATACCACAATTTAAGCCAGCCGCAACCTACATATGATAGAAACAGACCGGCACAGACGACCGCGCCGAAGGAGTAACGTTGAGCACCCTGACCATCTCTGAACCCCTACCCACCGGCCCAGGAAAATTCGAAGCAACCGCCTTCACAGCCCACGCCCTCTCCTCACCCCAGAATCTCGCGGCCATCATCGACCACACCCTATCCAAACCGGACGCGACCCGCGCTCAAGTGCTCCAGCACTGCCACGAGGCCGCCGAATATCACTTCGCCTGCGCCATGGTCAGCCCTACCTGGGTCTCCCTCGCCGCCTCCGCCCTCCAGGGTACCGGCGTCCCCGTAGGCGTCTTCATCGGCTTCCCCCTGGGTGCCACCCTCTCCGCATCAAAACGCGATGAAACCATCCGCGTCCTCAAGCAGGGCGCTCATGACATCGACATGGTCATGAACATCGGCCTCCTCAAGTCTGGCGAGTCCAGCGACTACGAGGCCGTAAAGCAGGACATACGCGGAGTCGTCGAGCTCGCCCACGCATCCGGCGCCATCGTCAAGGTCATCCTGGAGACCTGCCTCCTCACCTTCGAGGAGAAGCTCCGCGCCTCCGAGCTCGCCCTCAGTGCCGGGGCAGACTTCCTCAAGACCAGTACCGGCTTCTCCACCGGCGGAGCCACAGCCGACGACATCTCCCTGCTCCGCGGCGTAGCCGGCCACCGCGCCGGTGTCAAAGCATCCGGCGGCATCCGCTCCCTTGCCGACGCCACTACCATGCTCCGGGCTGGAGCCTCTCGCATTGGAGCCAGCGCCAGCGTCAAGATCGTCACTGAACTCAAAGGTCAGGACACCACATCGTCCGAACCTGCATCCTCTTATTGACAAGGAGCCCGCGGTCAGCAAAAGTCGATGCTAACCCGTTGCGAAGTAGTTGCGTGGCCAAAGCAACTGCTCGCCCACAACCCCGGCAGTAGTATCATCGGCTCTTCGAATGTCCATGGCTAACAAACCACGCCGCGCAGAACCGCCTGCCGCGCCAGCGCCGGAAGTATCTCCCGAACACCACTTCGAAGGAGACTACCGTCCACGCGAGCCGGAGACCGCGCAGCCTCCCAATATCCGCGTCGAGCCGCTCCAGGTGGATTTTCTTCACTCACTCGCCGACGCCCTCAACTCCACCCTCGACCTCAACACCCTGATGCACCGGGTGGCCGACCTCGTCCGCGCCGTCATCGACTACCGCATCTTCGCGATTCTGCTGATCAACGACCGTACCCAGGAGCTCTGGATGCGCTTCCAGATCGGCCACACCCCGGAGATCGAGCGCACCCGCCTCAAGGTAGGCCGGGGCATCGTAGGCCAGGCCGCCCTCCAGCGCCGCTCCCTCCTCGTCGAAGACGTCTCGAAAGACGAGCACTACATATCCGCCAACCCCAACGTCCGCTCCGAGCTAGCCGTCCCGTTGATCGTAAAAAACAAAGTCATCGGCGTCCTCGACATCGAATCCGAAACCTCCGGCTTCTTCACCCCTGAACACCAGCGCTTGCTCGAGGTGGTCGCCTCGCGAATGGCCGTAGCGGTCGAGAACGCTCGCCTTTACACCCGCGTCTCCCGCCAAGCCCAGACCCTCACCGTTCTCAATGAGATCTCCCGCGAACTGACCAGCATCCTCGACCTCGACGACCTGCTAGAGCGCATCGGTCATCTCCTCAAGCGCGTCATCGACTTCCAGATGTTCACCATCCTGCTCTGGAATGAACGCACACAGCAGTTCGAACACCGCTTCTCCACCCGCTACGGCGAACGAGTCACCCGCGAACGCAACGTCACTCTCGGTAGAGGGATCATCGGCACCGCAGCCGAGCAGCGCGAACCGATCCTCGCACCGGACATACGCAAGGATTCGCGGTACGTACTCGAGAACCCCGAGACCCGTTCCGAACTCGCCGTCCCACTCATCTACAAGGGCCAAGTGATCGGCGTGGTCGACCTCGAGCACACCCGGGTGAACTACTACAACGAAGACCATCTGCGAACCCTGAGCACTCTGGGTGCCCAGATCGCCATCTCCATCGCTAACGCGCGGCTCTACCAACGCATCCACGAGGAAGAGCAGCGCATGGAACGCGACCTGGAGATGGCGCGCAAGGTCCAGCTTCGGCTAATGCCCTCGCGCCCGCCCAAGCTCGAACGCGCCGAGATCGCCACGCAGTTCCTCGCCGCACGGTCGATCGGTGGAGACCTATACGACTTCCTCGACTACGGCCCGGGGCGCACTGCCGTTGCTGTAGGAGACGTCAGCGGCAAAGCCGCCCCAGCCGCCTTGTATGCAGCCCTGGTCAGCGGTATCCTGCGCTCGCTCGCACCACAACATCTATCCCCTGCCACCCTGCTAACAGCCCTCAACGACCAGCTTCAGGAACGCAAGCTCGACGCCCAGTACGTGACGATGCTCCTCGCCGTTTGGGACGACTCGAACCAGACCTTGCAGGTCGCCAATGCCGGCTCGGTTCAGCCGCTCTTCGTCTCCATGAGAGCCAAAGGGCCAGAGGTCAAGACCATTCAGGCGGAAGGCTTCCCGCTCGGACTCTTTCCGAACGCGGAATATGAAGAGTTCACGCTCTCGACTCGTCCGGGCGACCTGATCGTCTTCTTCTCTGATGGCATCGTGGACGCTGTAAACGCCGCGGGCGACATGTTCGGCGACGCTCGCCTCAATGCGGTGTTGCAAGCTCAGTCGCATGCTACGGCAGCATCAACTGTAGAAGCCGTCCTGAAGGCCGTGTCGGATTTCCAGTCTGGTGTAGATCACTTCGACGATGAGACTGTTGTGGTTCTTCGTGTACTCTGACAAAGCCCCCTTATAACTGGCTTGTTGCCCACTGCTGGCGCAAAACCATTTAAGCTAGAAGCAATGTCTTCCATAGCGACTACTCAGATCATCCGTCCCGCCCGTACGCTGCAAGGTTCTCTTACCGTTCCTGGCGACAAGTCTATTTCTCACCGTTACGCGATGCTTGCCGGTATTGCCGAGGGCACTTCGAAACTTTCGAATTTCTCTACTGGGGCTGATCCTCACTCTTCGTTGGGGTGCATGGAGGCGCTGGGAGCTACCGTCGTTCGAGGTGCGGATAAGACCGTTGAGGTGACTGGGACTGCGGGGAGCTTTATCCAGCCTGCGGGTGCGCTGGACTGCGGGAACTCCGGGTCGACAATGCGCATGCTAGCGGGCCTGATTGCTCCGCATCCGCATACGTTCACGATGATCGGGGATCACTCGCTCACGATGCGTCCGATGGAACGGATACGCAAGCCGTTGATGCAGATGGGTGCGAAGATCGACCTGGTGGACGGTCATGCTCCGATTACTATACACGGCGGCCCGTTGACGGCGATCGACTTCGATACTCCGATTCCCAGCGCGCAGGTGAAGACTGCGGTGCTGTTTGCCGGTCTTCAGGCGGAGGGGAATACCAGCCTGTCGGAGGCGGTGCGGACGCGCGACCACTCTGAACATGCTCTGCGGGCGTTTGGAGCTGCGCTTACTCGGACGGGCGAAAGACTCAGCATCGCTGGAGGCCAGAAGCTGAAGGCTATTGAGGCTACTGTTCCCGGTGATCTCTCCTCGGCTGCGTTCTTCCTGTGTGCTGCGTTGCTGTTTCCCGACTCGAATCTTGTTCTTGATTCGATTGGAATGAACCCTACCCGGGCGGCGTTGCTGGATGTGATTGTTGCGCTGGGGGGCAGGATCAAGGTGCTCCAGGTTGAGGAGCATCATGGCGAGATGATCGGCACGATTCAGGTCAATGTTGCGCCGGGCGGGCTGAAGGGTGCTGAGATCTCTGGGGCGCTTTCGGCTCAGATCATCGACGAGCTGCCGGTGTTGGCGGCGATTGCTCCATACACTCGTGACGGCATTACGATTCGTGATGCCAAGGAGCTGCGCGTGAAGGAATCAGATCGTATCGCTTTGGTGGCGAAGAACCTGAAGGCCATGGGAGCGGAGTTCACCGAGTACGAAAATGGTCTTGCGATTCCCGGCAATCAGAAGCTGCATGGTGCGGTGATCGACTCAGGCTTCGACCATCGTATTGCGATGGCTTTTTCGGTTGCGGCTCTAAGGGCTAGCAGTGAAAACGAGATTCAGGGCGCTGAGGCGGCTGCGATCTCGTTTCCAGAGTTCTTCACCTACCTCGATTCACTGTGCCAGCGCTGAGACCGGACTTACGGGTACCCTCCCCCTGGGGGTACTTGTAAGTCCTAAAGTATTCTTTCTACTTCGCTTAGCTTTGGACTTCGTCTGTCATTGTTGCTCATTAACCTTCCCAAAGACCGGCGTTAAAGCCTTTGTAACGGCTGTTTTTCGCAGGGCTAAAGCCCTGCGCTTCCACCGAAAGACAAATGCCGCAGCCTTAACCTTGCTCTCCTACCGAAAGACAAAGACAAGGATTTTCTGCGGCTTGTGACATCCCCTTCAACCAGCGATCAGGTTAGAGCTTCGTTAGCGACGGAAATCTATGCCCTCGGCACCGCAAGTCCTAAGTCTTATTTCTACATTACTTAGCTTTGGACTTCCTTTGTCGGGCATCCAGGCCACCAGCGAATTTCCGTCCTATTTCTATTGTAGGAAATAGGAGGTAATTGTTCAGCATGCGAATCTTCAGTGTTGGTGCGGGTTTTGTAGTTTTGGGGCTTGACAGCGCGAAAATGGGCTGTTTTTGGGCGAAAGAATCTTGAAGGCTTGCGGGTCAATGGCAGGAACAGCCGATCCCCTTCGGGGATGACAACAAGAAAAGCAACGGCAAGAGCGCTAACAGGGTGGTCCGTTATTGGGCGAGCAGGCTTGTGAGCGCCGCTTTGACGTCGTCGATGGTGACCTCGTCGATAATGTAGTCCGGGGTTGCTGTAGGCATGTCCGCATTTTTCAGGATGCGGAAGCGGGTGTCGCCGACGGGAAGCCACTCGATTGGCGGGGACCAGGCGGGGGCGATGATGACCATGGGGAGGCCAACGGCTCGGCCGATGTGCATTGGACCGGTGTCGAGGGTAAGGCCGACGCGGCAGAGACTGAGTAGCGCGGCTAGCTGAGGGAGTTTTGTTTTTCCGGCGACGCTGGTTGTGGGAAATGGCAGCGGGTTGCGGAGTTGGTCGATGGCTGGAGACTCGGCTGCGGTGCCGATGAAGAGAATGTGAGCGCCGTAGTGCTCGGCGAGGAAGGTCGCGGCTGCACGGAAGCGCTCGCTGCGCCAGCTTTTGCGCTGGGTCACGCTGGTCTGGGTGATGAAGGCTGCTACCGGTTGGCCGGGTTGGACTCCAGCGTCGGCCAGGGTTTGCTGGGCACCGACGAGGTCTTCGGCAGTGAAGAAGACCTGGGGCTCGAAGTGCTGCGAAGGGTGGCCAAGGGATTCGATGATACGGAGGTTGTTGGCTATCTGGCTTAGGGTGGGATCGAAGGATAGCGGGGCTCGGTAGAGCTGGGGAGCTAGAGTAAAGCCTACGCGGAGGGGGGAACCGCTGAGGAGGGCCTGGGCGGTGACCCGGGTTCGCTCGTTGCCCGTTGAGGTGATGACGGCGTAGGGGATTGCTTTGAAGGGATTTTGCTGGCGAAGGGATTGGACGGCACTTTTTAAGTCGTCGAGGGGGCTTGGTGTCGCGAATAGATGATCTACGCCGGGGTTGTTACGGAAGACCTCTGTTGCGAAGCCACTGGAGGCTACGACTATGCGGGAATCCGGCACGGCGTGGCGCAGGGCTGGGATGAGGGGTGTGGCGTGGATGGCTGTGCCGAGAGCTCGGGGATATTGGAGGAGGAGGAAGTGGTTGATTTGATGGAGTGGTGTTGCTGCGATGCCGTTCGATACGAACCGTTCCGCTGTAGCGATGCTGGAGAAGATGCTGCCCTTCACGGTCTGAACAAGAGCCAAGCGCGAATCCTTATAAAAGGTGAAGTGAGTCAGGTGGTACAGCTACATCTTATAGCGGCCCATCTCGTCGTCGTTGAGATTTTCTAGCCAGCGGCGCATCTCGTCGGCGGTGACGGCCTGGGCTCCACTAGCGGCTTGCTTGGAGTTTTCGAGGACTTCGCGGTTGACGTAGATGGGGCAGTCCCAGCGGAGGGCGAGAGCGATGGCGTCGGAGGGGCGGGCGTCGAGGGCTACGGTTTCACCGGCGTGATCGAGCCAGATGACGGCGTAGAAGGTGTCGTCGCGGAGTTCCGAGACGACGATCTTGTTGACCTGCGCGTTGAGGCCGCGAGCGAGGTTCTGCAGGAGGTCATGGGTCATGGGGCGTGGCGTGGCTGTCTTTTCGAGCTCGAGGGCGATGGCGTTGGCCTCGAAGATACCTACCCAAATGGGGAGGACGAGGTCACTGGCTACGTCCTTGAGGACGATGATGGGCATATTGGTGATGGGGTCCATCATGAGGCCACGAATCTGCATCTCGACTTCGTCGGAGGTCTGGGTTGCGGCGGGTTGGGTCGAGGTCAGGGACATGTTAGTTGAGGACTACAAAGTGCGGGGTACGGTTGATGGAGATGAATGGGGTCGCGTCGCCTGCGGGTGGAAGGGCTTCGCCGATTAGGCAGTTGGGCATGGTTTGTGTGATGCGGATTGGGAGGTAACTGCCGATGGGTGGCGTTGAATTTTCCAACTGCGCCGTGGTGAAGTTAACGGTCTTGTTCTGCGAGCTGCGGCCGATGACCTGATTGCGGGTGGGATTGTAGCCTTCGACCATAATCTCGACGATTTGGCCGAGGTGGCGGGCGTAGTGGGTGCGCTGGATCTCGCGCTGGCGGTCGTTGAGGATGCGTAGACGCTGGTCTTTGACGGACTCGGGGATACTATCGGCCATGTGGACGGCGGGTGTGTTGGGTCGGGGGGAGAACTTGAAGGCGAAGATGGCGTCGTATTTGACGGCGTCGATGAGGGTAATGGTCTCTTCGAAGTCAGCGTCGGTTTCGCCGGGGAAACCGACGATCATGTCGCTGGTGATGGAGATGTCGCGCTGGGCGGCATGGATCCAGCTCATGCGCTCGAGGTACCAGTCGCGGGTGTACTCGCGGGACATGGCCTTTAGGACAGCGGTTGAGCCGGATTGTACGGGGAGATGGATGTGGTCGCAGAGGGCGGGGGTGGCATCGATAGCCTGGACGATGTCGCGGGTGAAGTCGCGAGGGTGCGAGGTGGTGAAGCGGACGCGGCGGATGCCAGAGATGTTGCCGATGGCGGTGAGGAGTTCGGCGAAGGACATGCGGCCGGAGGGGTCGCGCCAGGAGTTGACGTTCTGGCCCAGGAGCTGGATGTCGGTGTAGCCAAGGTCGGCCATCTTGCGGGCTTCGACGAGGACGGAGGCGGAGGTGCGGGAGCGCTCTTTGCCCCGGGTGTAGGGGACGACGCAGTAGGCGCAGAACTTGTCGCAGCCTTCGATGATGGTGATGTAGCCGCGGTGAGGGTTGGAGCGGGAGGTGAAGTCGGTCTCGAAGGTGAGATCGGTTTGGCGGTCGTCGAGGCCGGTGATGCGGGTTTCGCCGGCTTCGAGGCGGGCAAGCATCTCGGGGAGGTTGCGGTAGGAAGCGGATCCGGCTACGAGGGAGACGTAGGGGGCCTTCTCGAAGATGCGCTCGCCTTCCTGCTGGGCGACGCAGCCGAGGACGGCAAACTTTTTGCCCTCGCCCTGGAGGCGCTTGTACTCGTTGAGGCGATGGAAGACCTTTTGCTCGGCTTTGTCGCGGATGGAACAGGTGTTGTAGAGGATCAGGCCGGCATCGGCTTCGTCCTGGACGCGGGCGTAGCCCTCGTGCTCAAGGGTGCCAATGACTTTTTCAGAATCATGGGCGTTCATCTGGCAGCCGAAGGTTTCGATATAGAAAGTCTTGCTCACAGAGAACAGTATATCGCCGCACAGAGGACGACTAAACGGACATGGTGGCGAGGGCGACGGGCTCCCGCTGCATCATCTGTTCCGTGTGCTCGATATAGTCCCTGAGAAACTTGGCTCGCGCGTTCAAGGCGTTGATGGCTTGTTCGACAGCGTCCAGCTCGCGCTGAGTCTCGTCAATCGCGTTTTGGTAGACAGAGCTCATGTAGCCCGAAAGTTTAGCACGAGACTGTGAGCTGAGTAATGCAAATTCGCGGGAATGTGCAGAATATTGCGGTTTAGGGGAGACGATGAGGGGGATTTGGTAGCGCCAACGGGGATCGAACCCGTACTCTCAGCCTTGAAAGGGCCGCGTGTTAACCAGTTACACCATGGCGCCAAACACTAACTGAAGAAGGGTTTGGTAGCGTCAACGGGGATCGAACCCGTACTCTCCGCCTTGAGAGGGCGGCGTGTTAACCAGTTACACCATGACGCCAAAACGAGAGGGAATCCCTCAGTTGCGATAGATCTATTATAGCAGCTAAGTGCGTTATTTTGGGCGACGCGAGGCTGCGGAAAACGAAAGTCTAGAGGCCGAGCTTTTTGACTTCGTCGTTGTAGTACTTGCGGTAGAGGATGTCCCACTCCTGCGAGCCCTCGAGGATGATCTTGCGCTGCGAGGCGATCTTCTGGCGGGCGGCGGCGTCGATCCTGGTCTCTTCGAGAAGGAGCTTCTCGAGTGCTTTGCGGGCCTCCTGCCGGATAGTGTTGCGGTCCTCAAGGAAGTCGCACTCCGGGATCTCGGCAAGGGTGTCGGCTACGGTGTGGGCGAGTTTATTGAGCTTGTCGCGGGAGATTCTCACAGCACCGCCTTGTATTTGCGGGCCAGCTCGTTCTTCACCTTTTTGAACATCTCGGGGTAGCTGGCGCCGGTCTTGCGCATGTCATCCTGGAAGGCTTCGAGGATGACGCGGACCTCGTCATTGATGCGGTCTTCGAGAGAGAGCTCATCGACCATGGCGGCTGCGACACGTTCGTCGAGGATGGCCGGTTTGCTAGTTTCGATCATCTTTGCGCTGACGAGGTGTTTCACGGTCTGGCGCGCCAGGTATCCAACGTAATCTTTAGAAAAAATCATTGACTTTCCTTCGAATATATCATGCTGGCGCGCATGGGCTTATGGCGAACTACTTGTGTTTTGTGGCGGCTTTGTGGGGGCAGTGCTCGGTGTTGAGGCAGGTGTCGGGAAGGCGAAGGCGTTCAACGGGACGGTTGTGGAGGAGGTGTTCGGTGACGATCTCTTCGACGTCACGGACGTGGACGTTGCCGTACCAGACGGCTTCGGGATAGATGACGACGACAGGACCGTGTTCACATTGGTCGAGGCAGCCGGATTCATTGGCGCGAATGTGGTGCTTGAGGCCGGTTTCCTTGATGGCATCTTTGAAGGCTGATTTGAGCTTCTTACTTCCCTGCGGGAGGCAGCTGGGACGGGTTGCGGATTCGTCGCGCTCGTTCGTGCAGATGAAGATGTGGTGGTCGAATTTTGGCAATCGGTGATTCCTTATCTATTGACGCTCTGCAATTCCTTATATTTGTTTAGTTTACTGAAGGTGCGATGCACAGGGGTTTTTGAGACAATAGATGCTTGATGCAACCCGACAATTTAATTTCGCTTAAAGACGACATGGTGGCGTTCATCGCTGGGCATGGTATGAGGCGGCTCAACGCCTTTGTGCCTGAAGATGTGCCGACGGTCATCTTCGAGAATGAACATGCAGATAGCTGGAAGGACTTCGTGGAGCATGCGAAGGCTGCCGGGGCTCCATTTTTGACGATGAGCGAGGTGGTGCTCGAGAAGAGCGACGTTGCGATTCTAATGGAGCAGATCCGCGACCAGACGTTTCCGGATGACGCCGCCGAAGAGCTTGAAGATGCAGAGTACCTGGTGCGGCATGTAGGCAAGGTGGGGTATCTGCAGCTTGGATTTGCGCATCAGGGTGTGATGTTCATCTTCGAGATTGCGACTGACTGGTATGACAGCTTCCAGGATCTGATGGAGACGGTGTCGGAGTTAGGCGGCATTGTGGTGGATGACCGCGAGAGCGACGAGTAAGAGAGATGGCCTCTGCCCAACGTGGGCTCGAACGAGAGTGGAAGATACAAGCAGTCGATGCTGAGGCCGTCGTGCATCTGGCTGGGGTTGTGGGGTGTCCGGTTGCGATTGCAAGTCTGCTGATTGGGCGTGGGATTACGGGGGAGGTCGAGGCTCGTCGGTTTTTCAATCCTTCGATAGACGACCTGCACGATCCGATGCTGATGCTGGGAATGGGCGCCGCAGTGGCACGCGTTCAACAAGCAGTGCGGGCGGCTGAGGCGATCCTGATCTATGGCGATTACGACGTAGACGGAACGACCGCTACGGTGCTGTTGAAGACGGCTATCGAGCGGATTGCGCCGAAGGATACACCAGCGAAGGTGACCTACCATGTGCCGCATCGTCTTCGCGAAGGATATGGGATGCAGACCGGTGTGCTGGGGCAGGCGGCTGCGGCAGGGATCCGGCTGGTAATCAGCGTGGATACCGGCATTCGGGCATTTGCGGCTGCTACCGAGGCGAAGGCTCTGGGGCTTGATTTGATTGTGACGGATCATCACCTGCCGGATGATGTGGTGGGAGTTCCGGAGGCGTTGGTGGTGGTGAATCCGGCGCAGGAGGGGTGTCCGTATCCCTTCAAATCGCTCTGTGGAGCAGCGGTGGCGTTCAAGCTAGCACATGCCATTCTTGCTGCAGCGGCGGCGACCGATGCCGAGCGTGATGTATTGAGAAAGAAGTTGATTCCTTCCTTTCTGAAGCTGGTGGCGCTGGCTACCATCGCTGATTCGGTGCCTCTTGAAGGGGAGAATCGGGTGATTGCGGCGTTGGGTTTGCGTGAGCTGCGAAATCCTGTGCAGGTGGGACTGCGGGCGCTGATGGAGGTGGCCAGGATACCGCCCGATCGCGCTCCGACGGCAACCGAGGTAGGGTTTCGTCTGGGACCTCGTATCAATGCAGCGGGCCGGATGGATATTGGCAGTGATGTCGTTGAGTTGTTCCTGACGCGGGATTCGGCGCGGGCGATGGAGTTGGCGCAGAAGCTCGACCGGCTGAACGATGAACGGCGGGCGACGGAGGCCAGGGCGCTCGAAGCGATTGAAGCTCAACTCGAGGCGATGCGGGTAGCTGACGGAGCATTTCTGCCCGAGTGCATCATCCTTGATGACGCGGACTGGCATCGCGGCGTGCTGGGGATTCTTGCTTCGCGAGTGGTGGATCGCACGGGACGGCCCGCTTTGGTGATGATGCATGAGGATGGACAGGCCCATGGGTCGGGCCGGTCGATCGCGGGCTTTCATCTGTTGGATGCGTTGACGTGCGTGCATGGGGTCGATGGAAACGGCGCTTCTGCGGGAGAGAATGGCGTTCTCTTTACGCGGTTCGGGGGCCATGCTTATGCAGTGGGGTTCTCACTGCCGTCTGACCGAGTAGATGCGCTGAGAGAACGGATGCGGAGTTATGGCACTTCCCTGCTGACCGGGCCTGTGCTGATGCCGCCGCTCGAGTGTGATGCTGAGGTGGGGCTTTGTGATCTGACACAGGAGTTTTTTGATTGGCTCACACGGTGTGGGCCGTTTGGTGCGGGAAATCCGGAGCCTGTGTTTGTGACCAGAGGCGTGACGCTGGGTGCTGAGGTGCGCATCATCAAGGAGAGGCACATCTGTCTTGAGATTGGTGGCGGTGGCGATGGTGTGACGGGACGGTTCAGCGCGCTGGGATGGAGCCGCGGTACCGAGTGGGTGGAGAGTTGCAGGACGTTGGAGTTGAGGGCTGGATCGCGTGTCGATATTGCCTATCGATTGAAGGCAAAGACAAACCCGCAGTTTCCGCGGCTTGAGCTGGAACTGGTTGATCTTCGGCTGACGCGTGGTGGTGCGGGCGTCGCTTAAGGCAATACCGGCATCTGGAGCGTTCGGAATTTACCATGCATGAGCTTGTGCGTGATCTCGATTTATAGAAGCACAGGCGTGCCGCAGCAGGTTCTCTTATTAGAGAAGAAATCTTATGGTTCGTTTAAGGTTGAGGAGCGTCTTATATACTGACGTTTCAACCTCATGCCGACGATCGAGACAAGACGCCCAAATCCTGTTGTCCTCCTGGGCATCGTGCTCGCGGTTATTGCACTGGCTGTGGTGGGTATCCGCTCCTTCACACGCGAGACTGTGGAGATTCGCGCGGCGGCTGTCGATCATCAAAACCTGCTGAGGACAGTATCGACTAATGGCAGGGTTGAGCCTGTGGAGTACTATCAGGCGCACGCTTCAGCGCCGGGAACGATCGCAAAGATCTATGTTGAGGTCGGCCAGAAGGTGAAAAAGGGGGATCTGCTGATCCGGATGGATGACGCGGAGGCCGTCTCCCGGCTTGCTACTGCAAATGCCACTCTGCGCACGGCCGAGGCAAATCTTCATGACATACAGCAGGGTGGAACGCAGGACGAGCGCATCGGTCTGAATAACGACCTGAACCGGGCGCAACTGCAACAGCAGCAAGCCACGAAGGACTTGGCTGCATTGAAGCAGTTGCAGCAGAAGGGTGCTGCGTCGGCCAGCGAAGTGGCTTCAGCCGAACAGCGATTGCAGGCTGCAAATGCGTCGCTTGACGTCCTCAAGACAAGAACGACACAACGTTATGGCACCAGCGACCTCGCGCGTGCTCAGGCGCAGCTGGAGGAGGCCAAAGCGGCTGTTGCCGCGGCTCAAAGTGCCTATGCGGCAGTTAATATCCGGTCGCCGCTGGCTGGGACGGTGTATTCGATTCCGGTCTCTACCTATGACTTTGTGCAGGCAGGCGAGGATCTGATGGATATTGCCGACCTGAATCGAATCCAGGTACGCGCTTACTTCGATGAACCAGAGATCGGCAAGCTGGCGGTCGGACAAGCCGTAAAGATTGTGTGGGATGCCAAACCGGATCTGACCTGGCATGGTCACATCAGCCGCGCACCGTCGACTGTAATTACCTATGGCACTCGTAATGTTGGCGAGTGCATCATCACGGTGGATGATGCTCAGGGAGACCTGCTGCCGAATACCAACGTGACCGTTACTGTGACGGTATCGCAACGGTTCAATGTTCTGAGCGTGCCGCGTGAAGCCCTGCATACTGAGGGGACGAACTACTTCGTGTTTCGCGTGATCGACGGCAAACTGGTACGGACGCCGGTGCAGATCGACGTGGTCACGCTAACACGGGTTGAGATTACTGGCGGACTCACCGAGAAGGACACCGTCGCTACGACCGCCACAAGCAACCGCGATCTGTCCAACGGGCTTGCCGTGAAGATCGTCGAATAGCCATGGTCCTTGCCTCACGTCTGATTGTCCGGTTGGCTTTGCTCTTGATAGTTCTGACCGGCGGCGTCTGTTCAATGTATGCGGACAATGTCCAAGCGAACGCTCTACTGCAGCAGGGACGGGTCGATGAAGCTAGTACAGTGCTTCAGGCTATCTTGAAAACACAACCCAACGATGCGAAGGCTCGTCAACTTTTTTGCCGTGTCTATTATTCGCAGGACATGGCGGATGGCGCGGTTCGAGAATGCGAGGCTGCCACGGCCAGTGCTCCTTCCGAGAGCGATCATCAGGTCTGGCTAGGGCGCTCTTATGGGCTGAAAGCATCGCAGGCGAATCCGCTTGTTGCATTCGGAATTGCTAAGAAAGTCCGTGTTTCGTTTGAGCGTGGGGTGGAGTTGAATCCGGTGAGTGTTCAGGCGCTGAGCGACCTTGGGCAGTTTTATGTCGAGGCTCCTGCGATCGTCGGTGGTGGACTCGATAAGGCCGCTGCGATCGCTGCTCGAATGCGTCCTCTCTCGGCGGCACGTGCGCATCGTCTACTAGGGATGATCGCGAATAAAAAGAAAGATACTGTTACGGCCGAAGCCGAGTTTCAGGCGGCGGTCGCGGCTGGAAGGGCCCCGGAGGCTTACGTCGATCTTGGGAGTTTTTATCAGCAACACGGACAGAATGACAAAGCTTATGCGACGCTCCAGGCGGCTATCGCGGCAGACCATGCGAAGGGGCCTGCGCTGGTCGATGTGGCGAGCGTACTGACGCTCCTTAACCGTTCGCCGGAGCTGGCTGAGCGGTGTCTGCGCGACTATCTTTCTTCCTCCGCCAAGTCGGATGATGCTCCGGCGTTCAAGGTACATGTACAGCTTGGCGACCTGCTCCTGCATCGCGGGGATGTAGCCGGTGCGCATCGGGAGTACGCCGCCGCGCTTGCGCTTGCCTCCAACTACCCCCCTGCCATCAAAGCTATGCAGGGGAGGTAAGCAAAAGACGATACCATGATCTTCAGCCGATGTTGCAGGAGCTTCTCTCGACGTATGACCCGCCTTCTTCGATTGCTCGTTGCGTCTTGCGCGTTTGCCCTTGCGGTGACGCCAGCCGTAGCACAGATCTCCTTCACGACAGCGGTGGATTTGGCGCTGAAGAACAGCCCCAAGGTCATGATCGCGCAAGCCGACGTAGACAAGGCGCTGGCCGTACTTGAACAGGCGCGGGATGTGTATATCCCGACGCTGGCGGGAGGATCAGGGCTTGGCTACTCCTATGGCTTTCCACTGGGTCAGCCGTCCGTCTTCAACTTTACGTCGCAGTCGCTGCTCTTGAATTTTTCGCAGAAGGACTACATTCGGGCCGCTGAAGCTTCGCTGAACGCGGCAAACCTCGCATTGCGCGACGCTCGCCAGGCGGTTGCCGAAGATGCAGCGATCACCTATCTGGCGCTCGGCTACGACCAGCAGCGACATGCGGCTCTGGGAGATCAGGCGGGCTTTGCGGCAAAGCTGGTGAGCATCGTGCAGAATAGGCTTGATGCAGGCCAGGATACGCCGATCGATCTGACGACAGCGAGACTTTCGGCGGCTCAGATTCGACTTGCCCGGCTCCGTGCCGAGGATGATGCGATGGCTGATCAGGCGCATCTGGCGCGGCTTACCGGGCTGCCCGCACAAGGCCTGACTGTTGTCCCTTCGAGTATTCCCCAGATCACACCACCGCAGACAGGGGACGCCACCGGCGAGGCGCCGCTTACCAGCCCCGGGGTCGAGTCGGCCTACGCCATAGCAAAGGCGAAGCAGCAGACTGCGTTTGGTGATTCGCGCTATCTGTGGCGTCCGCAGGTCTACTTTGTCGCACAGTACAGCCTGTTCGCAAAGTTCAACAACTACGATCAGTTCTATCAACACTTTCAGTACAACAACTTTGGAATCGGCGTTGATATCAGGTTTCCGATCTTCGATTCGGTTCAGCGTGCCAAGGCACATGAATCAGCAGCGGAGGCGGTGCGTGCCCAGCATGAGGCAAATGTTGCTCGCGACCAGTTTTTCGATGGCCGATTGAAGCTCCGACATGCTACGGCGGAGCTGGCCGCGCGGGCCGAGGTGGCCAGTCTCGACCGGCAACTGGCGCAACAGCAACTGGCTGTGATGGAAGTGCAGTTGCAGGCTGGCAGCGGCAATCCGTCGGGGCCTCCGATGACGCCGAAGGATGAGCAGTTGTCGCGCATTGCGGAACGCGATAAGTTTCTGGCGGTTCTCGATGCGGAATTTCAGGTGCGGCAATCGCAGATCAATCTGATGCGGCAGACCGGCGACTTAGAATCGTGGTTGAAAGCTGCTGCACAATCACAACCTCCGGAAGCCTCGAAACCATAGCAAACATTCAAGTAAAGGGCCGCAAGAGGGAACCCTGATTGGAACACCAGAAAAGCCCCCTCTGGCCGTAACTGAATGGTAAAATTGAACTATTATTATGCCATTGAAGACATTGTTTCTGAACCCGCCCTCCTTTGAGAACTTTGACGGTGGTGCCAGCTCCCGCTGGCCCGCTACCCGCGAGATCGAATCTTATTGGTATCCGGTTTGGCTGGCGTACCCCGCCGGCATGCTGGAGGGCTCCAAACTGCTGGACGCTCCCCCGCACCACGTCTCGGCGGAAGAGACCATCGAGATCGCAAAGGGTTACGAATTTTTAGTGCTGTTTACGTCGACTGTAGGCTGGAGCGGCGACCATGGGCTAGCACGAGCGATCAAGAACGCTAATCCCTCTATAAAGATAGCGTTCGTTGGGCCGCCGGTCACGACAGACCCGGATCGTGCGCTGAATGAGTGCGAAGTGATCGACTTCGTCTGCCGGCGTGAGTTCGACTTCTCTGTTGTGGAGTATGCGAACGGTAAGCCGCTGAATGAGATCCTCGGCATCAGCTACAAGGATGCGAAGGGTGTGATTCAACATAATCCGGATCGCCCACAGGTTGAAGATCTGGACGCAATGCCTTGGGCGACAAAGATTTATGCGCGGGATATGGACGTCACACGGTACAACGTGCCGTTCCTGCTGCATCCGTATATCTCCCTCTACTCTACGCGCGGCTGCCCAGCCCAGTGCACCTTCTGCCTCTGGCCGCAGACGCTTTCGGGCCATGCGTGGCGTAAGCGCTCGACCGATGACGTGGCTGCTGAGATGAAGTGGGCGAAAGAGAATTTTCCTCACGTTAAGGAATTCTTCTTCGATGACGATACCTTCAACATCCAGAAGGCGCGCACCATCGAACTCTGCGCAAAGCTGAAGCCGCTGGGATTGACTTGGTCGTGCACCTCTCGTGTGACGACGGACCGCGACACCCTGAAGGCCATGAAGGAAGCCGGTTGCAGGCTGTTGATCGTGGGCTTTGAGTCCGGCGACCCGCAGATTCTGAAGAACATCAAGAAGGGTGCGACGGTTGAACGTGCGCGCGACTTCGTGAAGGACTGCCACGATCTTGGGCTAATTATTCACGCAGACTTTATCCTTGGGCTGCCGGGCGAGACGAAGGAGTCGATCCGCAACACGATCAACTTCGCCAAGACGCTGGACTGCGAGACGATCCAGGTTTCGGTGGCGCACGCCTATCCAGGGACGGAGTTCTACGACTTCGCCAAGCGCAACAACTTCATCACCAACGAGAAGATGGAAGACGGCGGCGGCCATCAGATGGCGCACATTGAGTATCCGGGGCTGCCGACCGAGTACGTCATGGAGATGGTGCACAAGTTCTACGACGAGTACTACTTCCGTCCGAAGGCCGCGTTCCGCGTGGTGTGGAAGGCCGTTGTGAACCGAGATGTTCCGCGGCTTTATGTTGAGGCGAAGGCTTTCATGAAGCTTCGTTCCCAGCGCAACAAGGCTGCGCGTGCGAAGCGTGAAGAGAACGCTTTGAAGCAGCAGGAATCCGTCAGCATGAACGCCTAATCGGCGTCGAACCAAAGCGGTCAGCTTTCTCGCTGGCCGCTTTTTTCTTGAGTGGTGGGCTTCCGCGATGAAACATCGACTTTCTTTGCAGCGCTATCTTGTTCTGCTGGCCGTGATGCTCACGGCATCGGTGGGCGATACGTTGCTCTCGCATGGCATGACGCAGGTTGGGCCTATATCGTTGCACAATATCGGGATGCTATTTGTTGCACTGAGGAATCCATGGGTAATCACGGGGATTCTTTGTCTGCTGGGATTTTTTGCGAGTTATCTGAGCGCTTTGAGCTGGGCTGACCTTACGTTTGTTCTTCCCGCGACGGCATTTGGGTATGTTGTGGTTGCGCTGCTCTCACGTTTCTGGCTGCACGAGCAAATCTCGATCTATCGCTGGCTCGGCATTGTTCTGATTGTTTGTGGGGTGGGGTTTGTAGCGAATGGGCCATCGCTGACCGAGCACGCGCCGCATCCAGGAGCGGACATTGATCCGTTGATTGCAAATACTCCGGAGCCGAACGCATGAACGGGCATACCGCTGGGCCTTTGTTTACCTGGGCGACGATTTTGTCTGTCGCGATCACGGCTGTGGCAGGAGACGTTTTGACTGCGGGTGCGATGAGGCGGCTGGGGGATCTTGATCTGATTCGCGCGAAGTCCGGCTTGATGGGTGCGATCAAGGCTGTAGTCTCCAGCCCGATGTTTCTGCTTGGCGTGCTTTGTATGGCACTTAGCTTCTTCACGTTGCTGCTTACGCTGTCGCATGTTGATGTTTCGCTGGCTGCGCCTGCCAGCGCTTCGCTTACATTTATTGGCAATGCATTCGCTGCAAAATTTTTCCTGCATGAGAACGTTGATCGGCGGCGGTGGTTCGCGGCAATTTTTGTCTGCATCGGCGTCGCTCTGCTGGCGAACTAGAGGCCAAGTTATTTCGAGAGGAAACGCATCAGGCCGGTGGCGGGGCTTTCTGCTGCCATGAAGCGGTGGGTGTCACCGGTCAGGGCTCCGGCGGCTAGTCTGCCGCTGCGGACAGCGCCTTCCATGGTGGAGGGCCATTCGGTGGCGGTCCAGTCGCCGGCGATGTAGAGCCCGGGCCACGGGGTGGCTTGCTGCGGGCGGTAGCGGTCGAGTCCGGGGGTTACGGAGAAGGTTGCGCGAGCTTCTTTCAGAACGCTGGTCTTGAGGAGCTTGGCTTGTTTGGCAGCGGGAAAGAAGGTCTCGAACTCCTGCAGGGCTGATGCAAGGATTGCTTCCCTGCCCATTTCCAGCTCGGGCCAGGAGGCGCTGATGACGAGCTCAAGGTAGCAGCCACGCTCTGCGGGCCAGCGTCTGATGCGCGACTTCACGAAGACCCATTGGATGCGCGTGTCGAGGAGAACTGCATGGTCGAGTCCGGTGACGTCGCGGTCATACCAGAGGTGGACGGTCGTGATAGGCGCGGGGATGAACTGGTCGAAGACTCCGAGCTGACGAGCGGCATCGGTTGCTGGGGAGGGTAAGGTTGCCAAGAGGTTTCGTGTCTGCTTGAAGTCGCTTGCGAGGATGATGGCTGAAGCGGAGTGGAGTTCGGTGGCTGTTTGGATCTGCCAGTGGCCGTCGGGGGTTTGCTCGATGCGGTCGACTCCGGACTTGAGTTTGACGGTGACGCCTCGTCGCTGGGCGAGCTCCGCTATGGGGGCGAAGAACTCGCTGAGCGGGGCGGCCGGGATGCCGAGACGACCGGCTTGTGGGGAGCGTAGGAAGGACTCGTGGAAGACCTTGCCGGCGTATTTGACGGAACAGCGCTCGAAGCCGTCGTTGAGGGCTCCGACGACGACTGGCTCCCAGAAATGGCGGATAGCGCGGTCGGTCTGGCCGGTTCGTTTGAGCCAGCTGGCAAAGCTTTCAGTGTCATCGGCTGGGTAGCCACCTAGAAATCTTGCGAGGCCGGTAGCGATAGCGGCCTTGTCCCGCAGGCTGAGCATCGGTGCATGGAGGAAGCTGATGGCCTGGTGTGCAGGGGCTGGCAGCCAGCTTGAGCGAAGGAGGGTTCGGCGACCGCTCGGTTCGAGGAAGGTAAGCTCGTCGTACCAACGGATCGTATCGGCCATACCTGCCTGTTGGCAGAGGTCAAGGATGTTGGTGCAGCAGCCCAGAACGACGTGCTGGGAGTCGATCGTTTCTTCGAGCGCAGGGTGGTCGTAGGAGTAGGCTCGGCCGCCGATGTATGGCCTGCGCTCGAGGAGAGTCACCTTGGCGCCCGCTCCGGCTAAAGCTGCAGCGGCAGAGAGACCCGCTACGCCTCCGCCGACGATGACGACGTCCTGGTGTTCGGAGTTCATCGCGAAGAGATCCGGTTGCGCATGGTCATGCCTGCTCCCTGCGCGAGAATAAACAGCTTCTCCGGAGTCGGCACGCTTACACGCTGGCTAAAGACGTCGTTGTTTACGGCGCGAATCTTAAGCAGCAGACGGTGATAGATGGTGACGAGTACCCATAGTGCGGCGCGACTATCAGGATCGATTAAAGGCAGAAGGCGGTCGGCGGAGGCGTAGTAGCGTTCGGCCTGGGAGCCTAGCGAATAAAGGGCCGAACGTTCATTTTGACGGAGCTCTGCGCCGTCTGCCAGGGCCAGAACCCGGTCGAGGCTTATACCGAACTCGCCGAGTATATCCAGCGGCAGATAGACGCGCCCGCGCTCGGCGTCTTCTTTTACGTCGCGAAGAATGTTGGTAAGTTGGAAGGCCACGCCAGTCTCTTCGGCTAGCTTTTCGGCGCGGGGATCGGTGTAGCCGAAGATGCGGATGCAGACCAGACCGACCACAGAAGCGACCAGATAGCAGTACCGGTAAAGGTCTTCGAAGGTGGCGAAGGTTTGGATCTTGTTCTCGAGCTCCGGGCGGGGCTCGAGGTCCATGGTGGTTCCCTGCACCAGCTCTTCGAGCAGAGCGTCTGGGATCGCGAATCGCTTCTGTGTGTCGTTTAGTGCGAGGAAGACAGGGTCTTCGGTGATGCCAGAGGTTCGTGCAGTGCGCCAGGACTCAACCCACTTTGTCATGACGACGCGGCGCTCCGGGATGGGTAGGGATTCGTCGTCGGCGATGTCGTCGGCGCGGCGCATGAAGGCGTAGACGGCACACATGGCGTTGCGCTTGTGCTCGGGAAGAACGCGAAAGGCATAGTAGAAGTTCTTTGCCTCGCGTTGCGCTATGTTGCGGCAGATGGAGTAGGCTTCGGCAGTGGTCAACGTGACATCCCCGCGCGAATCTTCGCTCCCAGCGCCCCGGCAAGTAGGCTCAGCTTCTTCGTCTTCGACACGACGGGCCTTCCGCGCAGAACATCGAAGTCTTCCGCGGCAATACCAGCGAGGATGGCTTCGCCGCCTTTGCGGAAGAGGTCGAGGGTGACGGAGAGATCCTTGTCGACATGCTTGCTGATGGTTCCACCTTCACGCAGCATCTGGCGCGTGCGGAGGGCGAGGTGCTCGACCATGGTGCGGAACTCAGGGGTGAACACTCGACCGATAATCTGACCCTCCTCGACGCCGAAGCGCTCCATGGCATCAGCGGGCAGGTAACGGCGGCCACGCTCGGCGTCTTCCACGACGTCCTGCCAGAAGTTGGCGAGTTGCAGCGCAGTGCAGACCTTGTCAGAGAGCAGCGCGATGGACTCCTCCTTGTAGCCGCATACCCAGAGGACGAGGCGACCTACGGGGTTCGCGGAATAGTGGGAGTATTCGAGCAGTTCGTCCCAGGTGTTGTAACTAGTCTTAACCTGATCCATGCGGAAGGCGTGGAGGAGATCGGCAAAGAGTTCGCGGGGGACGTCGCACTCGCGAATAGTCTCGTGCAGCGCCACGAAGACGGGATGCATGGAACGCTCGGGGGTGTCATAGCACTCGTCGAGCATCGAGCCCCAGGCGTCGAGCAGGCGTAACGCAGCGGTGGGGTCAGCTACTTCGTCGCCCAGGTCGTCGGCGACGCGGCAGTAGGCGTAGATGCTTTCGAAGTGGGGGCGTACCTTGTTGGGCAGGAACCAGGTGGCGACGTGGAAGTTCTCGTAGTGCGTGGACGCGAGGTGGCGGCACCAGGCCTTCGCCTCATCAAGAGTTGGGCGCTCAATCGGGGTGAGGTACTCGTGGGGAGCGCCTAGCAGTGCGTGTTGCGATACGGTCATTTCGCTCACTGCGGCACTCCGTCAGGAAAGACTGCTGTCTTGATATCGCGGGAGTTACGGGTCATCATTCGGGCAAAGACCTCAGGGACCTGATCGAGGCCTACGCGGCCGGTGATGTATTCGGCACACTTGAAGCGGCCGCTTGTCACCAGGTCGAATGCCGTGCGGCAGGTCGCCGGAGTGTGGTGGAAGCTGGCCTTTAGGGTGATATCGCCATAGTGGAGACGGTTGGTGTCGAGCTGCACCTTGGTACCGCTAGGCGGCCCACCGAAGAAGTTGACGAGGCCACCTTTTCGGACCATGTCGACGGCCCACTCCCACGCTACGGGGGTAGCAACAGCTTCGACTACGACATCGGCTCCACGGCCTTCGGGGGTAAGGGCTCGGGTTGCAGCGACGATATCGCTGACAGCTTCGACCTGGACGACCTCACGAGCGCCAAAGAGCTTTGCAGCGGCAATCTGGTCCTCACGCTTGACGACGGCGATAACGTTGACACCGGCCAACTCGGCAACATGCATGAACATGAGCCCGATGGGGCCGGCACCGATGACAATCATGGTGTCGCCGGGGTTAGCTCCACATTCTTCGAGGCCGCGAACAACGCAGGCCAGAGGTTCGGTGAGCGCGGCGTGTTCGAAGCGGACACCGTCGGGAATGTGGAGAGTATTCTTTTCGACAATACGGTCCGGGATGCGGATGTATTCGGCATAGGCTCCGTTGTTGAAAAGAAGGTCCTCGCAGAGGTTCTGCTGGCCGTGGCAGCAGAAGAAGCAGACGTCGCAGGGGGCTGAGTTGAGGGCCACGACTCGATCCCCCTCGCGAAAACCTGTAACCCCGGCGCCCACTTCAGCGATCACTCCGGCCAGTTCGTGTCCAAAGAGGATGGGTGGCTTGAGCATCATGGCGTGGTAGCCACGGCGGTAAACTTTGAGGTCGGTCCCGCAGGTGAGCGCGGCGCGCACCTGGACCACGAGTTCGCCAGGAGCGGCCTGAGGGGCTGCCACCCTCTCCATGCGAAGGTCTTCCTTACCGTGCAGCACTGCCGCCTTCATCTGAGAGGTCATCCTTTCTATTTTCTCATTCCGGAGGGCTCTCCGCATCATGGGATGGCACCTTGTAATCCCTTTATAAACAATGCAATCGCCCGGCGTCGTCCTGCATCTGATACATTGAGCCTGATAACGACATGCCCTTTGTCTCGCCAGAAGTCTTCGCCAAAGAGAAGATCGCCGCCGTGCAGGAGTACTCCATCCTGTCATGGCGGGCTGTCATCAACATTTTTTCCGTTCCGCGCTACTGGGCCGATCTGTACACACAGATGGACTCAATCGGGGTTGGTTCGACACCAATCGTGGTGCTTACGGGCTTTTTTACGGGTTGCGTTCTCGCACTGCAGTCCGCGACGTCGTTGCAGGCGTTCGGCTCGGTCAGCCTGACGGGAAACCTCGTAGCGCTCTCGATGGTGAAGGAGCTTGGCCCAGTGCTGACCGGCCTCATGGTCTCCGGGCGCAATGCGTCTGGGATGGCTTCGGAGATCGGTTCGATGAAGGTGACGGAGCAGATTGACGCGATGCGCGCCCTGGGTACAGACCCCGTGCGTAAACTCATCACTCCGCGGCTCTACGCTACGATCTTCATGCTGTTTTTTCTGACTATTCTGGCGAACACGTTCGGTATAGCCGGCGGCGCACTGGTGAGTATCGGGCTGCTGGGACTCAACGGGTCGTCCTATTTTCATAATTCTTATCGCGCACTTGCCTATGGCGACGTCGTTCAAGGGCTCACAAAGCCGCTTTTTTCGGCTTTTATCATCGCCACAGTCGGCTGCTACTTCGGGATGACCACGAAGGGCGGAACCCAAGGCGTCGGCCGCTCCACGACACAAGCCGTGGTCGTCTCCTCCGTTTTTATCATCATCGTCGACCTGATCGTCACGCGCGCGATGATTGGTATCTTCGGCAAGTAACTCCAAACCATGCCAGACCTTATCAGCAGCGACGTTTTGGAAAGACCGCAGGCCGAGGAAGCCGGAGCACCCGTCGTTGTCTTTGACGATGTCTCGATCAGCTTCGACGAGAAGCCCGTGCTCGAAAATATTTCATTTAGCGTCGCACGCGGAGAGACGAGAATCATCCTGGGACCGGCCGGTGGGGGCAAATCGGTCCTGATGAAGCTGGCCAACGGACTGCTACGGCCTGACTCAGGGACGATTCAGGTCTTCGGCGAGGATATTACGACCATGCGTGAGGTCGATCTATTCAAACTGCGAGCGCGCATTGGTATGGTCTTTCAGGAGTCTGCGCTATTCGATTCGCTCTCCGTCGAAGACAATGTTGCGTACCGGCTTCATGAAGAAGGGATGCCCGAAGAGGAAGCGCATGCGCGCGTTGTGGAGGCGCTGCAGTTTGTCGAACTGGAACAGGCGATTGCGAAGTTTCCGCCTGAGCTCTCTGGAGGCATGCGCCGTCGCGTATCAATCGCACGGGCCATCATCACCAAGCCAGACCTGATCCTCTATGATTCTCCGACGGCAGGCCTTGATCCGATTACGTCAACAACCATTGTGGAGCTCGTGATCAAGCAGCGGGATGTCTCCCATACGACGTCGCTGATGATTACACATAGGTTACAGGATGCGTTTCTTCTGGCCATGCACAGGTTCGACGAAAAGACGGGCAAGATTGAGCCGATCCCAAATGGTGGAATCGATGACAGTACAAAGTTCCTGGTGCTGAACGAGGGGAGGATCGTCTTCGACGGTACAACGCTGGAACTGGTTCGTACGGACGATCCATGGCTGAAGGAATATCTTGCCTGAGGCTATCGCTTCCCTT
>Ga0209060_10000569_pt1 | contig 63099 bp, 56 predicted proteins | sample Coa_R1_8_FD_187155 | JGI IMG/M metagenome (GOLD analysis project Ga0209060, IMG submission 187155) | Surface soil microbial communities from Centralia Pennsylvania, which are recovering from an underground coalmine fire - Coalmine... | ecosystem: Environmental > Terrestrial > Soil >... | reverse complement strand
TGGTTCGTCGACGTGTCGCTCAGCAACCCCGGTGCCATTCGCGATCGCCCGATCCTGCCGCGATTGGACGATCGGGGGACGTTCGCGGACGTCCAGCGGACGTCCGGCGGGCCGTCCGCCGCCGGCCACGGTTCGTCGATCTCCGACGCCGCGCGTCCGCGGTCCCGGATCGGCGCGCCTTCATCGTGCGCGGCCCGGCGCGCGCAGGTTGGCTCGTCCGTTGCTGAGTGGGCGGGCGATGACGACGAACCACTCGAACCCCCGCAGGACGATCCTTCGGCCGTTGATCCTCTCGGGCGCGCTCGCCGCCGCGGCAGCCTGGCCAGCCCTCGCGTCGGCGCAGGACACGCCGCCCGTGCCCGAGGTGGCGCCGGCGCCCGCGGCGGCCGCGCCGCCCGCCGGGCCGCCGGCCACGCCGAAGAAGAAGGGGGGAAGCGAGCCTGTGCTGGGGCTGAACCCGAACGCGCCGCAGGTGAGCGGTCTCGTGACGTCGACCAACGAGCAGCCGGCCGCCGCTGCGGAGCCGGCGACGGGCGAGTGGAAGTTCGACGTGACGGGGTATTTCCGGGCGCCGCTGCGGTTCTCGTGGGGTCCGCCGACGACGACCAACACCGATCCGGGCGCGATGGGGAACGCCGGGACGCAGATCCGGACGCCGCCGCTGGTGCCGGACGCGAACTACATCGACTGGCGGTACACGAACAGCATGGTCGGTCCGTGGACCGAGCTGAACTTCCACTACGGCAACGACCGGGTGAAGGCGACGGTGCAGATCGCGTCGTACAACATCACGGACTCGGGGTACCGGCGGCTGGAGTCGAACCTGGGGATCAACGAGGCGTTCCTGTCGATGACCTACCCGGAGTTCATCAACGAGGACGCGCGGCTGACGCTGATCGCGGGGGCGTACACCAACCGGTACGGCGCGGCGGGGCGCTACGACGCCGGGCGGTACGAGACGTACCTGTTCGGGCGCACGCACGTGGCTGGCGAGACGGCGACGTTCGACCAGGACGTGAACGACTGGACGTTCGAGGCCGAGGAGTCCTTCGGCGGCAAGCTGGAGCCGATCCCGTTCTACGGGCCGCCGCTGGGCACGGGCGCGATGATCCCGGCGAACCAGCAGCTGCCGGTGTGGGAGCCGTACCCCGGGCCGGTGCCGCAGGAGTCGACGTTCGTGTGGAGCGCGCACCTTGGCGCGGTGTTCAAGAAGCAGTTCATCTTCGGGGTGCACTACATCAACGTGTTCGCCAACGACAACGAGCGCGCGGGGTCGTACCAGGGGTCGACCGGCGCCTGGGACGCGGCGAGCTTCACGAACGGCGCGCTCAACGCGATGTCGCCGGCGCGGCTGCCGCAGGACCCGAAGCCGAGCATCACGATCTCGGGGGCGGACTTCAAGCTGCTGGGCGGCGTGCTGGGCGACGGGTACCTGGGGTACTCGCACCTGTCGGCGACGAACGCGCTGTACCTGGCGGACGCGATCGAGGTGCTGCACTCGTTCGGCGGCTGGCAGCTGCACGACAACTACTTCGGGGCGCCGGGGAACGCGGACCCGGTGACGGGGACGATCGACAGCGTGGAGATGCAGTACTCGTTCAGCTTCGGGCAGCTGTTCCACTACCCGCAGGCGTTCTGGGGCGACGGGCCTGACATCGTGGGGACCATCTTCGGGATGTTCAACAAGGTGAAGGCGCCGATGAACACGCCGTACTCGCTGAACAAGCTGAAGTTCGGGACGGAGTGGACGTACACGCCGCTGCCGTGGCTGGCGGTGGGCGGCCGGTACGACGTCGTCGAGCCGAGCTCGAAGCGGTCCGAGGAGTCGTTCTCGGTGCTGTCGCCGCGGATCATCTTCAAGACGGCGTTCGTGACGCACGAGCAGGTGATGATCCAGTACTCGCGGTACTTCTACGGGTCTGACTACAAGCCGAACTTCGGGCCGCAGCCGGGGTCGATGAGCGGCTCGCAGTATCCGTACAACAGCCAGAACGGCGCGTCGGGGCTGGGCGTGGACAAGAACGCGGCGCAGATCGCCGCGATCATCTGGTTCTAGTCGGTTCTAAACAACGAGCTCTCGAGGACGGTCATGAAGACGAGCGAAGCGAAGAAGAAGATGCTGGTGCTGGCCGGCGGCGTGCTGCTGGCGGCTGGCTGCGTGATTCCGGACAAGTCGGCGACGCAGCCGCAGGTGGCGCCCGGGTCTGCGGCGTCGATCGGGGGCGGGGCAGCGGCGGCGCCCGCGGCCGAGGCGGCGGCTGGGCCGCAGGTGGGGAAGGACTGCGGGCCGACGGGGCTCATCGACGACGGTGAGGACGGGAACAACCAGAACCTGCCGAACGACAACCGCGGCGGGTACTGGTACACGTTCAAGGACCACGGGACGACGACGGTCGAGCCGACGGCGGGCGAGGAGGGCGGCACCTTCGCGATGAGCGAGGGGGGCCACGGCTCGCAGTACGCGGCGCGCTACCACGGCGCCATCGGGACCGGCGCCATCGTCTTCTCGGGGATGGGGATGAACTTCGTCGACCCGAAGGACGTCTACGACGCCTCGAAGTACGCCGGCATCTCGTTCTGGGCCAAGAAGAACACGCCGGACTCGACGGGGAAGGTGCGCCTCAAGGTGCCGGACGCGAACACCGACCCGCAGGGGGGCGTGTGCACCGAGTGCTTCAACGACTTCGGGGCCAACATGAATCTGACCACCGAGTGGAAGCAGTTCTCGTTCAAGTGGAGCCAGCTCAAGCAACTGCCGGACTGGGGCGCCCCGCACAAGCCGCACATCACGCCGGCGAAGCTCTACGGCATCCAGTTCCAGGTCAACATCCCCCGCGCCAACTACGACATCTCCATCGACGACCTGAAGTTCTTCTGCGAGTAGAATCGGTTCGACCACCGCCGGCCGCGACCGCCTGATCCCAGGTCGGCGCGGCCGGTCGGCCGTTTGACGACGTACACGAAAAAAAGAGGACCCCCGCGATGCGTTTTGGATATTTCGACGACAAGGCCCGCGAATACGTCATCACCACGCCGAAGACCCCCTACCCGTGGATCAACTACCTCGGGTCCGAGAACTTCTTCGCGCTGGTCTCCCACCGCGCCGGCGGCTACTGCTTCTACCGGGACGCGCGCCTGCGGCGTCTCATGCGCTACCGCTACAACAACGTCCCCACCGACGTGGGCGGCCGCTACTTCTACATCAACGACGGCGGCGACGTCTGGAACCCCAGCTTCGCCCCGACCAAGGCGGCGCTGGACAGCTTCGAGTGCCGGCACGGCCTCGGCTACACCCGCATCACCGGCGAGCGGAAAGGCGTGCGCGCCTCGCTGCTCATGTTCGTGCCGATGGGTCACACCGCCGAGGTGCACGAGCTGCGGATCAAGAACACCACCTCGGCCCCCAAGAGCCTGAAGGTCTTCTCCTTCATCGAGTGGTGCCTGTGGAACGCCTACGACGACATGACCAACTACCAGCGCAACTTCTCGACCGGCGAGGTCGAGATCGAGCGCGGCGGCAGCACCATCTACCACAAGACCGAGTACCGCGAGCGGCGCGACCACTACGCGTTCTATAACGTCAACGCCCCGGTCGCCGGGTTCGACACCGACCGCGAGACGTTCTTCGGCCTCTACAACGACTGGAGCGCGCCCGACGTGGCGACCAAGGGCGCGTCGTCGAAGTCCGTGGCCAGCGGCTGGGCGCCCATCGCCTCGCACGGCCTGGACGTCGACCTGGCCCCGGGCGAGGAGAAGACCTTCGTCTTCACCCTCGGCTACGTCGAGGTGCCGCGCGCCGAGAAGTGGGAGAAGCCGGGCGTCATCAACAAGAAGCCCGCGCACGCGCTGATCGAGAAGTTCTCGACGCCCGACCAGGTGGCCGCGGCGATGAAGCAGCTCGGGGACCACTGGTCGAAGTTGCTCTCGAACTACTCGATCGAGTCGGGCGACGAGAAGCTGAACCGCACCGTCAACATCTGGAACCCCTACCAGTGCATGGTGACGTTCAACATGTCGCGCAGCGCCTCGTACTTCGAGACGGGGATCGGCCGCGGCATGGGCTTCCGCGACTCGAACCAGGACCTGCTCGGGTTCGTGCACCTGGTCCCCGAGCGCGCACGCGAGCGGATCATCGACATCGCCTCCACGCAGTTCCCGGACGGCAGCGCCTACCACCAGTACCAGCCGCTCACCAAGCGCGGCAACAACGACGTGGGCAGCGGGTTCAACGACGACCCGCTGTGGCTGATCTTCGGCGTGGCCGCCTACATCCGCGAGACCGGGGATTTCTCGATCCTCGACGAGCAGGTGCCGTTCGACAACGACCCCAAGACCAAGACGACGTTGTTCGAGCACCTCAAGCGCTCGTTCAACTTCACGCTCAACAACCTGGGGCCGCACGGCCTGCCGCTCATCGGGCGCGCCGACTGGAACGACTGCCTCAACCTGAACTGCTTCTCGGAGACGCCCGACGAGTCGTTCCAGACCACCGGCAACAAGACCGGCCGGACGGCCGAATCGGTGTTCATCGCCGGCATGTTCGTGGGCGTGGCGCCCGACTACGCCTACCTGGCCGAGAAGCTCGGCTTCGCCGACGAGGCCAAGAAAGCGCGCGGCGAGGCGGCCAAGATGTCGGACACCATCCTGCAGCACGGCTGGGACGGCGAGTGGTTCCTCCGCGCCTACGACTTCTTCGGCAAGAAGATCGGCAGCAAGGAGAACAAGGAGTCGCAGATCTTCATCGAGCCGCAAGGCTTCTGCATCATGGCCGGCGTGGGCGTCGAGGGCGGCCAGGCCAAGAAGGCGCTCGACTCGGTCAAGGAGCGGCTCGACACCAAGTACGGCATCGTCCTCAACAACCCGCCGTACAGCGAGTACCACGTCGAGCTGGGCGAGATCTCCTCGTACCCGCAGGGCTACAAGGAGAACGCCGGCATCTTCTGCCACAACAATCCGTGGGTGATCATCGCCGAGACCGTCGTCGGCCGCGGCGACCGCGCGTTCGACTACTGGAAGAAGATCGCGCCGGCGTACCTCGAGGAGCAGAGCGAGGTTCACCGCCTCGAGCCGTACGTCTACGCGCAGATGATCGCCGGCAAGGACGCCGTCCGCCACGGCGAGGCCAAGAACTCCTGGCTGACCGGGACCGCGGCCTGGAACTTCGTGGCCATCTCGCAATACCTGCTGGGCATCCGGCCCGACTTCGAGGGGCTGCGCGTGCGTCCCTGCATGGGCAGCGAGGTCGGCAAGTTCACCGTCACCCGCAAGTGCCGCGGCGCAGAGTACCGCATCAACGTGAAGAACAGCGGCAAGTCCGGGGACCCCAAGCTGACCGTCGACGGCAAGCCGATCTCCGGCGACCTGGTCCCCTACGCCAAGCCGGGCGCCACCGTCATCGTCGACTGCGAGGTCTGACCGCCTCCGCGCGACGCGACGACGCCGACACGCGAACGGCCACCTGCGGAAGACCGCGGGTGGCCGTTCTCTATTTGAAGGGCGGCTACTTCCCGAGCAGCGCCAGGTTCGACACGCAGAAGGCGTAGGGCGTCGTCGCCGAGGCGTTGGTGAAGACCTGGAACTGCATCGACTCGACCTTGGTGACGTCGAAGAGCGGCGGCGTGACCGGCGGGACCGTCTCAGCGAGATAAAGCGGGCCGCCCACGTCGGCCCACTTGATCTCGACGTGCTGCGGGCGCGCCGTCGTGCCGGTCAGGGGCGAGGCCTGCATCGTCGCGCCCATCCAGTACGGCGCGTCGCCCCCGTGCATCCCCTGGAACATGAAGCTCACGCGCATCGACTGGGCCGGGAGCACGTCGGCGCTGAAATCGAACGCGATGCCGACGTACGGGCTCATGTCGAAGGTCCCGTACGCGTTGCTGCCGTCGGCGAGCGGTTCGTTGAAGTTGACGCCGATGCCCGCTCCCCACAGATCGGCGTAGTCGGGCGAGCCGTTCTTCAGCAAGACCTGGGCGGCGACGCCCGAGGTGCACATCTTGCTCGTCGCCGCGTCGGTGGGTGGGAAAGGTTGTCCCGGCGTCGGCACCGTGATCTGCGAGCACTGGTCGGGCATGAACCCCGCCAGCAGGCAGTCGCTGTCCGCGCTGTCGGTGGTCGTCGGGTTGGTGTTCGGCCCCACGCCGTCGCCGTACGAGTACCAGGGGCCGATCACGCCGGTGGTCGTATCGCTCACGAATCCCAACGACGTCGACGGCAGTGGGAACACCGGGCCGGATGGGATGCTGCCCCCACTGCCCCCACTGCCCCCGGTCGCGGTGGGGCCGATTCCGGTGTTGCCGCCGGTGCCGCCCTGCGGCTCCAGGCTTCCCTTGCAGCCGGCGCCACCGATCAACAACGCTCCCGCCAGAGCGCTCAACAAGAACGTTCCGTTTCTCATAGTTCCCCCACCCAGGCTAAGGATTCATCAATTCCACGCAAGGATAGCGCTCGAGCGACACGGTGTCAGCGCAGCCCCCGGCTACTTCTTGGTGAGGGCCAGGTTGGCGATGCAGAACGAGTAAGGCGTCGTGTTCTTCGCGCTGGTGAAGACCTGGATCTCCATCGCCTGCACGTTCTTGGGGTCGAACGGGTACTGCGTGAGGTCGACCGGCGGCGTCTGCTGGGTGAGATAGAACGGCCCGCCGACGTCGCCCCAGGCGATCTTCACGTGCTGCGGGGCGCTGGTCGTCCCGGTCAGCGGCGACTCAGCAGAGGTGGCGCCCATCCAGAACGGCGAGTCGTCGCCGTGCATGGTCTTGAACGGGAAGTTGACGCGCATCGAGTTCGTCGGGAGGGTGTCGGCGCTGAAGTCGAACTCGACGCCCGCGTAGCCGCTCAGGTCCAGGTATCCCGCCGGGCCAGCGTCGCCGCCCGGGTTGTTGAAGTCGAGGCCGATGCCGGCGCCGAAGAGGTCGGTGTAGTCCGGGTTGCCGTTCTTGTTCAGCACGACCGCAGCGGTGCCGCTCGTGCACTGCTTGCTGGTCTTCACGTCGGTCGGCGCGAACGGCGTGCCCGGCGTTGGCGTCGTGATCTGCGAGCACTGGTCGGCGGTGAACCCGCCGTTCTTCACGCAGTCGCTGTCGCCGACGTCCGTGCCCGCGTCGCCGACGCCGGCGCTCGAGCCGACGCCGTCGCCGTACGCGAACCAGGCGCCGATGACGCCCGAGGCCGGATCGTTGACGAACCCCGTGGAGCTGGACACCAGCAGCTCCGTCCCTGTCCCGGTGGCCGGTGGCGGGGGGCTGCTGCTGCAGCCCGCGCCGACAATGATCACCACGCCCACGGCCAAACGAACGGCAATGTTCCTCATGTTAAGCCTCAAGTTAGGGGTTACTGAATCGGAGCTCCCCAGTAAGAGAAGGAGAGGAGCCCCCGACAAGTCTTACGCCGACCCAAAAAAAAAGCCACCTGCGGGCGCGCCGCAGGTGGCTCTTTGTCATCCGGCTCGAGGGCCGGAGCGGGCTACTTCTTGGTGAGGGCCAGGTTGGCCACGCAGAACGAGTACGGCGTGGTGGTCTTCGTGTTGGTGAAGACCTGGAACTGGATCGCCTGCACGTTCTTGGGGTCGAACGGGTACTGCGTGATGTCGACCGGCGGCGTCTGCTGGGTGAGGTAGAACGGCCCGCCGACGTCGCTCCAGGCGACCTTCACGTGCTGCGGGGCATTGCCGCTCGAGTCCTTCCCGGTGAGCGGGGAGGAGGAAGCGGTGGCGCCCATCCAGAACGGCGAGTCGGTGTTGTGCATCGTCTTGAACGGGAAGTTGACGCGCATCGCGTTGGTCGGGAGCACGTCGGCCGTGAAGTCGAACTCGATGCCGGCGTAGGCGGAGAGGTCGAGGTAGCCGGCCGGCGCGCCCGAGTCACCGCCCGGGTTGTTGAAGTCGAGGCCGATGCCGGCGCCCCAGAGGTCCGAGTAGTCCGGGCTGCCGCTCTTGTTCATGACGACGGCGGCGGTGCCGCTGGTGCACATCTTGCTGCTGTTCGGGTCGGTCGGCGGGAACGGCTGGCCCGGCGTCGGCGACGTGATCTGCGAGCAATCCGCGGGGGCGAAGCCGCCCTTGAGGACGCAGTCGCTGTTGGCGTTGTCGGTGGTCGTCGTGTTGGCACCCATGCCCACGCCGTCGCCGTACGCGAACCAGGCGCCGATCACGCCCGACGTCATGTCCTGGACGAAGCCCGTCGAGGTGGACGGAAGCGGAATCGTGCCGCTGCCGCTGCCCGAGTCGTTGTTGCTGGAGCTGCTGCTGCTGCTGCAGGCGGCGCCGGCGAGCGTCAGGGCGCCCGCCAGGCTGGTAATCAAAACAGTCGTGAGCTTGTTCATGTTAGGCCTCGTGTGCGTGGGTTCTGGGGGGTCGGTCAGGGGATCGTTCAACACCGTGGCGCGCGAAAACTCGCGGCCACTCGGGAATAAAGTTGGTGTAGTATCTTCGCCGACCTTTGTCGCGTCAAGACCGAGCCGGCGCCGCCCCCGCGGCGCCCCGGGAGCGGCTTCGAGGCGATGTCCATTTAGTTTCCCCCTAGTTTAGGAGGCCCTGATGTCGCGTTGCGGTACCCTGGTGAGCCTTTTGGCCGGAACGTGTCTCCTGGGGTGCGCGACACCCGGGGGCAACCCCGCCACCGGCTCGGGCGGCAGCACGGGCTCGGGCGGCAGCAGCGCCACCGGCGGGTCCTCGGGGATCGTGATGAATCCCCCATCCAGCTACTCCCAGAACAGCTCGAGCGCCAACTTCCCCTACCCGCAGGGGCACGCGCTGCCCAACTGCTCGTTCCCGGCCTACAACACGGACACGGTCGAGACGGCCTACCAGAACTGGAAGGCGGCGTTCTACACCGGCGGAAAGATCGTCCGTCCGGAGAACGGGAACGACACGGTCTCGGAGGGGATCGGCTACGGCATGTTGATCGGCGTCTTCATGGACGACCAGCCGATGTTCGACACGCTCTGGAGCTACGCCAAGTCGCACTTCGACGGCAACGGCCTCATGACCTGGTGTGTCCCCAACCAGTCGGGCAGCTGCTCGGGCGGCGGCTCGGCGACCGACGGCGACGAGGACATGGCGTACGCGCTCTTGATGGCCAGCAAGCAGTGGAGCGGCGGCAGCTACGCCTCGGACGCCTCCACGTTGATCTCGAACATCTTCAAGCACGAGGTCAGCGGAACCATCCTCGAGGGCGGCGACGGCTTCAACAACGCGAACGAGCTCGACCCGTCGTACTTCGCGCCGTCCTACTACCGGGCGTTCGCCGTCGTCGACTCGGGGCACAACTGGATGGGCGTGCTCGACCAGTGCTACACGATCCTGGCCGCCGCGACGGGGAGCTACGGCCTGGTCCCCAACTGGGTCAACACCAGCGGCCAGGGGATCAGCAGTGTCGACTCCACGCACGGGATCTACTTCGGCTACGATGCCTGCCGGATTCCCTTCCGCATCGGCCTCGATTACTGCCTCAACGGCGAGTCGCGCGCCCAGACCTACACCCAGGCCATCACGTCGTTCTACGCCTCGAAGTCGACGGCCACCTCGTTTGCCGGGATCAGCGATGGTTACACGACGAGCGGCGGCGCCCCTCCCTACCAGACATACGGCGCGGGGATGGCCTTCCTCGGTCCCGCCGGCATCGCCGCCATGGCCGCGGGCAACGACCCGGTGCGCGACCTCAGCTACATCTATATGAAGTCCGAGACCACCGGCCCGCAGATGAAGGTGAGCGGCGCCTTCAGCTACTTCAACGCCTCGTGGGGCGTGCTGTCGTTGATGGCCATGTCCGGCAACTTCTGGGACATGACCCAGTAGGCGCCCCCCGGCGCCGTTCTCCGTCCTCGCCCCCCGGGCGGCTCACCGCGCCCGATCTCGGACCGACGGGCGCCCGCTCAGGGCCCGTCGCAGGAGAGCGGCCACGGCCTCGAGCTGCGAGCGACACTTCATCTTGCGGTAGAGCCTGCAAGGCAGGGACGGCGGGTCGCTCTATCTGGCGGGGGAGCGGCAAGAAGCCGACGGGATCGTGCAGACGCTCGTTCCCATCAAGGGTGGCGGCCCGCCGGCCGTCGACGTCGGTCGTTGAGAAGGCGCGGGTCCGGCGCGCGCGGCGCTAGAACTTCGAGTAGTCGACCATGTTCCCCGACATCATCAGCATGCTCAGCACGCGCAGCGACTGGGGGAAGTAGGCGGAGTTGCCGCCCGGCGGGCTGACCATCAGGTTGAACGAGCCGTCGACCAGCGACTGGAAGCCCTGCATCGCGCCGACGCCGGCGGGGCCGCTGAAGGCCAGGTTTTGGTTGCTGCTCGTCTTCGTGCCGGTCAGCGAGTAGCCGTCGCCGATGTTGCTGGCGCCCACGCCGTTGAAGAAGGCGCCGATCTTCATCAGGTAGGTCTGCGCGTTCGGCTCGGCGTTCCAGCACCAGTCCATCGCGATCCGCCACGGGGTGCGGCAAGCGTCGTAGCCGTAGGTCGCCTTGCAGGTCGAGCAGGTGGTGGAGTCCTCGAGGTTCGACGAGTCGGGGACCAGGCCGTCGGTGCCGGACTGCGCTGCCAGATGCTTGTACCCCTGGCTGACGGTGAACTGGAAGATGCCGCCGTCGGGGATCGCCTTCTGGAACAGGCGGTAATAGGCCGGCGAGAAGTAGTCGATGTTCAGCGTGTCGCTGGTGTTGAAGTTGTCGCCGTTCTGCAGCGTGCCGTCGGAGAAGAGCGAATACGTCTTGATCGCCTCGATCATCGTGCGCCCCATCGCCAGGTAGTCGTACGTGGCGGTGGCCGCCCACTGGTCGGACGCCATCAGCATGGCGAACGCGATGTCCTCGTCACCGTCGGAGGCCGAGTACGAGCCATCGGAGGCGGTCGCGCCGCTGGAGGTGATGTGCCAGTTCATGAGGCCCTTCGAGTCGAGGTGCGCCTGCTGGTACTGCAGCAGCAGGTCGAAGGTCGTCTGGTCGTTCATGTAGACGGCGGCGAGCATGCCGTAGCCGATCCCCTCGGAGACGGTGTCGTTGCCGTTCTCGGGGCGCTGCACGCGCTGGCCGGGGCTGCCCGACACCAGGTAGGCCGACTTCCAGTTGCTGTACGCGCTCTGCGTCTGCGTCGACGCGTTGGCGACGGTCGTCAGCATGCAGTTGCCCGCCCAGCTGGCACTCTTGTCGCCCAGCGGGAAGGGGTGACCAACCGCGGTGCCGACCCCCGCCCCGGCGCCACCCGACCCGGTCGCGCCGCCCGTGGCGCTGCTGCCCCCGCTGCCGGTCGAGCCACCGGTCGCGCTGCTGCCGCCCTTGCCGCCGCCGCCGCTTCCGGATGGCGAGGCGCAAGCCAGCAACGACAACGACGGAAGGCAAGCCAAAGCCAAGAGACGACGACGGATCATGGGGGGGACTCCTTGCTGGAAAACTAGAAAAGCTACGTTATCACGGCTTGCCGACGGGCGTGGTCTGCGGGGCCGGCCCGGGCGCGTCCACGCCCTTGGCGGGCGCGTCGGCGGGGGTCTTCGCCGGCTTGGGCGGCGAGACCAGCTTCATCTTCGGGCGCGGCTTCGCCTTGACCTCGGCCTTCTCGTCGAGGAACGCCGTCACCCAGGCGAGCGGCGCGTTCCAGTTGATCGCCTCTTCGTTGGCCGACCAGGCCTCGATGTTGTCCGCGTAGCACTTCTCCGGCGCGCAGCCGGCCAACCCGGCCGCCTGGACGTAGGGGTCCTGCAGGCCCGAGTTGGGACCGCCCGACAGAACGCCGGGGGGCGGCGGCGGCATCGCCGCGTTCGCCTGGTGGGCCCAGAACCGGTGGTGCGGGTTCAGCAGCGGCCGCTCGCCGTAGCCCGTGATGTAGGACTTGTCGAGCGGGTTGCGCCCGAGGAGGTAGTTCATCCCCTCGGCGGCGGCGTCGCGGTACTTCGCCTCGCCCGAAAAATCGTTCGCCAGCGCGAGCACGATCGAGTTGTTGAGGACGAACGAGCTCGACCCCCAGGGGTACCCCTTGGCGCCCGGCTTGAAGGGCAGCCGGTAGCCCTCGCCGGCGACCAGCGCCTGGAATGTGTCGGCGGCGGTCTCGACGGCCACCTTGCAGTCGTCGATCTCCTCGGGCGGCAGCAGGTTGGGGACCAGCGCCAGCGAGATCGTCCCCAGCGCGCCGACGTTCCCCCAGTCGAAGGCCGACGGCATCCCGTCGCTCCCCTGCACCGTGGGGATCTTCTTGAACAGGGGCGAGCTCCGGACGAACGCCTGGTAGACGTCCTTCTTGGTGGTGATGAAGAGCTCGGCCGCCGCCCAGTAGAACTCGTCGGTGACGTTGCCGTCGTCGTAGGGGCCGCCGCCCACGGCCGAGGTGCCGGCGAAGATCGCCGGGTTCGCCTGTGCGGCGTTCCAGGCGCGCTCGGCGGCCGCCAGGCACCTGGCGGCGAAGGCCTTGTCCAGCTTCTCGAAAACGCGCGCGCCCTGCGCCGCGGTGGCGGCCAGGTTCAGCGTCGCCGCCGTCGACACCGGCCAGAGGAAGCGCGGCTGGTCATCCTTGTCGGGGCGCGTGCCCAGCGCGGTCCACTCCTTGTCGTGCACCTTGTGATGCACCATCCCCGCCTTCGGCTTGCCGTCGGGGACCTGCATCTTCATCATGAACTCCAGCTCCCAGCGCGCCTCGTCGAGCAGGTCGGGGAGCTTGTTGTGGCGCTCGGGAATGTTCATCTTCCCGTCCTTGAACTCGGCGTCGGTGCCGCGCGCGAGGGCGCGCTCCCACTGGTTCATCAGCGTCCAGGTGGCGATGCCGCCGTTGACCACGTACTTCCCCTGGTCGCCGGCGTCGTACCAGCCGCCCGTGACGTCCAGCTTGTAGTCGCAGCCGGAGCCCTCGAGGCAGGGGACGTCCTTGTCCCCCTTGTTGGGCGGCACGTTGACGTGGCCCGCCGGGCGCGTCCACTGCTTGCCGCCCGCGTAGGGCATCTTGATCTCGATGCCGCTGCGGGTCTGATAGAAATAGGCGAGCGCGTCGTACTTCAGCTTCTTGAAGACGTCCTTGGCGATGTCGAACGGGTGGCTCCCCTCGCCCGAGACCCACAGCGTGTAGTCCTTGCCGGGGGTCTTGAACGTCGAGAAGTCGATGATCTGCACGTCGTCACCCGAGGCGGCGTCCTTGCCGAACGGCCTGGTCTCGCCCGAGGCGACCACGGCGCCGCCCTTCTTGTGCAGCTCCCACTTGAGCGGCGACTTCGAGGGGGTCTTGACGACGGCCAGCTTCGGCAGATCGGGCAGGTAGCCGACCTGGTTCACCAGCACGTTCGGGATCGGCGCGTCGTCGGTCGAGACCTTGGTCGACTTGGTGAACTGCGGATCGTCCAGGTGGATGTCGTCGAGGCAGACGGTGTACGGCGGGACGGTCTCGCCGGCCAGCCCGCCGCCGAAGTGGAACGCGAACTCGGCGGTCGGGTCGTCGGCGGCCTCCATCGTGAAGGCGCCCACGAAGCTCTGCGGGTGCGTGGTCAGATCGACGGTGTCGGTCCAGTACTCCTTGTAGGGCGGGCCCGACATCCCGATCTTCGCCTTCATCTGGACCGGCTTGCTGGCGTGGGCCACGTAAGCGACCGAGTAGGTGTGCCCCTTCTGGATCGTCATCTCGCGGTGGCGCGCCTGCACGTCCCAGCCGTTGACCCCTTTGTTGGTCACGTCGACGCAGAACTGGCCGTTCTTCACCGCGGCGGTCCCGGTGGCCGGCGCGCTGAACGAGGTGTTCCAGGGGATGGACTTGCCGCCGTCGAAGGTGTTGTTCTTGAGGAGGTCGTTCCCCGTCAGCTTCGGCGCGTTGATGCCCGGCGAGCCGTTCGTGGGCGGCGCGTTCCAGTCCGAGACCGGCGCGGCCGCGGGCGCCGCGGTGGACGCCGGCGCGGGGGTCGCGGCGGGCGGCGCGGCCGGCGTCGCGGGCGACATCATCGCCGACGAGGCGGGCTGACAGCCGGCGGTCGACCAGACGGCCAGGGGAGCGAGCAACAGGGTGGCCGCACCGCGCGCGATCGCGCGACGGCGTACGACGATCTCAACCATGTGTAACGACCTCGGGGGAGAGGAACCGGCACACCGCCGGCGCCGAGACGCTACTCCGAAAGGTTCGAGGTTGGAAGAAGTGGCGCGCGTCCGGCGCGCCGCGGCGTCGACGGACGCGCCGCTACATCGGTTCGGTGCCCGATGACAGGACGCCGTTGATGTAGGCCGTGATCGTCGTCTGCTGCGCGAACGACCCCTGGTTGGCGGTCTGGCCCGCGGCGCAGGCCTGGAACGAGTAGTCCTTGGTGGGGCTCACGTCGAACATGCTGCTGTACCCGGTGGCGTGCATGCGCAGCTGGATCTGGCCGGTGTCGCTGAACAGCGCGAGCGAGCCCGCGGCGGCCGTGAACCCGATCTCGATGTACTCGTTGGCGCCCGTCACCGCCGGCGAGACCGCCACGTACTTGAAGGTGATGTCCGCCTTGGGGACCATCGCCGCGTAGTCGATGTCCAGTGTCCCCGGATCGCTGGTCTCGCCGAGCGTGAACCAGTAACGGAAGGTGACCTGGCTGAGCGGAATCGTCGCCGACGAGTTGTTGAGCACGTCGACATAGAGCCCGAACTGCTGCGGCGCCGAGGACGCGCTCTGACAGAGCGTATCGACCACCACCTTGCATCCGGCGCAGCCCGAGCCGCCGGCCGCGCCGCCGCTCCCCGTCGCGCCGCCGGTTCCGGTGGTTCCGCCCGTGCCGGTCGTCCCGCCTTTGCCGGTGGTGCCGCCGGTTCCGGTCGTCCCACCCGTGCCCGTGGTTCCACCCGTTCCGGTGGTGCCGCCCGTTCCGGTCGTCCCGCCGGTTCCGGTGGTGCCGCCTTTGCCGGTGGTGCCACCGGTTCCGGTCGTTCCTCCCTTGCCGGTGGTGCCGCCGGTTCCGGTGGTTCCGCCCGTGCCGGTCGTCCCGCCAAGGCCGGTCACGCTGCCGCCCGAGCCGGTGGTGCCGCCGCTGCCGGTCGTCCCCCCCGAGCCGGTGGTGCCACCGTTGCCAATGATGCTGCCGCCGCTGCCGGTGGTGCCGCCGGTCGTTCCCGTCGAGCCGCCCTGCTCGGCGACATCTCGATAGAACGGCTCGGGACCCTGGCAAGCGATCTCGGCCAATCCGAGCGCGCCAGCGCACAACAACAGGGGAACGAACGCCGAACGAAAGTTAGTCATGAAAAATCCCTACCAGACCCGGCAGTATATTCCCGGGCCCGTTCGAATGAAACGAGACTGCGTTTCCGGCGCCCGCTAGAAGGTCCCGAAATACGCGTACGAATAGTCGCCGGCGGAGGGTTGCATGCAGAACCCGCCGTTCTGGGGCGCCGGGAGAGTGAACGTCCCCCCCTTCACGCAATCGAACGCGGTCCCGTTCACCGTGAAGGTCCGGGGCGCGACGAAGTTCCCGCAGACCAGCCCGGTGACCGATCCCGTCACCTCATAGCAGCCCACGCCCGTCCCGAGGCCCGGGGAGGTCGCCTTTGGCGCCACCGTGATCGGGCTGCTGCAGAGCCCCGCGCAGGGGCCAGTCCCGCCCGACATTCCACCCGCGCCGCCGGAGCCCGTCGCGCCGGCCGTTCCACCGGTTCCGGTCGTGCCACCTGTGCCCGTGGTGCCGCCCGTACCGGTCGCACCGCCCTTGCCCGTGGTCCCGCCGGTGCCGGTCGTCCCTCCGGTGCCGGTGGTTCCCCCGGTTCCCGTGGTTCCGCCCGTCCCAGTGGTGCCGCCGCGTCCGCCCGTCCCGGTCGTTCCGCCGGTGCCGGTGGTCCCGCCCGTTCCCGTGGTCCCCCCGCGGCCACCCGTACCGGTGGTTCCGCCACGCCCGCCGGTGCCCGTGGTCCCGCCGGTGCCTGTCGTTCCGCCCGTTCCGGTTGTGCCGCCCGATCCCGTCGCGCCGCCCTTCCCGGTGGTTCCGCCCGTTCCGGTCGTTCCGCCGGTGCCCGTGGAGCCGCCCTTGCCGCCGGCGCCGGTCGTGCCACCGCTGCCGGTCACGCTTCCGCCCGAACCGGTGGTGCCGCCCGTCGAGACGCTGCCGCCGGCGCCCGTCGTTCCGCCGTCACCGACACCCCCCGTCGACGGTCCCGAGCCACCGACGGCGCCGAGGTCGTTCCGCAAGAACTCCTCGGGCCCCTGACAACCGAACAGCAACGCGCCGATCAGAATTCCGGCGCCGAGCCCGCGCGCCAGGAACGTCTTCGGCGTGACCATAGTTCCGGAATTCTATCCCCGTTGCCCACGCGGCACCACGAACAAGCAAATCTTGTTGCCGCAGCGCTCCGGCGCCCCATGTTGAGCGGCGCGCCGCAACCGAATAGCGTCGCGGTCGATAAGCCGCCATGCAAACGACCGCCGCCGCACGCATCGCGCTCCTCGCCCCTTTGAGTCTGCTGCTGCTCGGCTGTCCCACTCGTCCCGCACCGAAGTCCGACGCGGCCGACGACACGTCTTCTGAGGGTGGTCAGGACGCGAGCAGCGAGGCCGGAGCCGGAGGCAAAGCTGCGACGGGGATCGGCGGTGCGGCGGGCACGACCGGCGGGGCTGCAGGCACTGGCGGCGGGTTCGGTGGCGCGGGCGGCACGGCTGGCGCTTCCGGCCTTGCCGGAGCCGCCGGTGTTGCCGGCGGAGGGGGTGGCCTTGCCGGTGCCGGTGGCGGCGCGACCAAGGACGGCCAGCCCTGCTCGCTGGCCACCGACTGCGCCTCTCACGTCTGCACCCCGTTCTACGTCGACGTGGACGGCGACGGCTACGGCACCGGCCAGGCGACGGGCTTCTGCGGAACCACGCCCCCGATCGGCTACTCCGCCCAGAGCGGCGACTGCTGCGACACCGCCACCAACCTCGCCGTCGCCAAGCTGATCCACCCCGGCGCCGACTTCCAAACCACCAGCGCCGGCGGCGTCTGCAACATCACCTGGGACTACGACTGCAACGGGACGGTCGAGACGAGTCCCCAAGTCGCGTCATGTCCCGCCACGTACCCCCTGTGTACGACCGTCATGAGCAATGGAGACCCGAGCACCTGCGGAACCCCTACCGATCGGACGTGCGGCTGCAGCGGTGCTGGCAGCGGCACGAGTGGAGAGTGCACGTTGAATTGCACAGTTCACCCGAGCTTTTCCGTTGGGTGCAAATAGACGTCAGACCCGGAGCACCGACGCTTGACTTCGAGATGACAGTGGGAGAGGCGGTGCCCGTCGGATGTCGAGAGACAACGCGCCAGCCGAAGCGGATCTCTAGTTCTCGGTCACGCTGTTGATCGTCAAGCTGTAAGAACCCGACCCCGTGCCTCCGGCAATTTGCAGCTGGATCGCGGTGATCCCGATATTTTTCGCGTACGGCGTACCGTCGGGCGTGGCGTCGAAGCACTTCGTGTTGAAACTCCCATATGGGATCGACGCAGGGCTGCTCGTCACCGTGTAGCAGTAGTTGTTGTTCGCTGCGTCGCCGAGTTGGACGCGGATCGGAAGACCACTGGGGCCGGTCGCGGTGTACGTGATCGTGAGGCCGTTGCCGGTCGGGTTAACCGGCGTGTTCGTGGTGCCGCCCGATACCGTCTGACCCAAATTGAACGCAACGCCCGCGTACGAGTACATCGACCCGCTCACAGCGACGATGTTGCCGGTCGCCGTGAGGGCGCAGGGCATTCCGCACGTCGAGAAGCCCGGAGTGGGTGACATCGGCGAAATGCTCGTCCCGTACGTGTCTGCGAACGTGTACGCGTAACCTGACCAGCAGCCGCCACCCTTGACGGGCATGGTGACGAAGCCGGTGGCGTTGGTGTCGAAGCTGGTCCCGCAGGTTGTGGTGCCCTGGCCGCCGGTGCCGGTGCTGCCGCCCGAGCCGGTGGTGCCACCGTTGCCCGTCGTGCCGCCGGTGCTGTTGCCGCCGGTGCCGGTGGTGCCGCCCTTGGCGCCGCCCGTGCCGGTGTTGCCGCCGGTGCTCACGTTGCCGCCCGAGCCGGTGGAGCCGCCCTTCGAGCCACCGCTGCCGGTCGTTCCGCCCGAGCCGGTCGATCCACCCTTGGAGCCGCCGTTGCCGGTCGATCCGCCGTTGCCAGTCGTCCCGCCCTCGCCGCTCGATCCGCCGTTGCCGGTGCCCGAGACGGTGTCACCGTTGGCGCAGGAGTAGCTGGAGAGCCCAATCGCGACGAGTCCGGCGAAAACTAGTCCAGAGGAGAGCTTCATGGCGGAGGCCTTTCAGTAAGGGGGGACGCGCCCGCGAGAAATACGACAAAAACCCCGCGGGGAACGCTGCCGACACGATTTTTAGCGCGGACGCCCGGCCAATACAATGGCGCTCGGCTCGGCCGTGGCAGCGGCGATCTTGACGGCCCGCGTCCCGGACCGAGATTGGAATCGAAGTGCGCCCGGATGGGCGGGGGAGGCTGCGATGCGGCGCGAGGCAGCGGTGGCAGGATTCGGGTTCTGGTTCTTGGTGGCGGCGTTCCTGGCGCTCTTGGGGGGGCGGGCGCGCGCGCAGAATCCGGCGGCGGCGGCGATCTTGCCGCCACCGCCGGCACCCGCGGGGGCTGCGTCGGCGTCGACCGCGCCTCCGGCGTCCTGGGGGCAGTTCATGGGGCAAGTGGTCTTCAGTGACGTGCTGATCGCGCCGGCGTCGCAGTTCCCCTCGCCGACCGCGATGACGGACGCCTTGCGACGGCTCAAGCGGACGACCGTCGAGGGGTCGGAGGGGTTCTGGCGCCTGCACATGGTGGCCTTCCTTCAGGGGGTGGCGCAGGCGGCAGGGGCGTCGCAGTCGGGGTCGTACGAGCTGCGCGCGACCGACGTGACCGATCCGAAGGACCGGCGCGAGGTGCGGAGGTTCGACGTGGAGGGGCTTCCCAACCAGACCGAGCTGCCGATCAACGATCTGGTGGTCACCGAGGTGATGGGGTTCGAGCGGGGGCACCGCTACGAGATGGCTGTGGTCCGCCGGGCGGACGGGGAGGCGGGCGGAAAAGCAGACGTCTGCGCCAAAGGGGTGATAACCCTGATGTGAGTGACCCGTCCCCGACTCTTCCGCCTGAGCTTCACCGCCGCCGTCGCGCTGATCGCGAGCGTGCAATCGCCGGCGCGCGCGCGCTCGCATCGCACCAACGAACGGACGGGCAAGCTGTTGCCGGCGTTCGCCGAGCTGGTGAAGGCCAGGAAGCAGGGCGACCGGAGCGCGCTCGGTCGGCTGGGTGATCGGATCGGCCCGGCTCGCCTGGCGCAGGCGATCGCGGGCCCGGACGCGCGGGCGGCCGAGGCGGCGCTGGCGGCCGCGCCGCTCGTTCGCGGCGGTGTGTTGCTGGTGGGAACGATCGCCGATCAGACCTGGGCCTCCGATCCGGTGCGGGCGACGGCGGCGGCGGCGGCCCTGGGGGGCCTGCTCGACGGCGCCGTGCCCTCGGCGCTCGAGGACTGGGACGTCCCGCCCGACCAGGTGGCGCTCGCCTGCTGGAATCTGCGGGCGCTCGCCGGCCGCAAGGAGGCGGCGCTGCCGGCGCGTCTGGCGGCGCTGGACGCGATGCTGGCGGCGGTGCCGAGCTGCGGTGCCGACGCCGACCTGGGCGCGCTGGCGCGGGATCCCGCGCCCGAGATCCGACGCGCGGTGGTGCTGGTGGCGGCGGCCGGGCGTGGTCGCGCGGCCGCCCTGCATGAGGCCGCCGGCGACGGTGCCGAGGTGGTGCGCGCCGCGGCCGCCGCAGCGGAGTGCCGCGTCGAGGGCCGCGTCGGCCCGCGCGGAAAGGAAATGCCCCCCACGCCGGCGGCGATCGCCGTGGCGCGGGCGACGGCGTCGGCGGCCGGGACGCCGCCCGCCGACGCGGTCGAGATGCTCGACTGCCTGGCGGCCGCCGGCACGCCCGCCGATCGCGCGCTGCTGGATCAGCTGCGCCGCGGGCCGGCCTCGCCGCTGCGCGACCGGGCGGTCGAGCTGGGTGAGCTGACCGCGCCGCGCGCCAAGGGGACCGAGTAGTGGCCGCCGAGGCCGCGGGGACGCCGACGGACGCGCCGCCGGCGGCCGTCGAGCGCGGCGGCGAGGGGATGGCCAGCGGCGCGCGCCGGGTCAGCGCGCTGACGATGCTATCGCGGCTCCTGGGCCTGGCGCGCGAACAGATCTTCGCCGTCACGCTGGGCGCCGGGATGTACAGCGACGCGTTCCTGGCCGCCTTCCGCATCCCGAACCTCTTGCGCGACCTGTTCGCCGAGGGGGCGATGTCGACCGCGTTCGTGCCGACCTACGTGGCGACGCTGCGGCGCGAGGGCCGGCCGTCCGCCCAGGCGCTGGCCAACCGCGTGATGTCGACGCTGACGATCTACCTCGGCGCCATCGCGCTGCTGGGGATGCTCTTCCCGGCACCGATCGTCCACCTGGTGGCGGCGGGGTTTTCGCCCGAGACGGCGGCGCTGTGCGAGCGCCTGGTCCGCATCATGATGCCGTTCCTCCCCGCCATCTCGCTGGCGGTGGTGGCGATGGGGCAGCTCAACGCCGAGGAGAAGTACACCATGCCGGCGCTCGCCTCGTCGGTGTTCAACGTGGTGGCCATCCTGGGCGGGGCGGTCGTCTACGCGATCGGCCTGCCGGCCCGCGCGGCGGTGACGGTGTGGGCGGCGTGCGTGCTGGCAGGCGGCGCGGCCCAGCTGTTGATTCAGGTGCCGCCGCTCTGGCGCTCGGGGTTTCGGCCGCGGTTGCTCCCCGATCTCCGGCTTCGCGATCCCGGGACCCGCCGGATCGCGATCCTGATGGCGCCCGCGACGCTGGGGGTGGCCGCGGTCCAGGTGAACGTGGTCGTCAACTCGACGTTCGCCAGCTTGATCTCGCCCGGCGCGCTGTCGTGGCTCTCCTACGCCTTCCGTCTCATGCAGCTGCCGATCGGCGTGTTCGGCGTGGCGGTCGGCATCACGGCGCTGACGCACCTCTCGCGCGACGCCGCCCGCGGCGACTGGGACAGCCTGGCGTCGACGCTGCGGCGGGGGCTGAGGATGGTCCTCTTCCTGACCATACCGTCGACGGTGGGGCTGGCGCTGCTGGGCCTGCCGATCATCCGGCTCATCTTCCAGCACGGCCGGTTCTCGCCCCACGCGGCCATCGAGACGGCGCGCGCGCTCAGTGGCTACGCGGTCGGCCTGTGCGCCTACGCCGCCATCAAGGTCCTGGCCCCCGCGTTCTACGCGATCGGGCGCACCCGCGTGCCGGTGGCCGGCAGCGTGGCGGCGGTGGCCGCCAACCTGATCTGGAACGTCCTCACGTTCCGCACCTTCGGACACGTCGGCCTGGCGCTGGGGACCTCGCTGGCGGCGCTGGTGAACTTCTCGGTGCTGGCCGTGGCCTTTCACCGGCGGATTCGCCGTCTCTTCACCCGGGACCTGGTGGGGCCCGTGTTGAAGATCGCCGTCGCCTCGGCCTTCATGGGGGCGGTGGTCTGGCTGGTCTCGTCGCGCGTCGAGCTCATCCCCGGCGGCGGGACGATCATGTTTGCCCTCAAGGCCTTCGTGCCGATCGCCATCGGCGCGTTCGTCTACTTCGCCGCCGCGCGCGCCCTCGGCGTCGACGAGGCCAAGACCCTGGTCGCCCGCTTGCGCCGCTGACTATCTGGCGCTGACTATCTTTCGTGCGGCATGCGGTCGCGCGGGCCGCGGAAGTACTGCATGGGCGAGTAGAAGCGGAAGTTGGACACGCGGCTCGTGTAGACGCAGGCGTAGGCCTCGACCTGCTCGCCGAACTTGCTGACCTCGTACCCCTCGCGGAACATCGGCCCCCAGTAGGGGTTGAAGCCGTCGTCGATGCTGTCCTCGAGCACGCGGTGCTGGGTGGCCGTCTCGCGCAGCTCGCGCCGCAGCTTCTCGATGACCTCCTTGATGGCGCGCTTGCCGGCGAGCGCCGTCGGGTCGGCGCCGTCGGTCATCCGCTTCTGCACCGCGCGCAATGCCGCCTGGCGCTCGTTCAGCTCCGAGTCGAGGTGGTTGAGCTCGGCGTCGAGGTGGTCGAGCCGGGCCAGCTCGCCGCGCAGGCGATCGTACGTGGTGACCTCGTGCTCGAGCTCCTGCAGGATCATCGCCGTGCGCCAGTTCGACGACTTCCGCGAGCGCAGCATGTCGCCGTAGATGTGGTCGCCGACGAACAGGACCCGATCGCCGCTGGCCCGCGCGCGCTCCTGGAACTCCTTGATGTTGCCGCCCGAGTAGACCCGGCCGCGCTGGAACGGTCCGCCCGGGCTCTTGGGGAGTGGGTTCCCCGCCGCGTCGAGCTCGACGAACGGGCGGCTGTCGGTGAAGAACTCCGGCTTGCCGGCGCTGACGACGATGACGTCGAAGTAGTGCCGCCAGGACGGGTAGGAAGACGGATACGCGGCGGCGTGAGACTGATCGCTGCTCGGGTCGCCGTCGAGCAGGTACCGCATCACCGCCGAGGTGTAGTCCCAGGCCGAGTTGGTGAGCAGAAAGAGGCGTTTGCCCGACGAGCGGAACTTGTGCAGCGTCTCCGCCAGCGCCTCGTCGCGCACGACGTAGCTCGGGAACTCGGCGCTAACGATCGTCTTGATCGACCCGTCCCGGTGCGCGAGGTCGATGCACTCGCGGATGTGCTGCCAGAGCTCGGTGTAGTCGGGCTTGCCGGGTGGATCGTAGCGATCGAAGTAGTCGACCAGCACGGCGTAGAGGACCGCCTCCGGCAGCGCGAACAGCGAGTCGATCCAGGCGTAGCGCTGGTTGGACAGGCGGGTCCGCTCGCGTTGATAGAGCTCGCCGACCAGCGCGCGGTCGATGTTCTTGAGCCCGTGGCGCGCCCGCCCGGGGAAGCCGTAGCGGTCGGGCTTGAAGATGTTTCCGTTCACGTGGTCGACGACCAGCCCACGCACCGCCAGCATCGGGTCGTAGGCCAGGCTGCGGATCGACTCCGGGTACCCCTTGGCGGTCACCAGCTTGTCGAGCGTGGCCCGCATCGACAGCTCCTCGATCCGCGGCTGGTTGTAGAGCGCCAGCGTGTAGTCCATGTCGAACCCGACCATCTCGATCTTGTCCAGCCGCAGGTTGCGGTTGACGTAGATCCGACTCTGTCGGGCGATGTCCTGCGGGCGCGTCGCACCGGCCGCGGAATCGGGGGGGCTCGGGAGGGGCGCGATCAGCTCGCTCGCGCTGGTCACACGAAGATTTTATCACGGCTCGGCGCCGCCCGCCGGTGTCATCGCCCCCCACGGCCTCGTGCGATGGCTTGGTCTAATGGCTTCGCGCGCTTGTGTCAGTAGAATCACGGCGACGTGAAGATCGCGCTCGCTCAGATCAATCCGACAGTGGCCGACTTCGGCGCGAACCGGCGGCTCGTCCTCGAGGCCGTCGCCACGGCTGAGGCGCGCGGCGCCGAGCTGGCGATCTTCCCCGAGCTGGCGATATCAGGGTATCCCCCGAAGGATCTGCTCGAACGCCCGGCCTTCGTCGATGAGGCGCGCGCCTCGCTCGACGCGCTGGCGGCGGCGCTGGCAGGCGCCAAGACCGCGGCCCTGGTCGGGTTTCCCGAGCGCGCCGACGCCGGCGCCGGGCACGGACTCTACAACAGCGCCGCGCTCATCGACGGCGGGCGGGTCATACACGTGGCGCGCAAGTCGCTGCTGCCAACCTACGACGTCTTCGACGAGCGGCGCTACTTCGATCCGGCGTCCGAGGTGGGCCCGGTCCTGTTCCGCGGGCGCCGGCTGGGCATCTCGATCTGCGAGGACATCTGGAACGACGCCGACTTCTGGCCGGCTCGGCTCTACCGCGCCGATCCGATCGAGGCGCTGGTGCAGGCCGGCGCCGAGATCATCCTCAACCTGTCGGCCTCGCCCTTCACCATCGAGAAGCGCCACCTGCGGCCGCGCATGCTGGCGGCGACCGCGCGGCGCTGGCGCCGGCCGCTGCTGTTCGTCAACCAGGTCGGCGGCCAGGACGATCTGGTGTTCGACGGCGCCAGCCTGGCGTTCGACGCCGCGGGCGAGGTGGTGGCGCGCGCCGGCGAGCACGTGAGCGATCTGATCGTCGTCGAGGTGGCGGGGGACGCCGCAGGGGGCGATCTGCGACCGTTCGAGCCGTCCGACGAGCGCGCGGCGCTGGGGGCCCTGGCGCTCGGCACGCGCGACTACGCCCGGCGCTGTGGGTTTGGACGCGCGCTGCTCGGCCTCTCGGGCGGCATCGACTCGGCCCTGGTCGCCTGCGTCGCCGCCGAGGCGCTGGGTCCCACCAACGTCCTCGGCGTCGCCATGCCCTCCCGCTACTCGTCGGAGGGGTCGCTGACCGACGCCCGCGCGCTGGCCGGGAACCTGGGGATCGACTTCACCGTCGTCTCGATCGAGCCGATGTTCGCCGCCTACCTCGAGACGCTGGGCCCCGCGCTCGATGCCTTCGCGCCGGCCGCTTCGCCCGATGCGGCGCGGAGCGCGGCCGATCTGACCGCGCAGAACCTGCAGGCGCGCGTGCGCGGCGCGATCTTGATGGCCCTCTCCAACCGGCAGGAGCGGCTGCTGCTCAGCACCGGGAACAAGAGCGAGATCGCCACCGGCTACTGCACGCTCTACGGCGACATGGCCGGCGGGCTGGCCGTCATCAGCGACGTTCCCAAGACGCTGGTCTATCGGCTGGCGCGGGCCGTGAACGGCGAGCGTCCCGTGATCCCCGAGGCGACCTTGACCAAGGCTCCCTCGGCCGAGCTGCGGCCGAACCAGACCGACCAGGACAGCCTGCCCCCGTACGATCTGCTGGACGCCATCCTCGAGGCGCACCTCGTCCGTGGGCTCGACCTGCCGGCGCTGGTGGCGCAGGGGTTCGACGCGCTCGTCGCGGGCGACGTCGTCCGGCGCGTGCAGCAGAGCGAGTACAAGCGCCGGCAGATGGCGCCCGGCCTCAAGATCACGGGCAAGTCGTTCGGCCCCGGCCGCCGCTACCCCATCGCCCGGGGATAGGCGCGCCGCCGATTCCGGTTGCGGTCGGCCCGTCTTCTTGTATCGTGCGCCCGCTCGAAATCGGAGGGATCGAACGATGCGCGCTGTAATTGCAGTTTTGCCCGGTGACGGAATCGGCCCCGAGGTCGTCGATCAGGCCCGGCGCGTGCTCGCGGCGGTCGGCGAAAAGTGGGGGCACACCTTCACCCTCAAGGACGCGCTCATCGGCGGCATCGCCATCGACGAGACCGGGTCGGCGCTGCCGCCCGAGACGCTGGAAGTGTCGCGCGCCGCTGACGCGGTCCTGCTGGGCGCGGTGGGCGGTCCCAAGTGGGACGATCCGCGGGCCAAGGTGCGCCCCGAGCAGGGGCTGCTGGCCATTCGCAAGGCGCTGGGGCTGTTCGCCAACCTGCGGCCCGTGGCGGTCAACGCCAAGCTGACGCACGCCTCGCCGTTGCGCCCCGATCTGCTGGCCGGTGTCGACATGATCGTCGTCCGCGAGCTGACCGGCGGCATCTACTTCGGCGACAAGCTGCGCGACGGCGACCGCGCCAGCGACCTGTGCGTCTACACCGTCGGCGAGGTGGAGCGCATCGTGCGCACCGCGGCCCGCATCGCGCGCGGCCGGCGTAAGAAGCTCACCTCCGTCGACAAGGCCAACGTCCTCGAGACCTCGCGGCTCTGGCGCGAGGTGACCACCCGCGTGATGGCCGAGGAGTTCCCCGACGTGGCGCTCTCGCACATGCTGGTCGACGCCTGTGCCATGCACCTCATCCGGCGGCCTGCCGACTTCGACGTGATCGTCACCGAGAACATGTTCGGCGACATCCTCACCGACGAGGCGTCCATGCTGGCCGGGTCGATGGGGATGCTGCCGTCGGCCTCCCTCGGTGAGGGCAAGCGCGGGCTGTACGAGCCGATCCACGGCTCGGCGCCCGACATCGCCGGCAAGGGAGTGGCCAACCCGTACGCCACGATCCTCAGCCTGGCGCTGCTCTGCCGCCACTCGCTGGGCCTCGAGGCCGAGGCGCGCGCGATCGAGGCCGCCGTCATCGAGGCGATCGACCGCGGCGTCCTGACCGGCGACCTGGCCCCGGCGGGGACGCCGGCCGCAGGGACCGCCGCCGCCGGCGACGCGGTGCTTGCCGCGCTCCGCCGCGCCTGAGGCTGCGCGCAACGACCTCAAAGGCGCCAACAACGTAAATTCAGGCGTTTGGACCGTTGGCGGCGGCCTTTGCGCCAGCTTTGTGTCCCGGGGCACCCCCTCGACACCCCCAGCTCGAGCTGTTAAAGTTAAGTTGTTCAGCCGAGTCTCTTCCGGTGTTGCGTCAGTTGCCCTCTGTTTCCACTCTCGGCCCGGCCGGTGCTGATCCCGACCGCCAACCGCCGCCGTTGACCCCGTTGTCCGGCGCGCTTCGACGGGACTGCTCCGTCGTTCACCTTTCCCCCTAGTTGGTGCCCGAGACGCGCCGAACCGTCCGAATCCGTGTAACGAAGGAGAGAGAGATGGGAACCAGGCTTTACGTGGGAAACTTGTCGTACAACGTGACCGAGCCCGAGCTGCGCGACGCCTTTGCCGAAGGTGGGCGCAACGTCGTCGAGGTGAAGATCGTGATGGATCGGGACACGGGCCGCCCGCGCGGGTTCGCGTTCGTGGAAATGGGGACCGACGACGAGGCTTCGGCGGCGATCACCTCTCTCTCGGGGCGTGAGATCCAGGGTCGCGCGATCAACGTCAGCGAGGCCCGGGCGCGCGCGCCCCGCGGCGGTGGTGGTGGCGGCGGCGGGTACGGCGGCGGTGGTGGCGGATACGGCGGCGGTGGTGGTGGCTATGGCGGCGGCGGCGGGGGCGGCTACGGCGGTGGCGGGGGCGGTGGTGGGCGCGGCCGCGGGGATCGCGGCGATCGGGGCGGCGGCGGCGGCGACTACGGCGAAGGCCGCGGTCGCTCGCGCCGCGGCGGCTGGTAGATCGGCGCGACCACACTCTCGCGAGGGGCTCCTGCGGCGTGGCCGCGGGGAGCCCCAACGCGATCGGCTTCGTTCGCTAGGCCAGGGCCCGCAGGCCCTCGGGGTCGGACAGGATGACGCGCCGGCCCTCGGTCTGGATCAGGCCCTTCCGTTTGAACTGGGAGAGCGTCAACGAGACGGTCTCTCGGGTCGAGCCGATGAGGTTCGCCATCTCCTGATGGGTGATCTTGAGCCCGACCACCAGGCCGCGCTGATCGGAGACGCCGTGCTCCTGGCCCAAGCTGAGGAGCAGCTCGGCCAGCTTCGCGCCCACGTCTTTGAAGATGAGCTGCTCCACCCGCGTCTCGAGGTCCTTGCGGCGGGCGATGAGCGCGCGCGAGAACTTGTAGGCGGCCCCGCCGTCGTTCCTGAGCAGCTCGTCCAGCGCCTCGCGCGGGATCTCGACCGTCGCCGAGGCGTCCATCGCCTCGGCCATTTCCTCGCGCGGGCCGCCGTCCAGCAAGCAGGGCTCGCCGAAGAAGTCACCCTCGCTGCGATAGGCGAGCGTCAGCTCTTTTCCGTCGCGCGTGACCTTGGAAATCTTGATTCGTCCGCTGGTCAGGAAATGAACCCCCTGCGCGCGGTCACCGGGGAGATAGATGACCTGACGCGGTCGGTAATTTCCCACGGTCACGCCAGGAATGAGCGCCTGGAGTGAATCGAGCGGGCTCTCTGCCAGCACCTCGCACTTGCGCAACAACCCAATCAATTCCTTGTCATCCGCCGCCATCAATCGCGTTTGTAGCATGAGCCAGGATTCTGACAACCTAAAGTTGGTGAAGTAGGCTACAGACCACGCTTCCGCTCCGTAGCGCGGCGCACGAGATAGACACCCACGGCGAGCACGAAAGCACCGAGCGTGCCGAGGAGCAGCTTCGCGTGGCGCGGCAGCGCGTCGGTGTCGTCGGCGTGCATGCGGGCCAGGACGATGAGGCTCGCGTTGTTGACGAAGTGGGCCACCATCGCCGGGACGATCGAGTCGCTGGCGAGCGCGATGCCGGAGAGCGTCACCCCCAGCAGCGCGGTCGGAAGGATGCGCCAGGCGTCGAGGTGGAAAATGCCGAACAGCAACCCCGTCACGATGGCGGTCACCGCCGGTGAGAACCGCGTGCGGAGCCCGCGCAGGATCGGGCCCCGGAACAGCGCCTCCTCGCAGACCGCCGGCGTCAGCGCCATCAGAAACAGCGTGGCGACGAGGCCGCGGTCGCCGCTGGGCGGGACGATCGCCCGCCGCAGGTTCTCGACCACCTCCTTCGGCGCGGGGAGGATCCATTCGGCGCAGAGCCCGATGACCAGCCAGGCGGAGAGGCCGATCAGGATCGCGCCTGCTGTCGCCGTCGGCGCGGGGCGGCGCCAGCGGATGGCGCGGGCGACCGACTGATCGCGTCCGCGCGCGTAGAGCCAGGTGAGCCCGCCGAGGCCGATCCACTCGGAGATGAGGAGCCCGGGTCCGAGGCGCCAGCTCTGCAGCGGAAAGAAGACGAAGACCAGCAGCACGAACGCGACGGCGTAGAGCGCGATGGCCTGGCCGGCGGTGGGCGGCTCGTCGCCCGGGCCCGGAGCGGCCGGCGCTCCGGCGCGCCCCCACACGAGGTGCTTCAACCAGGCGCCCAGGCCCAGGCCCGCCTCGTCGGTGAAGAAGAGGCGCTCGGAGTCGTAGAGGCGCGCGGCCAGCGCCAGCGCCGCCGCGCCGTAGAGCGCGGTGCTCGCCAGCACGGCCAGCGTCAGGGCGATCGAGGCGCGTCCCAGGATCAGATCGCGCGCCAGCAGCGTGACCCCCACGCCCGGCACGAACGCGGTGACGCCGGTGAGCGGGAAGTCGCCCAGGCCCGCGGTCAGCGCCGGCGCCATGCAGAGGAAATAGACCGGCGTGAGCAGCGTCTGCGCCTCCTTGTAGCTGCGGGCCAGCGCCCCGATAGCCACCATGACCGAGGCGAACAGGAACGCCGTCGGCGGGACGACCGCGAACGCCGCCGCGGCCCGCACCCACGGGATGGCCAGCTTCTCACTTCCGGCGACGAGGCGCGTCCCCTCGAGGACGGTCAGCGACATGGACGCCAGGTTGAGGACGCCGGTCAGCGAGGCGAGCGTCGCCACCGCCAGCACCTTGCCCGCCATCAGCGCCGACCGGTCGATCGGCGCCGAGAGCGTCGTCTCCAGCGTGCTGCGCTCGCGCTCGCCGGCGGTGATGTCGATCGCCGGGTGAAAGGCCCCCAGCATGACCATCACCACGACGACCAGCGGCAAGACCTTCGACAGCAGATACCCGCTCACCTGCGCGCGCGGCGCGATCCCGGTGGCCACGACGGCGAAGGGGGGCGCGCAGCGGACGGCGTCCGCCGGCGCCTCCAGGAGGCGCGTCACGCGATCGCGCGCGGCGGCCGACTCCTCGCGCGTCTCGTCGTAGGCCAGGCGCACGGTGGGGGGCTTCCCGGGCTTCACCTCGGCGACGGCGTCCACCCGGCTGGCGGCGAGGTCGGCGTCGGTGGCCGCGCCGGCGAGCGCCAGATCCGGCGAGGCGAGGCGGCCGCGCAGCTCGGCGACCAGCGCCGGCGGCCCGCTGAGCGCCACGCGCGCCACGTGCGACTCGACGCGGGCCACGCGAGCGGCCAGCACCTGAGCCGTGACCAGCGAGACCAGCGGGTATACCACCAGCGGGAACAGCACCATCACCGCCAGCGTGCGCCGGTCGCGCAGCGTCTCGCGCAGCTCCTTGCCGGCGACCAGTGTCACCTCGCGCAGGGTCACTCGGCCACCTCGGCCGCGCGGTCGGCGGCGCCGTCGGCGGCGGCGACCAGGCGCAGAAACGCCTCTTCGAGGCTGGGGGCGTCGCCGGCCGCCGCGCGCAGCCCGGCCGGCGCTCCCTCGGCCAGGAGCCGCCCCTGGTGAAGCAGGCCGACGCGATCGCAGAGCAGCTCGGCCTCGGCCAGGTAGTGGGTCGAGAAGACCACCGCCTTGCCGCGATCGCGCTCGGCGCGCACGAAGGCGCGCAGGAAGCGCGAGGCCAGCACGTCGAGGCCGGCGGTCGGCTCGTCGAGGATCATGACCGCCGGGTCGTGGAGCATGGCGCGCGCGATCGAGAGCCGCTGGCGCTCGCCGGTCGAGAGCGCCTCGCAGCGGCGTCCCAGGAAGGGCCGCAGGTCGAGCGCGGTCGCCAGCGCCTCGACCCGGACCTCCGCGTCGGCGCGCGGCAGCCCGTAGAGGCGGGCGAAGTAGTCGAGCAGCTCGCGCCCGGTCAGCCGCGCGTAGAGGCCGGTGGTGTTGGTGAGGAAGCCGAGCCGCCGGCGGACGTCGAGCGGCCGTTCGGCGACGTCGATCCCCGCCACCAGCGCCCGGCCCGAGGTCGGCGTGAGGATCCCGGCCAGCACCCGCAAGGTGGTGGTCTTGCCGGCGCCGTTCGGACCGAGGAGGCCGTAGATCTCGCCCGTCCCGACGGAGAACGACAGGCCCGCCACGGCGGTCTTGGCGGCGAACCGCTTGACCAGCGAATCGACGACCACGGCCGGCTCGCTCATTGGCGGCGGAGGATAGCGCGGCGAGCGCGGACGAGGCGCCGGCTCAGCCGCCCGGGGGGATGTAGTACAGGTCGCTGGGGTCGAACGTCAGCGTGTTGCAGGTCCCGACCGCGTCCTCCTTGGAGGACGGGTCGTAGGTCCCCATGCAAGGCGGGGGCGGACCCGCGCTGGACGGCGGCGCCGCGCAGAAGCCGCCCTGCTCGTCGTACTGGACGTAGACACGCATCACGCGGGAGACCGCCTTGTTCCCGTTCAGGTCGGCGCTCTGCACGGCGATGCAGATCCACTGGTTGTCGGGGATGTTGTTGGCGCGCGTGTCGAGCTGGCTCCCCAGACAGGTCGCCGGGTTGATCGGCTCGAGGGTCCACACCCCGGGCTCGCCGTCCGCCGCGGCGATGGCGATGGTCGGCTGCTGGAGGCCGTCGACGGTGCAGAGGACCTTGGGCGGCATGGTCGCGCTGCCCTCGCCGCACTCGAGCGCCGGGTTGGCGGTGAGGATGCTGGGGTCGGGCCGGAAGTCGGCGACGCCCGCGGGCTTGACGCCGGCCAGCCGGAGCTTCAGCACCTGGTCGCTCTGGGTCAGTGGACCGGTGGTGGGGATCAGCAGCGGGTTGATGGTGTCGCAGTTCCCGTCGTTGTCGCTGTCGACGATCAGCGGGCGGGTGGTGTCGGTCAAGATGTAGATGGCGGTGTTGTCCGGGTCGACGCCCGACACCGGCACCACCTTGATGCCGTTCGGCTCGTTCCCCTGATCGTCGATGCGCGCGCGCAGGTCGAACACCTGCGGGACCATGCAGCGGTCGTTGGGCATGTCGCCGCGGAAGGTGTTGAGGCTGAGCGGATCGAACAGGAACGAGCACTCGACGCCGTTGGGGCCAATGCGGAGCTGGCGCAGCTGCGGGGGATCGAGGTCGGCGAGCGGCGGGATGTTGTCGACGTAGAAGTTGTAGCCGAGCGACGACTGGTTCCCGATGGAGTCGCTGGCGCGGAACGAGATGGTGGGGAAGGAGATGCAGGGGCCGGTCTTGGGGGGCGGCGGGCACTGCGTGAGGTTGAGCGTGTCGAACAGCGCGCTGTAGACGCCGCTCCCCTCGGGCTCGAGCTGGAGGTTGAACACCGGGTTGCCGTCGGCGTCCCCGATGATCGCGATGACCGACGAGTCGAGCACCCCCGAGGGGTCGGTGACCTTCGCCGAGACCAGCACCGGTCCGCCGGTCATCTGTCCGGCCGCCGGCGTGGTGTTGGTGATGCTGGGACCGCTGGTGTCGATGATGAAGGTCCGCTGCACCTCGGTGGTCGACATCCCGTCCGTCTCCTTGACGTCGAGGAGCTGCTCGCCCGTGAGGGTGGGGAAGGGCTGCGCGCCGGGCGGCGTGGGCGGCGGGCCGAACCAGACGGTGGCCCGGTAGACGTCGTACATCGTGTTCGGCGTCGTCGCTTTCATCAGCGTCGTCACCGGCATGCCGGCCAGCACCGCGGTCGGCGGGTTGGCGCCGGGGGCGACCAGGATCTCGATCGTGAGGCTGTCGTTGTAGGGCTGTCCCTCGGCGGGCGAGTTGACGATCAGGATCGGGCCCCCCTGGATCGAGAGCGTGATCGACTGCGTGGCCTTGATGCCGCCCGAGCTCTGAGCGCTGACGCTGAGCGTGTAGCTCCCCGTCGACAGCGCGCCGATGCTGAGCGTCCCCGAGTAGGCGTTGCCGGCCGAGGAGCTGGCGACCAGCTGGCCGCTGGAGAGGATCGCCGTCGACGAGGGCGCCACCAGCGTCATCTTCACGCTGCTCGAGTCGATGAAGTCGGTGCCCGAGTCGTCCACCGTCACCGAGACGGTGAGGTCGGTCGAGGCGGTCACCATCGCGCCGCTCATCGGCGCGACGAACGTGATGGTCACCATCCCGTCGGGCGTCGGGGTCGTCGTCCCCCCCGCGCCCCCGACGGCGCCGGGCGGCGGCAGCGGCGGGTAGTTGCTGCCCCCGCCGCTCGAGCAGGCGGCGAGCGGGAAGAGGAGCGCGATCGCCGAGAGCCCGCGGCGGGCGCTCACTGCCCGATCACCGTGGCGGGGCAGACCAGCGCGCCGTTCTCGGTGCAGCAGCCGACCGCCACGTCCTGCGCCGGGTTGCAGGCGTTGCCCTTGTCAGTGACCGCGGCGCTCAGAGGGCAGGGCCCGAGGTTCTGCGCCAGGCAGCTGCTGCAGATCTGGAGCGGAAAGTGGAACGGGTCGGACGTCATGTGCGTCCCGGTGTTGGTGGTGCCGAACGCCGAGATGGTCAGGTCGACCGTGAGCGAGGGGTCGCTGCCGATGCCGCCCGCGGCGGAGAGCTGCTGGGCGAGCGCGACCGGGAACGCCCCCGCGATCGCGGTGATGTGACCGCCGCCCGAGCTGACCCCGCCCGACCAGGAGATCTGGTAGTGCGTCAGGGCGCCGTTGTTGGCGAACACGCTCTCGACCGAGGTCGGCGGGGCCGCCCCGATCGGGGTGATGTCGATCTGGAAGCCGCCGAGCTGGATCTCGTTGGGATCGATGCCGCTGCCCGAGGACGAGGACGGCAGGTTGTTCTCGATCAGCGGGAAGAGGAAATAGGCGCTCCCGAAGTTGGCGCTCACGGCGCTGAGGTCGAGCATGCCGCTGCCCTGGTACACGGTCGGGTCGACCGGGACGGTGCAGCCCTGGTCCGAGCTCATCGGGACTGCGTTGTTGAAGATCTCGAACTGGCCGGGGACGCGGCCGCAGGCGGCGAGCGCGAGCGGGAGTGCCAGGGCAGCAGCGAGCGCGAACGGCCGGCGAAGCGGCGGGCGACGGGTCATCTCGGGGCTCCAGGGGTGAACGCGCGTGCGTCGGCGCGAGGGGCGCGATATTTGACTTGTCGATCGAAGCCGCGCTCAATGAGCGCGATGTTGGCGGACGGGGTGGCGGTCGGGACGGTGGCGCTGCGCGCGGTGGAGCGGCTCGGCGACGGCTCGTCGAGAGCCACGACCGCCGAGCATGCCCTCGTCGCGCGTGCGATCGCCGGCCTCATCACCGTCGTAGTGTACGTTCTCGGCTCCACGACCCACAATCTTTACAACTGCGCAGCCAACGCTCGGGAGCTGCCGAGTAGAAGCGGTTGTAGGTGGATCGCCGACCCGCGGACTCTTGCTCCCACCAAGATCGATCAGCGAAAATTTTCCTAAAGCTCGCTTCAGGCCGAGTCGATAGCAATGTCAGGGCTCTCACGCGATTTCCGAGTGTAGTGCCCCGAAGACGCCCGAAGCGACCTGACCAACCCCCGAAGGAGACACCCCAATGCTCAAGAATGCGCTGAAGCTGTTGAAGGACGAGGAGGGCGCGACCGCAGTCGAGTACGGGCTCATCGTCGCCGCCATCGCCGGTCTGATCATCGCCGTCGTGTTCGTCCTCGGCAACAAGATGAACAACACGTTCAACAACGTGCAGGCCAAGATTCCATGACCTGAGACCGCGACCCGAGCCGGACGGAGGGCCATCGCCGACGTCTGATCCCGAATGACGCCGTCGATCCTCCGTCTCTCACCCCTCGGGCTGGGTCTGGCCGCCGCGATCGTCTTCGATCTGTGGCGCCGCCGGATCCCCAACGCGGTCTCCGGGCTCGTATTGCTGTTCGGCTTCGTGGTTCGATTCGTCGACCACGGTGGCTTCGCAGTTCTCCAGGGGCTGGGCGCGGCGGCGCTGGTCGTCGCCGCGCTCTATCGCCCTTGGCTGGCCGGCGGCATCGGCGGCGGGGACGTCAAGCTGGCGGCCGCCACGGCCGCCTGGTTTCCGTTTGCCCGCCTCCCCTGGTTCGCGCTCTCGGCGGCGCTGGCCGGCGGGCTGGTCGCGCTGGTGAACCTGGCGCTCGCGCCTTCCGACGCGCGGGCCGAGATCCGCGCGAACCTCTCGCTGCTCGTGCTTCGCGGCGAGCAACCGACCGTCCCGTCGCACCGGTCGAAGCACCGCGGGGTCCCCTACGCGGTGGCCATCGCCGGCGGCGCGGCCGCGGCGCTGTTTCTCGACGTCTGGCCCAGGCTGTGATTGCCTCGACGAGTGGCGCCCGCAAGGGAGCTCGAAGGGAGCTTGAAGTGGAGCCAGACGGGGAGCCCGACCTCCAGCCCCACGGGCAGCCGTGACGGGCATGGCTCTGAAAAATCCCGCAATTTCTTGCTCCTCGGGGCCTTCACGGTCTTGATGCTTTTCGCCAATCGTGCGAGCTTGCACAGTGAGGCGTGATCCGGTCGCTCTGCTCGTGCCTTCTAAACTCAACGGCGCAGGCCGTCGATGCTCCCTTCTATGCTCTGCCCGCGTCCAGGCGCGCGGGACGCTGGAAGCCTTCTTTTCTAGGAGATGGCCGTGGCGATGAATGAACCAATGGGACCTGGTCGGCTGCGCGCGGCGGCTGGCTCTTCGCGGCGCTCAGGGACCCGGGCTGCGCTCTTCTGGGCGTTCACGCTCATCGCCGGTCTCGCCTCGGCGCTGTTCATCGCGCGCTACCTCGACAAGCGCCCCTCCGGCGGCGTGGTGCCGATGGCGAAGATCGCCGTCGCGGCCATCGATCTGCCGCTCGCCTCGAAGATCAAGCCCGAGGACGTGAAGCTGGCCGATTGGCCGGCGGATCACCTCCCCGTCGGGGCCGTCCGCGATCCCAAGGAGGTCGTCGACCGCATCCTGATCTCGCGCGTGCTGGCCGGCCAGCCGGTGCTGCCGGGGATGCTGGCGGCGAAGAACGCGGGGAACGGGTTGGCGGCGCTCATCCCGCCCAACATGCGCGCGATGGCCGTGCGGGTCGACGACGTCGTCGGGGTGGCGGGCTTCGTTCATCCTGACGATCGGGTCGACGTCCTGGTGACCCTGCAACCGAACCGCCCGGGCGCCCCGCCGGTGACCAAGATCTTCATGCAGAACGTGAAGGTGCTGGCCGTCGGGCAGGAGGTCGAGGCCAACGATCAGGCGCGCATGCACGCCAACATGGCGACGGTGGCGACGCTGCTGGTTTCGCCGCAGGACTCCGAGCGCCTGGCGCTGGCGGCGGTGCAGGGGCGCCTGCTCCTGACCCTGCGCAGCTGGACCGACTCGCAGGCGGTCAACACCGAGGGCGCCGTTCCGGACGAGCTTGTCGGCGAGCCGCCGGCGGTCGCGGCCAACCAGAAGCCGGCGGCCGAGCCGGCCGGGCGGCCGATGCAGGCCGCGGGGCGCCGCGGCCGGGGGAAGCAGATGGCGGCCGTCCAGGCTCAGCCGGTGCTCCCCTCCGAGCAGCCCAAGAAGGATGTCGTCGAGATCTTGCGCGGCGACCGCTTCGAGCAGCGCAACTTCACGAAGGGAGATGGCCGCTAGTGAAGACGACCTCACTGCTGTGGGCAGCGTCGTTGATCGTCGTCGGGGCGGGCAGCGCGCGCGGCGCCGATTCGGGCCTGAGCGCGGTCCCTTCCATCAAGATCGAGCGTGAAGTCGGCGCCGTGCGGAACCTGGCGCTGGAGACCGGGCAGAACCGCCTCTTGATCCTCACCGAGCCGATCGGGCGCGTCTCGGTCGCCGATCCTCGGGTCGCCGACCTCAAGGTGATCACGCCGGTCCAGCTGCTGCTCACCTCGCGCGGCGTGGGCACCACCGATCTCACCCTCTGGAACAAGCGCGACGAGCCGATCGTCCTGGCGCTGCAGGTCACCCGCAACCTCGATCGACTCAAGACCCAGCTCGCCGAGCTGTTCCCCGAGGAGAAGATCTCCGTCTCCACCGCCGGTGACCTGGTGGTCCTCTCGGGCGAGGTCTCCGACGTGCGCATCCCCGAGCGCGCCGCCGAGGTGGCCCAGCTGCACGCCGAGAAGGTGGCCAACCTGATCAAGGTGGTCGGCAACCAGCAGGTCCAGCTGGAGGTGAAGTTCGCCGAGGTCTCGCGCTCCGGGCTGCGCTCGTTGGGGGTGAACTTCTTCCATCAGGATCCGGGCGGTCGCTTCGTGGCCGGGTTGACCAACCCGGGCCAGGCGATCGACGGGTTCACCGGCGTCCCGGGCACCGGCGGCGCGCTGACGCCCTCCGTTCAGGGGCCGCCGGGCGGCGGCTTCTCGCTGTTCTTCTCGGGCCTGCCCACGTTCCCGTTCAGCGCGATCCTCAACGTGCTCGAGCAGAGCGGCCTGGCCAAGGTCATGGCCGAGCCGACGCTGGTGGCGCTGTCGGGCCAGGAGGCGAAGTTCCTGGTGGGCGGCGAGTTCCCCGTGCCGATGTCGAGCAGCCTGGGGGCCATCTCGGTGCTGTGGAAGAAGTTCGGCATCATCCTCAGCTTCACGCCGACGGTGATCGCCGACGGCGCGCTTCACCTCAAGCTCGCCGCCGAGGTCAGCGACGTCGATCCCACCCGCTCGGTCACCATCGGCGGGATCTCGATCCCCGGCCTCACCTCGCGCCAGAGCGAGACGACGGTCCGCCTGGCCGACGGCCAGAGCTTCGCGATCGCCGGCCTGCTGTCGGACAAGATCCAGTCGACCGTCAGCAAGATCCCGCTCCTGGGCGACATCCCGATCCTGGGCGCGCTGTTCCGCTCGGTGAACTACCAGCGCAACGAGACCGAGCTCCTGGTGGTGGTGACGGCCCACCTGGCCAAGCCGGTCGCGCCGCACGACGCCCCTCACCTGCCGACCGACAACGAGCTCAATGACCCCAGCGACGTGCAGCTGTTCCTGTTCGGCAGCTACGGCGGCGGGCACGGCGACGACAGCAGCGGTACAATGCAGCAAGCGGCGCGTGAAGGAGCGCCCTACCGGACGGCTCTAAAGGACCGGGGGCCCTCCGGGGAGATCGGGTTCATTCGCTGAGAGACGAAGCACGATGTCGAGACCTACCGTCATGTTGCTCGGAATGGACGACGCGCAGCAGGCCGACCTGCGCCTCGCCCTGAAGGACGTCGCCAACGTCGTCCGCTCGAAGACGCCCGCCGAGCAGATCGCCGACGAGTACCGCAGCGTCAACCCGGGCGCGGCCATCGTCTCGGTCCGCTCGGACACGCCGGCGCGCTTCGGTCTCATCCACAACATCGCCGCGGCGGGCGGGATCGTCATCGTCGTCTCGGAGAGCAAGGACCCCGAGCTGATCCTCCGCTCGATGCGCTCGGGCGCGCGCGAGTTCGTGCTGGAGAGCGACCACGAGGAGCTGCGGCTGGCGGTGCGGACGCACGCCAAGGTCACCTTCGGCACCGGCGAGATCGGGCAGGTGGTCACCATCTTCGGCGCCAAGGGGGGCGTCGGCGCCACGGCCATCGCCACCAACCTGGCGGGGGCCATGCAGCGCCGCTCGCTGCGCGTCTGCCTGGTCGACCTCGATCTCTACCTCGGCGACGTGCTCGCCTTCCTCGACATCCCGGGCAGCTACTCGATCACCGACGTGCTCGCCAACATGAGCCGCCTCGATCGCGATCTGCTGGCCACCTCGGTCACCAAGCACCGCTCGGGGGTCAGCGTGCTGGCCCAGAGCAGCAAGGTCGAGGAGGCGGAGCAGATCAAGGGTCCCGACGTCACCGCGCTGCTCGAGTTCCTGCGTCGCAACTACGACTTCGTGATCGTCGACGGCGTGCGCGGGTTCGACGAGCTGTCGCTGGCCGCGCTCGACGGCAGCCAGCACGTCTTCATGACGCTGACGCAGGACGTGCCCGCGGTGCGCAACGGCCAGCGTTGCCTCGAGCTGTTCGGGCGCCTGCAGTACGATCAGAACCGCATCAAGCTGCTGCTCAACCGCTACGCCAAGGCCTCGAAGATCACCATCGAGGTGGTGGGTGAGACATTGGGGCAGTCGCTCACACACACCATCAGCAACGACTTCTTGCTGTTGATCGACGCCATCAACCGCGGCGTGCTCCTCACCGAGGTGGCGCCGCGCGCGCGGATCACGCAAGACATAGAAGGGCTCATCCCGCACCTCTTGCCGGAGAAGGCGCCGCGCCTGCGCCGCCAGAGCCTGCTCGGAACGCTGTTCGGAAAGAAGGTCGCCGATGGGACTACGTGATCGCTTGATGAAGAACGAGCCGTCGACCGGCTCGTTCTCCGCCACCGTGCCGCGCACCCCGAAGCCGGCCTCCCAGCAGCAGACCCGGTCCGGTGCGCTGGCCGCCCCCGACGCCCACCACGAGCTCAAACACGAGCTGCACCAGAAGCTGATCGAGAAGCTGGATCTGCAGACCATCGAGCGCCTGCCGCGCGATCAGCTGCGCGACGAGCTGCGGACGATCCTCAACCAGCTGCTGGCCGCCAGCGATCTGCCCCTCAACCGGGTCGAGCGCGAGCAGATGGTCGAGGAGCTGCTCGACGAGGTGACCGGCCTCGGGCCGCTCGAGCCGCTGCTGGCCGACACGACCATCTCCGACATCATGGTCAACGGGTTCAACACCGTCTACGTCGAGCGCTTCGGCAAGCTGGAGCTGACGCCGGTGCGCTTCCGGGACAACGCCCACCTGCAGCAGATCATCGTGCGCATCGTCTCGCGCGTCGGCCGGCGCATCGACGAGTCGTCGCCCATGGCCGACGCCCGCCTCCCCGACGGCGCGCGCGTCAACGCCATCATCCCGCCGCTGGCCATCGACGGACCGGTGCTGTCGATTCGCCGCTTCGGCGGCTCGCCCCTGCGGGTCAAGGACATGGTGGCGATCAACAGCTCGACGCCGGAGATGCTGGCGTTTCTCGCCGCCTGCGTGAAAGCCAAGCTCAACTGCATCATCTCGGGCGGTACCGGCACCGGCAAGACGACCATGCTCAACGCGCTGTCGTCGTTCATCCCCGAGGGCGAGCGCGTCGTCACCATCGAGGACGCCGCCGAGCTGCAGCTGCAGCAGCGGCACGTCGTCCGCCTGGAGACGCGGCCCCCGAACATCGAGGGGCGCGGCGAGGTGCTGCCGCGCGACCTGGTGAAGAACGCCCTTCGTATGCGCCCCGACCGCATCGTCATCGGCGAGTGCCGCGGCGGCGAGGTGCTCGACATGCTGCAGGCGATGAACACCGGTCACGAGGGGTCGATGACCACGGTCCACGCCAACACGCCGCGCGACGCGCTCTCGCGTATCGAGGCGATGGTCGGCATGGGCGGCGTCAACATGTCCGAGGCGCTGGTCCGGCAGACGATCGCCCGCGCGCTCAACGTCGTCATCCAGTTGACCCGCGGCACCGACGGCAAGCGGCGCGTGACCAGCATCTCCGAGATCACCGACATGCAGGCCGGCGTCATCACGATGCAGGAGATCTTCAAGTTCGAGCAGACCGGCACCGACCAGTCGGGGAAGATCCTCGGTAACTTCCGCTTCACCGGCATCCGCCCGCGCGCGCTCGACCGGATCGAACGCTACGGTATCGACCCCGCCGAGATCATCAAGCCGTACCTCTAGAGAAAGCCGCGGGACATGCAGATCATCCTCATCGGCATCCTGGCGTTCACGGTGGTGGCGGTGATGGAGGCGCTCGTCTACACGGCGCGCTTCTTCGGCGACCGCCGCAAGGACGAGCTCAAGCGGCGCCTCTCGTCGCTGGGGTCATCGGAGGGTGGCAAGGCGATCACCGGGCTCCTGCGCAAGGGGAAGCTGTCGGGGATCCCCGCCATCGACGCCATCCTCCGCTCGATCAAGCTCTCGGCGCGGATCGAGAACATCCTCGAGCAGACGGAGCTCGAGATCACCGTGGCGCGCCTGTTCGCCTACTGCGCCGGCGGCGCGTTCCTGGGGCTGGTGCTCGGGCTCCTCAGCGACGGCGGTCCGCTGTCGATCATCCTGGTCCTATTGTTTGGCGCGCTGCCGTTCTTGTTCGTGCTCTTCATGCGCTCGCGCCGCAGCCGCAAGATGTCCCAGCAGCTGCCCGAGGCGCTGGAGATGATGGCCCGCTCGCTGCGCGCCGGCCACGCCCTGTCGAGCGCGTTCAAGATGGTGGCCACCGAGATGCCGACCCCGGTCTCCCTGGAGTTCGGGCGGGCGTTCGAGGCCCAGGAGCTGGGGCTGCCGTTCGAGCGCGCCGTCGCCGACATGACCCGGCGCGCGCCCGACAACCGCGACCTCAAGATCTTCGCCCTGTCGGTCATCGTCCAGAAAGAGACGGGCGGTAACCTGGTCGAGATCATCGAGAAGATCGCGGACACGGTCCGGGCTCGCTACAAGTTCGAAGGCAAGCTGGCCGGGCTGACCGCCGAGGGGCGGATGTCGAGCTACATCGTCGGGGCGCTCCCCTTCTTCACGCTCCTCTTCCTGCTGTTCGCCAACCGGGCGTACGTGATGCCGCTCTTCACCACCGAGATGGGGCACTACATGCTGTTCGGGGCGGCGTTCATCTGGGGGCTCGGGTTCCTCTGGATGAAGTCGATGACCAAGGTGACGATCTGATGGGCGACCTGTTCGCCGGCGTGAGCCTGCCTCTGATGGGCGCCGCGCTGGCCGGCGTCGCCTGCGTCATCGGGCTGGCGGTGGCCGCCCGCAACATGCTGGGCGGGCGGCGCGACGAGGTGATCGAGCGGCTCGAGCGAACGACGCACGGCATGGACCTGATGCCGCACGAGCAGAAGGCGCCGGAGAAGACGCTGGCCCGGATCGCCAGCATCCTCCGCCCCTTCGCCCGGCTGGCCAAGCCGACCGAGGGCGAGGAGCTCTCGCGGATCCAGCACACGCTGGTGCAGGCCGGCTACCGCAACGAGAACGCGGTCGAGGTCTTCCTGGGCGTCAAGCTGCTGCTGACGCCGATCGCCATCCTGATCCTCTGGCAGGTCAACATCCACCTCGAGGCGCCCCTCGAGTTCCCGATGAGCTTCGCGGTGGCGATGATCGCCTGCGCCGTCGCCTTCTTCCTGCCGAACGTCTTCGTCAGCAACAAGATCGCCAACCGGAAGCTGCTGCTCGAGCAGCCGCTGCCCGACGCCATCGACCTGCTGGTCACCTGCGTCGAGGCCGGCCTCTCGCTCGACGCCGCGATGGCGCGCGTCTCGCAGGAGATGGAGCTGGTGGCGCCCCTGCTGGCGCAGGAGCTCAAGCAGACCATGCTGGAGATCCAGGCCGGCGTGAAGCGCTCGGACGCGTTCCACCGGCTCTCCAACCGGACCGGCGTCGAGGACCTGAAGTCGCTGTCGGCGATGATCATCCAGACCGAGATGTTCGGCACCAGCGTGTCGCGCGCGCTGCGCGTCCACTCCGAGGCGATGCGAACCAAGCGCATGCAGCGCGCCGAGGAGCTGGCCGCCATGGTCTCGGTGAAGATGACGGTGCCCCTCATCTTCTTCATCCTGCCGTCGCTGATGATCGTGGTCATGGGCCCCGCGGCCCTGATGATCATGAGGGCCAAGTGAGCGAGGACCTCACGGCTGCCCGGGCGCGAGGGCCGCTGCTGGTGGCCGCCGTCGGTGTCCTGGCCGCCGCCTGCGCCACCTCCGCGCCCGCCACCGCTCCGGTCACGCCGGCCGACGTCGCGCGGATGGAGATGGCTCACCAGCTGGTGGCGCGCGGCGACTGGAACGGCGCCTTCCCGCTGCTGAACGACATTCACCGGCAGCGGCCAGCCGACGCCGAGGTCCTCACGTTGCGCGGCATCGTCTACCGCGAGCGCGGCCTCTTCGTCGACGCCGAGACCGATCTCCGCGAGGCGCTGAAGCTGGCGCCGCAGTCGGCCGACGCCCACGCCGCGCTGGGGATCCTGTTCGACGTCCAGATGCGCCCGGGCGCCGAGGCGGAACACCGGGAGGCGGTGCGCCTCGCGCCCAACAATCCCGCCTACCTCAACAACCTGGGGTTCTCGCTGTTCCTGCGCGAGCACTTCAAGGACGCCATCAAGGAGTACGAGAAGGCGGCCCGGCTGGCGCCGCTGTCGCACCGGGTGCGGACCAACATGGGCTTCGCCTACGCGGCGCTCGGCGACCTCCCCAGCGCCGCGCGCGAGTTCCGCATGGGCGGCACCGAGGTCGACGCCACCAACAACCTGGGGTTCGCCTACGAGCGGCGGGGCGACATGGCCAACGCCTACGACCTCTACCTGCAGGCGGTCCGCCTCGATCCCTCCGCGGTCCGCGCGCGCACCAACCTGACGCACGCCGCGCTGGTGCTCGGACGCCAGCTCCCCGCCGACGTCGCCGCCGCCCCCGCCTCCGCTCCCAACCCGAACCCCGCGCCGAAGCCCGTGGCCAACCCCTGAAACGAGGACCCCCGATGACGACGACCAACAGGACGCGTGCCGACAAGCGATGGCTGGCCCTGCTCGCCCTCCTGGGACTCTCTGCGGCGGGCGGCGCCTGCGATCGCTCGCACCTCTCCTCGTACTACGGGCGCTCGTACGCGACGTGGTTCGCCGCCCAGCACGTGCACGCGACGCCCTCGGACTCCGAGGCGACCAAGCGCGCGCTCTCGGGCCTCGACGCGCAGGAGGCCGCGGCCGTCTCCAAGAACTACCGCCACAACGTGGGCAGCGAGGGCGGGCAGGGGCAAGGGCAGATGGTCATGATCGGCCAGAACCGAACCGGCGGCGAGGGCTACACCCCGCCGCCGTCGGTTCCTGGAGGCCAGTAGACACGGACGGCGCCGAGCTCGACGAACGACTGGAGGGGACGACATGCGCCTGACATTTGGGCGAATCCTGGGGCGAACGGCAGCGGGACGGTCCCGTCAGCGCGGGGCCGCGGTCGTCGAGTTCGCGCTGTGTCTCTTCATCCTGGTCCCGATGGTGCTGGCCATGGTCGACTGGGCCTACTACTTCTACATCAGCATCAACATCGTCAACGCCCAGCGCGAGGGGCTGGTGGCCGCCAGCCAGGTCACGGTGACCGACTGCACGCTGGTGGCCAACGCCGCCGCGAAGGCGAGCGCGATCACCGCGGCGACCACCGCCGAGGCGGCCTACCTGACCAACGCCGGGATCACCGGCGTCACGCTGGTGAACAGCTCGCCGGCCTGCCCGTGCGCGGCGGCGGTCTCCAACACCTGCTGGGACATGAGCCTGGCGGCCGACTTCACCCCCATCTTGGGGTGGGTCGCCCCCTGGATGAAGAAGTCGCCGCTCAACCCGACGACGCAGGCCCGCTACACCGCCCGGACGCTGGTCGTCGCCGGGAAGTAGCGGCTACTGCTGCAGGTAGTAGTTCCCGCCGCCGCCGGTCGTCGAGTCGATCGTTCCGCCCAGCGAGGTAAAGACCTCGTAGCCGATGATCGAGCCGTTGATGTTGAAGCTGGAGCCGCCGCCGCCGGCGCTGATGCAGCCGGCCGGCGCGTAGAGGCTGCCGTTCAGGGTCCAGGTCGAGGTCCCCATCTGGATCGCGTTCGTCGGCGAGAGGCAGTTGTTGGTCGAGCCAGAGTTCGACATCGAGAACGCGATCAGGCCGTTCCCGTTCGGCGCCGCGGTCAGGTTGAAGTTGGTGCCGCTGGCCTCGATCGTCCCCATGGCCACCATCGTGATCGTGCCGGTGATGCTGGTTCCGTTCAGCAGGATGTCGCTGCCCGAGCAGATGACGCCGGTGTTCAAGGTGCCGGTGGCCGGGCCGCTTCCGGCCGCCCAGATTCCGGGGATGGTGTTGACGTTGAGCGGGGTGACGTTGGAGAAGTTCGTCCCGAAGCTGCAATTGGCGACGGGGAAGTTGGTGGCGATCGTGTAGCCGAACGGATCCCCCGACGCGGGCTGGCCGCCCTGCGGAACGCCGGCGTTCCAGGTGTCGACCGGGCCGAAGGGGTTGTAGTACGGATTGGGACAGGTGCTGGTCGCCGGGCCGTTGACGATCGCGCCCGGTCCAGTGCGGAACGCCAGATTGCCGGCGCTCTGGATGGAGCCCTTGATGGTCGTGGGACCACCGTTGATGCTGATTCCGATGTCGGTGCTGCAGTTGGTGTCGATGGCGTAGATCGCTGGCGCGGACGGCGTGACGTTACCGACGGAGGTCCCGGTGACCGAACGCGAGCTCAGGCCGAAGAGGCCGGCGAAGAACGTCGGCTGGGGGGCGCTGATCTTGACCAGCAGGCTGGTCGAGGAGGGCGTCACCGTCACCGAGACGCCGCCAGAGCCATCGGTGTAGCCGTTGGCGGTGGCCATCGCGACGGCCTTGGATTGCGCGTTCGATTGCGCGCTCATTCCGCCCGACGCCAGCGAGGGGAGCCCCGCCAGCATCGCGGCGTCCGCCGCGGCCTGGACGCTGCGCTGGCTCTGGTAGAGGAAGCCGATGTCGATCGCCATCGCCGCCATGCTGAACAGCGCGGTCCACAGGAGCGCCACGATCACCAGGACCATCCCGCTCTCGCCGTTGCGGGGCGGGCGCTCGGTCCGGCGAAGGGGCTTCATGGGACGGCTCATGGAATCGTCTGCTGGCTGGAGGCGCTCAGATTCTTGGTGACCATCCGGCTGAACGAGCCCGCGGCCGGCGCGAACGTGTAGCCGGAGTAAGAGACCGTCACCGTGTTGCCGCGCGTCCGGGCGGCCCAGGACGCCGCGCTGGTCGTGACGCTCACGCTGCCGGGGGTCAGCCCCAGCATCGGCGCCGCGGCGGCGGTCGCGTTCTGGACGTCGCTGACGGCGTTGACCTTGGCCAGCCCGGCCCGCGCCCCGACCACCACCGCGTACTGAAGCATGCAGCGGCTGATGAACAGGCGGCCGACGTCGAGCACCCCGACCAGCAGCAGGAAAAGGATCGGCGTGACCATCGCGAACTCGACGGTCGTTCCGCCTCGCTGGCCAACACGCCGGCACGTCGCGACGGGCGGAGATCGCACGCGCTCATTGTACCTCAGCGCACCCCGGGGATCCCCGGCGGAAGTCGCGGGCGCGGGCGCGCCACGCGGCCTCCCACATCGTGCGCGCATGTCGCAGGTCGGATGACAGGGCCGGGCGAGGCAGCGCCGGAGCCCAGTTTTTTCGCAATTCTGCCGCTATCATGGAGTCATTCAGGCCTCCGTTTCGACCGCACCAGTCGCCGCGATGGGAGGCGGCACGCCCGCTGACGCGGGGCGCGCCGAAGCGGCAGGATCTGCGCAGGCCGCCGGCCGCTTCGATCGCTTCATCCTCGGGCCGCGGGCCGACGCGTTCTTCTTCGGTCCGGGCGCGACGCTGGTGGTCGGCGGCGTGCTGCTGCTGCTGCCGCTCCTGGGCGCGGGCGCCGGCGGCGTCGCCACGAAGCTGACGGCGGCGCTCTCGCTGTTGCTGATCGGGCCGCACTACGGGGCCACCTACCGGCGGGCGTACACCTCGCGCGAGGTGATCCGCGCGCATCCCTGGGTCACGCTGGCGGTGCCGCTGATCCTCCTCGGCGCCGCGGTGGCCGCCGTCGCCGATCCGACGCGGATTGGCCTGGTCTACTTCGGGCTCTACGTCGGCTGGTCCGGGTATCACTACTCGAAGCAGTCGCTGGGGATCGCGATGCTGTATCCGCTGCGGCAGGGCGCGCGGCTCGACGTCCGCGAGAAGCGCCTCATCTCGGCGCCGCTGTTCGTGTCGTGGCTCCTCTCGCTGCTGGGACTGTTCCGGCTGTCGGGCTCGGCCCGCAACCCGGCCTACGAGCTGGTTCGCACCGCGTATCACGGGCCGTCGCTGCCGGGCTGGGCGCTGGCCGTCGGGCTCGCCGCGCTGGCGGCGAGCGGGCTGGGCGTCCTCTCCGTGGCGCGCGCGCGGCGGGCGCGCGGCGTCCCCTTGCCCTGGCCGACCTACGCCGTGCTGCTCGCGCAGGTCGTCTGGTTCACCAGCGCGCTCTATAGCCCGATCATCAACATCACGATGGTCCCGATGTTTCACGGGCTGCAGTACCTGGCGCTCACCAGCTGGCACGCCACGCGCGAGCCGACGGCCGGGACCCGCGGGCACTTCGTGGTCTACGCCGTGACCGTCCTGGTGCTGGGGTTCCTGATCACGCCCGTGCTGTTCGCGCTCATGACCGGGCCGGACGCCAACCGCACGCTGATGGCGACGGCCGCGCTCATCACGTTCGTGAACCTGCACCACTTCTTGCTCGACGGGCGCATCTGGCGCCTGCGCGAACGGCGCGTCGCCCAGTCGATGATCGCGTGACCCGCGGCCTCTCCTTTTCGCAGCTGACCCTCGGGCTGCTGTTCGGCGCGCTGGCGGCCTGCGCCTGCCTCATGCCGGCCCACTCCGACACCTACTGGCAGCTGCGCGCCGGCCAGGAGATCTGGCGGACGCACCACGTCCCGCTCGTCGATCATTACTCGTACACGGCGGCGGGACGCCCGTGGCCGAACCACGAGTGGCTCTGGCAGGCGCTGTCGTACGCGCTCTACCGCCTGGGCGGCATGCGCCTCTACGTCCTGGGCGGCGCCAGCGTCGCGATGGGTGCGCTGGTCCTGGTCTATCGCCTGATGGTCGGCCCCATCGCCACGCGGTTCTGGTTGATGGCGCTGGGATCGCCGCTCACCTTCGCCATCTGGGTGCTGCGCCCGCAGATCGCGACGTTGTTCCTGCTGGTGTTTCTCGTCTGGCTCCTGGCCCTGGAGCTGTTCTGGCCGCTCCCCTTCGTCTTTCTGCTGTGGGCCAACCTGCACGGTGGCGTCGCCTTCGGCGGGCTCCTCCTGGCGGCGGTCACGGCGCTGGCGCTGGTCCGCGCGCGGTCGCGTGCGCCGGCCGACGTCCGCCGCGCGGGGCGGCTGGCGGTCGCGCTGCCCGTCTGCGCGCTGGCGACCGCGCTCACGCCGCTCGGCCGCGGCGTCTGGGGGTTCGTCGGTGGCTCGCTCGGCGCGTCGCGCCGGAACGGCATCACCGAGTGGCAGCCCACGCTGCCGTTCGGACCGTTCGAGATCGCCTTCTGGGTGCTGGCGCTCGGGTTCCTCGCCCTCCTCGTCTGGGCCTGGCGGCGACGACGGCTGCACGACGTCGCCTGGCGCTGGAGTGACTCCGTCATCCTCGCGGGCGCGCTGCTCACGCTCTTGCTCGGGTTCCTGATGGTCCGCAACACGGCGATGTTCCTCCTGCTGGGCATCCCGGCGGCCAGCCGGCTCCTGGGGCCGGACTTTCGCTTTCGCTTGCGCGGCGGTGCCTCGGCGGCGACCGGCGCGCCGGCGCCCGCGTCGGCCGACAGCCCGCGGTTCAACCTGGCGCTGCTGGTCGGCGTCTCCCTGCTCGAGGCCGCCGTCATCCTGGCGGTGTGGCGGGATCCGCCGGAGCGGCTCGGCTGGCGTCCGATGAGCCCCGCCGCGGTCGCCGCCGTACGCGGCTGTCAGCCCCGGATCTACAACCGCTTCTACGACGGCGGCTTCCTGATCTGGTTCGTCCCCGAGCGCCCGGTCTTCATCGACAACCGGCAGGACCCCTACCCGTCGCCCTTCATCGTCGAGACGACCGAGGTCGACACCGGCGCCCCCTACCGCGCGCTGTTCGATCGGTGGGACATCCGCTGCGCCTTCCTGCCGGCGGAGTCCAAGATGATTTCGCGCCTCGCGGCCGATGGCTGGAGCACGCGCTTCCGCGACCAGCGGTGGGCGGTCCTGGACGCGCCCGGAGGTCACTGAGTGGAGCGGGGAGACGCGGCGACGCCGGCGGGCGGGCTGGCGTTCGATCGTCTGGCGGTCGCGCTCCTGTTCGTCGCCGTCGCGGTGCTGGCGCTGATGACGCCGGCGCAGGGCGATACGTTCTGGCACCTGCGCGCCGGCGCCGACATCTGGCGTACGGGGCAGGTCCCGCGGGTCGACCTCTACTCGCACACCGCCGCCGGCGCGCCGTGGCCGGATCACGAGTGGCTGTCGCAGTTGCTCATGTACGGCGCCTATCGCGCCGGCGGGATGCCGGGGCTGGAGATCGGCGCCGCGCTCCTGATCCTGGCCGCCGCGGCGACGGTCTACCGGCTGATGGTCGGGCCGCGTGGGGCGCGCTTCGTGCTCCTCACGCTCGGCCTGGCGATCGCCTCCAGCGCCTGGTCGCTGAGGCCGCAGCTGCTGACGCTGTTCCTGCTGCCGGGGCTGGTCTGGTTGCTGGCGCGCGAGCGCTACCTGCTGGTGCCCCCGTACTTTCTCCTCTGGGCCAACGCGCACGGCGGGGTGGCGCTGGGCGGGGTCGTCCTGGCGGCGGCCACGGGCGCCGGCCTCCTGCGCTGGGGTGTCACGCGCGCCCCCGCTGACCGTCGGCGCGCGACGGCGCTGTTGGTCGTGCTGCCGCTCGGCGGGCTGGCGGTCGCCGCCACACCGCTCGGGTTTCACATCTACCGGTTCGTGGTCGCCTCGGCGGCGCGCTCGTACGAGGCGCGGATCGCCGAGTGGTTCGTCCTGCGCCCGGATTCGCTGTTCGGCGTCCTGTTCTGGGCGGTGACGATCGCCTTCGCCGGGCTGCTCGTCGTTCGGCGTCGGGCCCTCCTGGCCGGCGACTGGATCGACTGGGTCACCGTCGTGGCGGCGCTGGCGCTGATGCCGCTCGGGATCCGCTCGGCGCGCAACATCGGGCCGTTCCTGATCCTGGCCATGCCCGCCGCCAGCCACGCGCTGGGACCGGCGTTTCGCTTCCGGCTCCGCCGCCACCCGCCGCCCCCCAGCCCCGACAACCCGCGGTTCAATCTGGCGCTGCTGGTGGGCGCTTCGGCGGCGGCCCTGGCCGTCGTGGGGCTGGTGTGGCGGACGCAGCCGGGCCGGCTCTACTGGCGCCCGTTTCCCGAGGCGGCGCTGCGCGCGCTCGACCGCTGCCCCGGCCCGCTCTACAACTTTTACGGCGACGGGGGCTCGCTGATCTGGTTCGCGCCGCAGCGCCCGGACTTCGTCGACGGGCGGCAGGATCCGTTCCCGCTCGAGCTGCTGCACGCCAGCTTCGCCGTCGAGCACGGCGCGCCCTATCAGGAGCTGTTCGCCCGGTTCGGCGTCCGCTGCGCGTTCATCCCCGTCGAGCCGACGCTGGCCAGCCGCCTGCGGGCCGACGGCTGGCACACGCTGTTCATCGACCAGGATTGGGCGGTCCTGGCGGCGCCGCGCTGACGCCGGCCGCGGCTACTTCTTGGCCTGGGCCGGCGCGGCGACCGCGGCCAGCACTTCCTTGGCGTTGACCACCGGATCGACCTTGGGCCACACGTGCGCGATCTTGCCGTCGGGACCGACCAGGAACGTCACGCGCGCGGCGATGTCGGTCCCCGGCAGGATGTTGGGGACGCCGTAGGCCTTCTGCACGGCGCCCGAGGTGTCCGCCACCATCGGGAACGCCAGGTGGTAGTGCTCGCGGAACTCCCTGTGGCTGGCCTCGTCCTGGCGCGAGACGGCGAAGACGGTGACGCCGGCCTTGGCGTAGTCGCCCGAGGCGTCGCGGAACGCGCAGGCCTCCTTGGTGCAGCCCGTGGTCTCGTCCTTCGGATAGAAGTAGACGACCGCGTAGTGGCCCTTGAGCGACGACAGCTTGACGGTCTTTCCCGTCGCGTCGGTGCCGACGACCTCGGGCGCCAACGCGCCGACCGGCAGCAGCGAATCGCTGGCGTGGCTGCGCGCCACCATGAACAGCGCCGCCAGCGCCAGCACTCCTCCGATGACCAGCTTCCTCATCCGCACGTCATAGCACCTTGCGGAGGAACTGGCCCGTGTAGCTGGCGGCCACGCGCGCCACGTCGTCGGGGGTCCCCTGCGCGATGACGTGGCCGCCGCCGGGACCGCCCTCGGGGCCGAGATCGATCACCCAGTCGGCGGTCTTGATGACGTCCAGGTTGTGCTCGATGACGATCACCGTGTTCCCGGCGTCGACCAGCCGGTTCAGCACCGAGAGGAGCTGCGCGATGTCCGCGAAGTGCAGCCCGGTCGTCGGCTCGTCGAGGATGTAGACGGTGCGTCCCGTCGACTTCTTGGCCAGCTCCTTGGACAGCTTGATCCGTTGCGCCTCGCCGCCCGACAGCGTCGTCGCCGACTGGCCCAGCTTCAGGTAGCCGAGCCCGACCTCGCGCAGTGTCTCCAGCTTCTGGCGGACCTTGGGGATGTTCTCCAGAAACTCGCAGGCCTGGTTGACGGTCATGTCGAGGACGTCGGCGATGCTCGACTGCCGGTAGCGCACCTCCAGCGTCTCGCGGTTGTAGCGCCGGCCGCCGCAGGCCTCGCACTCGATGTAGACGTCGGGCAGGAAGTGCATCTCGATGCGGATGATGCCGTCGCCCTGGCAGGCCTCGCAGCGCCCCCCCTTGACGTTGAACGAGTAGCGCCCCGGCTTGTAGCCGCGGGCCTTCGACTCGGGGAGGTTGGCGAACAGGTCCCGCACGTGGGTGAACACCCCCGTGTAGGTCGAGGGGTTCGAGCGCGGCGTCCGCCCGATCGGCGCCTGGTCGATGTCGATCACCTTGTCGACGTGCTGGAGACCGTCGAGCCCCTCGTGCGCCTCGGGCGGCGCCTTGGCATGGTGCAGGCGATGCGCCAGCGCGCGCAGCAGCGTGTCGATCACCAGCGTCGACTTGCCCGACCCCGACACCCCGGTCACGCAGGTGAGGACGCCGATCGGGAAGCCGACCGTCACGTCGGTCAGGTTGTGGCCGCGGGCGTGGCGCACGGTGAGCGCGCGCCCGCCCGACTGGCGGCGCTGGCGCGGCACCTCGATCGCCTTGCGCCCCGAGAGATAGGCGCCGGTCAGCGACTGGGTGTTGCCGGCGATGTCCTCGGGCGAGCCGGCGGCGACGATGCGGCCGCCGCCCACGCCGGCGCGTGGCCCCATGTCGATGACGTGATCGGCGGCGCGGATGGTGTCCTCGTCGTGCTCGACGACGATGACGCTGTTGCCGATGTCGCGCAGCCGGGTGAGCGCCTCGAGCAAGCGCGCGTTGTCGCGCTGGTGCAGGCCGATCGACGGCTCGTCGAGGATGTAGAGGACGCCCATCAGCGAGCTGCCGATCTGGGTGGCCAGGCGGATGCGCTGCGACTCGCCGCCCGACAGCGTGGCGGCGGTGCGATCGAGCGACAGGTAGTCGACGCCGACGTTGTTGAGGAACGACAGCCGATCGCCCGCCTCGCGCAGGATCCGCCCGGCGATCTCCTTCTGCTTGGCGGAGAGCGAGAGCCCTTTCAGAAAGTCGTGCGCCTCGCGGATGGTCAGCGCCGTCATCTCGGTGATGCTCTTGCCGCCCACCTTGACGAAGCGCGCCTCCTTGCGCAAGCGGGCGCCGCCGCACTCCTCGCACACGGTCTGCGACATGTAGCGGTGGAACTCGTCGTAGATCGCCTCGAAGTCCTCCTCGCTGGTGCGCCCCTGCTCGCGCCGCCGGCGCTCGTGCTCCTCGAACCGGCGCCGCAGGTTGGCCAGCACCCCTTCGAACTCGCGCTTGAAGATGTGCTTGCGCCCGTTCTTCTCGAAGGTCAGCTCGACCTCTTCCCCCTCCACCCCCTCGAGCAGCAGCTTGCGCGACTTGTCCGGCAGCTTGTTCCAGGGGACGTACTGATCGATCTCGAACTTGCCGCAGACGGCGTCCAGGATCTGGTGAAAGAAGACGTTGTTCCTGCGCTCCCAGGGCTCGATTGCGCCCTCGCGGATGGAGAGCTCCTCGTCGGGGACGATGAGGTCGGGGTCGAAGAACATCTTGGCGCCGATGCCGTCGCAGGTGGGGCAGGCGCCGGCCGGGTTGTTGAACGAGAACAGCCGCGGCGTGATCTCCGGATAACTGATGCCGCAGGTGGTACAGGCGAACTTTTCAGAGAAGAGCAGGTCGTCCCCCTCGAGCGGCGAGACCTTGACCACCCCCTCGGTCAGCTTGGCCGCCAGCTCGATCGAGTCGGTCAGCCGCTGGCGGATGCCGTCCTTCTTGACCAGGCGATCGACGAACACCTCGATGGTGTGGACGGCGTTCTTGGCCAGCGCGGGCGGCTCGGCCAGCTCGTGCAGGTCGCCGTCGATGTTGGCCCGCACGAAGCCGTCCTGCCGCAGCTTGGCCAGCACGTCGGCGAAGTCCCCCTTCTTCTCGCGGACCACCGGCGCCAGCACCGAGAAGCGCGCCCCCTCGGGCAGCTCGAGCACCCGGTCGACCATCTGCTGGATCGTCTGCGAGGCGATCGGCTGGCCGCAGTTCCAGCAGTGGACCGTCCCCACCCGCGCCCAGAGCAGCCGCAGGTAGTCGTAGATCTCGGTCGCCGTCCCCACGGTCGAGCGCGGGTTGCGCGACCCGGTCTTCTGCTCGATCGAGATGGCGGGGGACAGCCCTTCGATCGAGTCGACGTCGGGCTTGTGCATCTGGTCGAGGAACTGGCGCGCGTAGGCGGACAGCGACTCGACGTAGCGGCGCTGCCCCTCGGCGTACAACGTGTCGAAGGCCAGCGACGACTTCCCCGAGCCCGACAGCCCGGTGATCACGACCAGCTTGTCGCGCGGGATCTCGACGTCGATGTTCTTGAGGTTGTGCTCGCGCGCGCCCTTGATCTTGATGCCGTGGGTCTTCTTCATGCTGCGGGGGTCGGATCCGTGACGCGCCCTCCTTGGATGCCGGATGCGCGGCCAGAGCGGATTACGACCGCCTATACCCTATCACGGGTGGCAAACCCCAAACGGGTTAAGCTGCGCCGCCCTATGCCTATCGGACGACGGACGGGTCACGATGCTGACGGACGGGGTTTGGTCGCGGCTTTTCGCGCGCTCTTGTACGTCTTTTTTCTGACGCTGGCGGCCGGCTGTGCCGGCACCTCGGCGCGCATCGAGGGGTTCAAGTCCGGGCGCCTCCAGACCCACGCCACCGCCGATCTCAAGCGGGGGATGAACTTCGGCGACGCGATGGACGCGCCGAACGAGGGGGACTGGGGATGGACCATCTCGGCCTCGGACTTCCAGGCGGTGCGCGCCGCCGGGTTCGACCACGTCCGGGTGCCGATGCGCATCTCGGCGCACGCCGACGCCCGGGCGCCGTACGCCATCGACAAGCGCTTCCTGCGGCGGATGGACTGGGCGGTCAATCAGGCGCTGTCGAACGATCTGGCGATCATCGTCGACATGCACCACTACCAGCCGATGATGGCGGCGCCGAAGGCGCATGCCGATCGGCTGGTCGGGCTCTGGCGCCAGATCGCCACCCACTACCGCGGGATGCCGCGCGCCGTGGTCTTCGAGGTGCTGAACGAGCCGACCGACAAGCTGACGGCCGAGGTCTGGAACCCCATCCTCGCGCGGGCGGTGGCCGCCATCCGCGAGATCGACCCCCAGCGCCTCATCATCGTCGAGGGGGCGCACTGGGCGTCGGCCAAGGATCTGCGCGACACGCTCCAGGTGCCGGCCGGCGATCCGAACATCATCGCCAGCTTTCACATGTACGCGCCGATGTACTTCACGCATCAGGGGTTCAGCTGGATGGAGCCCTGGTATCAGACGCGCGGCGTGACCTTCCCGGGGCCGCCGCCGGCGCCGGTGACGCCGGTGGCCGCCGCCGACGCGCACGCCGAAGGGCACGACTTCTTCCAGCGCTACAACAGCGAGCCGGCCGACACCAACCCGGGTGGGCCCGCCGCCATCATCGAGCAGATGGAGATGGCCGAGGCGTTCGCCAAGCGCACCGGGATGCGCGTCTACCTGGGCGAGTTCGGGGCCGGCGTCAACGGCGACGTCGCCTCGCGCGGCCGCTGGGTCAGGAGCGCGCGCACCGAGGCCGAGAAGCGCGGCTTCGGCTGGGGCTACTGGGACTTTTGCCGGAACTTCGCCGCCTACGCCCAGCTGCCCTTCGGCGGAAGCTGGATCCCCGAGATCAAGTCCGCGCTGGTGGACTAGCGACACACTTCTTCACACCAGGCGCGGCGGCGGGGCGCTTACGATCCGGCGCATGGGTGAGCCACGGATCGAGACGAAGAAGGCGCGTCGCGCCGCCAGAGATCCCCAGCGCCCCGGCGAGAAGTGCCGCGCGGCGCCCGGATCGTTCCGGCCGGTGGTCGACCACGCGCGCTGCGAAGGGAAGCGCGACTGTGTCGAGGTCTGCCCCTACGGGGTCTTCGAGGTCCGGCGGATCGACGACGCCGACTTCGCGCAGCTGTCGATCCTCGGCCGGCTCAAGAGCCTGGCGCACCGGCGTCAGACCGCATACACGCCGGCGGCGGATCGATGCCAGGCCTGCGGTCTGTGCGTGGTCTCCTGTCCCGAGAAGGCGATAGCGCTCGTTCCCCGCTAGGGGGCGCTGTCACCGTTCCGTGCCTGTCACCGTCCCGTGCGTCCCGCGGGGCGTCGTTTTCCCGCTGCGTAACGTCACTTTCGGCGAACGCCGCGTGCGGCCGCGTCTTTGGTTGGCCGGCATCTTGCGTTTCCCCGGGGACGATGGCGGCGTTGGGATTGGGGATGGTGGTGGCGGTCGCGCTCCTCGCGCAGGCGAGCTCGACCGCGCCGCAGTCGAACGGGCTGAGCGGCCTCGACCGTGCGCTGGGCGATACCGGCCGGATCGGCGTGTACACTCCGTCGCCCGCGGGCCAGATCCAGCCGCCCGCCGTGGAGGCCGACTCGGCCGCGCGGCCGCTGGAGAAGCCCGCCGAGCGCGCCGCGCCCGAGTCGTCGACCCGGCGGCCAGGGCTGGTCGAGGAGGAGCTCCGTCCGACCGAGGCGCGGGTGGGCGGTTGCCGCCTGGAGGTGGCGCGCCGGCGACAGATCTCGCCCAGCAAGCTGGCGGCCAGGGAGGTGGTGCTGCGCTTCACCGTCCAGCCCGACGGCCGGGTCCGCGATGCCGAGGCGATCTCCGCGCCCGACACCGATCTGGAGGTCGCGGCCTGCGCCAAGCGCGTGCTCAGCGAGTGGGTGTTCGCGCGGCATCACGGCGACCCGATCGCCGTCGAGCGCACCTACCGGTTCCGCTGAGCGGCCGTCACGGGGCCGCCGTCGCCAGCGCCAGATCGAGCGCCGCCACGAAGCTCTGCGGGCGCGCACGGCCCGTGCCGGCGATGTCGTACGCGGTGCCGTGATCCGGCGAGGTGCGCACGAAGGGCAGCCCCAGCGTCAGGTTCACGCCGTCGTCGAAGTGGAGCAGCTTGAGCGGGATCAGCCCCTGGTCGTGGTAGAGCGCGACCACCGCGTCGTAGCCGCCGGCCGCCGCCTGGCGAAAGACCGAATCGGGGACCAGCGGTCCGTCGACGGTGGCGCGGAGCCCCGCCGCCGCGATGCGGGCGCGCGCCTTCTCGATGGCGGGCCCCACCAGCCGGGACTCCTCGTCGCCGAAGCGGCCGGCCTCTCCGGCGTGGGGGTTGAGGCCCGCGACCGCGACCCGCGGCGCGGCGATGCCGAATCGACGCGCGAGCCCCTCGGCCGTCAGCCAGATCGTCGAGGCGATCCCCTCGACGGTGAGGAGGCGCGGGACCTCGGCCAGCGGGACGTGCGTGGTCGCCACCGTCACGCGCAGCTTGGGGCCCGCCAGCATCATGGCGAACTCCGAGACGCCGGCGCGCGAGGCCAGGTACTCGGTGTGGCCGGGAAAGGCGAAGCCGGCGCGCGCGATCCACTCCTTGGAGATCGGCGCCGTGACGAGGCCGCGCACCTCGCCCGCCAGCGCAGCGTTGACGGCGGCGGTCAGGTAGGCGAGCTGCGCGCGCCCCGAGACGTCGTTCGGCTTCCCCGGCACCACCTCGTCGGCCCCGAGGCGCGTGGCCGCGTGGACGCGCGCCCGCGGCGGCGCCACGCCGGCCAGCTTCGCCGCGCGCGCCAGCACCCCTTCGTCGCCGAACACGACGACGTCGGCGTGCGGGCGCTCGGCCAGCGCGCGCACGACGATCTCCGGCCCGATCCCTGCCGGATCGCCCAGCGATATGGCGAGGGGCCGGGCCACGGGTCTACAGCTTCATCGCCTTGAGCCGCTCGACGGCCTCGGCGAGGCGGGCCTTGTCGGCGCAGACGGTCATGCGCACGAAACCCTCGCCGGCGGCGCCGAAGCCGGTGGCCGGGGTGGCGACGATGCCCGCCTCGGAGAGGAGGCGCGAGGCGAACTCGAGCGAGGTCATTCCCTTGGGGTTGGCCACCAGCGTGTAGAAGCTGGCCTTGGGCGTCAGCACGTCGAAGCCGGCCTTGCTCAGCCCGCCGCACAGGACGTCGCGCCGCTCGCGGTAGATCGCGCGCTGCCGCGCCACGCAGGCCTGGTCGCCGGTCAGCGCCGCGATGCCGGCGCGCTGGACGGCGTCGAAGGCGCCCGAGTCGACGTTGGTCTTCACCTGGCCGAGGCCGCCGACCAGCGTGGGGTTTCCGCACGCCCAGCCGATGCGCCAGCCGGTCATGTTGTAGGTCTTCGACAGCGAGTGGAACTCGATCCCCACCTCGCGCGCGCCCGGCGTCTCGAGAAAAGAGGGCGGCGGCGCCTCGTAGTACATCTCGCTGTAGGCCAGGTCGCTGGCGACGATCACCTCGTTCTTCTGGGCGAAGGCCACCACCTTTTCGTAGAACCCCGGGGCGGCCAGGGCGGCGGTCGGGTTGTTCGGGTAGTTGATCCAGAGGATCTTGGCCCGCTTCGCGACGTCGGCCGGGATGGCGTCGAGGTCGGGGAGAAACCCGTTCTCGCGCCGCAGCGGCAGGAAGTAGGGCTCGCCGCCCGCGAACCGGGTCAGCGTCGCGTAGACCGGGTAGCCGGGGTCAGGGCAGAGGACGACGTCGCCCGGGTTGACGAAGGCGAAGGGGAAGTGCGCGATCGCCTCCTTCGAGCCGATGACGGCGATGACTTCCTTGCCGTGATCGAAGGTCAGGCCGAAGCGCGACTTCATGAAGTCGGCCGCCGCCTTGCGAAACGCCTCCATCCCGACGTACGAGGGGTAGCGGTGGGTGCTGGCGTCGCGCGCCGCCTCGGCCAGGGCCGCCACGATGTGCGGCGGCGTCGGCAGGTCGGGGTCGCCGATCCCCAGATCGATGAGGTCCTTGCCCTTCTTGCGCTCCTCGGTCTTGAGCGCGTCGATGCGGGCGAACAGGTAGGGGGGCAGCTCGCGGATGCGGTTGGCCAGCTCGATCTTCATGCGTGGTTGTCTACCACGGACCAAGGTGGGCGCAGCCGGCCCTCACGCTGCCGGAAGGGCCCGAGATCTCGCCCGCGACCCCCGCGGCCGAGCTCGGACCCGGGCGCGCGGTCATGGCTTGACTCTCGTTGCCGACCGCCTATTCTCGCCGGCTCCATGGCGCAAGAGAAAGAACCTGCGAAGAGTGCGGCCCCCAAGACCCCCAAGGCGGCTGCGAAGCCGGCTGCCAAGGCCCCGAAGGTCGCCAAGTCGGCCGAAGGCGCGGCCAAGGCCAAGGGGAAGGCGACGCCGTCCGTGACCGGCGACGAGGTGGCCTGCCGCGTGGAGAAGTGCAAGCAGCCTGTGCGCGCGAAGGGCTTCTGCCGGAAGCACTACATCGCCTGGCGCCGCGGCGAGGCGGGGGACCATCACCGCTACAAGGTTTGCAGCAAGGAAGCCTGCCGGAAGCCGCGCACCAAGGGCGGCCTGTGCGACGAGCACGCCGGCGTCGCAGCGCCCGCCGCCGAAGGCGCCGCCCCGGCCGCCTAAGGGCGCTCGCCCTTGCAGAAGATCGTCATCCGCGGCGGCGTCCGCCTGGCGGGCGAGGTTCGGGTCTCGGGATCGAAGAACGCCGCGCTCCCCATCCTCGCGTCGTCGCTGCTGGCGGCGGGGCGATCGATCTACCGCAACGTCCCGGCGCTGGGGGACGTGCGCACGATGGGGCGCCTGCTCGAGCGGCTGGGCGTCGGCTACACCGACGCCGGGCGCGGGGTGGCGCACGTCGATACGTCGACCATCGTGGAGCACGAGGCGCCGTACGAGCTGGTCAAGACGATGCGCGCCTCGGTGCTGGTGCTGGGGCCGCTGGTGGCCCGGCACGGCCTGGCGCGCGTGTCGCTGCCCGGCGGCTGCGCGATCGGCGCGCGGCCGATCGACCAGCACCTCAAAGGGCTGGCGGCGATGGGCGCTCGCATCGACCTCGAGCACGGCTACGTCAACGCGCGCGCCCGCCGACTGCGCGGCGCCACCATCGTGTTCGACATGCCGACCGTCACCGGCACGGAGAACCTCATGATGGCGGCGGCGCTGGCGAAAGGGCAGTCGACGCTGGAGAACGCCGCGCGCGAGCCGGAGGTCGAGGAGCTGGCCCGGGTCCTCAACAAGATGGGCGCCCGCATCCGCGGCGCGGGCAGCTCGCTGATCACCGTCGAGGGGGTCGACGAGCTTCACCCCATCGAGCACACCGTCATCCCCGATCGCATCGAGGCGGGGACGCTGCTGGTCGCCGCGGCGATCACGCGCGGCGACGTGCTGGTGCGCGACTGCCTCCCCGAGCACCTGGACGCCGTGATCGCCAAGCTGCGCGCCGCGGGCGCCGAGGTGACGGCGGAGGGGGACGGCATCCGTGTGCGCGGCAAGCCCGAGTTCAAGCCGGCCGACATCTCGACGCAGCCGTTCCCGGGGTTCCCCACCGACATGCAGGCGCAGTTCATGGTGCTGATGACGCGGGCGCGCGGACAGTCGGTGCTGTCGGAGACGATCTTCGAGAACCGCTACATGCACGTCCCCGAGCTCCAGCGCATGGGGGCCGACATCCAGGTCGACGGGCGGACGGCGATCGTGCGCGGGCCGACCAAGCTGACCGGAGCGACGGTGATGGCCACCGATCTCCGCGCTTCTGCCTGCCTCGTGCTGGCCGGGCTGGTCGCCGACGGCAAGACCGACATTCTGCGCATCTACCACCTCGACCGCGGCTATGATCGCCTCGACAAGAAGCTGCGGGCGCTGGGCGCCGACGTGCGGCGCGCGAAGGGATCGGCGTGAAGAAGACCAAGCAGGAAGGAAGCGCCACGCTCACCATCGCCCTGCCGCGCGGGCGCATCCTGGACGAGGCGCTGCCGCTGTTCGCGCGCGCGGGGATCGACCTCGGCGCGGCCGAAAAGGCGCGCGCCGGGCGGCGGCTCATCATCCCGATCCCGGAGCACGACCTGCGCGTGCTCATCGTGCGCGACACGGACGTGCCCGCCTACGTCGAGCACGGCGCGGCGCACCTGGGGATCGCGGGCCGTGACGTCCTCGAGGAGCAGGACAGAGACCTCTACGAGCCGCTCGATCTCGGCATCGGCCGCTGCCGCATGGTGGTCGCCGAGCCGGAGGACCAGCCGGTCGACGAGAACGCGCTGGTCCACCTGCGCTACGCGACGAAGTTCTCCGAGATCACCCGGCGCCACTTGCAGGCGCGCGGCACGGTGGCGGAGATCATCAAACTCTACGGCTCGATCGAGATCGCGCCGCTGGTCGGCCTGGCCGACCGAATCGTCGACCTGGTGTCGTCGGGCGAAACGCTGCGCCAGCACAAGCTGCGCGAGGTGGAGACCATCCTCGACGTCAGCGCGCGCCTGTGTGTCGGCCGCGCGGCCGCCAAGCTGCACGGCGATCGCATCGACGATCTCGTGCGCCGGCTGCGCGCCGCCACCGCCAAGAGCTGACGGTGTCCTGACCGCGCCGGCCCGCCGCCGTTACTTTCCCAGCAGGCCGGCGTGGCCGTGCAGGACGGCCGTTCCCAGGACCTGGCCCGCGGTCATGGCGGTCGCCAGCGCGGTCCGCGCCTGCGCGACGCCCGGGTTGGTGCCCGACACGCTCAGCGTGGCGGTCGACAGCGCGTAGATGGTGAACGCGTACTGATCGTCCATGTTGTTCGTCAGCGACTGCGCGCAGGGCGCCAGAAACGTTCCGCTCTGCTTGGCGGTCGAGAGGGTCCCCGTGAGCGACATGGTCGCCTCGGGGAAGGTGGAGACCGTGGCGGGGATGTTCCAGATCGCCCAGTGGTTGCCGTACTGGTCCATGCCGGCGTCGATGAGCGTCGTGTCCAGGAAGGTGATGGCGAACGACATCGTCCCTGCGGGGGCGTCCATCCACTCGAGGTCCGGGTTGACGCCGTTTCCGAGGCCGCCGACCGTCTTGCCCGACAGCGCCGGGGTATCCTGGCAGGTGTACTTCGAGTCGAAGTGCGCGCCGTCCGCCAGGTGCATGCTGGTCAGCGAGAAGTTGCTGCCGGAGTTGCCGCCGCCGCCGCTCGCCCCCGCCGCCCCACCTTGGCCGCCGGTGCCGTTCGAGCCGCCGCCTGCGTGACCGCCGGCCGCGCCTCCGGTGGCGTGTCCGCCTTCGCCGCCGCTGTGCCCGCTGCCCGCGCCGCCGCCGTTGCCGCCGTTGCCGGTGGTGCCGCCAGAGCCCGTCTCACCGCCGGAGCCGCTGGCGCCGCCGGAGCTGGTGGTGCCGCCCGAGCCGGTGGTGCCGCCCGAGCCGTTGCCGCCGGTCCCCGTGGTGCCGCCTGTCCCGGTGGCGCCGCCCGAGCCACTGACGCCGCCCGAACCGGTGGTACCTCCCGAGCCGGTCGTGCCGCCGGTGGCCGAGCTGCCGCCCGTGCCGGGATTGCCGTTGCTGCCCGAGGAGCCGCAGCCGGCCATGAGCAGGGCGACGCTGAACGCGGTCATCGCGGTCTTGAGCGTGGTTGACGTCATGAGGTGTGCACTCCTGGCCGGCCGCGGTATCGCCAGCGCTTCGGGTAAACGTCCGTTGGATGATGGGAGCTGGCGCCCGAGACCTTCCCGCGACCCTGGAAAAAGGGTGAAGGCCGGTTCACCCCGCGCCCATTTGTCCGTGGGGGGGGACGTGGTCGTGAGCCACCGCAGCATCGTCTCTGCCGCGATCCTGGCGGCTGCCTCCGTCGCGGCGTGCGGAGCACCGGCGCCAGGCGGGAAGCCCGACGCCGGCAACGGCGCGGGCCCGACGGGCGGAAACGGAACCGGCGGACTGCCGGCGTCGGGCGGCGCGCCAGGCTCGGGCGGCGCCGCGGGCCTGGGAGGCGCGGCGGGGTCCACGGCGCGGACGGACGCCGGCTCCGGCGGCGGCGCGCGTGACGCTGGCGCCGCGTCCGACGGCAGCGCGCGCCACGACGCCGGCGCCGACGTGGCGGGCACGCTGGCAAAGCTGAACCTCTTCTACCTGGACGTGACGGGCGGGCGGGTGCTCACAGCGAGCGCCGCCAACCCGGTGGCCAAGGTGCTGGTGGCGTCGGCGGGCCAGGGCCCGGACGGCGTCGCGGTCGACGTCGCGGGCGGCCACGTCTACTGGACCGGGATGGGCGTCCCCTCGGCCAACGACGGGTTCGTCATGCGCGCCGACCTCGACGGCAGCAACGTCAGGACGCTGGTCCCGGCGGGCGGGACGTTCACGCCCAAGCAGATCAAGCTCGATCTCGCCGGCGGCAAGATGTACTGGTCCGACCGCGAGGGGATGCGGGTCATGCGGGCCGACCTCGACGGCTCGAACGTCGAAGCGCTGGTCACGACCGGCCAGACCGACGCCGATCGGACGGACCAGTCGCGCTGGTGCGTGGGGATCGCCCTCGACCTCGCCGGCGGGTTCGTCTACTGGTCGCAGAAGGGGCCGAGCGACGGCCACGTCGGCACGCTCCGGCGCGCGCACCTCGCGATCCCCGCCGGCGAGACGTCGGTCGACCGGACCGACATCGAGGTGCTGTTCGACCAGCTGCCCGAGCCGATCGACCTCGACCTCGACCTCGGCGCCCGCTACATCTACTGGACCGATCGCGCCGACAACACGGTCAGCCGCGCGCCGATCGAGATCCCCGCCGGCTTCACCGCCGCCACCCGCACCGACCGCCAGATCCTGGTGGCGAACGTGGCGACCGCCATCGGCGTGGCGCTCGATCTGCCGCGCGGAAAGGTCTACTACACCTCTGGCGCCAACGGTCCGCTCGGCCGGGTCAACCTGGACGGCACCGAGAACGAGTCGCTGATCCCGATGGCCGGGAACTTGACCGGCATCGCGCTCGGGCAATCACCCTGACCCGGGCGATGCCTCAAGTACATGATATTAAATGAATTAATTAAATAAATTAGCACTCTCGACCGTCGCTTGACAGCGTCCCGGCGGTGTTTAAGCTCCCGGCGCATGCCGATCTACGAGTACGCCTGCGCCGCCTGCGGCCACCAGTTCGAGGAGTGGCAGAAGATCACGGACAAGCCGGTCAAGACCTGCCCGAAGTGCAAGGCGAAGAAGGTCGAGCGTCTCATCAGCGCCACCTCGTTCCACCTCAAGGGGGGCGGCTGGTACTCGGACCTCTATGCCGGCCCGAAGCCGAACGGCGCGGCCGAGCAGGGGTCGTCGAAGGACTCCACCAGCAAAGAAACCAAGTCCGCCTCGACCTCGACCACGAAGTCGAGCGGCAAGGGCAAAAAGTCGGAGGCCGCCTGAGCGCGCCGCCAGCCCATTTTTGAAAACAGGAACCAAGGAGAGAGAGAAATGAAGATCCGACCGCTGTACGACCGCATCCTCGTCAAGCGCATCGAAGAGCAGCAGAAGACCGCCGGCGGGCTCTACATCCCCGACACGGCGAAGGAGAAGCCGATGGAGGCGATGGTCGTCGCCGTCGGAAACGGCAAGGTTCAGGAGGACGGATCGCTGCGCAAGCTGGAAGTGAAGGCCGGCGACAAGATCCTGTTCTCGAAGTACTCGGGCAACGAGATCAAGATCGACGGCACGGATCACCTGATCCTGCGCGAGGACGACATCCTCGCCGTGCTGGATTAAGCGTTTTTAGAAAAACACGGGAAACGGAGACAAAGAGTCATGGCAGCCAAAGAGATCGTCTTTTCGCAGAGCGCCCGCCAGAGCATCGCCAGCGGGCTCAACATGCTGGCCAACACGGTCAAGGTGACGCTGGGGCCGCGCGGCCGCAACGTCATCATCGAGAAGTCCTGGGGGTCGCCGACGGTGACCAAGGACGGCGTGACCGTCGCCAAGGAGATCGAGCTCGAGGACAAGCTCGCCAACATGGGCGCCCAGATGGTCAAGGAGGTCGCCTCCAAGACCTCCGACATCGCGGGTGACGGCACCACCACCGCCACGGTGCTC
>Ga0209060_10000567_pt1 | contig 63177 bp, 61 predicted proteins | sample Coa_R1_8_FD_187155 | JGI IMG/M metagenome (GOLD analysis project Ga0209060, IMG submission 187155) | Surface soil microbial communities from Centralia Pennsylvania, which are recovering from an underground coalmine fire - Coalmine... | ecosystem: Environmental > Terrestrial > Soil >... | reverse complement strand
CTTTCCGAGAAATAGGTGGGCATATAGAGCGCGGCTGCCAAAGCCCCCGCTTCCGCCGCCCGCTCGGCCTGCGCCGCAAGAACGTAGAGGCGCACAGAATCAACAACCAGCCCCAGCAGCGTGATGAGGAAAATGCTGAGAAAAGCCATAATAATCAGTGTTTGCCCTTTTTGGCCGCGATGCCGTCGGGCTGCCACCCAGGACTCGACAAGCCTCCTCATAGCCAACCTCCAATCCCACATCCTCTGATGGGGCAATGTTGATAAATATGCTGCTGATACCCTCTAGTCCACGTGACAAGAGCGCCCAATGCCCCCTTGCAAACGGCTGCCCGCTGTCGGCAGCCGGGCTGACGAGCCAATTATAAGCATCAGGGTATACTAATGCAAAGTTGCAAGAGATCGATAGGCCAGAATGGCTAGTCCCGCGACCAAAGGAGCATAAATATATGACCGCGCGCCGTGCGCCTGGAGAGCGTTCGCTGGTGGTGGATGTGCTGCTCACTCCTGCCGAGTTGGGCGGTGAAGTGCGGCTGGGGCCAGCCGACGTTGCCATTGTGATCGATGTAATTCGCGCGACCACCACACTGGCGACGCTCTTCGATGGCGGCTGTGAGCGTGTGCTGGTGGCCGGTGATATTCGGGAGGCGCGTGCCTTTGCCGCTGGGCAACCTGGCGCGTATCTGCTGGCAGGCGAGGTCGGCGGGCTGCGACCACCCGGCTTTGACTTTGGCAACTCGCCGGTTGAGTTGGCCGCTGCCGATGTGCGCGGACGCGAGGTCATCTTCAGCACGACTAACGGCACGCGCGCCCTGCATGCCTGCGCCCAGGCAGGGGCGATTCTGGCCGGGTCACTGCGCAACGCCCAGGCCGTCAGCCGCGCCGCGCTGCGCCTGGCTCTGGCTGTTTCGCCTGCGGAACAACCCGCGCCGCCAGCAGATCAGCCGCGTCAACCACCCTCAGGCGAAACGGCCAGCGAGGCGCGCATCGAGCCGGAGCAGAACACTCCGCGCGTCGTAATCGTCTGTTCGGGGCGGCTGGGCCGTCCCGCCGTCGATGACACCCTCTGCGCTGGCGTCATGCTGGAGCACCTGGAGCATCTGGCTCCAGCGTTAGGCTGCGCGCTGACGCTGCTGGATGGAGCGCAATTGGCGCGCAGCGTCGCAGCAGGTGCTTCTGCGCTCCTTGAGGTGCTGCGTGCCTCGGCTGCGGGGCAGGCGGTGGCGAAGGTGGGGCTGGAAGCTGATCTGGCCTTCTGCGCCGAGGTGGATGCCAGCGAAAGTGCCCCCCAGGTCGTGGGAACCAATGCAGCGGGCCTGCTCATCCTGGAGCGAGTAGAGCGCCCCTTATAGAGTGCGCCTCTGTTTCTGCGCTCAGGTGTTGTCGATGCCGGAAGCGCCGTGCTGCTCCAGAATGGCGCGCGCCCGCACGATGTCGTTGGCCGGGTCGCGCCCCACAAAGCGCAGGCCGATGGCAACTTGCTGGCGCAAGGTGTCAAGCTGCCGCTTCCATTTCCGCCACTCCAGCGACCCCACCCCAATGCCCATCACCGCGCCGATCAAGCTCAGGGTAAGCATCCAGGTCCAGACCGGCGCGATGTTGGGCGCGTTCAGAAACAGCGCGATCAACCAGCCCACCAGCGCGCCCGCCAGCCCACCGACCACAAACTCGGTGCAGATGATAATCCAGATGGCAACGGCGCGGTCAGCAATCAATTCAGCGCGCGGCAACTTGATCTGTCCTTCCGGAGTGATCAGGTTGGAAGCATCGTCTTCCGGTTGCAGCAACAGCGCCTGGTCTGGGCCAAAGCCCGCGCTGCGCAGTTCGCCCAGCGCCTGGCGCGCCCGTATCTCGTCATTGAAGGTAACGATCATATCAAAGCGCCCTCTGGATACACTCTCTGAGGCCTGCCTGATTGGATCGTTCATAAGAGATGCTCCCCTACCTGACTGATGGCTGCTGTCGGCAGGGAAGATACTTGCAACTGGTGGGCCATGGGATGGGTCTGGCGACTCAGCCCGCCACAGACAGCGGCGCAAGCGCCCGCAGCTTCTCGATGATGTCGGGCAGCGCTTCTGCGATGGTGTCGACATCATTCTGCGTGTTTTCTTTGCCCAGCGTCAGGCGCAGGCTGCCATGCGCCAGTTCAGTCGGAATGCCCATTGCCAGCAAAACATGCGACGGGTCCAGCGAGGCCGAAGTGCAGGCTGAGCCGCTGGAAGCGGCAATGCCCAGCATATCCAGATTCAGCAAGACCGACTCGCCCTCGATGCGCTCGAAGCAAAAGCTGGCGTTGTTGGGCAGGCGCTCGGTGGGATGGCCGGTGAGGTGCGCGCCCGGAATCGTCAGCAGCCGCTCGATCAACTGATCACGCAGGGCGCGCAGGTGCGCGTTGGTCGCTTCCAGATCAGCATAGGCCAGTCGCAAGGCTTCGCCCGCGCCGACGATGCCCGGCACATTCTCTGTGCCCGCGCGGCGGTTGCGCTCCTGCGAGCCGCCCTGCAATTGCGGCAGAATGCGCGTCCCCTGGCGTACATACAGGATGCCCACGCCCTTGGGGCCATAGAACTTGTGCGCTGAGAGCGAAAGCATATCCACGCCCAGCCGGTTGACGTTCAGGTCCAGCGCGCCGCCCGCCTGCACTGCGTCGGTGTGGAAGGGCACGCGCCGCGCACGGCAAAGCTGGGCAATCTCGCTGATGGGCTGAATCGTACCGACCTCGTTGTTGGCGTACATGATCGAGACCAGGATGGTCTTGTCAGTGATGGCCCGCTCCACATCGGCGGGGTCGACGCGCCCGTACTGATCGACCGGCAGGTAGGTAACCTCGTAGCCGAACTTTTCCAGGTACTGGCAGGTGTGCAGGATGCCGTGATGCTCGATGGCCGAGGTGATGATGTGGTTGCCTTTTTTCTGGCTGGCCTGGGCCACGCCCTTGATCGCCAGATTATCGCTTTCGGAGCCGCAGCCGGTGAAGATCAATTCGGTGGGTCGGCAATCCAGGATGGCGGCAATCTTCTCGCGCGCTTCATCCAGCGCTTTGTGCGCGGCGCGGCCCAGCGCGTAGATGCTGCTGGCGTTGCCATAGGCTTGGGTGAAATAGGGCAGCATGGCCTCGACCACGCGCGGGTCAACCGGCGTCGTGGCGGCATGGTCCAGATAAATGATGCGGTCTGCGGACATGATCGGCGCTTCTTTCTCTCTGCTCCTAATACTACAGAAAGTATAGCATGCGGCTTCGGGGCTGTCAAAACGAGCGCTGAAGCCGCCGACGCCTCATCTGTTCGGCCTGCGCAAGTTGCCTAGAAGATGATAAGGCGATGCTATTCGTCTGCGCGGGCTGCTCCGGCATACTTGCTTCAGAAGTGCAGATGCCCTGGGCGCTTTTATGAGACAGCGCCCGGCATACAGAAAGGAGCATTGTTCATGGCGCATGTCCCCGTGGCAGAAACCCCCAAAACCGGGCAAACGGCCTCACTCAGCGGCATCGAGAGAATCCTGCTGCTGGTGCCCATGCTGGCCGGGCTGTTCTTTGGCCTGGCTCCGCTGCTGGAGGCGAAGCTGTTTGCCCAGGTGAACGGCTACGTTGGCGCTGACGACGAAATCTTTGTCTATTGGACGGCTGGCGCGGCCACCCTTGCCTATGGCATCGTCTTAGCCCTTGCTATCCGAGAGGGAAGCTGGACGCCCACGCGCATGCCGGTCATCGCTGTGCTGGGCTTCAACGCCTGCTCGCTCTTTGCCTGCGAAGAAGAGATTCGGCTGGGGCGCGCGAACTCGCATGTCATCGTCTATCTCATTCTCGGCGCGTCGATTTTCCTGTGTGCGCTGACCATCTGGCTGCTCGCGCGCCATCGTGCCGCGTCGCGTGGCGAGCCGGATACGGCGCGCTGGGTAATGGTCTTCCTCGTGCTGGCGACCATCGCGGCCTTCGGCACGGGGCTGCTCGCGCTCTTCCTGCCGGAACAACTGCGGTCGGTCTTTGGGCTGAGCGTGCAGGATGTCTTTATCTATCGCCAGCTTGGCGCGGCCACCGTCGGCTATGGGGTGATGGGCATTTTTCAGGCGCGCTCGCATCGCTGGGCAGAACTGCGCCTGGGCAGCCTGATGGCCGCCATCTTCAACACGCTGGCCTTCATCATCGGCATTACAGCGCTGGCGCTGGGCAAGCCACCTCTTCTTCCGGCAATCCTGGTCGTGGCCCCATTCTTTCTGGCAGGTGGCAACATCGCCATCCTGGTGCGCAAAGGCAAATAAGCTGATGGGGGAAATCCTATCGGCTAGAGAGGAGCTATTGAATGAGCGGTCATTCATCCGTAACGGCAGAACCCGATACCAGACCTCAAGTGCAAAGAATGAATGAACAGTCATTCATCCGATTCGGTGGCGTGGCTGGCATTCTGCTGGCCGTCACGTCCTGGGCGTCGGTGGTCGAATACTTCGCGCTGGTGCCGAAGGCTCAGCAGTTGCCGGTCACTGATGTCAATGCCTATCTGGTATCGCTGCACGCCGACCCCACCGGCACGCTGATCTTCAATGGGCTATACGCGCTGCTGGCCTTCTGGGCGCTCGTTGGCCTGATCGCCAGCTATTATCGCCTCCGCGAGACGGCAGAAGCCTGGGCATTTTTTGCCACGCTGGTCGCGGCGGTGGCGTCGGTGGGCACGATTGCCAACGGCCTCTATCAACTGGCGAACCTGCGCTATCTCGGTTCGCTTGCCACATCGAACCCACCAGACGCGCTGGTGACGGCGTTGTATAACGCGCCCTTGCCCACCAATCCCGTAGGGATAATGACGTTTGGCCTGACGGGTGTGTGGTTCCTGGTGGTGGCTGTGCTGATGCTGCGCGCCAATCTGCCCAAACTCCTGGCGGTCATTGGGTTTGTGGCTGTGGCCGATCTGTTCTTTGGCTTCATCGCATCGCTGGCCGGAAACGCGACCTTGCCGACCTACGCGGCGCTGATTGCGGGCGGCGTTGGCGGGCCAATCTTCTGGCTGTGGCATGGCATCTTGCTGCTGCGCCACAAAGCATAAAAAAGAGGGGAAGTATGAAAACGACAGCGTTTGAACGTTTTGGCGGCCTGTGCGCGTTCCTGGCAGGCATTGGTGGGCTGTGCTATTCGGTTTCGTTTGTCATCATCAGTAAGAGCGCGCCCGACGTGAGCAATGTGCTCAGCCCGTTGTTTTTGCTGGTTGGCGGGCTGCTCAGTTCTGCGGTGCTGCTGGCGCTGTATCAGCGTTTGCGCGAGACAGAGGCGACCTTCGCGCTCTGGGCGGCGCTGCTGGGCGTGCTGGCGGCGCTGGGGTCGGCGGCGCACGGCGGCTATGATCTGGGGAATGCCATCAATCCGCCCGCGCTGGGCGCTGACTTCCAGACGAATCTCAATACGCTGCCCAGCCAGATCGACCCGCGCGGCCTGCTGACCTTTGGTGTGACGGGCATTGCGTTTCTGGTCTTCGCCTGGTTGATCGTGCGCGGCGGGCAATTGCCCCGGAGCCTGGGCTATCTGGGCTATGCCCTGGGCATCCTGCTGGTGATCGTCTATCTGGGGCGTTTGATTCTGCTTCAGCCCAGCAATCCATTCTTGCTGGGCGCGGCGGGGCTGACCGGCTTTTTGCTCGCGCCCATCTGGTATATCTGGCTGGGGTTGGTGCTCTGGCGCGGCCAGCCCGCGCAGAAGGCGTGACGGGCCGAACAGGCTGATTTGCTCATCGTGTCTGGCTGGCCTGATGGTACTACTTTTCTTGTTTCTGCGTTACTGAGCCATTTATACTGGAAATGATGTGCGAGGAACGCAGTGAACCAGAAAGAGGCACGATGAGCAAACTTACACTTGCGACGCTCGGTCCCTATCAACTGCTCTCCCTCTTAGGTGTCGGCGGGATGGCCGAAATCTATCGCGCACACGACCCCCGCCTGGATCGAGAAGTAGCCATCAAGGTGCTGCCGCTTGATCTGGCCCGGCAGCCCGGCTTGCTAGAGCGTTTTCGCCGCGAGGCGCGCGTGGTTGCCCGGCTAGATCACCCCAATATCATGCCGATCTATGATTTTGGCGAAGAGGATGGCGTGCTGTATGTCGTGATGCCGCTGATCGAAGGTGGCACGCTGCGTGATCGCATTGCCAGGCACGGCGCGTGTCCGCTGCGCGAGGCCGCGCCGATTCTCTATCAGGTGGCGCTGGCGCTGTACGAGGCGCATCAACACGGGCTGGTGCATCGTGACGTGAAGCCCGCCAATATCCTCATAGCGTCGGATGAGCGCGCGGTGCTGGCCGATTTTGGCATTGCCTGCGCGCTGGCCGAGCAACGCGAAAAGGGCATCACGCAGGCGGGTATGGGCATTGGCACAGCCGAGTATATGGCCCCGGAGCAGGCGTGTGGTGAGCCGGTCGATCATCGCGCCGATGTCTACGCGCTGGGCGTGGTGCTCTTTCAGGCGCTGACGGGGCGCGTGCCCTTTCATGCCACCGATGCGTTTTCGACGGCCTATATGCAGGTGCATGAACCGCCGCCTGCACCGCGCAGCATCAATCCCACCATTCCAGAGTCCGTTGAGGAGGTTATTCTCCGGGCGCTGGCGAAAGACCCCGCTCAGCGCTTTCAAAGCGCCGCGGCCTTCGCGGTGGCGCTGGCCGATGCGGTGCCCTGGCTACATCTGTCCTTGATGCAGCAGACCCGCCGCGAGTCTGCGCCAGCGAGCGCGCCAGCATGGAACGCCTGGGGCGCGATGGTCAACGGCGAATCATTGACGGAGCCGCAGATGCGCAGGCCGGGCCAATTGGCAGGCATGTTTGCCACACGCGCGCCATCAGGAAGCCAGCCACGTATGAAGGGGGATAAATTCTGGGTGGCGCTGTTCTCGCTGGTGCTGGCGGTGGTCGTGATTGGCGGAGCCTTTGCGGTGGCCGGTGGGCTGGCCGCGCTGCGCAACAAGGCCAACTCGGCGCCGTCGCCCACGACCTCGCCTTCGCAGCCAACCACCGTGCCCCCAACGGCGACGCCCACACCCGTCACGGCGTATTATCTGGCGCAGTTTTTTGTCTTGACGCAGGATGATTTGCACCAGGACGATCAACTGAGCCAGCAACTCAACATTTCTAACGACCAGTATCAGCAGTTTGAAGGGCCGGGAGGAACGCTCTATCTGAGCGGCGCGGCCACGCAGTTTGGCCGCGCGTTTGGCACCGCAGCCATCATCCGTAATCAAGACGGCGACCTGCGCTTTGTGGCGCTGGTAGATCGTTTTGATACGCTTCAGGATGCCCAGCAGTATTATCAAGAGCAGGTCGGTTTGCTCTCGCAGACGGCGATGGCAGCCGGAGGGCAGCAGGCGACGACGGGCCTGGGCCGCATCAAAGGCGATCAGGCGTCGTACCGGCTGATTCTGCTGGACAGCAATATCGTGGTGACCTTTGCTACGCCGCGCACCGACCAGCCGCAGGCGTTCCAGCCCTACTTTGCGCAGTTGGCGCTAACTATCGATCAGCGCGGCCACCGCTGCCAGTTCACCGCCGACCTCAAGCCGGTGGCTGGTTCCCCGGCGATGTGCGGTCAGGGCTAGCCGAGGCAGTTTACACGCTGGCTTACCTTTCTGGCGTTCGTCCTGCGACGGCGAAGCCAGGGGTGAGCCGCGCCAGCCCTTCGGTCAGCGTGAGCAGCACCTGATCGGTCATCTCTTCTGCTGAGGGCATCTGTGTTTCCTGGCTCCAACGGGCGGCTGTTCCGAACACCGCCCAACTGATGACCGATGCCAGCGTTTCGGGCGTACCGCGCCGCCCTATGCCTGGCGCTGGCGTCTGCTTGAGCCACGTCAGCAGCAGGGTGTAGAGTTCCTGCTGCACGGCGCGTTCGAACATGGGGCCAAACTGGGTATCGGTTGGCGGGCAATGCTGATGGAACTGGCCCATGAAGTCGAAGACCGCCTGGATGAGCAGGCGCAGACTGCCAATCTCCCATGCGGGCGTTGGGGGCAGTTTGCTTGTGACGACCTTCTGAAACTCTTCGCGGATGAGTGAATCGAGCAGATCATATTTGTCTTCAAAGTGGGCGTAAAAGGTGGCGCGGTTGACGGTGGCGCGCTCGGCGATGTCCTGCACGGTGATTGCCAGGAAGCTCTTTTCCTGGAAGAGTTCAAGAAATGCCTGCTGTAAAAGCTGACGAGTGCGCTTGACGCGCGGGTCAACGCCTTTTTGCGGCGTGACGGTAAAAGTCCTCAAGGTTCCGCTCCCATCATTTTCCTGGTTTTGTTGTCTAAGCAACACAAGGGCTGCTTTGTGGGTTGCATGCCACCCGGCCATACTGTAGCATTATAAACAACAGTTGCCATGTATGCAACGGTTATCGCTTACCCAACACCTGATGGGAAAAACAGGAATACTCCGTGAGAGAGGAAGCACAGACGTGAATATCGCCTTGTGGATTGTGGCGGGCCTGCTGGCGCTGGCATTTTTGCTGGCCGGTTTTATGAAAGCCACCAGACCGCTGGACTCATTGAAGAAAAATATGCCCTGGACACAGGATGTGCCCCGCCCGTTCGTGCGCTTTATCGGCGTGGCTGAAATCCTGGCGGCCATCGGGCTGATTTTGCCTGCCATCACCGGCATTCAGCAGTGGCTGGTGGCTGCCGCCGCTGGCGGTCTGGTGATCGTGATGCTGAGCGCGGCCTTCTTCCACGCCGGGCGCAAGGAATGGCAGAACATCGGCGGTAATGTAGTGCTGCTGCTGCTGGCAGTGTTTATTCTGGTGGGCCGGTTAGCGTGGTCGCCCTTCTAAAGAAAGAGTAAACACAGCCAGGCAAAGATGAGCCGGGGGAACGCTATCACTGAGACTGATAGCGTTCCCCCGGCCTGTGCGGCTGAGGGTTACGCCTGGAGCGCCGGGGGATTTTTCCAGTTCCACCATTTGAGCAGATTGGGATCATGTTCGTCATGGGAGGCGAAATAGACCGCGCAGCGGAAGGTGTAGAGGACGCACGGGTCCATGGGCTGACCGCGCAGCCCCTCCAGGGCGGTATACATCGCCTGCGCGTCTTGCTGCGCCAGGTCTTCAATACGCCGATAGCCAAGGTCCCAGAGGTCTTGCGCCAGGGAGGGGCCAATGCCAGGAATCTGTTGCAGGTTCTTCAGATGCGCGGTTGAACGTCGCGGCGATGTGTTCGTTTGCATGCGTGGCCTCCATTTCACCACCGTTGGGTGCTCTTCATTGCAGTTCTCTCTTTAGTATACAGTGGAATGTGGACAGAATCGGTCCACATTCCACTGCTCTGCTCTGTTTTGGGTAACATGTGCATCTTGCAGACTGTAGCCGAAGGGAGTACAATTTTCCTGGAGGGATAGAGCTATGCAGCCCAGAGAACACGTCCAAAGCGGCCCGGTAAACCCGAGTTGGTTTGTTGTCGCGTTGCAAATCTTACTGATTATCGAGCGGTCTGATCGTGGCAAGGCGTGTTCGAGCGGCGAGCTTGCCGAGCAGATGCACTCCCACGCGGTCTTTTTGCGGCGCGTGTTCTCTTATCTAGTGCGGGCGGGCATCGCCGAGGCGCGCGAAGGGCGCGATGGCGGCTATCTGCTGGCGCGCCCTGCCGAGCAGATTACGCTGGCCGAGGTGTACCGCGCGCTGCAATCCACCGGAAACGGTCCGGCCACGCCCTTTGAACTGCCACGAGGCCTGACGCTTGAAGCTGGCTTGAGCGCCGCTTTTTGCAAGATTGGCGCGGAGATCGAGGCAGACATCCTCAAAACGCTGGAACGCTATACGCTGGCCGATCTGGTCCAGCGGGAGCGGGTTTCCTAGACAGACCCCTTGCCATGTTGTCAGTCCTGAGATAAGGCTTGCGCTTCCTTTTAAACTGCACTTGATTTTTATACAGTTTCTCGCTATACTGTAATCGGAAATGAACAGTTAAGACTGGTCCGCTCATCAGGGCAGGCCAGGAAAGGCGAAGAGAAGCGATGAGTATTGTGGCTATTGTCCTTCAAGTGTTGCTGGCGCTGGCGTTCTTGCTGACTGCGGTGCGCAAGCTGGCTGGTACGAAGGCGTCTGTGCAGATGCGCGATCTTTTGCATGTCGCGCCCTGGTTCTGGATGGTGACCGGCGTGATTGAGTTGGTGGCGGCTGTTGGTCTGGTGGTGGGCATCTGGATAGCCCCATTGGCGGTGCTGGGGGCGCTGCTGCTGGTGGCGACGATGGCAGGCGCGGTCTTTACGCAGCTTGTCAATAGGCAGCCGTTCCAGCGGGCGTTGCCTGCGGTGGTGCTGTTGGCGCTGGGGCTGGTGGTAGTGCTGGCGCACTGGTCGGACGCTACCCGTCTGCTTGGCTAGGGGTGTGACTGAGGTCTTCTTTTCCAGCGCCGTGCTTGTTTCACATGGGAGCTGTGGTCGATTTCATAGCGCGCCATAGGGAATGTCTTCTATAATGAAAGCCAGCGGGCACGTGGATTCAGAAGCAATGTGCTCGCGTGCTCTCATCATTCGCTTGTCCGTTCTGCGGTGAAATTAGGAGGTTTCCTGTGGCTGGTTTGGAAGGGACCACTGTCGGCCCGTATGAGGTGATCGCGCTGCTTGGCCGTGGTGGCATGGGCCAGGTGTATCGCGCGCGTGACCCCCGCCTGGAGCGCGAAGTGGCGATCAAAGTCCTGGCGGATGCGCTGTCGAAAGAGCCTGGCTATCTGGAGCGCTTTCGACGCGAGGCGCGGGCCGTCGCGAAGCTGAATCATCCCAATATTGTGCCGGTGTATGATTTCGGCGAACAGGGCAATCTCACCTATCTGGTGATGCCGTTGATTCCGGGTGGTACGCTGCGCGACTATCTGGCGCAGCGCCGCAGGCTGCCTCTGGCGGAGGCGCTGGCGATTTTGGAGCAGGTGGCGAGCGCGCTGCAATACGCGCACGAGCGCGGGCTGGTGCATCGGGATGTGAAGCCTGCCAATATTTTGATGAGCGCGGAGGGTCGCGCGCTGCTGTCGGACTTCGGAATTGTGCGGCTGGTGGAGAAGGGAGATTCTTCGGCGACGCTGACACGCATGGGGGCGTTTGTGGGCAGCCCGGAGTATGCCGCCCCCGAGATGGTGACGGGCGCGCCGGTCGATCAGCGCGTAGACCTCTACGCGCTGGGCGTGGTGCTGTTTCAGATGCTGACGGGGCAGTTGCCCTTTGCCGCGCCAACCCCCGTGGCGCTGCTGATGATGCAGACGCAGCAGCAGCCGCCCACGCCGCGCAGCCTGAACCCGGAGATTCCGCCAGCGGTGGAAGCGGTGCTGTTGAAGGCGCTGGCGAAGAAGCCGGAAGATCGCTATCAGACGGCGGCAGCGCTGGTGACTGACCTGCGCGCCGCCGCTGCTGCGCCTTCGGCTGAAACCGACCTGGCGCAAACGCCCTCTGGAATGATGAGTGACCTGCCGACGGTGGCGACCTATAGAATGCCTCAAGCGCCAGGCAGCGGCCCGGCTGGCTGGGCAAACCAGGGCAGTGGGCCAGCGGCTTCGCCGCCGCTGCCGCAGACGTATATGACCGGGCTTGCGGCGCTGCCCAATCAATCGACGAACCCTCCGACTCCCCTGCCGTCATCCGCGCCGCCTCGGCGTTCACGCCGGATGACATCGCTGCTGCTGGTGGTGTTGGCGTTCGTGCTGGTGGCTGGCGGAGGTGCGACGCTGGCGCTGGCGGCCTCGATAGGGTTGTTCAAGGGCAACACCACCCAGACTTCGGCGTCGCAAACGTCGTCTGGCGTGACGCCTCCAGCCCGGCCATCGCCCACGCCGACCCCGCTGCCCACCGTCTATTATATGGCCCATTTCTATACAGTGATGAATGGCGATTTGGAAAATGGTGATACGGTTGATAAGGTCATCACCATTGGCAACAACACCTATGAGGCGCGCGAAGGGACCAACGGTGATGTGTATCAGAATGGCTCGGCGGACATGCTGGGCCGCGCGGCTGGCATTGCGCAGGTGGTGAGGGACGGAAACGGCACGCCCATTTTCGTCGTGCTGGTTGACCGCATTGACACCTACCAGGACGCACACACATATTTTCAGCGCCAGGTTGGCTTGATTCAAAGCCAGCCAGCGCCGCAGAGTGTGGGCGCAGAAGCCGAGGCGGGCATTGTGCAGGTCAACGGGCAACAGACCTATCAGCTTTTTGTGCGCGACGTGAATATTATCATCACGGTTGCCACGGTTCCGATGGATGCTGCCCAGAATATGAGCGATTATTTTGTGAACATCGCCAGGGCGATTATGGGCCGCGGCCACGAATGCACCTATTCCACTGATGGGAAGATGACGCTGCTTCCGGGCAATCCTCCTGCCTGTCAATGAGTTGGGTGGGCGTGGGGCGTGCCGATTCCTCAGCGCCTTTTAAGCTGTGTCTCAAGAACGTCTCAGCCAGAGCGTCTAGTATGGAAGCAGGATGATGAGCGGATGCGCCCAGGCGCGCCGCTCATCAGATAGCAGCGCACGCATGAACAGCGCATGCTGCTTTGATAGACGCAAAGGAGGGGAGACCGGCGCAGCGCACATGTCGGTCTAGCCAGGATGTCAACACAGCCACCATTTCTACCCATCTCTTCAGGAGACTATAATGAGTTCGGCGACGCGCCAACGATGCCCAGCCAGATTCCCCTACCAGAGCGAGTGTCGCTGCCTCTGCCGCCGCAGTATGACCCCCACGCGCCAACACAGCTTCCTCAGCAGCCGAGCTTTCCGACACCACTGGACCCGCTCTGGTCGCCTGCCCCTACCATGAACGCACCTGAGCAGGCTGGTAGATTTCCCCCGACGGTGCGAGATGTTGGCGTTCCGCCCATGCCGGGCGCGCCAGATAGGCCACCCAGGAAACGCCGTATCGGCCTGCTGACGCTGATCGGTGTCGCGCTGGTCGTGGTGGTCGTCGCAGTCGTTGGCTACTTTGCCCTGGGTTTGGGCAGCACGACAGCGACGCTTCCCTGTTCACTGGGAGGCTATACGGCTTTCACCAGCCCGGACCATACGTTCTGCCTGGATTATCCCACCGGCTGGCAGGTCATGAACCCGTCCAGGGGGAGCGGCGCGCAGTTCAGCGGTCCGGCGCATCAGGTCTTCACCGCTGCCAATCTCGGCGCGTACTCCGGGACAGCAGCAGGCTTTGATCGAGCGGTTTGTCTAAATCTAGGGGGCATCGCTGGCCTGCCGATCACCCTCACGCTGGCAGGGCAGACCTGGACCCAGCGACTCTGCTTTCTTGATGCTGACCACTATCGGACCATCATCGAGTCTAGCGTGTATCAAGGCAAGCTTTACCATATGGATTACGGGTCAGCGACGCTCACGTTTCTGAGTAATCGCAGCCAGTTTTTCACACCCATGGAACAGAGCTTTCGCTTCTTGTAGATCAGAATGCCTCAGCAGGGCTGGATAATAGCCACGTTTGAAGGATGAATGCCCAGGGTTCGCTCTTCTTTTCTTTGGTATACTTTAAGAAGAGATGATTCTGCCCTGCTGAACTCGCCGCGCTGGCTTGCGACGGAACTGACGGCGTAGGCTTCCGGCAGGGCGACAGTATCTGCATAAAGCGGGTGGCAGCATGGCTGGCGCAGGCGGACTGATTGGGCAACGGATTGGACCCTATGTGCTTCAGGGGCTGCTGGGCACTGGAGGCATGGGCGCGGTTTATCGCGCCCGGGATATGCGGCTGGGGCGCGCGGTTGCCATCAAAGTGATTGATGTCAGCGTGGGCAATGGGCCGCGCTTTGCGGCGCGGTTCCAGCGCGAGGCGCGGGCGCTGGCGCAGCTTGACCACCCCAACATTTTGCCGCTGTGGGATGTCGGCCAGGTGGGCCACCTGCTCTATCTGGTGACACCCGTGGTGGAAGGCGGCTCTCTGCGCGATCTGCGGCTGCGGCTGGGCGGCAGCGTGCCGCCAAAGCAGGCGTTTGGCCTGGCAATTCAGGTGGCCGATGCGTTGCAGCACGCCCACGAGCGCGGCATCATCCATCGCGATGTGAAGCCGGGCAATTTGCTGCTGCATCCCGATGGCCGGATTATGCTGGCCGATTTTGGCATCGCCCGCTCGCTGCATGATGGCGCGGAGATCAGCGCCACCGACCTGGCGATTGGCACGCCGCATTATATCGCGCCAGAGCAGGCGCTGGGCGATCAGGTGGATGGTCGCGCCGATGTCTATAGCCTGGGCGCGGTGCTGTATGAACTGCTCAGTGGACGCCCGCCCTATCTGGCTGAATCCGCTACGCGGGTGCTGGTGCAGGTATTGGATGGGCCGCCCCCGCCGCTGCTGCAAGTCAATTCCTCGCTTTCGCTGGCGGTGCAGACGGTGGTGATGCACGCGCTGGTCAGCCAGCCCGATCAGCGCTATGCGACGGCGGGCGCGTTTGCCGCCGATATGCGCCGGGTGCTGGAGCTTGGCCTGTTCTTTGCCGGGCAGTCGCTCTCTGGTCCTGCCTTGCCGCGTGTGACCAGGCAATTGCCTCGTTCGCCGGTTGCGTCCCTTTCTCAGCCGCCCGCCGGGCAGATGGCGTCTGCTCCAGCCGTGCCGCCTGCGCGCCCGCTGGTGGGAGAGAAGATGATGCCTGCTGGCCCGGCACCTGCGCCCGACCGCCCGACGTGGAAGCCGGTGCCCAAAGAACCGCCGCCCGCGCCGCGGTCGCTGCGGCTGGCGGTGGTGATGACGATTCTGGTGATTCTCTTCCTGGGCGGTGTCATTGCGACGGCGCTGATTATCAATCGTTGAGCAGAGCCACTCACTTGAGCGCTTGACACCGCCAGCCAGGTTGTGTATAGTAGGCGCGTTTGGAAGCAGAGATGCTGTGCAAGCGGTGCTGTATGGTGCCTGCTCCGGCCAGCCATCAAGGAGAACTCTGGCATATTCCCTGCGGGTATATTTCGTGCGATACGGCGCATCGGCGCAAACGATAGCTCATCATAGAAAGTAGCCCATTATGAAAATACGCAAAGCAGTAATTCCGGCGGCTGGCCTGGGAACGCGGCTCCTTCCGGCAACCAAAGCCACGCCCAAAGAGATGCTCCCGCTGGCCGATAAGCCCTCCATCCAATACATCATCGAGGAGGCTGTGGCTTCAGGTATCGAGCATGTGATTGTGATTACCAGCCGTACCAAGCGTATCATCGAGGATCATTTTGATTCATCACCCGAATTGGAGCGGATGCTGGAGCAAAAAGGCGACCACCAAACGCTGGAGATGCTGCGGAAGATCGAGGATATGGCCCAGGTGACGTTTACCCGCCAGCCCAAGCCACAGGGCCTGGGGCACGCCATCAAGATGGCGAGAGACCTGGTGGGTGATGAGCCGTTTGGCGTTATGCTGCCCGATGACTTGATCGATACGAATGCCGGAACGCCCTGCCTGCGCCAGTTGATGGATGTGTATGAGCAACACGAGGGGTCGGTGCTGGCGGTGATGCACGTGCCGCGTGAGCACGTTTCGCGCTATGGCATCATTTCGGGGAAGCAGGTCGCTGAGCGCACCTGGCGCGTGAGCGAGACGGTGGAAAAGCCGCCCGTTGACCGCGCGCCCTCGGACCTGGCAATTGTGGGGCGCTACGTGCTGACGCCGGAAATCTTTACACTACTGGAGCAGACGAAGCCGGGGAGCGGCGGCGAGGTACAGGTGACGGATGCGATTGACGCGCTGCTGGGGATGCAGTCGGTCTTTGCCTATGAGTTCACGGGCACGCGCTACGACATGGGCGATAAGCTGGGCTGGCTGACGACATCGGTTGCCTACGCGCTCAAACGCCCCGATCTGGCCCCTGGCATGAAAGCCTTTTTGCGCGGGTTGAATCTGGATGAGTAGCACCATTGCAAAGGGGCAGCAGAGGCCAGCGCTGGCCTCTGCTGCCCCTTTGCAATACCTGCTTTACGTGGGCGATGCGCCGCGCACGACCTGTACGATGGCCTCCAGGTTGGCTTTTGGCGTGGCGGGCGGGATGGAGCAGCCAGGAGCCAGCAAGAAGCGCTGGCTGCCGGTCAGTTCCAGGGCGGCGTGCGCTTCGTCGGCCACCTGCTGCGGCGAGTCATTCAGGAGGGTCGTTTTTTCGCTGATGCCGCCCATGACGGCTTTGCGGGTGCGCGTTTTCCCGTCGGCCAGGTCAGGGTTGCCCGGCAGCGTGGCCGCCCAACTGATGGCATGTACGGGATAGTCGGCCAGGAGGTCGAACATGATGTGCTGTCCGCAGTTGTGCAGCACGTTGAAGGGGGCGTGCTTGAAGGCGTCGATCACGCGCAGGTCATAGTCGACGCCAAAGGCGCGATACTGGTCCTGGGTGAGCTTGTCGGTGCTGGCCCAGCCGGTCGTGGCGTAAAAGATGCCGCTGGCTCCGGCTTCGAGCGTGGCCTGGGCATAGGCGATGAACGTTTCGGTGATGACCTCCAGCGCCTGACGCAGCGCGCCAGGGTTGTCTTCGATGGAGGTTTGCACCGGCTCGAACTTGTTGCCAACCAGATATTTGGCGACGGAGAGCGGGCTGAAGATGGTGTGGATGAAATACGCCTGCCCTTTCAGGTCGTTGCCGATCAGGCGCAGCGCTTGAAGCTGCTCGCCCAGCGCGCCCCGGCTGGGGTCGAGCGCGCGCAGCCGTCGCCAGTCGCCCTGTTCCTGCACGGGAGTGGCAAGGAAGCTGGGGCCACGGTTGGCGTCGCCCGATGGCTGGAGCTTCGCGCCCCAGTCTTCGACGTGATACGAGGCGCGCGGGTTGAACTTCATATAGTCACAGTCGTAAGCGTGGTAGTTTTCCAGCATCGCCTGGGCCACATCTTCAGGCTGCCATTCGCGCAAATAGCTGTGGCCCCACATGCTGGCCGGGACCCGATCCACCGGCTCGCCGCGCGCGGCGGCGTTCACGCGCTCGATTTTATTCATGGTGTGTTCCTTGCCTCTCTGCCTTGCCTATCGTTAGATGTGTTATCTTCTCTTCAGTTCTCGCTCGCCTAAGATCAAGGATTGCCAAAGCCGTCAGTTGTTTACTTGGCCTCCCAACTGCCACCATGTCCATCAATATCTAAACTTTCCCATGTGCCAACAAGGTAACCGTTAGGTTGCACTTTTCCAGCAAATTTCAAATTTTGTAAAGAATTCTTACTTGCAACAATAAAAGCGAGATCACCTTTAGTGTTGATTGTGCCTTCAAAAACACTTCGCACAGAAGAACTGTGAACAAAATCCCCCTTTGCGAGACCCCCACTTTGGGTAATTGCTAAAAACTCTATATTAGATGGAGAACTATTATTGGTTTTCATTGTACCAACATATGATTTCTTTAGCTGAGGGAAAAGACCAAGTTTTTCTGCTAACCCGGCAGGGTCGCTGTAATCAGGAGCCACCTGCAAGAGCATTTTAAGTTGTTCTTTAGTTGCTGCAAGTTGTCCTTCCTGCGCAAACTGAACGGCGCTCTCATACATCCAGGCGTGTTGGAGATTCACCTGGGCGATACTGACAGCCTGTTTTGCTTCAGCATTTTGTGGCTCCAGCCCCAGCAGCGCTTGCCACGCGCCAATTTCCTGTCCCCATTCTCCCACTTTTCGTGCCTGAAGCGCCAGTATTCTTAGCCTTTGTATGCGACGCGGCAGTAGTTGTTGTTGGAGTTGGGCCATAAAGGTGGCGAGCGTTTTGCGCCCGAAGTTGGGATCACGATCAAGCACTTGCTGCCAGAGCGCTGCCGCCCGCTCCAGATCGCCTTCGGCCTTTGCCGCCACGCCTGTTCGATAGAGGGTATTCAGGTCGGCGTCTGGCGGAGGGGGCGCTGGCTGCGCTCTCACCAGGTCTGGCTCTTTGGCGGCTGGAGGCGGCGTGAGTTGTGCCGGGCGGATTGGTGGGACGAGCGGAGCGGGCATGATCTGGCTGAGTGCAACCAGCAAGCCGCTCAAGCCTTGCTCGTAGTGGGCTTTGAAGTCGACCCATTGGATGCCGTTGAGGTCAATGGGAACCTTTGGGCACGTCTGGTACTCCAGGGGAAGAATGATCTTGTTTTGGGATTGGGCGTAGCGATATTCCATGCGCACATACTTTGATTCGGCTGCCTCGGGAGAAAGCGCGATGAGCAGGATGTGGCAGCGATCAATCGCCTTTTGCAGTTCGTCCATCCAGTTTTGCCCGGCTTCCAGCTTGCGGCGGTCAACCCAGACGTGGAAGCTGCGCGCCTGTAGGTCTGCCTCAAGGCGGTCCACAAAGGCGCTGTTGGTCCGAGAATAGCTGATGAATATGGAGATCGCCATCGCCAGCACCCGCTCCCTCTGCAAAATTCCTGCTTGCTTTCCAACCTTGCGTTTATTGTAGCGAATTTCTCTTCAACTGGGAAGCTATCCGCCCCCGATTTTGGGGTCACTTGAAACCATCTCTTGGAAAGCATATCATCATAGCACGGTGTCTTATGGTTCCGTTGGAAGAGGGAGTGCGTCCCTTTGTATGCAGGTGTTGGAGAAGCATGACCACGAAAAGAGAGGCGCTGGCGCTGCGTGCCGCCGAATGGGTCTCCCTGGCTGGCAGCCCGTTCTTGTTGGCAGCACTGCTGCTGCTGATTGTCTCCTGGCACGCGACGCATCGTGTCTGGCCTACGCTTGGCTGGGCCGCGCTGGCAGCGGCTTTTGTCACGGTGGGGCCGCTGATCTTGCTGGCGGTGGCCGTCAGCGCAGGACGGGTAGGCAATCTTGACCTGGACCTGCGGCACGAACGCCCCTGGCCGATGGTAATCGCGCTGGGCATTACCGTGGTGGGGCTGATGGTCTTGTGGATGCTGGGCGCGCCGCATCTGCTGCTGATCTTGCTGATTTCGACGCTGATTGGTGGGACGGTGGCGCTGTTGATTACGCTGCGCTGGAAGGTGAGCATTCACGCGGGCGGCGCGGCGGGGGCTGCCACGGTGATGGCCCTGCTCTATGGCGCGCAAGCGCTGCCGCTGATGATTGGCGTGGCGTTGATTGGCTGGTCGCGCGTGGTGCTGGGCAAGCATACCTGGCCGCAGGTGCTGGTGGGCGCGGCTATCTCCATCCTGATAACTGTGGTGGTCTTTGGCATTGGCTGGCCCTGAACTTCTTGCGGCTGATTTTTGCCCGGCAAGGTTGTTCGTCTTCTTACCTGGTATGCTGATTGCTTAGAGATAGAAACGTGGGACGCAATGGAGCAGGTACTCCACAACAAACGCCTGGTGGTGGGGGTGTGCGGGGGCATCGCCGCCTTTAAGGCGGTGGCCCTGGTGAGCCAGCTTCAGAAAGCCGGGGCGCTGGTCGATGTGATCATGACCGAGCACGCCAGCGAATTCGTCAGCGCGCTTTCCTTTAGTTCACTCAGTCATCGCCCGGTCTATGCTGATTTGTGGGAGCCAACCGGCCAGGCTGCGGCGCGGCATATCGAACTGGGGCGCGAGGCCGACCTGCTGGTGATTGTTCCGGCGACGGCGAACACGATTGCGAAGCTGGCGCATGGCATGGCCGATAACATGCTGGGCGCGGTGGCGCTGGCGACAACGGCGCCGCTGCTCGTTGCGCCTGCCATGGAGCAGGCTATGTATCGGCATCCGGCGACGCAGGCCAACCTTGCCACGCTGCGCAGTCGCGGCGCGATGATTGTCGAGCCGGAGGTAGGCACGCTGGCTTCGGGCGAGGTGGGCGCCGGACGCCTGCCTGAGCCAGAGACGCTGGTGCAGGCGATTCGTCAGGCGCTGGGCCGCGCGGGACCGCTGGCCGGGCGGCGCGTGGTGGTGACGGCTGGCGGCACGCAGGAGCCGATTGATCCGGTGCGCTTCATCGGCAATCGCTCGTCGGGGCTGATGGGCTACGCGCTGGCGGAGGAGGCGCGTGATCGCGGGGCCAGGGTGACGTTGATTTCGGGGCCGGTGGGCCTGGCCCCGCCTTATGGCGTGGAGATGGTGCGCGTGCAGACGGCGCTGGAGATGCGCGCCGCTGTGCTGGCCGCGCTGGGGCTGAGAGCGCCTGGCAGTGAGCCAGCCGCTGCGGGCGCTGGACCGGGAGACTCGGCTGAGGCGCTGGTGATGGCGGCGGCGGTGGCCGACTATCGCGTGGAGCATCCGGCGGCGGAGAAGATGAAGAAAGAGCCGGGCAGCGGAGGGATGGCGTTGACACTGGTGCGCAATCCCGATATTCTGGCGGATGTGGACGAAGCGCTCAGGCAAGGCGCAAGCCGTCGGCTGGTGCGCGTGGGCTTCGCTGCGGAGACGACCAATCTTGAGGCATATGCGCGCGCCAAGCTGGCATCCAAGGGACTGGATTTGCTGGTGGCAAACGATGTCAGCCGGGCGGACAGTGGCTTTGGCACGACCACGAACAAGGTCTGGCTGCTGCATCGCGGCGGGCAGGTGGAAGACCTGGCGGTGTTGCCCAAGGCTGATGTGGCCGGGGTGATCTGGGACCGGGTGCAAGCGCTGCTGGCGTAGGCAGCGCGCCCGACGCCAGGAGGCAAGATGCCTGGCTGGTCTAGTACTTCTGGACTATGGACCATTGCTCCAGAAGAATGGATGACGTACAATATGCCCAGTGACTGATGGAAAGAAGCTAGGCAAAGTATGGGCGGCAAGGCAGGTGGATGCGAGGGCGCAGGAGCCGCGAGATGCTCCTTATACGCCGTATCATACGGCATGAGCAGATATGCAGGAGGGGTTGAACAATGGATCGCGCAAGCGCAGGTTTTGAAAGTATTGCTGAGATGCTGTTGCAGCAGAAGAAGCTGATGGATGCGCTGGAGGCGGAGAATCGGGAGCTGCGGCGTCAACTAGCGGAACTCCGGCGTGGCATTGGTATCGCTGTGGTCATTGAAGGCAAGACGATTCAGCTTGCTAGCGGCGCGTCGGACCCGGCCTTCCAGAATGGGCTGGCCGCTTTGGGGCAGTCTCCGGCGGCTAATCAGATTAGTCAACTCAATAACCAGATTAGCCAGTTAAATCTGGGGGCAGTCTCCGGCAGCTTCTCTTCTGGTATGACGCCGCCACCCAGCCCCGCGACGAGCGCACCGTTGTTCACGCCTGACAAGCCTGCCACCAATGGCAACGGCAACAATAATGGGCGCAATCCGCTGGCCGACAGCTTTGTCCTCTAGGCTGGCGGAGCACATCCGCTTCCCTCTGTCGCCAGTGGCATGATATGATGAGCATATGGGCACACACGTGCAGCCGACCAATGTTGGTCGGCTATCTGTTTAGGCGTCTGGCCTGGAAGCCAGGCGAACGAGGGAGAATGTGTTGTGATCTGTCCAAATTGTCGCAATCAGATGGCCGATAATGCGCGCTTCTGTGGGGTGTGTGGCAATCCGAACCCCATGGTTGCAGGTGCGCAGCCATCTGGGGGATATGCGCCGTCTCCGGCTGGTGGGGGTGGCTATGGGCCGCCTCCAGGGCAGGCGTTTGGAGGGCAATATCAGGCTGCCTATGGTGGCGCGCTGGCCCCGAATGAGCCACAGCTTGAACTGCACAACCCCGACGAACCGATTGTGATCGGTGATATGCGCATCAAGATCGAGGGCCAGGTGGTGCCAGCGGTGAGCGTGGAACTGGGCCAGCAGCAGACGATCTATTTCGAGCATCATATCTTGTTGTGGAAACATCCGGGCGTCAATATCGGCTTTTCGGGGCTGAAGGGCGCGGGGAAGCGCTTCTTTGCGGGGTTGCAGGTTTTTATCAGCACGGCGCAGGGGCCAGGCAATATCGCGTTTTCGCGTGAGGCGCCTGGGCAGGTTGTCGCCCTGCGTTTGCAGCCAGGCCAGACGATTGATGTACGCGAGCATCAGTTTTTGTGCGCCTCCAGCAATGTGAATTACGGTTTCACGTTCGTGAAGGGCGCGGCCAATGTCCTCTTCAGCCGGACGGGGTTGTTTGTCGATCAATTTACCGGCCAGCAGGGTGAGGGTGTGGTGATTATTCATGCCTATGGCAATCACTTCGAGAAGCAGCTTGCGCCGGGCGAGACGCTGGACGTGGAGCCGGGCGCGTGGGTCTGGAAGGACGCCTCGGTGCAGATGACGACGACCTCGATTGCCAGTTCGACACGCGGCGGCTTTTTGGGCGCGCTGGGCAATCTGGTGGCGGGCGCTTCGATTACATTGAACCGCTTCACCGGCCCTGGGCGCGTCGGCATTCAGTCGATGACGTATCATCCGCCAGCCCCCGAGGGCGCGACACAAGCTGGCGGCCAGAGCAACTTCTCGTTGTAATCGGTATCTGCTGAAACATGAGTCATCCCGAATATTGGGGGGCCAAGCCCAGCGCGGCGTCAGCTTTCGGAGCGCCGCCTGGAAGGCGGCCAGCGCCGCGCTGCCGCGAGGGCGGCCCTCCAGCGTGCTCCGGTGCGACAGGCCAGCGTTTGGCCGCCTGGAAGGCGGCGCTCCCATGGGCTTCTGCACTCTCCAGCAGACTCGCCTGCTGGCAGAAGGTCTGTCTGGCAAAAAATTCGGGATGACTCATGTTTCTCTGCGTCCTGGTTGGTGTCCGGCGCTATTGCTGGGGGCCGTTGGCCTCCGTTTCTGTGTGTCCGAGCGGGATTTGCCAGGCGTTGAGTTTTTCTGCGGGCTGCCGCCCAGGCGGCATGAGCGGGCCAGTAAAGCGGCGAGGCAAGGCGTCAGCGCCCCTGGCGGGATTGCCAGGCGAACGCGCCGGAGCGGGCGAAGCTGAAGACGCGTGCTCGCGTACGTTCCTGGAGGCGCTGTCTGGGCGAGATTGGGGGGTGGCTGGCGCGCTGGCCTGCTCGGCGCGCAGCGGGCGCGAGGTTCTGGTAAGCTGCTCCATGCTTTCAGTGATGCGGCGCAGTTCGGTTTCGATGGATTGCATCTGGACACCGATGTGTCCAAGCCTGGCGCGGAGCAGTTCGGCCCCAGAGATTTGCTGGTGCGCGCCCAGTTCCATTTCATGCAGGATGGGTCGTTCGGTGGAATCGCCCTTGTTTTCGAGCATGGTGTGCAGATGGCCTGCGCTCTGGTCGGACCGTTTTTGGATATCGCGCAGCGCGCTGTCGGTGGCGCTCAGGGTCTGGCGCAGCGAGGAAAGATCGGAGGCTAGCCCCAACACAGCGGTGTAACCACCAATGGCTTGTTTGAGGGCTTGCTGCGCTGCGAGCAGTTGACGACCCACGCGCCCCAGCGCCAGGGTCAGCGTATCCAGTGGAGTGCCGGTGGCGTTGCCGATGATGTGCAGGCCGGTGATGTCTCCGGTGGTCAGGCGGTCCAGCGCCTGGCTCAGTTCGCCGATGCGCTCTTCCAGGCGCAAGTGCGCGGCTGCGGCGTGCTGGTGGCGTTCCAATTGTTCCAGCAGGGTATTGAGCAGGTGGCTGGCAAATGCCAGCGAACCTTTGGGGGTGGGCACCAGGATGCGCGCCTTGGTATCGCCTGAGATGAACCGCACATAGGTGTTGCTCAGGTTTTCTATATCTGCCTGAACCTGTTCCTGCCGCTCGGCCATGAACCGGCGTATGTGAAGCAGGTCCTCTCTTTGTCGATTGGTCTGGGCAATGAAGCGGTCCAGGTTCAGGCTAAAGAGCCGGGCGACATAGGCGATCAGCGCCAGCGCCAGCGTGGTTGAGGCGATGGTGAAGGCGATTTGCCCCGCACCGGGGAGGGTGATGGCTGGCGTGACCTGCCCCCGCGTTTGTTCCAGACTGATCGCCAGGATGGTCGCGCCTGAGATGGCGGTGAGGGCGATGGCGTGGCGGCTGCCCAACAGCAGGGCGGCGCTGATGACCACGTAGGCGTAGAAGAGGGCGGTTGGTCCGGTCACGCCAAACAGCAGCAGCCATAGCCCGACAATCGCAAAATCGGCGTATGGCAAGAGATAGAACGCCAGCGGCGATTGCCCGGACCGCTGGCGCTGGATGGCGAGGAGGGTAATCAGTCCGCACGCGCCGAGCATGCCACCGCTGGCAGCCAGCCCAAAGAACGCGGGCTGCTGTAACAGAATTTCGATGATGACGCCACCCAGCGCCAGGGCTGCCCCCAGGAAGAGATGCCCGAGCGCCATAGAACGCAGGATGGCGGTGATATGGGCTTCCTGGAGGCCGTTGGGCAGGTCGTCGTCTGCATAGATGGGAGGGAGTTCGTCGTCGCTCGTGCCAGGCGTTGGGAGGGGGAAAGCCTGGAATGGGGAATTGGTGACGATTGGCCCTGAGCCTGGATTTGGGATGGGCGTCTGCCCTCTGTGATACTCACCGCCTGCCTGGGGGCGCGTGATGCGCTCTCCTTGCCGCTGCATGCCTGCCTCTCTTTCTCCCAGCGCTGTCTCCCCGGTGCCGCTGCGCCTGGGAGGTGTGAGGAACTGCCATTTGCCCAGAGCAATGGAGTAGCAAATCTTGTGCCGGAACCGGGCATCCAAAGGTGCACGAAGAAAGAATCGCGCCATACTTTTTGCGGCAGAGATAGCCTGATGAGGCTGTTCGAGCTATGGAATACTTGACAAAGGGGGAAGGCCGCTATAGTATTGCTTTCTTGGAAGCAGGCTGCATGAAGCGAGGCATCTTGAGCAGATCAAAAAAGGCGGTTCCCCTTCCTTTACGGAAGGGGTCAACGGCTGGAGGATCATCATGTGGAACGCCAAAGACGGTTGGTCTCCTGACCAGGCAGCATCACCTGGCCCTCCTGAGATGTCTTCCCCAGAGCAGCCCGCGGCTGGCAGCGAGTGGCGGCTTTCCCAGAAGTCGGGGCCTTCAGCCACGGGCATGAACGCCCCCGCATCCAGCGCCCGCTGGCAGATGCCGCCAGGCGCGCCCGTGCCCGCTGTGGGGCAGCGCCGACTTATTGACTGGGTGATGAGCGACGGCCTGATTCAAGGCGTGGTGTTCATCTCTCTGCTGATCATCATCTATCAATTGGTGATGACGGTTTTGAAGCCTGGGTTTCTGGTGGCTTCGACCGATTGGCTGCGTGCTGCGCTTTCCTGGGTGGAATGGGTTCCTCTGGGATTAGCCAGCCTGGCGCTGTACCGCACACGCAGGCCAGGGGCCTTGGCCTGGTTGATGTTCACGCTCGCCATGCTCTTTTATGCGCTTGCGCAGAATATGTGGGCGATCAACGACCAGATCATCTATAAAGCTGACCCGACTGCGGCTCCCTTTCCGAATTGGACTGATCTCTTCTATCTCCTGCAATATCCTTTCTTCTTTCTGGCGCTGGCGCTCTTGCCAGGCGTTTCACGTCGTGGGCAGCCGAGCGTTGCGCGCGCCAAAGTGGTGTTGGACAGCATGCTCTTGATGGCGGCGGGTACGGCGCTTTCCTGGTATTTTCTTCTGGCTCCTCTTTACAGCAGCAGCGCGGAATCTGGTCTTGGGAAGGCAACCAATCTGGCCTATCCGGTGGGCGATCTGGGGCTGTTGTTTGGCCTGGCAGTGGTGGTTGTACGGCAAGGTTCCCGCGATGCCGGGCGTGCCGCGCTGCGTATCTTGATCGCCTCGGTGGTGGCCTTGATTCTCGCGGACTCCTGGTATGCGTATCTTGGCCTGTCGAACTCCTATCAGGCTGGCAGCCCTCCTGATACATTCTGGATTGTGTGTTACCTCCTCTTTGGGCTGGCCGGGTTGATACGCTGGCGTATGGCCCAGCAAGAGGCGGCAAGTGGGCCAATGTCGGGCGCGATCAGGAGAGTAGCCAGCGACCCCCCTTCAGCAGATCAGGCAGTGGGAATCTTCTGGTTGTTGGTTCCCTTTATTACGGCGCTGGCGGCCAGCGCTTTGATTGTGACCAGAGCGGCCATCATGCCTGCCGGTCGCAACGGATTGCTCATCCCTTTTATGGTCAGCTTTGGTCTGGTGGTGCTGGTGTTGGCGCGGCTGGTCATCACGGTGCTGGAAAATGCGCAACTGCTGCGGTTGGAGCAGCGCCGCGCCGAAGAACTGGCGCAGGCCACGCGGATTGCTGAAGAACAGCGCCAACTGCTTGCCGAGCGTACTCAGCAGTTGGAACGCGACATCGAGCACTTGAAAGAGGTCCACGCGCGGGTGGCGCGCGGCGATACGTCGGCCCGCGCCCACATTGAAACGGGGGAATTGTTTCCCATCGCTGGCACGCTGAATCTGATGTTGGACCGGCTGTCGAACCTGAACCGGGCGAACCTGGCGCACGCGCGGCTCGACCAGGCGCTTCAGTTGGTGATTGAGGCGGCCCAGGGGCTGGCGATGAACGATGACCGCGCGCTGCTGGCGCTTTCCAAGCCGACCAATACGCCGCTGGATGGGGTGGCTATCGCGCTCTCGCACCTGCGCGCCCGGCTGAAAGAGATGAGTGCCGGGCTGCTCCAGTTGGACCAGGCGCGCCAGGCATCGCGCGAGCTATCCGAGATTGTGGTGCAGCAGGGCCGCTTTATTACGAATGAAGGCGCGGCGCTCGGCGGCACGGCTGGGGCGTTGGAGCGCATGGCAACGGAACTGGAGCGGATTGCCCAGGCGCTGGAGCAGCAGTTTGCCACGCTTTCGCCTGCCCAGCGCCAGATGGCGCAAGTCGTTGCCGTGCTGCACCTGATGGTGCGCACGGCGCGGCAGCAGCGCGCGGATATTGAAGAGCAGGCGACGCGCTTTGCCCAGGCCGAGCATCGCGCCCAACTGGCGGCGATTGGGAGCCGCCACTTGACGGCTGAGTTGGACGCGGCGGCCAGAAGCGGCGGGAGCCGGGTAACGCTTGGCGTCCCGGGCATGCCGGAACCGCCGCTGAGTGGGGTGGGTCGCGGCTCGGGGAAGTTAACGGCAGATGAGGAGAAGCAGGGAGGCTAGATTCCCTGCTCCGATTTGAGGTATATTTTATCTGGTAAGCCCAGCCTTTTTCTGGACGAAGCGTCAAGAGTATTTGTCGAGAGGAGCCGTTTTTTGGTCGCAACGATGAGAGCAGAAACCAGGCGGTGGGGCAGGTTGAGTGGGTTGGTGGTGTTGGCAGCCGTGCTGGCGCTGTTTGCTTCGGCTCATCCGGTGGCACAGGCCGCCACGCCTTCCGCGCATTACACCAGTTACAGCGTGACCCCCAATGGTGGCAATACGCAGGGCATTACGGTAGATCGCTCTGGCAATCCATGGTTTTCTGCTGGCCCTGGAACGATTGGGACGATTAATCACCTTACTGGCAAGCTGAAAGTGTATACGCTGGCAAATCCAAATGCGTTTCCTGGGTCTGTCAAAATTGATAGCGTGGGCAATATCTGGTTCACGGAGTTTACTGGCCCGGCTATCGCTGAGTTGAATCCGGTGACCGGTCAGGAACATGAGTTTGCTATTCCGGTGGCGTCGGAGGGCGGGGCAGTTGGCCCGGACTTTATCGAGATCGATAGCCAGGGCAATAAGTGGTTTAACGTGGTCGATTTTACCGACGCGACGGGCGGCTTTGTGGGCCGCCTGACGGCAGGCGGTGTGATGACGCTCTGGGCGGTGCCAACGGCGGGCGCTGAACTGGAGGAGATCAATGTGGACCCCTTCGGCAACCTCTGGTTTGCCGAGCAGGCCACCAACATTGTCGGCAAGCTGAATCCTTTTGCCAATACGATTACAGAATATACGTCGCCGACGCCGAACAGCCGCCCGGCGGGCGTGCTGGCGGCCTCCGATGGAACGATCTGGTTTTCGGAACATTCGGCTGATAAGATTGCGCATCTCTTCCCGAATCTGGCGCGTGGGGTGACGACGCATGTCACGCCCATGGTTTCGCGGCCTGGCGCGTCGATCACGCCGCAGCAGGCTGCGCCGGGCAACCCGACCAATCCGACGAAGACGACGGAGCCGGGCACGTCGGTTGGCACGTCGACGACGGTTTCGCAGGGCATTGTGGAATATCAACTGCCGCATACGGGCCTGGCGAAGAATACCGAAGATATGCGCTTTGACAGGTATGGCAATCTCTTCTTTGAGAACGATGGCACCGCCCAGATTGGCGAACTGGTGCTGACGGCGGCTTACCCCTTCATCAATGAGTGGACGATTCCGGGCGGTGTGGGCTTCTATAATATCGAGTTCGCTGCCTCTGGGGTGCTCTGGATTTCGGATATTGGCTCGTCAACGGTGTATCAGTTCACCCTTTCCTAGCCGCTCGTTTTCTGTCTCACGCTTTAACGCGGGCCGCGCTTCCTGCCTGGCAGGGGGCGCGGCTTCTGCTTGTTGCTGCCTGCGCTCTGCCGCGCTATCCTCTCATATGCTGCTGTCCTCTGCTCTATCTGACCAGGTTGGGGAAGGCAAAACACTTGACGACTGTGGTTTCGTCTTAGTGTATGGATGACATCCACCCAGCGCTGGAAAGCTATTCACGAAGGAGCATGGATGGAAAGGTGGTGCAGCGCGTGCAATTCCGGCAGTCGAGTGTGCAACCGATGAGCAATCCGCGCGATTGCGATGATTTTGCGGCCCTGGCGCCGCTGCACATGACGACGATGCTGCGGGTCGCGGCGGCGCTCGTGGGAGTGGCCGATGCCGAAGACGCCGCACAGGAGGCGCTGACGCGGGCCTGGCAAGCCTGGCCCAGTCTACGCGATACAGCAGCCTTTCGTTCCTGGCTCCTGCGGATTACGGTCAACGTCTGCCGGGACTGGCAGCGCGGGCGTTTTGGCACGAGCCGCCGTCTGATGGAGCCGCTTGATGCCGCCGAGGCCGATGATCTGGTTGCCACGATTGGCGATGATCCCGGCGCGAGTGATCACACGGCGGCGCTTGATCTGCGGGCGGCACTTCAGCAGCTTGCCCCCGAGTATCGGGTGGTGGTGGCCCTGCGCTATTACGTTGGCATGGATGCCAGCGAGGTGGGGGCGGCGCTTGGCGTGCCGCCTGCCACTGTACGCACGCGCCTGCGCCGGGCGCTGGCCTTGCTCCGCGAACACCTGAGCGCCTCAGAAGATCAGTCCTCCTTCCACGATAGGAAGGGAGATATGTACCATGGCTGACGAACAAGAACAGCCGAATCATATGGAGCCGCTGGGGCCAGCCTATGATGCCCTGCAACGCCGTTTGATCGATGACGGCGCGGCCTGGCGCGCCGGGCTGCCCTCCACCGAGCGCCTTGAACAGCGCCTGGACGCGCTGAAGAACCAGCAGCGTCCTGCCCCGTTTCGCGCCTCTGGCGCGAGGCGGAGCAGCCGATTCCGATTGCTTTCCCCAACGAATGGAGCAGATAGTATGTTTCGTGGACGTTTAAGAGTCGCGCTGGCGGTGGTGAGCCTTGCTGCCATTGTGGCGCTGTTTGTGATGTTGTTCCACGGCTTTGCCGGTGGGCACACCACAACGCAGACAGGCACTTCTTCCAAGGGAACTCCACCCCCTAACATCATCCCTCCCAGTCTGTTTACCCCGTTGGCGACGCTGGCGCATCAGCCGGTGCCGCCGCTGATTGCGCCGAGCACCCCCGAGGTGGTCTATGAACTGCGAACCACATCGGCAGGCCAACTGGTGCTGGCGCGCACGGATGACGCGGGCAAAAGCTGGAAGACCTTCCCGCTGCCAGCCGGAAAGGCATCCGATCAGTTTCCACCCACGATTTTCCTCAGCCCGGTGGACGCGCAGTCAGTTTTTCTGACGGTGACCGGCTCGCGCGTTGGCACGGGCTGCCAGGTCAGCACATTAACCGCCGATAGCACGCTTTCTGGCGGACAGGATGTGTGCGCGCTTCAATACGTCAGCAAGGATGGCGGCACGCATTGGAGCCAGGTGCAAATCCCTGGAGGGGGAATTGTGGGCGATACGGCGATTCTGGATGAGGCGATTAGCCAGTTCATGGGCAATAACGTGCTGCGTCCCCAGGGCAGCCGTCTGTATGCCGTCTGGGGTCCGTACAGCCAGGAGAATCAGCTTGAGGGTGAGGCTGGCGGGCGGCTGGTTGAGAGCAACGATGGCGGCAGCAGTTGGCAGTTTATCGATAACGGGCTGAGCCAAAACGGCTATATCTGTGATATTGCGCCTGCGCCCACTGGCTCGACGGTCTTTGCGATTACCTCATCGATCACGTGCAGCGCGGGTGGCGGCGAAACGTTGACGCTCTGGCGCAGCGATGACGCTGGGGCGTCCTGGTCGCAGGTGGGTACGCTGCCGGGCAATACCGATGAAGGCATGGTGGTGGTGCAGGGCAGCACTGGCGCGCCGCTGCTCTATATCAATATGCCGACGCTGATGGGCGGCGGCAGCACGTTGCCCCGGTCGGGCGTCGGCGGCGGACCTGCTTCGCCAGCGGCCATTCAAGTGAGCGCGGATGGCGGCAAGACCTGGCAAGCTGCGCCTACGCAGGGCTTGCCCACCGGGTCGGCAGACCCGGGAGGTGTACCGCAGGGCATCCTCACGGATGGTTCCTTGCTCTACGCTTTCGCTGGCTTGCAAAACAAGACCGCGACGGTTACGTTCTATGCCTGGAAGAGCGGCGATGCAAGCTGGCATAAGGTGACTCCGGCGTTCTCCGGCAATGTGCAGTCCATCCAGGTGACCACAGCGGATGGCAAACAGGCTATCTGGCTAACTACCTCCCAGGGCACGACGCAAACCGGGCTGACGTATTCGGTCGAGGTGTATCAACTGTGAGGCTGAAATCGTTTGCTGAACAGACTGATACCTGAAGACGCCATGCGGTCAGGGACAAAACCATCATCGATGGTTTTGTCCCTGGCGCTTTTATGTGGGCAGGTAGTCGTTGGCGCTGCCGAGCGGCGGCGCGCTTTTTTCGCCAATGGCGGTGAATTCGATGCTGGCGAGCAGATAGTCGCGCTGGCGCGGCAGCGCTTCCACCTGGCGCAGCGCATCGTCCAAGGCTTCTGGCAAGATGAGGTTGTGCCGGAGAAAGAAGCTGCGGCCTGGTTCCATAAGCTGCGCCAGATTGTTTGCCATGCTGCCCCCGCTCGCGGCTTGCACGTCATCTGCCGTCTGGCAGGTGGTCGAAGCGAGGATGTGGACGGGCAGAAAGCCCGCCTGGCGGAAGAGGGCAAAGAGCTTGCGGCCAATTAACACATCGGGCCAGCCGTAGCGCCGCGCAGCGATGGCTAGCTCGATGAGGCGCGCTTCGCCGTCGCTCTGCGGATAGATGGCCCGCGCGGCCCAATCCGGCTCGAAGGCAATGGCCGAGCCGCCTAGATCGACGACACGGTGCATCTCGCCGACCACGGCCAGCGGCGCTTCCTGGTGCATCAAGACATAGCGGCAGATAGCAAGATCGAAGCTGCGCGTGGCATAGGGCAGCGCGGCGGCATCCTGGCGCTCGAAGCGGATGCGCGCCTCTGGGCAACGCTTGCGTGCCACAGCCAGCAGACGCTCGTCCAGGTCGATGGCCGTGATCGGCGCAGTCGGCAGGGCGGCGGCCAGCGCGGCGGTGAGGATGCCGGTGCCGCAGCCAACTTCCAACACGCGCGGCCTGGGTGGCAAGGAGCAGCAGGCCAACGCCTGGTGCAGCGCTTCGGCCACGCCCGGCTGCTGTGCCTCCAGCCGGGCGATTTCTTCGGGATTCTGGCTGCCCAGGTAGCGCTGCGTCATGCTGTCTTCACCGCATGCCTTCGGTGGCGATCTTGCCCAGCATCTGGCGGGCGATGACGACGCGCTGAATCTGGTTGGTGCCCTCGAAGATTTGCGTGACCTTGGCGTCGCGCATATAGCGTTCCACCGGCCAATCGCGCACGTAGCCCGCGCCGCCCAACACCTGCACGGCATCGGTGGTGACCTGCATGGCGGCGTCGGTGGCAAAGCATTTTGCCATGGCGGCGTAGTAGGTCATAGCGGGGTCGTTCGCGTCGGCTCTGGCTCCGGCCTGATAGACCAGCAGCCGCGCTGCCTCGACTTTCATTGCCATGTCGGCAAGCATGAACTGCACGCCTTGATACGCGCCAATAGCTCGGCCAAACTGCTGGCGCTCCTGGGCGTAGCGCGCGGCCACGTCCAGCGCCGCGCCTGCCAGGCCGGTGGCCGTTGCGCCAATGTTGATACGCCCGCCGTCCAGCGATGAAAGGGCGATCTTGAAGCCCTCGCCCTCCGCCCCAAGCCGGTTGGCGACGGGCACACGACCATCCTCGAAGAGCAGTTCGCCGGTGGGCGAGCCGTGCATGCCCATTTTGTGTTCGATCTTGCCGATGCGGAAGCCGGGCGTGCCTTTTTCGACGATGAGACAGGTGATGCCGCGCGCCCCTGCCGTGGGATCAGTCTTGACCATGACGGCATAGATATCAGCGACGCCCGCGCTGGTGACCCACATTTTGGAGCCGTTGAGGATATAATGATCGCCGTCGCGTCGGGCGCTGGTGGTGAGGGCGGCAGCGTCGGAGCCAGCGCCCGCCTCGCTGAGCGAGAATGCGCCCAGCAGCTTGCCAGCCGTCATGGGCGCGACCCAGCGCTGGTGCTGTTCGGCGTTGCCAAAGCGATAGATCAGGCCGGTGACCATGTTATGCACAGAAAGCCAGACGGCGGTGGTAAGGTCGGCGCCCGCCAGTTGTTCGAGGACGACAGCGGTCATCAGGCGGCCCAGGTTCGCGCCGCCGACTTCTTCGGGCACGAGCATGCCAGCCAGACCCAGATCGGCCATCTTGGGGAAGAGTTCGCCGGGAAAATAGCCGCGCTCGTCCCATTCGTCGGCGTGGGGAGCCAGTTCGCGCTGGGCGAACTGCCGCGCCACCTCTTGCATTTCGCGTTGCTCGTCGTTGAGCGTGAACATCGTTGTGGTCCCTTCTGAAAAGCCAGGCACGTCCAGGAAGGCATATCTTCTCTCTGGCAGTATAGCCGTCCCCTGGGCGAGCCGTCAATCTGAGCGTGTCAGGGCCAGGGCGCTGTGGCTATACGGGCGGAAACTCCTGATAAAAGGCGCGCATTTTGGCCTCTACGTCGATGACGGGCCGGTGCAGCGTAGAGGGCGCGATGATGTTGAGCGAGAGTATTTTGCTGCGAAGCTGGCGCAGCGCCTCGGCATAGCGCGCGGCATATTCTTCGCGCATGCGAGCATAGGTGGCCCGCGCTCTTTCTCTGGAGAACGCGGGGCGGTTGAGCAGCCACTGGCGCTCGCGGCGCAGTTCGGCTAGCAGCGCCTCAGCTCGCGCCAGGTCGGCATCGACTTCGCGCCCCAGATCAAGCTCCTGGGGCAAGAGGTCGTTTTGCTGGAGCAGATGAAAGGCCAGGGCGCGATCACCGGCATAGGGATTGTCGTCGATGCGCTGCGGTTTGCCCGCGCCTGGCAGGTTATCGAAGTCGCCGCGTTCCTGGGCCGCGCGAATCTGTTCTTCGATGGCGTCGCGCCAGCGCTGCGGTGGCTGCTTGCGCTCTTGCGGGCGATTGTCATCGGGAGGTGTGCTGTTTTTGGCGTCTGGGGGTGTGCTATTACTGCTCATGGCGGCTGGCCTTTCTGGAGCGCTGCGCTCTCCAGGGTGACATGATGATTCTGTGATGATCTTCTCGTATAAGGTAATAGCAAATCAAGACCGCTCGACTCAAGGGCAGAAGTGAGGCAGCAGGCATGGTGCAGGTAATGGTTTTTCGGCCAGGGGCGTTGGGCGATACGCTGCTGGCTTTTCCGGCGCTGGCGGCGCTGCGCCGCGCGTTTCCGGCGGCCCGGCTGGTCGTGATTGGCAACGTGCCTGCTCTGGCGCTGGCGCGTGATGGCGGGCTGGCCGATGAGGTGGCCTCGTTCGATGCTCTGTGCTGGGCGGACCTGTTTGCCGAGGAGGGCATTCATTCGCCAGAGGCGCGGCAGATGCTGGCAGGGACGAGCCTGGCGGTGCTGTGGATGCGCGACGGCGACGGCCAGGCAACGCGCAATCTGCGCGCGCTGGGCATTCCCCAGGTGCTGTGCGCACCAGGCCGCCCACCGGCTGGGGTGCGTATCCACGCGGCTGACTATTTGCTGGGCACGCTGGCCTCGATCATTGGCGAGACAGCGCCCGATACCTTGCCACCTTTGGCGCTCGCGCCGGAAGCGCTCGCCTGGGCCGAGGAGGAATGGGCGCGGCGCGGGCTGATGGGCGCGTCGGTGCTGGCGCTGCATCCGGGCAGCGGCCAGCGCGCCAAATGCTGGCCGCCGGACCGCTTTGCCGCGCTGGCCGGGCGCTTCATCGCGGCTGGTTGGCAGACGTTGATTCTGGAGGGGCCAGCGGACGAGGAAGCAGCGTCAGCGGTGCTGCGCCTGCTGGCTGCTGATCGCGCGCAGCGTGTGGCTGTGCTGACGCTGCCCAAGCTTGCAGCGCTGCTGGCGCGTGCCAAGCTCTATGTGGGCAATGATTCGGGCGTCAGCCATTTGAGCGCGCTGTTGGGCGTGCCCACGCTGACGCTCTTTGGCCCAACGGACCCGGCCATCTGGGCGCCGCGTGGCGCGCGCGCCCAGATGGTTTGGGCAGGCACACCTGCGCTCGCAGGTGTGACGCTGCCGCCGATGACTGCGCTTAGCGTGAATGTGGTCCTTGACGCGGCTGGGTTGCTGCTGCACCCAGGTTGGTGATTGGCCTGATTTGTCCGGTGTGCGCGGGCATGGCCTGCACCACACGCCTGGAGCGGTCAACCTGCTGACCCAGGCGCGTAATGCTGGCGGCAAACAGCACGAAGGCCGGAATGACGACCAGCCGATGCAATACAGATAGTTCGCCAGGCGCGAAGGTGGTGTTGAGATAAAACCAGACCTGCACCGGATGAGCCATGCCAAAGATCAACAATCCTAACATTGCCAGCCAGAGCGAGCGCCCGATGCTGCCGCCCAGGCGGGCGCGCAGCACCAGCACCAGGCAGACGGCGATCAGGGCAACCAGGCCGCCTTCCATCCAGAGGAAGGCCCAGCCTTCGGCTAGCAGGCTGAAGCCGTAGACAATAAAGCTGAGCGCGCTCATACAAAGCGCCAGGCCAATGACCACCGGCCAGAGCCGCAGCGATGATGCCTTCTGCCGGGAGGCTCCCAAACCTGGCAGGTCATCGGCCAGGTTGGCAAGCCCTGCCACAAAGAGAAAAATGGAGATGGTGACGACGCCTTGATGCAGGAACGTGGCGACTTCAGGGGTCAAGGCCCCGGACCCCTGGAGCAATGTGTCGGCCAGGTGCGAGAGTGCGAAGGCCAGCGCGCCCAGCGACATAAACCGGAAGGCCAGCAGCAGCCTGCCGCCCAGGGTGAGCGAGATGGTGGACCAGAGCATCCAGATAGCGGCCACCAGCCCGGCTAGATCAAGCACTCCGGCGATCTGAAAGGCCGTGAGCGGGTTGCTGAACAGCGACCCCAGCGGCCAGGCGAACGTCAACGCTGTGGAGAACGATACATTCATTGGGTACTCTGCCTATCATGCTTTTCAAAAGGTCTTTTATCGGATTCATCCAAGGGTAATACGCTTGAGGTTGCAGTGGTTAGGACGAGTTTTTCAGGTGCTGAGCGGGGAGACGCTGCCAGCCGGAGCATCTACCAGGACCAAAGTACCGCTTTTGGGGATAGGGTTTGCTGAAGCTCTGCTGGCGCTGCTAGAATGAATCCGGCTCGTCAGCCAGCCAAGATACGCCAGGAGCTAAAGAGAGGAACCTATGCTGAGTAACGGGCGGGATCGCCTTCAGGGCTTGTGGGTGCAGAACACACGCAACCGCATCGTGATTATGATTAGCACTGCTGTGGTAGCCATCCTGCTGCTGTGTGGCTGTCTCAATCTGCTGGGGGTGGTTGGCGGTGGGGTGGTGAACTCGTTATTCGCCTCTGGGCCGCAGGTACGCCCGACGATCCAGGCCGGTACGCAGGTTGCGAACGTCAATCCGACCTTTCCGCTGCCCAAGCCGACGGTCTATAATTACCCAAATCCTCCGGCGCAGAATGTGCCCTCGTCCAACACGCCCCCTCCGACGCCGACCCCCAGCCCAACGCCTTCGGTGACGCCTACCCAGCCCGGCGGTGGCCCAGGTGGCGGCAGAATCCGTTATCAACTTAGCCCTGACCCCTCTGGCCGCGCGTTTGTGGCTGGTCAGCAGAATACCATCACCTTGATGGGGCAACCAGGAACGATTGTATCGGTTTCGGTCTTCTTTGGTGGTAGCTCGTGCCTGCCTGGTCAGGCTCAAGGCGATCCGGTGACGCTCGATAACACCGGTCAGGGGAGCATCACCTGTACCATTCCGGCCAACCTGCAAGGCTCTATGGTGCCGCTGATCCTCCAGCCCGTAGGAGGCAACCAGCAGCAATATAACGTCCCTGTCAATTAGCCTTCAACGCTGCCCCTTCGGGGTCGGTGGCTGTTTGAAGCCGTGGCCGAGGACCTCGGCGGCATTGCCGATGATGATGAATGCCTCCGGGTCTACCTCGGCCACGATTTCTTTCAACTGGCTGATTTCTCGCTGAGTGATGGCGACGAGCACAATCTGACGCTCTTGCCTGGTATACGCGCCGCGCCCCTCTAAGATGGTTGCCCCGCGATTGAGCTTGAAGAGCACCGCTCTGATGATCGGTTCGGGGTCGTCGGAGATGATGTGCGCCAGGCGCATGTTGCTGAAGCCTTCCAGCACACCATCCAACACTTTGGTGGACAGGTAGATGGCGATGAGGGCATAGAGCGCGAGTTGCAGGTTGAGGACGATGCCAGAGGCCAGCACGATGAGGCCATCGGCCAGCAGTTGGCCCAACCCTACGCTGATGCCGGTGAAGCGATTGACGAGCAGGGCAATGATGTCGGTGCCGCCGGTGCTGCCGCGATAGCGATAGACCAGACCGATGCCGAAGCCCCCCACCAGGCCGCCATACACGGTTGCCAACACGGCGTCGTGCGTAAGCGGCTTTGCCAGCGCGGCCATGGGGTCGACCAGCGCGCCGACCAATACGGTAGCGTAAAGCGTGCGCCTGACGAACGCGCCGCCACCCAGGAAACGCCAGCCCGCCAGGAACAAAGGCACGTTCAGTGCCAGGAAGACCGGCCCCACCGGCCAGCCCAGCTGGGCGTTGAGCAGCACGGCAACGCCGCTGAGTCCGCCAGCGGCGATCTGGTTGGGGATGAGAAACCAGTCCAGCGAGAGGTTAAAGATGACGACGCCCACGGTGATGACGAGATAGTCCAGGGCGATGCGCGCCGCTATGGGCAAAATGGTGCGCGGCCTCTTGAGCCAGGGGCGATCTGGTCTGGCTGGCTGTTCGGGTGATGGCTGGTTCGTGTCAGGCGTGGCCTGGTTTTCAATGGACATGACAGCCAGCAGTATAGCATATCTGGCGCTGCTCTCTTCATTCCCGGCAACATCTTGACATCTTTCGCAAGATCGGTTACTATTTTCATTATGAAAGTATATGCTGCGGCAAGAAACCGTTGAATTATCGACATGAAACGGCACAGAAAGGTAGCCCATGGAGCGCCCAGCGTTTCCCGACCACCAGCAGATAACGGCGGCGCTGCTCAAGTTTGTGTTCTTTCTGGGCGGTATGGTCAACGAACGGCAGTGGCACTTCGAGCAGGAAATGGAAGGCTGCCATCCTGAGGATGTGCGTGTGCTGTTTTTGTGGATGGAGCCGCGCGGCCCTTTGATGGTCAAGGAAATCGCGCAAGAACTCCATGGGGTCAGCCAGAGCACGCTTACCAGGATGCTGGATCGGCTGGAGCAGTATGATTATATCAAGCGCATGCTCAACCCGCAGGACCGCCGCAGCTTTCAAGTGATGCTGACCGAGCGCGGCCAGCAAGCCGTTGCGCGTTTCCTGGAGGAATGGCACGCAGTGGCACAAGGCGTATTGGGCGTGCTGACGCCAACCGAGCAATTGATACTCATCGAACTGTTGAACAAGATGCAGCAGCACTGGCCCGCTTCGTAAGAACAGAGCGGCCATCGTTGCCGGTGAGCGCTCCCCCTTTTGAAGAAGAGGGGCACTTTTTTGGCGGCAATACACTTTCATTTTGAAATACTCTCGTATTGAAAGGAAGAGGAAAAAAACCATGGCCCAGAAGACACCAAAGCTGAGTTATTTTTCGGTGATGATGTATCTCCTGACAGGATACCGCGCCTTCAGGGGCAGCGCCGACAGCCCCGCAGGCTTTCTGCAACTGACCACCACGGGACGCAAATCGGGAAAGCAGCGCCGTGTCCATCTCATCTATATTCGCGATGGTGCTGACTATGTGGTGACTGCCTCGAATGGTGGAAGGCAGCGCCATCCTGGCTGGTTTTTCAATGTGCGCAGTAATCCCCACGTTACCATGCAGGCGCAAGACACCCACATGAGCGCGGTAGCTGAGGTCGCCAGCCCTGAAAAAAGAGCAGTGCTTTGGGCGCGGCTGCTGGAGATTGCGCCGTTTTATGCCGGGTATGAGAAGCGCACCACGCGGGAAATCCCGATGGTGCTGCTGCATCCGGAGGGGGCGTCGGCAGAAGGGCAGGCGGGCTGAAGCAACGACAACGCTCACGCAGCCTGAGGATTGTTGTTCGCTTGATTTGAGGAGACTGGTATATATCGTGCTGGAGTTTGTGTTGGAGGGATGCGTCCGGGGAAGCAGCAGCGGGACGCAGCCCAGATGAATCAGTGTAACGAAGCTAAGAAAGGATAGAACGACTGATGTCTACCCCGACACAAACCAGGCCAGGTCAACAGGATATGCAGGCGCGAGGCAATGTCAGTGTGCGCTCGTTTCCCGCTCCGAAGCAACTCGCGACGGTGACCGATCTGAATTCGCAGGAGGCGCAGGCCATCACCGAGGCGGTGAATCCGTTGATTGCCGATGCGCTGGCCCTGTTTACCAAAACCAAGAACTTCCACTGGCATTTGTCCGGGTCGCATTTCCGTGACTTTCATCTACTCTTCGACACGCATGCCGATGAACTGCTGGAATCAGTGGACATCATGGCCGAGCGCGTGCGCCGCGTGGGCGGCACGACCATCCGCAGCATTGGGCATATTAGCCAACTGCAAACCATCCAGGACGACAACGATGACTTTGTGTCAGCGGGCGAGATGATACGGCGGCTGATGGAGGATAATCTGCACATCGCCAAGAAACAGCGGGCAGCTATCGAGGTGTGCGACAAGCACCGCGATTCGGTGACCTCCAATCTGCTGCAAGAGATTCTGGACCAGACCGAGAAGCGGAAGTGGTTCCTCTTCGAGATTCTTCAGGGTGTGAATAACACCGACTAGGTTGCGCGAGCTAATGCGCTCAGAGCCAGCCCTGGCTCTGAGCGCATTGTTCTGGTGGCGAACGCTGCGGCTGGTAGAGCAGAAAAGGACAATGAGAAATTATTAGTGTATTTTTTGCTCTAGTAACACAACGCCTGTAAATGCTATGGTTTAATCGAGCAACCTCTTGAAAGAACACAACAGTTATGCTATACTTGATCTATCAAACATGGTAATGATCGTTCATAAGAGAGTGTAACTCTCCTTCCTCACAGGGCCAATGTGGAACTACGCTAGTAGTGCTGGCTTTTTCTTCCAGAAGGGTTTCTGGTTTCATGACAGATACGACCTTTATGCACGCTAAAGCGTTTATCAGTTATTGTCAGGCAGATGCAGAAGAATGGAAACCGTTAAGCAAATATTTGGCAGCGCATATACAAACAGGGGCCATTACGGTTTGGAATGATGAGCTTACCACCGCTGATCGGGACTGGCGTGACCGGCTGAGGCAGGAACTGCTTTCCGTGAGGCTGGCGATCTTGCTGGTGAGTCAACATTTTCTTGCTTCTGAGTTTGGGAAAGAGGTGTCGTCGTCGCTCAGGTCTCCGGGGGAAGATGGCCCTATCATCTTGCCAATATTCCTCAGTCGCTCGCATTTCAAGCATCTGGGCCTGGCGCTGTCCCCACAAGTCAGTGACCCTTCTAAGCCTCTGGAGGCTTTGCCAGCAGAGGAAAGAGAGCATATACGCCAGAGAGTCGCGGAGATCGTCACCAAAGCAGTGAACGCTGAGGAGGACACGGACATGGCATCTCGAAAAGCGCAGGGAGAGATGGTGAGCGCTCAGCCGCAGGACCTGGGGCCAGAGGTGGAGGAGTTCCTGAAGCGATGGCAGAAGAAAAAGAAGTCAAAGGGCAGCCACCTTGCCCTCCCTCTGGAGACGCTCAAGCAAGATCAGGAGCAACCACAGTCAGCGGTAGACTTTCTTGCGATCCTGGATTTGCTCTCGAAGACGAAGACGGAGCCAGAAACGTCCGAGCATCTTGCTGAGAAGATGAGCTTAAGCCTGGAAAACTTCTCAGAGGCCATCACACTGATAAGGAGTATGGGGCTTGTTACCGTCTCTTACAAGCAGGGCCTGGAAACGATACGACTAACTCCAAAAGGCGAAGAGATGACACGCTACCTACGTGCGAATGATGGATCAGGTAATTGATTGGGTTGCAGCAGGCAGTTTAGGATTATTGGTCGGCTTGATCGAGTTAGCGTTCCTTTGTCGGAGTGCCCCGCTGCGGGCGATTGGTTCGAGTCTGGCGTTTGCCTACCTTGTGTTGAATATTGCGGCGTCGGTGGCGGCGCTGGTGCTGGTGCGGCGGTTTGGCTGGGTACCGTCGGCGGAACTCTCTCTGAATAATGAATGGCTCCAGGTCCTCGTCGCCGGATTTGGAGCTTTTGTTATTCTGCGTATCTCCTTCACGGTGACGATTGCAGATCATCCTCTCGTGGTGAACCCTGGGAAGGGGTTTGACACGCTGCGTTCCCTAATTCTTGGCTCTATACAGTCGCAGGAGGCCAACCGCAGCCTCGAGGCTATCGAGGATATGATGGGAGATGTCCCTTTTGATCGGCTGGTGAGCATTATCGTCCCATTGTGCAACCGGATACTTCCGCTTGAAAAGCAGCGCGAGTTGAAGAGAAAGATCGATAAGTTAGAGCATTCAGCGACCCCCGAGAAGGCCAAGCGCAGCTTTTTAGGGCTGCTGCTGACGGAGTATGTGCCGGAAAAATTTCTCCAGGGGGCTGTGAGAATCATGCGGCCTGCCTTGTTGGAAGAGGTCCCTGTCGAAGATACCAACCCCTGATTGATTTTCTGGCGTGACTCTGCTATACTGCGGGCGTGCTGAGTTTGATACGCCAGCCAGGCAAGAAGAGGAGCGCGACACACATGGTTCATGGGATGTGCCCGCGCATGCAAACGCGGCTTTCGATGGCATGCGCCCTCACTCATGGCCGCAGTGTGCCCTTTTTCAGGAGGCTTCCCCACTGCATCCAGTGATGCAATCAGCTAGCTAGGCAGAGCAGACATCAGGCCGTGAGCAACTTTCCCGAAGCTCACGGCCTTTTTGTGTGTTCAAACAGGTCATTTCAGGAGGAAAGAGATTTATGCCCGACGAACAAAACGACAACTACAGCCTTCTTCTGCACCCCGATCAGCAGCGGGCGCTGCTCTTGCAGGAGGAGCACGGTTGGACGCTGCCCCGCCACAGCAGCACGCAGGCCGACGAGATCAACGCGGCGATGCTGACGCAGCTTGGTCTGACAACCACGGTGCTGGGCTGCGTCTATGATCGCTATCAAGATGAGGAGCGCGAGGACCAGCACCGCGTCTATGCCCTGGAAAACCACAGCCCTGGCGCGGCGCTGCCTGACAATGGACGCTGGATTGGCCGGGCGGAACTGGCGCAGTTTGCGCTGGCGGTGCCGGAACATCGCGCCGTGCTGGAGGGATGGTTTGCGCAAATAGCGGGCGATGGCCCAGCCTTCCGGAAACTGCCCTGGATGCGTCCGGGCTGGTTTGCCGAGGCCAGCGCCTGGATAGATGAGCAGCTTGGGCGATTGGGCGCTAAACGATCTGCACCCATCGAGCAGATGGCCGCCCGCCCGTGGGGCGCGGTGCTGCGCGTGCCGACGAGCAGCGGCCATCTGTACTTTAAGGCTCCGGCTGCCGCTTTTGCCTTCGAGCCTGCCCTGGCGCAGACGTTGGCCCGGCTGGTGCCAGATGTTGCGCCAGCGGTGGTTGCCATCGATCAGCCGCGCAGTTGGCTGCTGATGGAGGATGGGGGCAAGACGCTGCGCAGCGGCCCTTGCGACCCTCCGCGCTACGCTGAAGCGCTGCGGCAGTTTGCCCAGATGCAGATGCGCCTGGCCGGGCATGTCGATACGCTTAAGGCTGCTGGCTGCCCCGATCAACGGCTGAGCCTGCTGCCATCGCTTTATGACGAGGTGCTGGCCGACACGCCCCTCTTACTGATCGACGAGCCGAAAGGGATGCCCCGCAGCGAGTATGAACAACTGCTGGCGTTTGGCTCGCAGTTAAGGGAGATGTGCGACGAGTTGGCAAGTTATGACATTCCAGAGTCGCTGCATTCCGATGATCTGCATACCGCCAATATTCTGGTCAACGGAGAGAAGTATCGCTTCATCGACGCGGCGGAATGCTGCCTGGCGCATCCATTTTGCACGCTGTTTGTGGCGCTGCGGGTTGCCAGATATGCGCTGGAATATGATGAAGCCGGGCTGGAGGCGTTGCGCCAGGCATATCTGCTGCCCTGGACCGATTTCGCGCCGATGGAACGCTTGCAGCGCGCTCTGGCGCTGGCGCACCGCCTGGGGAGTTTGTATAAAGCGCTGAACTGGTATCGCCTGGTGACATGGCTCCCAGCCAATCACCGCTGGGTCTGCGAGGACTCTCCTTCCTATTTCTTGCGTGTGTTTCTGGGAGCGGAAGAATAAGCGGGAAGAAATTGCTCTTTCACGTGCCAGCAGGGCGCGCCGAACGAATCGACGCGCCCTGCTGGCACCGGGTTCTGCTGCCTGGAGGTGTCCCAGGCGGGGGTGCGGTCGTCAGCCGCGTTCGCCAGCGCGCACGCTGCTGGGTCGGGAGGACGCGCGGCCATCGCCACCCGCGCCATAGGCGCAGTAGGGGCAGACGTTCCACTTGAGTTCAAGCAGATGCTCGCAGCGTGGGCACGGTCGGCGCAGCTTGGTGCCGCAGGATGGGCAGACCTGGAACTCGCCTTCTACCCGATAGTGGCAGGTGGGGCAGGTGGGGCGTTCGGTCATTTCGGCCAGCAGAGACTCTTCTTCCAGTTGCCGCTCGTACAATTCGGCCAGTGTGTGGCGCGGGCGCAGAATCAGATAAATGAAGAGGCCGCCAACGGAAAAGACGGTGACAAGCAGCGTGGCGGCGACTTGCAATACCATATCCTGGCTGCGCGAGCGGATGTCGCGCCAGGTCCAGATAATCAAGCTGGCCCAGAAGACCGCAAGGAATGCGAAGAGAAACGACCCGCCAATGACCAACCACTGCGTAATCCCGGAGGTGGATGATGTCGGTGAGGACGCCAGGATGGATGCAATGGTTGACGTTACAAATATGCCGTGAAACACAAGTATCAACTCCCCTTTCGTGGTTGCCTGGGACAGCGGATCAGCGGCGCGCCAAAGACATAGACAGATTTCTTAACATATAATTTTCTTTCAGTATAACGATGTGCCGCTTATCAAGATAACAGAACGCAAGCATCTCTCCTATTTTCTGATAGCAATGTTGGTGGCTTGTTGCTGGCGCATCCTGCTCCTCTCTCCCATAGCGTTATAACGAAATACCTGCGGTAAAGGAGGACCGCTTTCGTGGCATCTGGACAGCGAGGCATCGGCAGCCTTGCTCATAAAACGACGTGTTCTGCGCGCTGGGGGTTCCCAGCGCCAGACGGCTCCTCCAGTTCTGTGTGTATGGCGCGCGGAACGATGGCCGCAAGCCAATCATCCGACGCAGCGTAGCAAAGTTAGTGCCATTCCCATCTGCCGGGCAGATGGTTCTATTGCTCCAGCAGAAGGGATATGAAATAGCGCACTCCTGCTTGTGTCAATAGATGAGTCGGTGGTTTCATTATAGCTAATCTGACGCACGGTGACAAGCGCTCGTGCCCCTCTAGCCCGAATGGGTAGGTATGCGCGGGCAGAGGACGAGCTTCGCAAGAAGAGAAGGAGCAACGTCTCATGGAAATGACACGCTGGCAGGAAGCACATGAGCCGGACGAGGCGGAACTGCGCCGGAGGATGCTGGTGGAAGGATTGTCGCCGCAGGGCTGGTCGAACGGGCCAGGCGACGAGTACGCTGTGCACAGCCACAATTATACCAAGGTGTTGTACTGTGTGCGCGGCAGCATCCGCTTCACACTGCCCGATCAGCAGGAAGATGTCGATCTGAGGCCGGGGGACCGCATGGTGTTGCCCGCCGGAACGCGGCACGGCGCGGTGGTTGGTCCGGCGGGCGTGGCGTGCATCGAAGCGTCCAAATATTGAGCGCCAGATGCGAGAGCGGTTTTAGTGCGGGTGTTGGTGCGGAGCGTTGGTGAAGAGGCCCATGCGATTGCCGGTTGGGTCGGTGAAGACGGCCCACCAGCCGACATGTGGGATTTCGGTCTTGCCCAGCAGGACCGTGCCACCCAGGGATGTGACTTTGGCGAGCGAGGCGTCGATGTCGTCGGTGTCGATATAGAGCAGCACATCGCCGGGCTTCACTGGGATGCCATGCATGTCGCCCAGGTTGGCGAACCCGCCGCCGGGGCCACCTTCAGCCTGGAACATGATGTAGTTGGAGTTAGAGTCGTCTTGAATGTTCCAGCCAAAGGCATCGGCGTAGAACTTCCCGGCGGCTTTGGTGTCGCTGGCCGGGATGTCGATATGAACGACTGGGTGATTGGACATAACAGGTTCTCCTTGTGAAGTTGCTTGTCTTCGCTTGTTTCAGCAATCAATGGGGTGGGAACCATTGCCAGTATAGAACATATGTTCAACAATGTCAAGGGGAGACCCCCTTTTAGGGAGATGCCGCTATGGCTGACCGCGAAATTCGTGCCAGGTATGATGATCGCTCGATCATAGTCTATCAAGCGTATCGTGAGGAGATCGCGCGGCCCGCGATTGCGCAGCAGCGCTTTGTGCCGCCGTTTTCGTTGAACCGGATGACGTGGATTAAGCCATCATTTCTGTGGATGATGGAGCGCAGCAATTGGGGCAGAAAGCCGGGGCAGGAATATATTCTGGCGGTGCGCATCACGCGCGAGGGCTGGGAAGAGGCGTTGTCGCAGGCGGTGCTGACGACGCCAGACAGCCATGTCTATCATGATGCCGAAGACTGGCGCGGTCAGCTTAAGCAGGCAGTGGTAAACGTGCAGTGGGACCCGGAACGCGACATTCGCGGGGCCAGCCTGCCCTCTCGCAGCATTCAGGTGGGGCTGAGCCGCCATATCATCGAGAAGTATGTCAATGAGTGGACGTTGGAAATCCACGACGAGACGCCGCTGGTGCGCAAAATCGCGGCCTTGCTGAAGGCGGGGGAAACCGGCAAAGCGAAAGACTTGCTGCCCCGCGAGCGTGTGTATCCGGTGAGCGCGACCATTGCCGGACGGCTGGGCATGACGCCTGGATAAAGGGATGAGATAGTACATAATTTCGCGCTTGACATGGGCCGGGCAAGCGACTATGCTTGTAGGCAGAAACCCACTTTTTCTCCTGATGGCGTTGTATACCCTTGACAGGTTGGTTGTTCACCGAACAGAAAGAGGCTGACTGATGGGTAGACTCGATGGTCGAGTCGCGTTTGTGACGGGCGCGGGGCGCGGCATTGGCGCTGCGACGGCGCTGCGCCTGGCGGAAGAGGGCGCGCGTGTGACGCTGGCGGACATCGATACCGAGAACAGCGCGCAGGTCGCCCGCGAAATCGAGACGCTGGGGTCAGAGGCGCTGGTGGTGTCCTGTGATGTTTCCAATGCCGATAACGTGCAGCAGGCTATCGATCAGACAGCTTCGAAGTTCGGGCGACTGGATATTTTGGTCAATAACGCGGGCGTGACGCGCGACAATCTGTTGTTCAAGATGACAGATGACGACTGGAACACGGTGATCAATGTGCATCTGAAGGGCGCGTTTCTCTGTTCGCGTGCGGCGCAGAAGTATATGGTTGATCAGCGCTATGGGCGCATCATCAGCATGTCATCGACCTCGGCGCTGGGCAATCGCGGCCAGACGAATTACTCGACGGCCAAGGCGGGCTTGCAGGGCATGACGCGCACGCTGGCGATTGAGCTTGGCCCCTTTGGGGTGACGGCCAATGCCATCGCGCCCGGCTTTATCGATACGGAGATGACGCGCAACACGGCGCGGCGGCTGGGCATTACGCCGGAGCAGATGATCGAAGATGCGAGCAAGCGCATCCCGGTGCGGCGCGTGGGCCAGCCGCGCGATATCGCCAATGTGATCTGCTTCCTGGCGTCGGAAGAGGCCGGGTTCATCAGTGGACAGGTGATCTATGTCGCTGGCGGTCCAGCGCGCAACGAATAGGAGCACAGAGCAATGCAGCTTGGCGAACTGGTGGCACGGTCTGCCGCCCGCTCTCCCGACAAACCGGCCATCCTCTTCAAAGATCAGCAGATGAGCTATAGCAAGCTGAACGAACTGGTCAATCGCGTGGCGAACGGCCTGACGAAGCTCGGCGTGAAGCAAGGGGATCGGGTTGCGATTTATATCCATAACCTGCCGCAGTTTGTGGAGGCGTTTTATGGCGCGCAGGTGATCGGGGCGACGGTGATCCCGCTGAACGTGATGTACAAGGCGGGCGAGATCGAATATATCCTCAACGACGCGGGCGTGAAGGCGATTCTGACGCTGGCTCCGTTCTATCCCAATGTTCAGGCCATCCGCGACAAGGTGCCCACGCTGGAGCACGCGGTTGTCCTGGGCGCGGAGGCGCTGCCGGGGGCTATCCTCTGGCACGAGGCGTTTGGCGGGCAATCGGGCGAGGCCACGCCAGTTGGCGGCGATGAGGACGACGTGGCGGTCATCCTGTATACGTCGGGCACGACGGGCCGCCCGAAGGGCGCGATGCTGACACATAAGAACCTGATCTCGAATGTCGAGCAGACCAGCCAGTTGCCGCGCATCGGCTTTGATGAGCACGATATTGTCTGGATCGGCCTGCCGCTCTTCCACAGCTACGCGCTGAGCGTGGGTATGAACGCGGGCATCTATCACGGCGTGACGCTGGATATTATGGAGCGCTTCGACCCCACGGCTTCGCTGGAGATGTTCCAGAAAGATAAGGTCAGCATTTTGCTGGCCGCGCCGCCGATGTATGTGGCCTGGACGCTGAATCCGGCGGCCAGTTCCTATGATCTCTCTTCGATTCGCGCCGCCAGTTCTGGAGCGGCAGCTTTGCCTGTCGCCGTGCTGGAAAAGTTCAAGACGCTGACGGGCGTCGATATTATGGAAGGCTATGGCCTGACAGAAACCGCGCCGGTCGCAACGACCAACGCGGCTGGCTCGGTGACGAAGCCCGGCTCGATTGGCCCGGCGATTCCGGGTATGGAGATCAAGATCGTTGATGACAACGACCAGGAAGTGCCGGTGGGGCAGATTGGCGAGTTGGTCTGTCGCGGCCCGAATGTGATGAAGGGTTACTTCAATAAGCCGGAGGCCAACGAGGAAGCCTTCCGCAACGGTTGGTTCCATACCGGAGATATGGCGCGCGTCGATGAGGATGGTTATTACTACATTGAGGACCGCAAGAAGGATATGATTCTGGTGTCGGGCTTCAATGTCTATCCACGCGAGGTGGAGGAGTTCCTGTATCGCCATCCCAAGATTGCCGACGCGGCGGTGGTGCAGGCTCCAGACGAATACCAGGGCGAGTCGGTGCTGGCCTTTGTCGTGCTCAAACAAGGTGAGACGGCCACCGAAGAGGACATCATTCAATACTGTCGCGACGGCATTGCGGTCTTCAAGTGCCCGCGCCGCGTGGTGTTCACCGACGCGCTGCCTAAGAACATGACCGGCAAGGTGCTGCGCCGCGAACTGCGCGAGGAGGCTGCACGGCTGGCAGCCGCGCGCCAGAAGGGATAAGGACGCATGAGCGCATCCTCAAGCCAGATTGGCAATTTGACGCTGGGTCAATTAGCCGAGACGCCGGTGGAAGACGTGCTGGCGCTGATCGATGAGGGGGAAACGCGGCTGCCGACGCCTCAGGATTTGTATTATCGCTGGGAGCGCCAGCAGTGGCGCGCCCAGGACATCGATTTCTCGCAAGACAAGGCGCAGTGGGCAGAGATGGTCACGCCAGAAAACCGCCCGATGCGCATGAGCGGGATGTCAGCGTTCTTCGTGGGCGAGGCCAGTGTGACTGATACGCTGGCGCCCATCTGCCTGGCGATTCCCGGCGAGGCCGAGCGCATCTTTCTGACGACACAGCTTGCCGACGAGGCGCGGCACGTGGTCTTCTTCGAGCGCTTTTTCCGCGAGGTCGTGGCGCTGCCCGGCGAACGGCTGGAGGATGTGCTGGCGGAGGCGCGTCCCTTTGTGCGCGCAGAGACGGCGACGATGCTGCTGGAGGTGCTGCCGCAGGCGACTGGCCGCGTTGCCCGCGAGCCGGACAACCTGGAGGCGCTGATCGAGGCGGTGACGGTCTACCATATTTTGATCGAAGGCGCTATGGCGTTGGCCGGTCAACGTGGTATGCTGAATACATATCGCCAGATGAATGTGCTGCCAGGTTTCCGCGCCGGTTTTACCGCCGTGGCGCGCGATGAGTCGCGCCATGTGCTGTTTGGGGTCGCGTTCTTGCGCCGGATGCGGGAGCAAGATGCCCGCTATGGCCGTCTGGTGGAAGAGGTGGTGCGCCGTCACGCGCCGCTGGTCTGGGAAGCGCTGGGGCCGAGTCCCAGCCTGATCCCGCAAATTCTGGCCGAGGGCGGCAATCCCCACGAGACCCAGGAGTTTGCTTTTCATTCGCTGCGCAAGAAACTGCGGGTGATGGGCCTCTCCACCGACTTACCTGCTGTCGCGTAAGATGGGAAGGGCCAGGAAACGATGATTACGGCGCTGGTGATGATGAACGTGCTGCGCGGCGAAATCAATCGCACCGCGCAGGAACTGTTGGATATTCCGGGGATTGCCGAGGTGTATTCGGTGACGGGGGACTATGATCTGGTGGCCGTGCTGCGCCTGAAGGAGTATGAAGACCTGGCAGGCGTGGTCACGGAACGGATGATGGGCCTTTCCGGAATAACCAAAACGAGCACCATGATGGCTTTTAAGGTCTATTCGAAAGAAGACCTGGAACAAGCCTGGGATATTGGTGTGGAATAGGTTCCCCAGGGCTGCTTCCTGGGAGGCAACCCACAGGGCAGGCGGCTGTCGATGGCCCGCCCCGCGGGAGGCGCTTTATTTCTTTGGTGAGGCAAGAGACCGCTATTTTGCTCACTGCTGAGGGGGAACAAAAAATGGAATTGAATCTGGACCATCTGGAAGACCAACGCGCGCGTCTGATTCAACAGATTCTGGATGCCGAAGAAGCGCGCGACAGCGCCGGGCATGTGGCAGTGGCGCAGTTTGACGATCACCGCGAGCGCGTCAATGCGGAATTGGCGCAGCTTCGCCAGCAGCTTACCTGGCTGGAAAAGGAGATCGGGCAGGCGAAATCGCTGCAACATCCCGTGGCGCAGGATGCCATTGAAGTGGGACATGTCATCACCTTGCAAATTGGCGAGAGCGGCCCCAGCGATTATGTGCTGGTGAAGGACTTTGGCGGGCGCGCGGTTGGCGAGGCCAAAACGCTTTCGACGCAATCGCCCATTGGTGCGGCGCTGCTGGGCCGCACCTCTGGCGAGGTGGTGACAGTGGAGACACCCGGCGGTATGCGCACCATTAAAATTGTCGCGGTACAGTAAGCGCCAATCATGGTAGGGGCGCTGTGACGCCTGCGGCTCGCGCGCCCGTCCTTTCTCCCGGAGGGAGTTTGTTCGATGCTTGAACATGTTCTCGGCGGCTGGCTGATTGCCCGCGCACTCAAGCGCGAGGGCGTGGAAGTGGTTTTTACGCTCAGCGGCGGGCATATTGCCCCGATCTATGATGGCTGTCTGCGCGAGGGGATTCGGGTGATGGACACCCGGCACGAGCAGGCGGCTGTGCACGCCGCCGAGGGCTGGGCCAAGGTCACGCGCAAGCCAGGCGTGGCGCTGCTGACGGCTGGCCCTGGCGTGACCGACGGCGTGACGGGACTGGCAAATGCGTATCTGGCGGGCAGCCCCATGCTGGTGTTTGGTGGGGCCGCGCCGGTGCATCAATGGGACCGTGGCGCGCTGCAAGAGATGGGCGCGATCGAACTGGTGCGACCGATTACCAAGTGGGCGCGTACGGTGGTCGAGACGGGGCGACTGGAGGAGTATACCGGCTTTGCCTTTCGCCAGGCGACGAGCGGCAAGCCCGGCCCGGTCTTCCTGGAATGCCCGATGGATGTCCTGAGCAACATCATTCCCGATGCGCAGGCGACGCATCTGGGCGAGGGCTATCGCACCGCAGGCAAACAGCCCGGCGACCCAAAGCTGATTGGGCAGGCCGCCGAAGTCTTGCAGAAGGCCGAACGCCCGGTGATTATGGCGGGCACCGCCGTCTGGTGGTGCGATGCCGCTGCGCCTTTGCGTGCATTTGCCGAACGGGTGCAGGCTCCGGTCTTCCTGAATGGCGGCGGGCGTGGCAGCCTGCCGCCCGATGACCCGCTCTTTTTCTCGCTGGCGCGGCGCACAGCGCTGGGCGGTGCGGACGCGATTGTGCTGGTGGGGACTAAGCTCGATTTCCGGCTGAACTTTGGCGAAGCCCCGCTCATTCCTGCCGACGCGAAGGTGATCTGGCTCGATATGGCGGCGGAAGATATTGGCGTGAATCACGGGGCGACGGTGGGCATTGCCGGAGATGTAGGCGTGGTGATGACGCAGATTGCCGAAGCGCTGGAGAAGCCGCTCCGCCACGACGAGTGGCTGGGAGCGATTCGCCAGGACGAAGAGAAGAAACAGCAGGCCGATGAAGCGCTCTTGCGCTCCGATCAGACGCCGATACATCCGATGCGGCTCTGCGCGGAGATTCGCGATTTTCTTGACCGCGACGCAATTGTCGTCGGCGATGGCGGCGATATCGTCAGCTTCGGCGGGCGCGTGATTCAGATGTATGGGCCAGGCCAATGGCTGGACCCCGGCCCGATGGGCTGCCTGGGCGTGGGCACAGGCTACGCGCTGGCGGCCAAGCTGGCAAAGCCGGATAAGCAGGTGCTGATTTTGCACGGTGACGGGGCCTTCGGACTGAATGGCATGGAGTTCGAGACGATGGCCCGCCACAATCTGCCGGTGGTTTCGGTGATCGGCAACGATGGGCAATGGGCACAGATCAAGCACCCTCAGAAGGACGCTTTGGGACACAGCACGGCGGCTGATCTGGCTCCCAAGATTCGCTATGATCGCATGGTGGAGGCGCTGGGCGGCTACGGCGAGATGGTGGAGCGCCCGGAAGATATTCGTCCGGCGCTGGAGCGCGCGTTTGCCTCGGGCAAACCGGCGTGCGTGAACGTGATTACCGATCCAACGGCGCGTTATGGTCGCAGCACGAACGCGGCCTATTAGACACTGCGGGGCGAGATGATGGCTTCGATCTCGCCCCGATCTTTCAGGCTTATAGCAGAGATTTCCCTCGTTGGAAGAAAGGATGAGGTGGTTGAGGAGCATGGCTAAGCTGCTGGAACAGGTTCGGACTCACCTCTCTTCGGCCAATATCGATCAGCAGGTGGAGGCGGCACATCAGCTTGCTGAGCAGCGCCAGTGGGACGCGCTGCCCGATTTGCTGCGGCTGCTGCGGCAGGACGAGTGTGGCTATTCGGTGGCGCAGGCGCTGCGGGCCTTTGGGCCGGAGGTGTGCGATCAGGTGGGCTTGCTGCTGCTGGATGAAAACAAGGCGGTGCAGTATCGGGCGGCCTGGACGTTGGCAGCCTTTGGCGATAAGCGCGCGGTGAAGCCGATGCTGGCGGCGCTCTCCGAACCCTATTTCCACGAGCCGTTTCTGCCGACCCTGAGCCGGATGGGCGTCCCCGACTTCGATGGCATGCTGGTCAAGGAGCTTGCCAGGCATCACCAGGATACCAGCTATCCTTCGGCGAGCTTTCGCGCCTCGGCATTCCTCTGGGCGATGGCGCAGATGCACACGCCCGCCGGGGTGCATCTGGCCCCACACTTCACCCAGGACCACCACGATAAGTTGGTGCGCCAGCGGGCGCAGCGCTACCTTGAAGCGGTCGGCTCCAATCGCCACGAGCAGGCAGGATAAGAACGTCGAGAGTCCGCTATGACTGCTGGGGAGTGCCGCTGGTCGGCCAGCGGGGATCGCTGGGGATCAGGCTGAAGATCAGGGTGTCGCTGACGCTGCCATCGGGAGCCAGGCGCTCATTGCGCAGCCGGGCCTCTTGAATGAAGCCCAGGCGCTGGGCGACTGCCGCGCTGCGGGTATTCAAAGCGTTGCAGCGAATCTGCACGCGCTGCGCGCCAAGCTGCACGAAGAGAAAATCAGCGAGGAGCCGCACCGCCTCTGTCATATAGCCATGCCCCTCTGCTGAGGCGCGCAGCCAGTAGCCAACCTCAAAGAAGCGCAGTTCCCAATCGTGGATATGGAAGCCGGTGCCGCCGAGAAACGCTCCGGTTGCACTATCCCAGATGCTGAGCGTGAAATTCTCGCGCAGCAGCCATTTCGCCATGCTGCGGATGATAAAATCGCGGGACTCCTCGACGCTCTGATGTTCATCGGCAAAGGGCAGCCAGGGACGCAGATGATCGCGTGATTCTTGCACGGCTGCCCGGAGCGCTTCGGCATCCTCGACGCGATAGGGACGCACGATGACACGCTCGCCGCGCAGTTCGTCGAAGATGGGAATGAGGGTGCGGTACTGACTCATGTGCTGCTTCTTTCGCTTGGCATTGGTCCAGATGCATGATTGCAGATAGGACTATGCTTCTTCAGGGAATGAGGGTGAGAAGATACAGCCCGATGCCTAGCAGCGGCAAAACAAAGCCGACAGCGCCGAGGATGATGCCCGCGACGGCGAAGCCGAGGCCCATCGTTTGCCCTCCATCGTGGCCTATCCTGGCTTTTGCCAGCAGCCCAAAGATGAACGTGATCAACGCTGGCACCCAACAGATGATGGCGAAGATCAAGAGGACACCGAGGGTCGTGGAGCTTTGGGGCCCTTCGAAATGTGTCGAAGCAGCATCCCAGACATCGATGATGAGGTCAAAGAGCGCCAGGATGATGCCCACGATGCCCACGACCAGCGAGGTAACGGCAAAGCCGGAGAAGCGCGTCTTCAACCAGAGCGGCACCACTCCTGGCTGTAGAGCGAGCGCTTGCTGGCCCGGCAAGGGTTGAATCGCAGTCTGCCCGATACTGGCTGCGGGCTGAAATGCTTTGCCCGGACCCGTTGGGGGCTGGAATGGTTCGCTGTAATGGGTATGAGGCGGCGCGTTTGCTGCCTGAGCAGCTGCTTGACCCGCGCCGCAGTGTGGGCAATATGTGACTTCAGGCTGTAGCTGCCTGCTGCAATAGGCGCATACTTGGATGTCCGTCTGCATGCTTACCCTTCCTTCTGCAAGAGAGGCCAGGTCGTCACAGGCAATGACGACCTGGCCTCTCTTTGAGTAACTGCCAGCCCTGAGCGTTTCAGCCTGGGTCTGCGGCTGGCGAGTTAGTCGCCAGCCGTCACGTGTTTCTTCTCGGCGGAAGGTTCGGCTTCTTCCTGGCTCACGCTTGCTTCTCCTGCGATCTCGGTCATATCAGGCGCGTCAGCTTCGCTGGCTTGCGTCTCGTCAACTTCGGCTGCGACGTTGAGCGCGGTGTCGGTTTCCTCGACCGCTTCGGCTTTGGCTTTTGCCGCTGCTGAGCGCTTGCTAGATTGCGTAACTTTGGGTTTCGGCTTTGCTGGTGTGCTGGCCTCGGGCGGGTCTTTGAGCGCTTCGCGTGGCGCGGCGCGACTGGTTCTGGCATCCAGGGCTAGCAAGTCGCGGGCCAGCATGTTGAAGTCGCGCTGGACGTTGATGAAGTGCTCTTTCAGCCCGGCGAACTGGACATGCCCATCGCGGAAGCGAATCCAGACGCGGCGCTGGGGGAAGTAGAAGGTGACGCACAGGCTCAGGATGAGCAGCGCCGAAATCGGCCAGATCAGCGGTGAGCCGGAGTCTTTGGTGATGAGCAGCACGGTGCCCTCTTTGACCAGCTTGACGTTGAGCGTCCAACCTTTGAGCTTGACGGCCTGGCCGAGATTGAGCGCCGCGAACGCCTTCTCGCACGAAAGATTGCTTTGCGAGAGGTCGATGATGGGCGCGCTGTGGCCTGAACCTGAAATGCCGCAGAAGGTTGGGTTGTTTTTAAGGTCGCTGCCATTGACGATGACGGCCCAGCCGTCGGGCGTTTGCGTGGCGGCGATGTTCATATCCTGCTGGATGTTGGGAATGGGGATGTTTTCCGCCACGCTGACGGGAACACTGTTGCCGGTGTTGGGGTTAATGTCGTTCAGGTTTTCATTGAGGACCGGCTTCTGATTGAAGATGACGTTGCCCTTGGCGTCGGTAATGGTAATCCAGGCGTAGAGAATGAACGATGCCTGGTGGAAGGTGACGCCATGATAGGTAAGCGGGTCGTTGACGCGGATGCGCTGCTGGGCGACCTGCTTGCCGTCCTGGAAGATGGTCAGATCGGTATAGAAGTCGGTTGGCTGGCCGGTGGTCGGGTTGAAGGTGGCGACGAATTGATCGGAGCGGTATTCGATGTTGTGCGCGGTGCCGATGGGATAGACCACGCCCGATTCGCCATCGGGCAGCGGCTGGGTATAGCTGAATCCCGCCAGGTTTTGCAAATAGTTGTAGATGGGGGCTGGCAGGATGTGTTCCGCCATGCTGTTGGTGCCGAAGCCGTGCCAGTCGGTGACGACCGTTGCCAGCATCAGCGAGACCAGGCAGGCATGGAAGACAAAGGTCGAGAGCGTGGCCCAGGTGTTCTTATAGGCATAAAGATAGGTGACGCCGTTATCGCTGCCGCTCTCTTTGGACTTGACCCGGAAATATCTCTTGCGGAAGAAGCGCCGAATGCCCTCGACATCCTGGTCGGTATCGAACTCCTGGCGCGCCAGCGCGTTTTGATAGAAACGATCATTGGTGCGCACCGCCGGGTTGCGGAAGTTGTACCAGATGCCTGGCGCGCGGTTCAGCGTGCAGACGGCGACGTTGATTGCCAGCAGCACCATGATGGCCTTGAAATACCACATGGAAAAGATGGTGAAGAAGCCCAGGCCGTTGAAGATGGTGGTCCAGGTCTGGCCGTATTTTGCCCCCATTTCCGAAGTGACCCACAGGGCATAATCGGCGGGGGAAGAGGTGATTTCTACCGGCGCTTGAATGACGATGATGCCAATGATACAGATAGCCGTGATCAAGGCGATCAAGACAATCGCCGTTTTGACGGAGCTAAAAAAGCCCCAGAGCGAATTGATGGGGTGCTTCCAATAGCGCCTGAAACGGTTCGGGCGTTTGGCTGGCGCGGCTTTGGTGGCGGCGCGCCGGTGGCTGACGACCCGTGGAGCTTGTGTTGTTGCCATGTATCTCTTGCTTCCTGTCCTGGCGATTCTTCTGCGCTCCATATTATACTGGAGCATGCGGATACGCGCAAGGTTAAGCTCAACTATAGCTGTACTGTATCTGATCTGAAAAGAAGAGGAACGCTATGCCGAGGGATATTGAGACATTGGATGCGGCGACGGCGAAAGCGCAATTTCGGATCGGCGTTTTTGGCGTGATTATCGAGGATGGCAAGGTGCTGCTCTCGCTGCGGCGCGATATTGAGTGGTGGAACTTGCCCGGCGGCGGCATGGAATTGGGTGAGACGGTGGATGAGGCGCTCTGCCGCGAGGTGCTGGAGGAAACCGGCCTCCAGGTGCTGGTTGGGCGGCTGGTGGGCGTCTATTCCAAGCCGCAAAAGCAAGAGGTGGTGCTGACGTTCCTCTGCTCGATTACGGGCGGCGCATTGGCAGAAACGGAAGAGGTGCGCGAAAGTCGCTTTTTTGCCCCCGATGCGCTGCCGATCAATACGCTGCCCAAACATGCCGAGCGCGTGCGCGATGCCCTCCTGGGCGGGCCAGAGGCGGTGGTGCGCGCCCAACGTTCCAGCACCCAGGCAGATCAACAGTTGCCAGGTACATGATCAATATCCTGGCGGATGAGCGCTAGACGTTCAGGGTTCTATCCCCTATAATCAAACTGGACTGGAATATCAGGCGCTCAGGCACGCGGTAGTAAGGATGAGCTTGCCATCGGGTGTATCCTGGTGTCTGGAAGCTGCATTTGCAGGTATCCCAAAAGAGATCGAGGAAAACCGGCATGGCAACGATTTTAGTGGTTGAGGATGAGCCTTTGATTGCCGGGCTGCTGCGCGAGACCTTGAGCGCTGAGGGATATACACCGATCATCGCGCATACCGGCGAGGAGGCGGTGCATGTCGCCCTGCGTGAGACGCCGCAACTGGTGATTTTAGATATTATGCTGCCTGGGATGGATGGCTTTGCCGTCGTGAAGACGCTGCGGGCCAATCTCAAGACGGCCCATATTCCGATTATTATGCTCAGCGCGCGCCACGATACGGCTGATAAGATACGTGCGTTTGAAGAGCGCGTCGATGATTACCTGACCAAGCCCTATAATACCGACGAACTGCTGGCGCGCATCCGCACGCAGCTTCGGCATGTGGAGGAAAACTGGCTGCACCCGCTTACGGGGTTGCCAGGAGGTGTGCAGGTGGAGCGTGCCATTATGGCGATGCTGGGGCAGAAATCGCCCTGGAGCCTGCTGTACCTGGACCTGAACAACTTCAAGGCATATAACGATGCCTATGGCTTTTTGCGCGGCAATGAGATGATTCGGGTGCTGGCGCGCATCAGCCTGGATGTGGTCCGGCGGCTGGGGAACGAGACCGATTTTGTGGGGCACGTGGGTGGCGATGACTTTGTCGTGGCGACAACTCCTGATCGCGCGGTTTCTATCTGCCAGGCGTTGATGGAGGCGTTTGATCGCTCGCGCGAGTTGTTCTATAACGAGGAAGATTTGCTGCGCGGCGCGATTCTTTCTTCTGATCGGCAAGGGAATGCCTGCTTCTATCCGCTGGTGGGCCTGGCAATTGGCGTGGTGACGAACGAGTATCGCCCGGTGCGCAGCATTGAGGAAGTGAGCCGCGTGGCCGCCGAGGTCAAGAAGAAGGCCAAGGAATCCGAGCACAGCGCCTACTACATCGACCAGCGCGGGCCTCAATTTCCACCGCGTCCGGAATATCATCTGGCCCACTTCCCCGAACCGGTTGACCTGGGCTAGCGCGCTGCTTCAGCCCTCCGCAGGGATGGCTGGTGCCTGGAACGAAAGCAGCAATTGCACCGAACGCTTGGTAATCAGCCACTCATCGGCGGCAGGTGTTGGCGCGCTGCCCTGCGGATAGACGCGCACGCGCAGAGCCTCAAGATCGGGCGCGTGCAGCCGTTTCCATTCGCGGATGATGCTCTGGAGCCGATGCAGGGCGCTGCCGCCGCCATAGAGGATGGCCTGCTCCAATCCAGCGTCATCAGGGCTGGCGGTGGCGGCGCGCAGCAGCACGATGCCGGGCTGCTGACTGAAACGGCCTGAGCGCGGCGCAAAAGGCAGCACGCCACTGCTCTGCGCCGGATGCGCCAGCACGCCGGTGGCCCAGCCTTCAAAGCCCCAACTGGCATGCCCCGACCAGACCGCAATGGTTTCTTCTTCCCCATAGCGCAGTTCAAGATATGCCACCAGCGAACGGGCGGTGGCGTCCAGGTGCAGGTCGCGGTTTTCATGCGGCCCGCTGAGCAAGTGCAGGACATCGCGGCGTATGGCGGCGGAGCCAGAGAGCGGCGCGCCAAAGACGGTGAGTTCCCAGCGATGGCTGTTGTCGTCAGCGCCAACGACCGAAAGCGGGGCGCTGCGCGCGGCGCTCATGGCTTGATCGCCGCGCAGAGGGATAAAGAAGGCATAGGCCGCGGCGGTGCTTTCCAGATAGTCTTCGTGCTTGACCAGGGCCAGCGAAAGCTGCCCACGCTGCTGGCGATGCAGTTCCAGCGGCAAGACCAGCCGCCCGCCTGGCGAAAGCTGATCCATCCAGGCGGGGGCGATGTCGTCGGCGGCAACGGTTAGTTCAATGCGATCAAAAGGCGCGAGGTTGGGTGCGCCTTCGGCTCCATCGGCGCAAAGCACGGTGATGGCCCCATAGCCCGCGCTGGCGAGGTTGCGCTGCGCCTGCTCGACGACATCCTGTTCGATGTCGATGGTAGTAATGGCGGCTGGGTCGCCCACAAGTTCAGCTAGCAGGGCGGCATTGTAGCCGGTGCCCGCGCCGATTTCCAGCACGCGCAGGCCAGGGTGCAGTTCAAGTTGTTCGATCATGATTGCCATCATGGAGGGCGCTGAAGAGGAACTGATCGGCGCGCCGTAACTGCTGCGCTTGGTGACAATGGCATCATCGGCATAGATGCGTTCCAGGCCCTCGCGCTCGGCAATGTCGGGCAGGAATATCTCGCGGGGCACGCGCAGCAGGGCGTGTTCCAGCGCTGCGCTGTGCAGAACGTCGCGCGCTTTCAGGCGCTCAACAAGCTGCTGGCGCAGGCGCATCGATTCCGCAGCCTGCTGCTCGGGGCCGAGCGGCGCTGATGGCGCTGTTTCGCTCGCTGGTTCTTCTGGCTGCCATGGTGGGTTTGTCGCTGGTTCCTCTGCTGGAAGCTGTTCTTCGGCCATGCACTGCTCGCAGTGGAAGCTCTGCCGATGGCGTACTCACGCTCTTCTTGTCAGGATACCATATCAGGCGTCATTCTGGGGATTGGGCAGCGGCTCCATCAGGAAGGTCAGTTCGGTGTGGCCGACGCGAATCAGGTCGCCCGAATGCAGCACGGTTGGCTCGGTGAGCGGCACGCCGTTCAGAAAGGTGCCGTTGGCGCTGTTCAGATCGGTCAGGATGTAGGCAGTGGGCGCGCGGTGAATGACGGCATGCTGGCGCGAGACACGCTTGTCGTCTGCGAAGCACAAGTCGCTTTCGGGCATGCGGCCAATCGAGATGGTGTCCCTGGTCAACAGCCATTCGCCCGGCAGATCGTTCTGGCCGCCTGGCTGTTCGGTTTGCTTGAGGACCAGCCTGGTCAGCGCTTTTTCGGGCATGATGATTGGCCCCGATGCCCGGCGCTCCGGAGTGCTGGCGGGCGCGCTGATTTTGGTGACGGCGCGTTTGGGGCGGATGGCGCGCATGGGTTCGGTAAGCTGGGCGCCTGGCGCGCTCGCCTGCTCAGGCGTGTCGGGCGTGGGTACAGTCGGTATCAGCGCGGTCAGCGTTGCGCCGAAGGTTTCTGCGGCCACGGCCCGCACGCTGAAGTTGCGCAGAACGACAGGCACCCTGACGCCAAAACGCAGCACGCAGCCATGCTCGAAGGCGCGCAGAAAGCGCTCGGCCAGATCATCGCTCAGGGCAAAGCCGCGCGCGGCGGCGGCTTTCAGGTCGGCGCGCGTTTCAGGGGTGTAGGGCTTGCCAGATTGCCCAGGCCGCTCCAGGCGAAAGCTGAGCATGCTGTTGACCTCTTCCTGCACCTGCAAGAGTAGTTCGCGACGGCTGGCCTGCTGGGTGAGGAAGCGCGCGGCGGTGAGCCAGGTCGTGGCTTCCTGGCGCAAGGTGGGGTCGGGGCTGAAGCTGTTTTGCTCGCGCTGCGCTTGTTCGCGCTCGACCAGGTTGTTGATGGCGCTGTGGTCGTCGCAGACGGGCAGCCCCAGCGCCCGAAAGAGTTCTATCACGTCTCTGGCCGTGTAGTGCTGGCGCAGCGCGGCCAGATCATCTTCGTTGAGGTCAAGCGGTTGGGTGGGCTTTCCTTCAGACATAGCAGGCGGCCTCCTCTTGAGGTAGGAGAGCAGAATAAGACGTTTCCTCTCTCTCCAGTATAACAAAAGAGGACAAGCGCCTGCCAGCCCTCAGGGTTGTTCCAGGGTGAGGGTCATGTCGAACAATGCCTGCTGCGGCGTGTAGGTGACATCGAGCGTGCTGATGCGGGCGTTGGTCGATTGCCCGGTGCCGGTGGGTGCGGCGCTGTCTGTGACGGTGACGACATCCAGCAGTTGCAGGCCAGGGTTGGCGGGCACGTTGATGGTATGATGCGTGCCCGCGCGCTGTTCATCGGCCAGCAGGAACCCGGCTTTAAGCGCGGCCTGCGTGGCTGTCGTGAGCCGGGGGTCGGTGCGATAGAGCGGGCGCTCCTGGCCGGTTTGGGTGATATGGGCGAAGTCGTAGCTTTCGCCAAAGACCTGTGCGCCTCCAGCGGCGCGGCCAGTGACGATGACATGGTTGGCGCGCAGATCATCGCTGCCCAGGGTGAGTGTTTCGATCTCCGGTTGATAGGTCCAGACGGAAAGGTCGGCTGCGCTGAGTTCGCGGAACTGAAGCGTTTCGGTCTGGTCCAGAAAGTAGTACACATCATAGATGGAGCAGAGTTCGTCGAGCGCCTGGCGCAAGGTCTGGCTGGCGGGCATGACAAAGACCGGCACGACCTGAGTGAACTGGTTGGTGGTTGGGATATGCACGGCAAAGAGACCGGCGCGGGCGGCCAGTTCGGTAAGCAGCCAGGCCAGCGTCTGGCCGCTGTAGCTGGTTTGCAGGCGCGCGGCGTGATCGAGTCGTTTCGTAGCGTCGCTGGCAGTAATCAACAGTTCGTTGTGGTCTGGCGCACGCAGGTATTGGCAGCGGTCCACGTAATAGATGCCAACGGTGACGGTGCTGGGCGTGCCGCTGGTGGGGTCGTGGTAGCCTTCGGCCAGGGCAATGCTGGTATTGAGGCCAAGCATGGGCGGGCTGTTGTACTGGCCGCCAACGTTGCTGAGCCGCAGGCTGACCTGCCCGGCATGCTGGTTCTTTTCGACGCGCTGAAACGCCAAGACCTGCGCGGAAACGTCGAGCAGGCTGGACGGATTGGCCGGATTATAGACGGGCGCGCGCCAGGCATAGGTGTTGTCGAGCACGTAATAGGCTGGCCCGGCAGAGCCAGTAGGCGGTGTGGGCGCTTTCAGCCAGGTGGGGCCAAAGGCGAAGGTCTGGCTGAGCAGGGTGCCGTCGCTCCAGTGTATGAAGTCGGACGACTGGCGCAGCCGCGCGTAGCTGTAGGTGAGGCCGGTAAACGCGCCGTTGTCGACCTCAACGTAGCTGAGGTTATAAAGGCCATCGAAGAGTTGCAGACGCGGGTAAAAGCGCCCCAATCCCAGGCTGGTGGCGCTGTCGAGCGGCGCGATGGAGCCGACGAGCGCCCACACGCCGCCAGAAGGCGTATAGCTGTAGCCGGTGATCTGGCGGCCATCGGAGACGGCGAGCAGATAGCGGCTATTGGCACTGTCCCAGGCGGCGTCGAGGCCGACGTTGGCGGGGATGACACCCAGCGTCCAGGTGGCGGGCGACGACCACGCGCCGCTGCTGAAACGCGAGACGGCCAGCGCCTCGCCGCCTGTGATGTCGTAGGCATAGAAGACATCGTTTTGTCCCGCGCTGCCGAGGCCGCGAATGGCGGCGTTGATGGCGGCGATGGTGACGGGGCCACTCCAGGTGGCTCCGTTGTCGGTGCTGGTCCAGACGAGCAGATTATAGGGGCTGGAGCCGGATTGCGCGAAGACATGCAGCGTGCCGCTGTTGTTGGAGACGGCGCAGCCCGCGTCGCGCAGGAGGTTGCCGCTGGAAAGCGAGGTCCAGGTGTTCCATTGAGTGCTGTTACCTGGGTCGCTGATGCGCTGCACATCGAGCGAGGCGACGAACGCGCCCGTTGGTTGGGTGGTGAAGGCGCGGATAATCGCGCCGTCGCTGGCAAGACAGGCCGCGCTGATGCCTTCGAGCAGCCCTCCCGTCTGGTAGCTGGCGTAATGCTGGATGGGGTCAAAAAGCTGCACGCTGCTGGCGGGCGTGCGCGCGGCGGCGGCCAGCGCGTTTTGAATGGATGTGGTGAGCGTACGCAAGACAAACCTCCCTTTTGGTTCACAAGAACTAACAAAGCGGATGAAAAAGGCGCTACAATAAGCAAAGGGCCAGGAATGGGCCATGTTCTTGCACAGGAATGGGCGAGACACGATCAGAGGACTCTGAGTGCTGACCTGGGTTCTGAAAGGAAGAAGCAGCTATGGAATATCGTACGCTTGGCCGAACGGGCGTGCGCGTGAGTCCGCTCTGTCTGGGAGCGATGATGTTCGGCCAGTGGGGCAATCCCGACCACGACGACAGCGTGAGGATTATTCATCGCGCGCTGGATGCGGGCATCAATTTCATCGACACCGCCGATGTGTATTCACGCGGCGAATCGGAGGAGATTGTCGCCAAGGCGCTGGCCGATGGCCGCCGCAACCACGTGGTGCTGGCGACCAAAGTACATGGCGTGATGGGCGACGACCCCAACCAGCAGGGCAACTCGCGCCGCTGGATTATGCAGGAGGTCGAGAACTCGCTGCGCCGCCTGAAAACGGACTGGATTGATCTCTATCAGATTCACCGCCCTGAGCCGGATACCGACATCGAAGAAACGCTGGGCGCGCTGGACGATCTGGTGCGGCAGGGCAAGGTGCGTTACGTCGGCTCATCGACCTTCCCGGCTTCGGCTATTGTTGAAGCGCAGTGGGCGGCCCGCGACCGCCATCTGACGCGCTTCGTGACGGAACAGCCGCCCTATTCGATGCTGGTGCGTGGCATCGAGGCTGATGTGCTGCCGACCTGCCAGCGCTATGGCATGGGCGTCATCCCCTGGAGTCCGCTGGCGGGCGGCTGGCTGACGGGTCGCTGGCGCAAAAATGCTCCGCCGCCGCATTCGACCCGCGCCGAAAGGCTGCCCGCGCGCTATGACCTTTCCCGGCCCGATAATCAGCGCAAGCTCGATGCCGCCGACGCGCTGGCCGGGCTGGCCGAGGAAGCGGGCCTGTCGCTGATTCATCTGGCGCTGGCGTTTGTCATCAACCATCCGGCGGTGACGGCGGCCATCATCGGGCCGCGCACGATGGAACAGCTTGAATCGCAGCTTGGCGCTGTCGATGTGACGCTGGATGAGAAGCTGCTTGACCGCATCGATGCGATTGTCACGCCCGGCACGAACTTCAATCCGGTTGATGGGGGTTGGATTCCTCCGGGGCTGGAGCCAGCGGGACGCCGACGGCACGCACCGCAAGCGCGCGGCTAAGGCTCGCCTATCTCCTGACAATGGACCCCGGCGAGGTCGCAAACGAAATGATGTTCTCGTTTGCGACCTCGCCGGGGTTTTGCATCTGAGGAGACGGCAGCGCGTCGCCAGAAATGCGGAGACGGACATGAACAGCACTATTTAATTATAGAACAAAAGTTCTATATTGTCAAGACCGCAGGAAAAAACACGCTCGTTGGCAGGGGCACATCGGCAGCGTTTTCTGGCTAGAGTCTGTTCTGAACTTTTTCTGATAGACTGGGGGCATGGCAAGAAAACCGTACCCCAGTGATGTGAGCGATGAGGAGTGGGCCTTTGTCGCTCCGTACCTGACCCTGATGAGCGAAGAAGCCC
>Ga0209060_10000564_pt1 | contig 63325 bp, 58 predicted proteins | sample Coa_R1_8_FD_187155 | JGI IMG/M metagenome (GOLD analysis project Ga0209060, IMG submission 187155) | Surface soil microbial communities from Centralia Pennsylvania, which are recovering from an underground coalmine fire - Coalmine... | ecosystem: Environmental > Terrestrial > Soil >... | reverse complement strand
GCCAACCAGATTGATCAGCTTGGTCAAACCTTCCATCGCAAATGCACCGACGACGCCAACATTTCCTGCCATGAATCTCAGAACGAGATAAACCTCCAACACTGCCATCACGTGCCAGAGCAGGTTGAGCAACAGGCTCGCGCAAAAGGCGAGCGGCTCCTCACGGTAAAAATTGAGAAGGTTGTGCTCGGCGGAATCGATGACCGAAAGCTTGCCGCTGACCAAGTTGTGAAGTCGCGGCAGCCTCCCAATCGCTCTCGCGACGTTGCCCATTAACCGCCACTCTCTTGCCACAGCCAGGGCCGAAGTGCCCACTATCGCGATGAGAACGGCAGCAAGCACCACGACGTAGATTCGCCATGGACCGTCAAGAGGGGTAATCAACAGAGTCGCCGTGATCCCCAGAACTGTGACGACAACTGCCGTGAAAGCATGCAATCCCCCATCAATCGCGGAAGAGGATATTCCATTGGCTAGCGGCACGGCAGAGCCCAGCATGGAAATGCGCAGGCCCTCACCAAACAACTTTCCCGCAAAACCAAGTTGTCCAACCGCATCCGACACGAGTTGTGCTCCCAAACTGCGCGGCCAGGAAAGGCCGCTGATATCGCATGCAAAGGTCTGCCGCCATGCGCAAGTCTTAATGAGCTGAGAAAAACCTCCCATGAAGATGATCAAAGCCAGCCCCCAGCCAACCGCGTGAATCTGTTCCCAAACAGCCGCTGGACCGGTTCGAAACACCATGTACGCCAGCAGGCTGGCGCCCAAGAGCGGAAGAAACGATCGGAAAACAAATCGCTTAAGATCGCGTAACTCAGGCACCGCCCACCTCGTTAACAGCTGCTTGATCCAGTCTCGCCGGAGCAGCGTATTTTGCGTCGCAAAGCGATTTTGACGGAACGTGAAGAGGAGCAAGGAACTTGCTTGCAAGAAGATAAGAATAAAGATGTCCGAGCGGCGCCGAAAAGCGCAGATGTTCAGCGGATACGCGACCGTTCGTTTCAGTCCATTTCAAATCGGTGGTCGAAAAATCCTTGATGGCTTCCTGTAAATCGAAACCTGTCATGGGATGAGCGTAGATGCGTACGTTCTGGGCCAGGAGACGCGCGAGCGCTTCAAGAAGCCTGCCTTCGAGATGGAAGTAGGGGTCGTAAAAGGCTTGAATCAAGAGCGAAAGTCCAACGATGAAGCGGAGCGGAGCCGTTGTGTAGCGATTCACGAATCCCGTCATGTGGTATAGCTCGCGCTCGCGGAATAAGAGGACATCACCCCCGAGGGCCCAAAGTGCATTAATCCGGGTCAGCAGGTCCGAGATTCCCGGTGCTGGTTGCTGTGCGGCGATTGGAGCTGCAGATAGGCAGAAGCAGCCAATAGGATCGGACGAGGATTCCCTTAACTCCCGACGAAACTCCTGAATCCCCGCTGCCAACATTTGCGCATGAATTTGCGCATGAGCGGGATCCACATGGCTAAAGTTTCCCGGTGCTAGGACGAGAGCTTTCTTGTGCAGAAATTCGTTAGGGGGCAGAGCGACACCCGAAGACAAAAAGCACACTGCCTCGGCAAGTCCCGCATGCACTAAATATGTCAGGAGCGTGGGACGATCCCAACTCGCAAAAGCCGGCCCGCGAAAATCGACGCAATCAATCTCTATCCGTCCGCTTACGACATCCTGAGCGAGCCCTTTAAAAAACGATTCCTTTGTCTGTAACTGGTAGAAAGCAGCGTAGAGGAGATTGACGCCGAGAATGCCGATCGCTTCCTGCTGGAGAACGTTGGAGGAGTCCCGCATGTTGATGTGCAGGAGAATGTCATTAGGTTCACCGCCAGGACGCGACTGGAACCGAAGCCCAATCCAACCATGGGAATCGTTTGTGCCAGCGTAATTTCGCGCCGACACAGTATCGACAAAGCAGAAGAACCGCCGGTCTTTGCCGCGAGTCTTGTCTAACTGGCCGAGCAACTGAATCCACTCGGTTTCCAGCATGGCTTCCAGCCGCTCCCTGGAGACGTAGCGAGAACCGGTCCCGTAGAGACTGTCGCTGACCTCCTTGTCGTAGGCGGAAATGCTTTTCGCAACAGTGCCGGATGCACCTCCGACGAAAAGGAACCAACGGGCCACTTCCTGTCCGGCGCCGATTTCCGCGAAGGAACCAAATGTGGATGCGTCGAGGTTCAAAGTCAGCGCCTTGCGATGAGTATCCAGTCTTTCAGTCGATGACATGTTCAGGCTCCGGCATAGCTACCTCTTCCGAGTGTTCGATCTGTTAGGAACAGCTTGGTGCCCGTTTGTGTGAGGCTTTTCAGACGCGTCTATATACGAGATGCCGTTTGGAGCTACGCGCAAGTTCAAACGTTCGCACACATCGAGCAAATAAGAATTTGGGGCGACAAACTCGGCTCCGAACTTGCCGAGAAAAGACAACACTCCTTCACCCGCGGCGTCGATGAATTCCACTTCCGTCAGATCCACGAGCAGCTTTCCGCGTGCGGCGCAGCGCGCTGCCATCGTGCGAGTCTGTTCAGCGTCATCACCGGTTAATCGGCCTTCGAGCCTTAAGATCAGAGTCTCAGCCGAGTCGCATATTTCCACGCGAAGCATCCTGCCTCCTTAGTATCTGAGTACCCGGAAAAATCACGGGCGTCTCTCCACGAACTGTCGTCCATTGAAATTGCAGGTCTCGTGCCAGAAGCCGGTCCGCGTAAGTCATTCGAATCAATACATATTGCGAAATGCGCTCGGGTGGAGTCTGCCCTCATGCGGGCGAAGCCCCGATGTGGGCACCGTATGCCCTTCCCTCAAAAGCGATACGGCCAAGCTTCCAACTATTTCTTCGAGGCGGCAGGCAGCGACAATTCACCAGTCAACGGCTTTACATTCCGCAACAGACACGCCTTGCAGCTGTTGCGTGCCACTTCTGAAGAGAATTGAACGAAGTCTCGCGATTGTAGCCATCGGTCACGCGGCAGCATTGCCCGCATTCGGGCACGTCAGCTGCGGCATCGTGCATCAGTGCCCAATAAATTCAGCAACTTGTGAGTGGGCACCGTTTGGCACGGCTCCTGCATTACTCACAGCCAGGAACCCAAAATGAATCGACCAAACAAAGAAAACAAGCAAAGCCCGACACTACGTCGAGCATTAAAGACATTTCTGCTCCCCGTGTCTCTGATTCTGTGGCTCCAGCTGAGCAGCTTTTCGATTGCTTGGGCGCAGACGCCAGAGCAGTCCGACACTACTGCACCTCTGTTGACACTGGATGAAGCGCTCCGGATTGCGAGCGGCACTAACCGGGACGTCCACATCAGCAAAATTGAAATCATCAAGGCGCAAGAGACCGTCGCGCAGGTTAAGACAAATTACTTCCCGAAACTGGATGCAAACGTTCTCGCGGGAGCGCCTCTGCAGCCGCTGAATTTCAGAGTCCCAGCCGGCAGCTTCGGCACTTATCCCGGGACGGGACCCATTCCCGGAACCGATTCGAACATTCACTCGCCAGTGCGATTCGGCGCCTTCGTGAATGCCTCCGCGGCACAGCCGCTCACGCAGCTTTTCAAAGTGAATCTTGCCGTTAAACAGGCCCGGCTCGGAATCGATCTCGCCAAGGAGGGAGCGCGCGCCCAAAATCAGGAAACTGCACGGCAAGTCAAAGAAGCCTACTACCAGGTGGCGGAGCTCCAGGCGCAAGTAGCGAGTGCAAGAGCGGCTGTCCGGTCTTTGACCGAGTTGTCCACTCTAACGGAGCAGAGGCTCGCGCAAGAAACCGTGTTGCGCTCCGACTCGCTCACTGTAAAGGCCAAGTTAAAACAACAACGCTACCAGTTGCTCACCGCCGAGGACGCTTTTGAAATTCAGAAACAGAACCTGAATCGTCTTTTGGGTCGCGACTTGCGCACTTCGTTCTCAGTGGAAATGCTGCCGTTCGGCGATTTGGTTGAATGGGATCTCGATACCGCTCGAAAGCAGGCTATTGAGCACCGGCCCGAACTCCGTGGCGCCCGCTTACAGACCAAGATTGCCGAGTTGGATGTGCGTCGCGAGCACGCGAAATACATTCCGGATCTGAGTTTTCAGGTCAGCTACCTTGGATTCCAAAACGTCAATTTCCTCCCGCAGAGCGCCGGCACGGTCGGATTCCAGTTGCAATGGCAGCCGTTCGATTGGGGATACAAGAAGCACCGGATCGCGGAACTCAAAGCTACAACAGAGCAAAAAGCTACGACAGAGCGGGACGTTGAACAGAACGTTCTGCTCGAGGTTGAAGAGAAGTTTCGCAAGCTGGGGGAAGCACGCACTCTGCTGGATGCGCAAACGGATCAGCGTGAGGCAGAACAGACGAAGCTTGCCGAAGTGAAAGACCGCTACAACCAGAAAGCAGCACTTCAGTCCGACCTTTCGCAGCAGCAAGCCGCGGTATCCCAGGCAGAGGCGCAATACCAGCGGGCGCTCGCAGGATTTTGGACGGCACGGGCCAACTTCGAAAAAGCAATAGGAGTGGAGTAAACACATGAAAAGCAAAACAAGCATCGGATCTTTGAAACCGGCGGCACTATTGCTGCTAATCGCAGCAGCAAGCGGATGCCAGCAACCCACCCAGGTAGCGGCGAAGTCTCCAACGCCTGTCCGTGTAGCGGATGTTGCCCTGAACTCTTCTTCAGAAAACCTGCGCTACTCGGCTTCCGTGTTGCCGCTGGCGCAGGCGGCGTTGTCCTTCAAATCCTCGGGATACGTGACCGAGATCAAACAAGTGATGGGGGCAGATGGAAGACGCCGTGAGATCGCGGCAGGCGACTATGTAAATCGCGGCGCGTTGTTGGCACAGATTCGTCACCAGGATTTAAAGAACCAGGTTGACCAGGCAGCTGCGGCTGTCACGCAAGCCGAGGCGCAACATCTCCAAGCCTCGCAGGACTACGAACGCGCTAAGTCGCTTTACTCCACGCACAGTCTGACGAAGCCGGAGTTCGACCAAACCCAGGCGCGATTTGATTCAAGCCGAGGTGCCGTGGACCAGGCAAAAGCCAGCTTGCGACAGGCACAGTTGGCTTTGGCCGACGCGGATTTGGTCGCGCCTTTTTCCGGTTTCATTGTGGCTCGCAATATCGAACTCGGAAATCTTGCGGCTCCCGGTATGGCCGCGTTCACGATCGCTGACATCAGCGCGGTAAAAGTGAGTTTCGGTGTTCCAGAGTACGCCGTTAAGCAGCTCCGCCTGGGCCAGGAATTCGACATTCAGCTGCAAGACGACCCGAAACAGTACAAGGGCAAGGTGACAAGTATTGCCGCAGCTGCTGACGAGAAAAATCGTGTTTTCGCGATCGAAGTGACTGTGCCCAATCCGAAGAGTTATCTAAAGCCGGGAATGATTGCTTCGCTCGCCCTTTCTGGCCTTGAAAAGGCACCGGCACCTTCCGTGCCATTGGCAGCTGTTGTCGCTGACCCTTCCGCATCTGGGCGCTATGGCGTTTTCGTCGCCAGCGAAATGAACGGCAAATGGACCGCACATCTGCGAGCGGTGACGTTAGGTGAGACCCGCGAAAGTGATGTAGCAGTGGAAGGCGTGAAACCAGGGGAAAAAATCGTCGTAGTTGGAGTCGCCGATTTGAAGGACGGCGATTTGGTTCAAGTTCTCCGATAGAGGCATAGAAAAATGGTACACGAAAAAAATCAAGACATCAGCAATCGCCGCAGTATCACTCGGTTCTTTGTGGAGCATCCGCACATCTCCTGGATGCTGCTCGTTGGGGTGCTCGTTTGGGGCTGGTTCGGTTACACATCCATGCCGCAGAGAAAGGACCCGGAAATCCCCGTGCGCGTGGCCGTGGCGGCTTGTCCTTGGCCCGGAGCGACAGCTGAGCAGGTCGAGCAGTTCGTTACCCGGCGCATTGAAGACGTTGCCGCAGAGAACAAAACGATTCATCCCGGAACGGACGCAGACTATGGCGTCAAATCCATCTCTCTCCCCGGCTATTCGTTTGTGTACCTACAGCTAGATGAGAGTGTGAAGGATACGAAGCGCCAGTTCAGCGACATCAATCTAAAGCTGAATGCACTGAATGCTCAATTACCGCAAGGGGCAGGCCCCATCGTTTTCCAAAGCGATTTCGGGGACACCGCCGCGCTGATGCTAACCGTTGCGAGCCCGAAAGCGGATGACATTGAAATAGCAGCCCGCGCCAATTCCGTTGAAACGGCGATTCGTAAAGCCCGCAACTCAAAACCCCAGGATCGAACGCGCCAGCGCGTCACGATCGTCGATTCATTTCCACAATCTATTTCGGCGCGGGAAGTTCTGGACACAGGATATTTATTTCAACGGGAAGCACAGAGCGCTGGGATTATTCGGGACTCGCAAATCGTCCAGGGCAGCGGTTTTATTGGTTTAGACGGAATTACCGAAGCCGATGACACTGCGATTCGGGGCTTCATCCAACATTTTTTGTCGGACCGCCTGAAACGCTCCGAGCTGCATCCGGATGCATGGGAGCTCGCGATCATTCGCGATCCCAGCGAAACAAGAGAGAAGCTGGCCAGCGTTGCCGGCGACAAATACAGTTACGCCGACCTCGATAACTTCTCCGATTTGATTGGTCGCACGCTTCAGGGCGCTACCGAGGTCTCGAAAGTCGAGAGCCGGGGTGTTTTACCGCAAGCTGTCTATCTAGACTATTCGCAGGATCGGCTTGCAGCTTACGGATTGCGCCCCTCCGATCTATCCAAAGTCCTATCCGCTCGAAACATTATTGCGCCAGGTGGAAATATAGAAACGGCCGACCGCAAAGTCGCGCTTATCCCATCGGGAAAATTCGATACGGCGAAGAGCATAGGTGATCTCGCGGTTTCGACTACATCAGAAGGTGGCCCGGTGTATCTGCGGGATCTCGTCCAGATCAGCCGCGGCTACGAGGCCCCTGCACAATATCTGAACTACTACACCTGGCAGGACAAGAGTGGGCGTTGGCAGCGCAGCCGCGCCGTTACATTGGCAGTCTATATGCGCGACAAAAAGCAAATCGCGAGCTTCGGTGAGTCGGTGAACGCAAAGCTATCGCAGCTTCATCAAATTCTCCCAGCAGACCTCATTTTGGCGCACACGTCGGATCAACCCCTTCAGGTTAAGGAGAACATCCATCTTTTTATCCGGGCACTGCTCGAAGCCATAGGCCTCGTCGTGATTATTGCGCTGCTCGGTTTCTGGGAGTGGCGTCTCGCGCTGATCATGGCGCTGGCCATACCAATCACGCTGGCGATGACATTCGGAATCGTTTATGTGCTGGGAATTGATCTTCAGCAGGTTTCGATTGCAACGCTCATCATCGCTTTGGGGCTTCTCGTCGACGTACCGGTGGTGGCGGGAGACGGCATCAAACGCGAGCTGGCGGAAGGCTCGCCCCGCAAGATTGCTTCCTGGCTGGGTCCAACCAAACTTGCGACTGCGATTTTCTACGCGACGATTACGAACATCATTGCATACCTGCCGTTCCTGATGCTGACCGGAAATACCGGCGAGTTCCTGAAGAGTCTGCCGATCGTCATGACGGCGTCGCTCTTGTCCGCGCTATTCGTTGCAATGACCTTCGTCCCATTCTTGGGCTACTACATTCAACGTGCCCCGGCAAAGCCAGAACCTACCATCGAGGAAAGGCGCGAACGAGGCTTCTACGGTTTCTACAACCGGCTTGTCCAAAGAGCCATAAAACATCGTTGGGCTGTTCTTGCCGCATCTCTTGTTTTTCTCGTCGTTGGAGGACTTTTCGGTTCTCGTTTGAAGACTCAATTCTTCCCTGACGATGTTCAGTATTGGTTTTACCTGGACGTTTGGCTCCCAAATGACGCGCCTTTGAGTGCAACCAGGGATGCCGCAGTCAAGGCTGAAGAAGTGGTTCGGAACGTGATCGAAACTTCACCGGAGCTGGGATCGAAGGACGAGCGTGGCCATCTTCTCAAGTCGCTGACAACGTTTACTGGTGGCGGTGGGCCGCGTTTCTGGTTTTCCGTCTCACCGGAAATGCCCCAAACGAACTACGCGCAAATCATTGTTGAAGTAACGGACAAGGAAGCCACTCCGAAGCTGAAACGCCCGACACAGGACGCACTTGCAAAGCAGATCCCAGGCGCATGGATCACTGTGCGGCAGCTGCAAACAAACCCGGTCGAGAATCCCGTAGAGTTGATGATCTCCGGCCAGGCGGACGTGGACGCTAAAAACGAAGCTGACGATATCCGTACGTTGCGAACGATCGCTCGCCAAGCGCAGGACATCGTGGCCCAGTCGCCCGGTATTTCCGTTCTTCGGGATGACTGGTTTCCGGACAATCTTCAGCTACAGGTTCAAATCGACGCTGATCGCGCGAACGTCGTGGGCATCACCAATGCCGATGTCGCAAGTGCGTCAACGGCAGCAATGAGCGGGACGCAAGTAGGTGTGTTCAAGGAGGGGAACAAGAATATTCCTGTCGTGGCGCGCCTGCGCATGCAGGAGCGCGGTCAGCTTGCCGACATCAAGAACCTTTATGTGTATAGCTCACAGACGAATAACCGCGTGCCTCTGCTGTCGGTTGCAAATTTGGAGCACCTCATGCAAACCGGTCGTATCGCGCGGCGAGAGCACTTTCGCACCATTTCCATCCTGTGTTATCCACAGCCTGGAGTTCTTGCGTCGGAGGTAATCGATCCGATTATTCCGAAGCTGCAGGAGTTCCAGAAAAATCTTCCGCCCGGATATCAGCTGCGGATTGGTGGTGAACGAGCCAAGCAATTGGACGGCTTCGCAAATCTCAAAATCGTTCTGCTGATTTCTTTGATTGGGATTTACCTGGCCTTGCTGGTTCAATTCAATAACGCCGTCAAACCTCTCTTGGTATTCGCCGCTGCTCCTTATGGCGTGATCGGTTCTCTGATCGCCCTCGCGATCATGCATACGCCGTTCGGGTTCATGGCTTTTCTCGGCATCGCCAGCCTGATCGGTGTGATTGTTAGCCACGTCATCGTGCTGTTCGATTTCATCGAGGAAATGCACGCAAAGGGCGAGCCTCTCACGCAGGCGCTTGCGGATGCCGGCATCCAACGAATCCGGCCCGTGATGATCACCGTAGGTGCAACGATCCTGGCTCTTTTCCCGCTTGCCCTCGAAGGCGGTCCGCTGTGGCAGCCTCTTTGTTACGCACAGATCGGTGGACTAGGCGTCGCTACCTTTATCACTCTGCTCTTGGTTCCGGTCCTTTACAGCATCTTCGTGCTCGACCTGAAGATCATTCGTTGGGAAGCCTATGAGTCCGCCACGCATGAGGAACTACCTGAAGCGGCTAAAGTCGTTCCGCAAACAACCTGAAAGCAATGAAAATGACACTCATACCTCAAGCCGGTGCCGCTGCTCTTCTGTTAGTCCTCACACTCTGTTTGCAGTGTGCTGGGGTTGCGGCGCTCGTTGAGTGGCTGCGGAGCGTTAGAGCCAAGGACGGACAAGGATTTGGTCCGGTTCGCTCGGCCGTTCTGGTAGTGAAATCGACGATCGCAATCATTATTATCCATGGGCTCGTGATCCTTCTGTGGGCGAGTTTCTATCGGTTGCAATGTTTTCCTTCGTGGGAACTCTCTTTTTATTTCTCCTCGAGCAGCTATGCAACTGTCGGTTACGGCGACGTGACTCTTCCCAGTAGGTGGAGACTCTTAGGCCCTCTTGAGAGCATGGCAGGAGTGCTGATGTGTGGAGTATCGGTCTGCCTTCTGTTCGCCACGATCACGCGGTTGATGGACCGCGACCCACGCCACTCTCGAAAACTGGGATATGCAAACGATCCGGCAGACCTGAAGGGGGATCCCTATGGTAGTGAGCAAAACTATGTCTAATACCACCACCGAAACTCCAGATTGGCTTCGCGAGATGGAGACGATCCTCGAAGAACTCAATGAAGGTGTAGCCGTCGTCGATGATCAGCTTCGAGTGATCTTTGCGAACGAGGCGCTTACGCGCATGGGACGCTTCGAGCGCAACGAGATTCAAGGCTGCACGCCCGATGCTATTTTCCCCAGCGAAGACCTTCCCTCTATCAAAAGGCAACATGAATCAGGCCACCGTTACGGCCGCCACCGAACCGAGTTCTATTTTCCCCGTAAAGACGGTGGCAAGATCCCAGCAATCTTCAGTGGACGAGTCATTCAGGGTCCCGACAAGCAGGATTACGTCTTGCTTACCGTGACCGACATCAGCGCACAAAAAGGAATCGAGGAGCAGCTGCGCGAATCGAATTCACTTCTTCAAAAGCGGCAAGATGAAATGGAGGCCGAACTCGCCCTCGCGGCACAGGTGCAGCAATCCCTTGCACCGCGTAGTCTGATTTGGAAAAACCTCGCTGTGGAGGCGTACTACAGCCCAGCCCGCACAATTGGCGGCGACTTTGGGGTAGTTCTCCCGCAAGGCGACGATTCCCTAAGCATCGTCGTATCCGACGTCTCCGGACACGGCGTTGGCTCAGCCTTAATGGCTAACCGCATCTATTCGGAAACGCTGCATGCGCTGGAACGCAAAACCGACCCAGGAACTTTGCTGCGGGAGCTTCATTATTTCGTACATACTCGCATCCCGGTGGACGGGTTTTTCTTCACGATGGCCGCAGTCCGTTTCAGCCAAGATGGACGCCGGCTAAGCTTTTCTGCCGCTAGCCAGCCGCCGGCAATACTCCTCTCAAATGACACTCTTCGTCGGCTCGAGTCGCGAAACGGTATCCTCGGTTGCCTCTCCGAAACTACACCGTCCGAGCCATCCATTGAAGTGGAACTATCACCGGGCGATCGCCTCATTTTGTACACCGATGGCCTCGTTGAGGTTTTCAACTGCCTCGACGATATGCTTGGCGTCGAAGGTCTGGAAGATTTAATCCTGCAATCGGCAAAGCTACCACTCGCGGATATGCAGAAAGCAATCCTCGACGGCGTATCCGCATGGAGGCACGAACCCTTGACCGATGACGTGTCCCTTATACTCGTTGAAATTGGCTAGATTGGGAGGTTGCAACGCCTGATGCTGCCTACCACATCGAGCTCACAGCCATCAACCGGTGCAAAAGTGTGGCGATTGTGCAGGGACTTTTGGTGCACTCTTGGTGCACTCTAGCCTGCAAATGAGGTGTTCTCGCGCAAATGAGAGCAACCTAAATCATTGAAAACAAATGAATGGGTGTGAGTACAAACAGGGCAGGAAAAATTAGCAAACCGCCGCATTCAGCCGCTCTGCCACCTCTCCGGCGATTCCCAACCTTCCCATTGTAGCTCATATGGCCGTTTCGCGACAGCGCCACGAATTCATCGTCACAAATTCACTAACGCACGTTCTCCGAATTCGAAATCAGTTCGTCACTATAAGTGACTTCGTTTGCTCCGCCAGTAGCTCGAGAACCTCGCCATCCCGCACTTCCGAGAAATCGTCATAAAACTGTCCAACCGCTCCGAATGGCTCCGGCGTCGCGATGCAAACAATTTCCTCGACTTCATCGATAAGCCGTTCGCAGGATTCGCGCGGCGCAACCGGTACGGCCACCACAATCTTTGCTGGTCCCAACAAACGCAACGCCCGAATGCCCGCCAGCAGACTCGCGCCCGTGGCGATGCCGTCATCCACAAGAATCACGATTTTCCCATGTACATCCAAGGCAGGCAGATTTTCCCGATACGTTTCTTCGCGACGCAGAAGTTCCGCTCGTTCTTTGGCTGTCGCTACTTCTACTTCTTCGGGAGCAATATTCAGTGTTCGAAGGATGTGCCGGTCCAGCACTCGCGTGCCTCCCAACGCCACCGCTCCAAACGCGAGCTCCTCGTGTCCCGGGACGCCAAGCTTTCGAAGCACTAAAACGTCGAGCGTTGCTCGCAGTGCTTTCGCTACTTCGAACGCCACGCTAACTCCACCGCGGGGAATGCCCAGCACGACGACATCTTTGCGGTCCGCATACTTTTGCAGGCGCCACGCGAGGCTGCGCCCCGCTTCACTTCGATTCTTAAAGATCATCGACAGATGCCCTTCCAAAATCCCACGCAACGATTCCAGGTCCTTGCACAGATTCTCGATCTTCTGGCTGATCCTTGGCTGCACCGCACATTCGTTCGTTGCAGGCTTCTCATCTGATTAGATGCGTTTGTTATAAGCCGTGAGCCACGTCACCGCGCCCTGTGGGCTCTATCACTGCGCGAATGTCGCAATCTGTTCATTCTGCAGGTGCTATGGACGCGAACTCTTCCACGAACCTCGAATTCAAAAACGTTCTTCATCTGACGGACTTCTCCCCTTGCTCTGCCGAAGCCCTCTCGTGGGCCACCAGCCTTGCCCGGTTGCAAGGCGCGAAACTCTTCGTCTTGAACGTCGTCATCCCGGACACCATCGTTTATTTAGCGCCGGGCGCACCCGGCGTCGCTCTCGACATGCAAGACGAATGGGCGCGGGGCGAAATATTGCGTCTCGAAGAGCAGCTCTCTAACATTCCTCACCAGCTTGTCGTGGAGCGCGGTCAGGATCTCTGGCGAACGGTTGAATCAAAATTGACGGAATGGAACATCGATTTGATTGTGCTTGGAACTCACGGCCGCACAGGTCTCCGCAGAGTGTTAATGGGCTCGGCTGCGGAACGCGTCCTTCGCCATTCACTTGTTCCGGTCTTGACCGTCGGCCCGGAAGTGCCTTCTGGCCCGACGCACGACTGCCAATTCCAAAAAGTCCTCCTCGCAACGGATTTTGCGGAAGGGTCCGCCGAGACGGCAAACTATGCTGTGTCGTTTGCCCAGAGGCATCGCGCCGAATTGACCATGGTTCACGTCTGCCGGAAAGCTAAACGCGGAGGGACGGATCGTTCTTGGGATCTCTCTATTGCCGAAGCCTTGCATCGGCTGCATGAAATGGTTCCTGCTGCGTCAATGTTGCAGGAACGGCCCGATCGTTTGGTGGAATGTGGCGAACCAGGTCCCAGGATTCTTGATGTTGCCAAAAGAAAAGAAGTCGACCTGATTGTTATGGGAGTACGCGATACACCCCGCGTATTCGCGGCAACCCACATGGGCATCAGCACCGCGCACGAAGTTGTCGCGCACTCGCCTTGTCCCGTGTTGACGATTCGACGGCCAGTCCATGCAGCGGTTTCGTGTTTACAATCCGCGCTTGCAGAATCCGGCTAAGGCCGGCACTCAATAGCTCATCTTCGCTTGAGACCCGCGGCTTTACAACTTTCCACTGTGCGTTTGAGCCTCAGACTCCGACCAGCGTCTCCAGCGCAGTACGGTCGGGAATAGTCAGCGTCGAACCCTGCACCGTAACTAGATGCTTGGTCTTGAAATCGCTCAGTGTGCGCGTGACCGTCTCTCGCGTCGTACCCACAAATTCCGCAATCTCTTCATGCGTCAACGGCATCTTGATTTGCGTTCCGGCTTTCGTTTTCACACCGCTGGCAGACCAATCGAGCAATAGCCGCGCCACTTTTTCGGGAGCGGACGCCGAGAGCCCGACCGTGCGAAGCTGCTCACATGCGCCGCTGTACAGCGTCGTGAGTTGCCGAATAACAGACTGATGCATCTCGGGATGCTTCGTCAGTAGGCTCATGAAGTCATCGCGACGAATGAAGGCCACTTGGCACGAATGCAGTGTTTCCGCGGTCACTTCGTAGGGTATGTTGCCCAGCACGGCCATTAACCCAAGAATTTCGCCGGGCTTCGTGATTCGCAGGATCAAAACTTTGCCGGCGCTGGAACTGATCGAAAGCTTCACTTCCCCCGCACACAAAACGAACACACCGCGCGGATCCTGGCGCTCCAAAAAGAGCATCGCCCCGCCCGGATACGTTGCGGTGCTGCGCGCCGCATTAAAATCCTTCAAGGAAGCCTGCGGCAGTTGGCAGAAAAAGCCCTTCTCTCTGACAGTGCACGTCTCGCAATTTTCCGTTGCCTCGAATCCGTATGGTCCCTTCATGGTGTTACTCCTTTGTCTTCAACCGCGATCGAATTTGAAATCTGCGATGCGAAATGCTCTGTCAGAGGCGAATTGGAGAGAATCTCTGCCCGCGTTGCCTGATACATTTTCTTCAGGAATTGCAGACCAGTTTCATCGATAAAGCTCACCCCGCTCACATCCAGCTTTACCGCCTTGGCTCCAAGGGAAGGTCCAATGGCGAGCCACATTTTTTCGCATTCCATTACGTATTGGCCCACAAGTCGCCCTTCCAGCTTTAAAACAAAGCTCCCTGCTTGTTCTTGCACCGTCGCCCGAAACGTAAGGCCCCTCCAAACTTTCTATATTTATTAGGTGTGCACGATCACCGCCAGTCGTGTGCGAGATCACAGAATTTTCATAAAGCATTGAAAAAGATACGGTTACGTCGGAGTGGCGAAGTTTTCGAAGTGTCGAACGTGCAGAAAGTGACCGAGTGACGAGACGATATTTCGTCGGACTGACTACATGTAGTCGGAGCGCTTAATCCCCAGTTTCTTCAGCTTTGAATTCAATGTCGTTCTCTTCAGGCCAAGGCGTTTCGCGGCGCCGGCTGCTCCGCTTATGAGTCCGCGCGTCTCGCGCAGAATCTTCAGGATATGGTCCCGCTCCGCCGAGGCCAGATTCTCAGATTCGTTTTGTGGCGGCGCCGCGCCGGACCGCAGTTCGGCGAGCGGCGCGCGCAATTCCGGTCCGGGACTCAAAATCACCGCCCGTTCGATAAAATTTTCGAGTTCCCGGACGTTTCCGGGCCAGGGCCATTTCATCAATGCCTTCATCACGTCCGCGGGGATCGTTGCGATATGGCGATTCATTCGGCGCGCGTGTTGATCGACAAAATATTTCACAAGCAGCGGAATGTCCTGCGCCCTCTCCCTCAGCGCAGGAACGTGCACGGGAAAAACTTTCAAACGGTAATAGAGGTCCGATCGAAATTCATGTCTCTCCACCATTTTTTCAAGATCCCGATTTGTGGCCGCCACGAGCCGCACGTTAACCGGTATTGTCCGCGCGCTTCCCAACCTCTCGAATTCCTTCTCCTGCAGTGCTCGCAAAATTTTTGGCTGGAGTTCCGGCGGCAAATCTCCGATTTCATCCAGAAAAAATGTTCCGAGGTGCGCCAGTTCGAGCCTGCCAATTTTTTGCGAAATTGCTCCCGTGAAAGCGCCTTTCTCGTGACCGAAAAGTTCGCTCTCCAAAAGACCGGAGGGAATCGCCGAACAATTGAGCTTTACGAACGGCTGATCGCGCCGTGGGCTCAATTGATGAATGGCCCGGGCGATCAGCTCCTTTCCCGTCCCGGTTTCGCCAAGAATCAGTACCGTGGCGTCCGTCGTTGCCACGGTTTCGACCTGTTTCAGCACTCGCTTGAGTTCCGGCGCTTCTCCGATGATTTCTTCGAAATTGTGTGTCGTGATCAGCTCTTCCTGAAGATATTTCTTCTCTTCTTCGCTTCGCTTGAGCGCCGCTTCAAATTGTTTCCTCTCCGATAGATCGCGAACCACAACGAAAATCATTTTGCCGCTTTCCGCGTCTGCCGGTCCCAAAAGGATGTCCACTGGAAATTCAGTGCCGTCTTTGCGGCGTCCTTGGAGATCGAGTCCGATTCCCATGGGACGCAGATGCGGATTGGCTGAATAGTTGGCCCGGTGTTTTGGATGCTGTCCTCGAAAGCGGTCCGGCACAAGCATGTCCACCGATTTTCCCAACAACTCCGCCCGGTCGTAGCCAAACAGCGCTCCGGCCCGCGCGTTCATCTCTTGAATGAGTCCTTCTCCGCTGCAAACCAGGATTGCGTCCGGCGAGAGTTCGAACAACATGCGCGCGTACTTCTCGCTTTCGCGCAAAGCTGTCTCGATGCGTTTGCGTTCCGTCGTGTCGCGCGTGATTTTGGTAAAGCCGAGCAGTGTTCCCTGCAAGTCGCGGATTGCTGTTATGACGACGTCAGCCCAGAAACGCGTTCCATCTTTCCGGATTCTCCATCCTTGGTCTTCGGCGCGGCCCGTTTCGGCGGCGAGTCTCAATTCTTGTTGGGGCTTGCAGGCTGCAATTTCCTCGGGACTATAAAAACAGGAAAAGTGATGTCCGACGATTTCCGGCGCCGAATACCCTTTGATGCGTTCCGCCGCGCTGCTCCAGGTCCGGACTTTACCCTCAGCATCCAACTGAAAAATCGCGTAGTCCCTCACGCTCTCGACGAAGAGCCGAAGCAGTTCGTCAGAGTCATGAGCGGACTCTTTATTTATCCGTTCTTCGTGTTCCGGCAAGTGTCCCCACGCCCGCGAAATCAAACGAGTTTAGTTTTGCCAAACTCGCATGATATCGCATCGGCAACGGGTGCACCTAGAGCTTGCGATGCGACGGAATACCGCGAACCGTGATTCCCGTCACTGCGGAACGGCGCATAATTGATGACTCTGTAAGAGTTGGATGTACCGAGTCATGTCGCACGAATTACAACACGCTCTCGAAAAGCTTCGCGCCGAGCTGGCCTTTATTGAAAAGGGCGGTTATCGCAATCCAACCCACCTGCAATGGCGCCCGCAGTTTATCTTCGAAGACTCCGCGATCTGCCTGAATCGCGACCCGACACAGAAACATATACCTTGCAGTGAGTGCGTCTTGATGCGGTTTGTCCCATCGAGCGCGGCGCAAAATCGCGCTCCTTGCAGGCACATTCCTCTCAACGACAACGGTGAGACGGTAGACTTCTTCTATCGAACCGGCACGCAGGACGAGCTTGAAACCGCGGTTACCGCCTGGATTCGAAAAACGATTGCAACGCTCGAACAAGAGCTCGCAAAAGTGGAGAGCATTCAAGCCTTGACGGAGATACACGTGAAGGCCAAAGCTCGGCCGACCGAATAATCAAGATGGCTTCGGAACGGTTTTGTGATTCTTACCCGGCGCTCGCCGGGAGGTAGCGTTCAACAACTACTTGTTTCGCACCGTCAGCACCGGGCAGTTCGCCCGCGTTATCACTTTGTGTGCAATTGCAATCGGCAAATGCGTCGCAGCACCGCGCAAGCCTTTTTCGGGTTCTGCGCCGAGCACGATCAGATCCACGTCCCGCAGAGTCGCCAAATCCAGGATTCGTTCTGCCGGATCGCCCCGCTCTACGAAATACTCCGGTTTGCACCAAACCTCAGCGCCTTGTGGCACCAGCTTCGCAAGTAACTTCTTCGCGGAATCCTGCACGTCGAACCATCCAACCAGCTCACCAGCCTTTGGTTCGGAAACCACATGCAGAAGTGTCAGCCGTGCCTCGAATTCCTGTGCGAGCGAAACTGCATAGGCTGCGGCAAGATTTGATTCAGACGCGAAATCCGTTGCGAACAGGATTTCGCGAATCTTCGCCTTCGCTGGGTCGGAGTGCGGCCCGACTGTAAGAACTGGACACGGGACATTGCGCAGGATTTCTTCCGCTACGGAACCCAAAAGCATTTTTGCGATACCAGTTCTCCCTCGCGTTCCCATCACCAGCAAATCGGTATGCTGTTTTTCCATCACTTCCTGAAGGGACGCTAGAATGCCGCCTTCGCTGATCACTACTTCTGTTTTGATTCCGTAGAAGGAACCAAGAAGCTCCTGGCGGTGCTCCTCATCCACGGCTTTGGCCGCTTCAACGTCCACTGGCCAGGTGTTCGGTTCCGTCATCGGATTAACAACAGGCGGCCGAACGTGAAACGCAAGCACTTCGGATTCGAAGTGTTTCGCAAATTTTCTAATGAACGGAATTGTGTGTGCTGCTGCCTCGGAAAAGTCCGTGGCAAATAAAAGTTTCTCAAAGCGTGCCCTCACTGGGGCTTTGACGGTGGCGGCGTTCATGATGTCCACCTCCTGTACCTTTATAGTGGTAGCGCGATCAGCGCCTCGCGGTGACAAGCGTCACTGGTTCGCGTGACATGCATCGCAGGATGCTGGCCGCGATTGATTTAGCATCGTGATGACCTCGATTTACGAACCATCAGTTGCTCTTCTGTGTGATTGCGTCTGAAATCGCTTGCGGCTGCAAACTTTTCTTGCGACGCTCCAGTCAGGGTAGGTTGCATGATTCAGCGGGATTCCACTGAAGTGACCGCGGAACAACCGGTCGCCGCCAGCAAAAACTTTTCAAAACACGACTCAACGAAGGAATCGGAAACGTCCCTTCAATGGACGAAATTCGTTGCAGTCGCCACTACCGTGGCGATTGGCGTTCATCTTTTTTTGCGATTCGCCGCCGGCGCTCCTGCTTTTTGGGTGAACGCGCCTCTGTTTGTCGCATTGTTACTCGGTGGCGCCCCGTTGGTCTTTGTGTTGGTTCGGAATCTGCTCGCCGGCGAATTTGGCTCTGATTTTCTGGCCGGCGTCTCGATCGTGACAGCCGTAGTTCTTCGGGAATACCTGGTCGCGGCGATCGTGGTTTTGATGCTCTCCGGTGGCGCCGCCCTTGAAACGTTTGCGACGCGGCGCGCTTCGCGTGTTCTGGAAGCTCTCGCAAATCGCATGCCCAGCATTGCACACCGGAAAATCGGATCGGGTCTGGCGAGCGTTGCCGTGGGCGACATCAAAGTAGATGACGAATTGGCCGTACTGCCCCACGAAATCTGTCCGGTCGACGGCGTCGTCGTGGATGGATCCGGCTCCATGAACGAAGCCTATTTGACTGGCGAGCCTTTCGAAGTACAAAAAGTTCCTGGTGCCGCCGTTCTTTCCGGAGCGCTTAACGGCGAAGCGCTTTTGACCATTCGCGCGACCAAGCTTGCAACCGATTCGCGTTACGCGCGAATCATGCGCGTGATGGAAGAAAGCCAACAGCGCCGGCCCCGTCTGCGCCGGCTCGGCGACGCGCTCAGCGCGTGGTACACGCCGCTGGCGATCGGAATCGCGGCGATAGCGTGGATTGTGAGCGGCCAATCGGAACGGTTTTTGGCTGTGGTTGTAATCGCAACTCCGTGTCCTTTATTGCTCGCGATTCCTGTCGCGGTCATCGGCGCCGTCTCTCTTTCCGCGCGACGAGGCATTATCGTCAAGAATCCCGCCGTGCTGGAGCAACTCGATTCGTGCCGGACTTTTATTTTCGACAAAACCGGAACGCTCACTTACGGAAAACCGGCGCTTGTGGAAGTTGTCTGCGCGCCCGGGTATTCGACCTCACAAGTTCTAAGCGCCGCCGCGAGCCTGGAACGATATTCCAAACATCCTCTGGCGCTAGCCATCGTGGAATATGCACAACACGAAAAATGTGAATTGATGGCAGTGACGAAAGTCAGTGAGCCACCGGGCCACGGTTTGGAAGGCGTGGTGAATGGCGTTCAAGTGAGCATTACGGGACGCAACAGCGTCTCGTCCAGGAGCATTGACCTGCCTCCGATCGCTCCCGGTCTGGAGTGTCTGGTTTTTCTCGATGGCGAATTCGCGGCGCTGTTTCGATTTGAAGATTCTCCGAGAGCGGACAGCCGCGTTTTTCTCACTCACTTGTCGCCGCAACATCGCGTGACTCGGTTGGTTCTGGTTTCCGGCGATCGGATACCGGAAGTCCAATCGTTGGCGGAAAAGATCGGGATCCAGGTGGCTTTCGGATCGCAGACGCCGGAAGAAAAGGTCGCGCTGGTGCGCGCGGAAACGAAGAATGCGAAAACTGTTTTTATCGGCGACGGCATCAACGACGCACCGGCGATGCAGGCCGCAACCGTGGGGATTGCGTTCGGCCACGAAAACGACATCACGAGCGAAGCGGCGGACGCGGTTGTGCTCGAACGATCTCTTGGCAAGGTCGACGAGCTGATTCACATCGGCAAGCGCATGCGAAAAATCGCGCTGCAGAGCGCGATCGGCGGCATGGCCCTCAGTACACTCGGCATGGCGCTTGCGGCCGCCGGTTGGCTGCCTCCGATTTCCGGAGCTGTCGCGCAGGAATTTATCGACCTTGCGGCTGTTCTGAACGCCGTTCGAGTGGCCCTGCCGTTCAAAAATCTTCGCGACTACTGATGCTCGAGGCGGAACGTGACCGTCACGATCAGCTGCACCGAAATTGCCTGATCGTTCAAGAAAGTCGGCTCGTACTTCCATTCCTTCACTGCGTCGAGGGCGGCGCTCAGCAGCAGCGCGTGGCCCGAGACCACCTGCATCTGGACTACGTTGCCTTCGGTGTCGATTACCGCGTCGATGAGCACATCGCCTTCGATGCGAGTTTGCCTCGCGAGCGGCGGGTAGGCGGGAGAAATTTTCCTGATAAGGCGCGGCGGCCGCACTCTGCCACCCACGCGAACAGGACCTCTGTTTTGCACCGCGACTGGGACCGGCGCCAACGCGCTCTTGCGGGAAGCATCCGAGATAATACCGCCCAGCACGCCGCCCATTTGGCCGCCCGGAACTCCTCCCGGAACGCCGCCCATGGCGCCACCGAGATCGGGCTCGATGGGGTCTTCTTTCAGCATCGCGATTTTTTGCGGGATCGCCGTCGGCGCAATCAGCTTGCCGGCCGAAGTGAAAACATGGCGCGGCGCAACCGCTTTGACGACCGCTTGAGGCGCGGGGGGCGGAGGCGGTGGAGGAGGGGGCGCGACGAGCAAAGTCTGAGTGAACTGCTTCAGATTGATGGTGTCCGTGAAATAAAGAGGTGGCAAGATCAGCGCGACAAGAACGAGCGTGTGGATCAGGACCGAGTAGACGACTCGCTTCCCGCTTTGTTTCGGGCGAGTGGCACTCATCTCGAGCAGCGCTTCCGCAAACACGTTGCGCTCGCGAACTGGATTCAGGGGAACGATTCGAGTGGTGACTTCGATCGGCGACGGTCGGACTTTGCGAGAGGGTTCGGCTGCTCGCGGTTGGTTTGTGACTGAGCTTACGGTGCTCGGCTCGACGGGCATGGTGGCCACCTCCGTCTTCCGAGATAAGTTTCGCACCATGACTGAGTTCCGGGCCGTGACAACGGTCACGCAAATAGGTGACGGTAGTCGCACTGAGAGGAGCGGCGCGCCGCGTTCCGTTTTGGCAACGCCGAAAAGGCCATTGGGGTAAAGAACAAGAGGGGTACACCCCGGGTGTCTCGGCAAAGAGTGGGGAAGCTATTGAAAAGATGAGAGATGAGTTGGCGCGCACGGCACCCCTCGCAGAAATCGCTCGGGGCAAGAAAGAGTGAAGGAAAGAGCACCCCTCGCCGCGATCGCTCGGAGCAAGAAAGAGCGAACGTGAGAATGTTCGAGAGGGGGTACCCCCCTCCCCCCGTTTTTCGTAAGTATTCATTCCAGAGGAGTTAGGCGGAGGGTAGGGGGTGGGTACTGGGACCGAGCGCAATCTTGCGTTCGTTGTATGGCAACGACGAGGGATCGAGATGGCGACGGTGGGCACGGCGCTGGTCCTTCTTCCATATCAGAGCTCGATATCGGGTCTCAGTATCAGTCCCCGACATCAGCCTCAACAGCAGGCGCGTTCGCGGAGATTTGCGAGCGCTGAGTTTGGGAATAGCGTACGAGGAATGGACGTGGAAAAACGACTGGTCGGTGTGATGGATTTCGTACGGCTGTACTTTTTGTGATTTTCGTTCGAACGACACCCAACTTAGTTTTTCAACGGGTTCGGGTCGAGCGCGCCACCCTCCCCGCGCGCGCAGTCAGGAATGGGTGGTGGAGTAACACCGATCCGCGTCAAAGCGGTCCGTATAACTGGCGCGGACGTTACGCTTCCGCGAAGACAATCCACTTTCGGCAGGAGTGTCAAAAGTCGTGGGACAGCGGGTTTTGCGCGTGGCCCCAAATTTCCAAGCGCCCCGGCTACCCAAAGTCGTACGTAGTCGTAAGGCGTGTCGAGGAGTGCTATTAGCTGAACAAGAGCCTGATCGCTAACAAGCTGGGGATCCACGTCACGGGTCAACTTTGCGAGATGTTGAGCCGCCTCGAATCGAACCTTATGCGTTTCCGCCCGTCGGACTGTCTCCGCACTGGTAATGATTTCCTTACTGATCATTTCCTCATTCTGGGCATATGCTGCGCGACAACAGGGAAAATACAACCACAAAATGGAGGCTAGCATGATCCACAGCCGCTTTTGTTTTCTATTCATTCCCTTGGTCTCCAATTTGCATATTCATTGAGGCGTCCACGTTCTGTCAACAGACTCAGTCGCGTTGTCGAGAGGAAGGTTGGGGTTAATTGTTGTAGAAGGGAGGTCAGGCGAGTGGCCCGAACTCGGAGTGTGAGAGCGGGTCTTGTTTTTGGTTCGGGCGTACCGAGAGAATTCAGAGCTTTTAGTCCGGCCATCCGCCCGTACGAGAAGTTCTGATAGGGTTTAGTCATGGGAGTATCATCTGACGGGACTCAGGGCGGGGCACTTCGCGTCGTTTGGACCGGAGACGACGAGATTGATTGCGTTGAGACCTGCCGCGATCTGCAGATGGCCGGGATCGAATATCGAGTCGCTCAGACCCCTGTAGGGCTGTCAGGCAGGATGGGTGTTAGTTGGAAGTTTGCAATCGGAGTTTCAAGCGTTGACTATGAGGCCGCCAAAAGGGCGTTAGGCCTGGACGCCCAGGATGATGATTCAAGCGACGAAAATTTTGAGCTTAGGGATGCGGCCGCGACGACGGACCGTGCGCGCCCTGCTGAAGCCAAGGTTCGCGCCACGGATTATTTGAGAAGGTGGCGTCCCGAGGACGCAACTATCAAGGTCTGGTCGCAGAGTGCGTCTGATACTTCTTCGATTGTCGAACTTTCCCTCACAGAGAATCTTATTCGCTACCGGATAGAGCGCAGAAAAGATGGGATGCGCCAGTATTTCGTTCTTCCGCGGGATGAATTCCGAGCGCGCGAGATTTTGCGCCAGATCGAGAAAGGCGAACCACCGGCATAGGCTGTCGTCTTTCGTTGAGCTAGCCACGCCGCGCAGAGACGCGTGAAGCAAACCAGGAGCCCACGGAATATGCGGTCGCGGCATAAAAGGGCATAGTGATGAGCACCTGATCGAGACAGTGATTCCTGGGCTGGCATCCCCAGCCAAAGTAGTGAGACCAGACGGAAGGTCCATTAGCGAAGATGGAGCCATATGTAGAATGTCGGGCGGAAAATACGAGGAGGGCGCAGCATAGCAGGAAGAAAGGAAACAACCAGACATAGTTCATCGACCGGTGGTCGAGCCGTCTCCGAAGCAGCCATCCGAACCAGAGGCCAAGTGCTATCTGGACGGGAAAGTACGGCGTCTCAGTCAAGATAAAATAAACAGGGCGCATGGAGTATTTCGCACCCAGCTTGGCCCCGACATCATGGAGCGAAATTCCTAACAAATAGGCGAAGAAGGCCACGCCTAATGTACTAGCGAACTGGTGCGCAATAAATGTTGCGACTGAGATAGGAATTCGTTTCCAAACTGTGACGTTGAGGCCAGATTTCATAGTTAGTAGCGGGTGGCGCGAACTCTGTTTTGGGAGATTCCTTCTGGTACGAGCGAGAGGATACCACTGTCGCAAGACTGGAAAAGGTAGAATTGAGCGGAGGGACGCGTACGCGGAGTGTGATGGCAGGTCTTGTTTTGGTTTGGGCGTTAGATGGAGACTGGCGGGTTGAGTTGATGGATGCCCGATAGAGTGAAGCTACTGCCGAAAAAGCGAATCGAAATCAACGTCAAACGCAAGACCCGCCCTCAAAAACCGAGGACGGGCCACCCTGCGCTCTAGTGGGAGTTAAGGTAGCGAGAAAAACTGCCTTTCCGTTGCGGCCAATACCGAGAGAGTTCAGATCCCTTAGTTCTGGCCACCTGGATGGCAGTCGACTAGTGATTTGTCTGAGCGTCGAGGATCAACTTCACCAGATGACCGAATTGTGCCCGGTTTTCCTTGGCGGGCGTCGCGCGGTTCGCAATCTCCGTAATGGTTTTGGCATCTTTGACCGGAGGATCGTTATCCGTGCGATGCACGATGACCATGTCCAGGGTTGGAATAATGAAAATGTAATGGGCCCCATTTCCCCGAGCGGAATAGATTCCGGGAAGCGAGACCTCCGGGAAATGAACACCGCCGTAGTCAATCCACCAGAGATATTCGTAACCTCCGTGATCGGCGCCCTCGGACTTGATCATTTCGTTGGTGTGGCTGCTTTTTTCGATCCAGGCTTCCGGTACGATCTGTTTGCCGTTCCAGCGGCCGTGACGGAGATAGAGCAAACCGAAACGCGCCATATCGCGCGCGGTCATTTCAAAGTGATAGGCGGGATGGATGGAAAGTGGGCCGCCAAAATAAAAGAGGTCGCTCGGACGGAAATCCTCCATGCCAATCGGCTTGGCGATGCGTTCGTAAAAGGCGTCGCCGATCTTCAGGCCCGTCTTTTTTTCAAAGATCGTCCCGAGGGCATTGAAATCCCAATTGTTGTAATACCAGAACGTGCCCGGCGCGTGGCTCCCGCGGGCCGGCCGGCTCTTCTGCATGGACTCGGTTTCAAAATCTACCTGATGGTATACGCCCGAGCGTGCGCGCAGCAGATCCACAACGCGCGCCTGCTTTTCTTCTTTCGTGAGCGGGTCGGGGGAGTCGTCAATGCCCATCTGCTCGAGCGTCTGGTTGATGTCGATCGCACCTTCGGCGGAGTAGATTCCAAACAAGGCGCTGAGCAGACTCTTGCGAATGGAATAGCAGTCGATCTTCTGGTCGAAGTCTCCCCACTGATCGACAACTTTGCCGCCCTGGACGATCATCACCGCGGAAGTGTGAATTGAATCGGCGTCGGCGTATGCACGAGCGGCAGCCAGCTTTTCCTGAGACCAGCCGGCGTCTTTCAGGGGTGCAATGCGCGTCCAGGAAGTACCAGGAAAAGTCGCAGGCGACACCGCATGCGCCGAGTCTGACTGCGCGATGGCAATGGAACTAAGCGCACTCGCGAAGCAGGTGTAAAGCAGGACATAGGCCAGAAATGAAGAGCGGGTTAGACGCTTAGTTGTACCGGGTGCCATGAAATCCTCCAACGAGACATCACGAAGCACGATCGACGGAAGTCACATTGTTTCCAAGCCTCACCTGGGATGACGCAGGTTACGGGGCGACGAGGCTGGATAGTAACCGTAAGTTACGTGCATCGCTACGCGGAATTTCTGTATTCGAGGTGCGATTTCGAGGACGGTTTGTGATTTAGCGGGACGGCCTGTACCACCCGGCGGGAAGAGGGGGCGTGTCGGAACGTTTGAACGTTGGAAGAACGGAGAGGAAGCAGAAGCCGAAGAGGACGGAATGGGGTCGCGGCCCGACACAAAGAAGAAGAAAAAGAAAGATGCCGGGCTGAAGCCGCGGCGCTACATTTCGGAGAAGGCAGTGCGGAGAGATGGGGCGGATTCGGAATGACAGGGGGGACGCCGAAGAGGGCGCCGTTTGAAGGGTTTGGATGGGGCGCGCGAGAGTTTCGTAGTTTGTTCGACTGACCGAAATCGAGTTGGCGGCGTCCAATAGGTAAGGCGGCTGTGGCAGCAGCAGACCCTGATAATAAGATTAGGTCGAAGATTCCTTTTCGGTTGGATTGTTCCTAGAATGGGGATTGGGACTTGGGTGGGGCGCGGAGGCGGCGCACTGGGACCGCGAGTGCCGGGACGGATTGCTCGATGAAGGAGCGAAACATTTCGGGCACCTAAGGCGTATCTAAATCTAGTGCGACTTGGCAATCGAAGCGGCGGGCGCCCGGAAGGCGCCGACTGGTCGTAAGTCAAAGCAATCAGGCAAGATAGCCTCACAAATTGCGAGTAAGCGAGGAAGGTCAGTATGAAGACGTGGCAGAAGGTTTGTATCGGCGGGGTTGTCGTTATCGCGGTGGCCGGTGTGATCGGCTACAGCGTCACCGCGGCGAACAAGGGCGTGGTGACGGTTCAGACGGCCAAAGTGGCCAAACAGGACAGCCTGGTGTCCATTGTGACGGCGTCCGGCGAAATTAAGCCCACTACTTACACGAACATGCAGGCGCAGGGCTTTGGGCGCATCACGGCGATTTTGGTTAAAGAAGGCGACCACATCAAGAAGGGCGACAAGCTTCTGCTGCAAGAAAACATTCAGGCAAACGCCGATGTTGCCGCTCAGGCTGCCGCGATGACGTCGTCGGAATCGGGAATTCAAGCCGCCGAAGCCGGGTACAAAGCCGCGCAGGCGGATCTGGTGCAGCAGAAGGCCAATCTGGAGAAAGCAAAACTCGATTACGAACGCGGCGAAGGGCTTTTCAAAGATGGCCTCATTCCCAAGCAGGATTACGATCAGCGCAAGACGTCTTATGACGCAGCGGCCGCCGCGGTGGAGTCGTCAAACGCGCGCGTCTCCCAGCTGAAAGCGCAAATGAATCAGTCGCGCGCTGGATTCGAGCAGAATCGGGCGGTGCTCACGCGGACGCGCGATGTGCTGAACAAGACGACTTATACGTCGCCGATCGATGGGATCGTCAGCTATCTTCCGGTGCGGCTCGGGGAATATGTTGTTCCCGGTATTCAGAATTCCAACGGAAGTTTCCTGATGACGCTTTCGGACATGTCCGTGGTGACGGCCGAAGTGAAGGTCGATGAAACGGATATCGTGAACGTGCGGATGGGACAGGATGCGGACGTTACGATTGACGCCGTGCCTGGAAAGACGTTCCACGGAAAAGTGACGGAGATCGGATCGCAGGCGGTGCTGCGGAGTTCGGGTCTTGCGACTACGCAGACAACGACGAGCACGCAGGAAGCGAAAGATTTTAAAGTGGTGGTGACGCTTGATAGTCCGCCGGAAAATTTGCGGCCGGGACTTTCGACGACCGCAAAGATTCGCACCGCGGAGAAGAAGAGCGTGGTTGCGATTCCGATCCAAGCGCTGGCGGTACGTTCGCGCAAAGATTTGGAGGAAGCGAAGAATCCGAAGGGCCAGAGCAGCGGATCGAGCGTTTCCCTTGCGGCACCGCTACCGACAGCACCGGGAGACGCGAAGAAGGACGAAGTGCAGGGCGTATTCGTGATCAATGGAAAGAAGGCGGAATTCCGCCAAGTGGAGACGGGCATTTCAGGCGTGACGGATATAGAAGTGACGAAGGGGCTGCAAGCCGGCGATGAAATTGTCGTTGGAAGCTACAAGGCGTTGCGGACGCTGAAACCGAACGCTCCTATTAAAGTGGACAATTCAGCGCCGAAGAAATCGGACGATCAGCAATCTTAGGAGAGAGCATGCCCGTGGAAACTATTTCGCCGGAGTCGTACAACCAGGAGCTGGTCGATTCGGGTGTAGTGATTAAAACCGAGGGACTGGCGAAGGTGTACGAGATGGGGTCCGAGCAGGTGCACGCCCTGCGCGGGGTGGATCTGGAAATTCGCAAGGGCGAATACGTTGCGATCATGGGGCCTTCGGGCTCGGGCAAATCGACCTTGATGAATCTGATCGGATGCCTGGATTCGCCGAGCTCTGGAAAGTATTGGCTAGCCGGCCGGCTTGTGAGTGAGCTGGATGATGATGAGCTTGCGTACATTCGGAACAAGGAAATTGGTTTCGTGTTTCAGACGTTCAACTTGTTGCCGCGTGCGACGGCGCTGCACAACGTCGAGCTTCCGCTGATTTACAACGGGACGCCCGCTGAGGAACGGATCGAGAAGGCGAAAAAAGCGCTGGATCGCGTGGACCTCACGAGCCGCATGAGCCACAAGCCGAATGAACTTTCCGGCGGTCAACGGCAGCGCGTGGCGATTGCGCGCGCGCTTGTGAATTCGCCGTCGATTGTGCTCGCAGACGAGCCGACGGGAAACCTGGACTCGAAGACCGGCGAAGAAATCATGACTTTGTTCAAGAACCTGCACAGCCAGGGCAACACGATCATTCTGGTAACGCACGAGCACGACATCGCGCAGAACGCGCATCGCATTATTTTCATTCGCGACGGAAAAATCGCGTCGGACGAAGCGGTCAAGAAATAATCCCGATCCTCAGAAAAATTGAGCGAATGTTGTATGCGGCCTCGGCTAGGAATGTCCGTGGAGCGCGCCGTTGATTTCCGATTCGCCGATTCGTTCGGCTGAACTCAAGTAAGTTTGTGAGATGCGATCGTGCCAGGTGAGTTCATCCTCGTCCCACATGGCCCAAAGAAAGCCCAGGAAAAACGTTCCGGCGGAAAGAATGTAACCGGTAGCTCTTAGCAGGAGCTTTCGCGGCGAAGGAGTCTGTCCGGAGAAATCGACCACCTGCAAACCGCGGAGCATCATGCCCGGCGTCGTGCCGCCAAAGACAGTGAAGAGCAAGAAATATTGGAGATACACGATCGCGAACGCGATGCTGTAAACCGCCGCGCTCATCTTGCTGAAAGTGAATTGGCCGCCGAGCGAACCGAAGAGGGCCAAGAATCCGCCGTAGGCGAAGAGCAGACAAGCGCCGTCGACGAGAGCCGCAATGCGGCGATCGTCCATCGAGGCCACGGGGAAGAGGCCACGTTTCTCTTCGAGGGGCGGTTCGATCGAGCCTTGGACATTTGCGTCCGCCGTAGTCGATGAGGCCGGCAAAGAGACGTCAATGAACATCTGGGCGTCTGAAGATTGCCTGGACGGAGCGGTCCTGCCAATGGCAATGGTGAACGAGAAATCGTCCGATATTGCGGATGGCTGAGTGTCTGGGTCCACAACAGTGTCCGCCACATCGGTAGCAATGGCTGCTGGCGCGACTTGTGTCTCGAACAAAAATTCAGACTGGTCGTCGCTGGGCGTGGTTCGCCGTCTGCGCGCGCGATAGGAAGCGAGTCGTTGCGACAACTCGCTACGCCAAGCGGCATCACCGCTGTTGGCGGGCAGAGACGATTCACAAAAGCTGCAAATCCGTACGTTTGAGGGCAGTACGGCGCCACACTGCAAGCATGTTTTTGTCACCGGGCGTTTTGCGCTGCGGACGCATGCACTCCGGCGAGGAGTGATCCATAGAAAGAATACCAGTTCACGCGAAATAAAGAGGAAAAGTTAGATGGAGTGTTGCGAATGAAGCAGCAGGGAAGGAAGGAGACGCAGTTCAGTTGTTCAGTTGTTGCGCGAACAAATTTCGACTGAACGCAATACGACGGCCGAGTACGACGGCAGCGAAATGAGTGCACTGACCGCGCTCGGACGAAGTCCAACGTTCCAGGGACGGAACGATACGCGCAAGACTCGAGCGCATAACGCCAAGCATCCGGAAATAGGCGCGAATCAAGCTGACTTCTCCGCGCTCTTCGGGGCGCTCCGGGCACAGCTGCAAAAGCTGAACGACGCGGGCGAACTCTTCTTCGCTGGCCGGTCTGGCCATGCCGGTTACATCCTGGACTTCCTGCGACAAGGATTCGCGGGAAGACGAGGCGATAAGAGAGCGGCAATAGGAAATGAAAAATTGCAGCAAGAAAATGATGGAGCAGACCAGAATGACGGCGGCCATCATCGGATCACCGCCAAGCGAGCTGGGACGAGCCGCGCTTCTTCAGGAATTCGCCAGAAGGCATAGGCCCAGGCGGCCGGCAGGAAGCAGCCAACGAGCGGGGGCAAAATCTGGAATAGTGCCGTGAGGGAGGGATACAGATTCCGCAGGGCGTAGTTCGCAGCCAAGAGGCTGAAATAGACGCCGAGCGACAGAACCAGCTGAATGAGACGAGTGCGAGTTTCGCGCAGCTTCAAGACGGCGAACCAGAGAACGTAGGTCAGCACCAATCCGACAAAGTACAAGTTCTGCTGAAGCTCAACGACGAAGTGCGTTACAAGCTTGCTCTCCGCTTGATGGACGACGCCGTAGGAAAACAATGCCGTGCCGCCCAAGAGCAGCACTGCTCCAAGCTTGACGTATTGCTCGGCGTTCATCTCGCTGAAAACGTGCGAATAGAGACTCGTGAGAGCGAAATAGAGGAGGATCGTGAGGAGGGTGTCCGAGTAATAATAAAAATAGGTATATTGATTGGAAACGAGGCCGTAGTGCTGGAGAATATTGTAGCGACCGACGCTGACAAGCAGCGACATTGCCATGTAAAGGTTGAGGAAAAAATACGGACGCACGGCCTTTTTCTTGACCGCGCACACTATCACGCCCGCCTCGAGAAGAGTGCAAAGCGTCCAAATCAGATATGCGAACAGACCAGGCACGATTTTTTCAACCCTCGTTGCCCTGGCCGAGTTCCCCGTGCAACTAAACGTTCAATCTAGCTTCGGGGACTTTCTAGTTACTTCCAGGGCGTTGGCGGAACCGGTGCCCCGCCGTTTTTCCACGGCGTTGGCGGTACAGGCGCTCCACCATTCTTCCACGGCGTTGGAGGAACTGGTGCTCCTCCATTTGCCATGATCACGGCACCGTTATCGTGCGCCGTAACCACAGTCTTCAGGCTCATGGCTCCCGCTAAAATAAGCATAGCGAGAAGGACAACCGTGAGTTTGCGTGACATTGAGAGCCTCCGAGGGATAGGAATAACCCAGGGAGTACTCTATCTTGAAAAACACCAATGTCAAGCAGCCCGAACGGTCAGGCCTGTGCCAAATCTGTACACGGCAATCGGGTTGAGACTTTCGCCCCAGATTCGCCTCTCGGCGTTTCACCCAGTGCCGCGACTTCGAGAGGTTAGCCGCCGCACCGTTGTAGGAGCAACAGTACGGTGGTACCAATTATTTTAGTACCGCACGAGAGGTTCGGGTCAATCCGGGCACTCAACCGGCCGCTGGGCCCAAAATGCTCGGGAACGGCTTGACCTAGTCCAGCCGTTATCCGTAGCATTAAGAGTTCAATTTTGCCGGCGTAGCTCAGTGGTAGAGCGAGGGTCTCATAATCCCTAGGCCGTGGGTTCGATTCCCCCCGCCGGCACCACTCTTTCCTTCCGAACAACGCCCGTTCCTCGATTTCCTGCGATTGCTTGTGCCGCAACTCTTGCTATGCAAGACTACGCCGCGCGTCCATGGCCAGCCTTCCAGAAGATAGTGATCGACTACCCGTCAAACGTTTCAAACGAGTTGCCGTCTTTGCAAATCCCACGTCGGGCGGAGGCAAGGTCCTAAAGCTCCTGCCGCGCATTGAGCAAATGCTCCATGAGCGTGGCTTGGCCGCCGACATCTTTCTGACGTCCAGCGCCGTCGATCTGGAGTCGCAGGTTCGCCGCGAGGCCGACTCGGGGGCCGACCTGTTGGTTTCCGCGGGTGGCGACGGCACCCTCCATTCGTTGGTGAACGCTGCGTTTGGCAAAAATGTTGTGTTCGGGATCGTTCCCGCAGGAGGCGGCAATGATTTCGCTCGCGCGCTTGGTTTACCGTTGCAACCCTTCGAGGCGTTCGAAGCCGCGTTAAGCGGAGAATTGCGATCGGTCGATGTGGTCAAAGTCACGTGTATTTCCACGGGAAGTGAGCGGTTTTATCTGGGAGGAGGAGGCGTTGGAATTGATTCGGACGCCGCTCAACTTTCAAACGAACGGTTGCGGAAATGGCCGGGACGTTTGCGCTATATCGCCGCTGCGATTCTTGGGTTTTCCAAATATGCACCGAGGCGAGTGCGAATATTTGTACACGAGTCGTCAGAGGAGTTTCCTTTCCAAAAAGCAGTGATAGCAAGCGTATTGAACACGCCGACTTTTGGCGCAGGGATTCGCTTACTTCCAGAAGCGCGAATCGACGATGGGCTGCTGGACGTTGCCGTGCGCGAAGATTTGCGGCTCAGCGAATTGCTGAGGATGCTGCCCCGATTGATCTGGACCGGCTCTCTGAAATTGCCGGGCTTGCGGACGTTTCGCGCGCGCAGAATGCGAATTGAAACGGATCCGCCAGTTCTGTTTCAAGGCGATGGAGAATTGCTGGGATATACGCCGGTCGAGGTTGAAGTGATGCCGGGCGGAGCAAAATTTCTGGTTCCGAAACAAACCGAAGGCTAGTCTTTTTTCTTATCCAGTTTCAGCGTCAAGACAATTTCTTTTCGGTTGTCGAAGCTCGAGACCTGTCGAGTCGGCGACTTCGCTCCGTCTTTCTCGGCATGCGCTTCGTAATCCACATTCGGGTCGAGGCCGCTGAAACGAAAATTCCCCTCAGGGTCAGTGATGTAGCTCTTAACTTGGTTCGTTCTCAAATTCTTTAGGAAGACAACGCCGCCTTGCACTGGGGACTCGGTTTTATCCACCACCACGCCTCGCACCGTCTTAAGCTGCGCTTCCTTCTTGGAATCTTGAGCGAAGGCTGCTGTTCCGACCAGCAGCGCCATCAAAACCAGAGAAATGACTGCACGGCGTTTCATGACGGTTTGCTCCCCTCGCGTTCCATGTGAAACACCAGTTCTTCGATCCGTTCACTGCCCGTTGCATCGACCGGCTTTAGCTGGTCTTTGTAGCCTTTTGCGGAGACGATGACCTCGTATTTTGAGCCTTGGACCACACGAATGGCAAACTCTCCCCGTGAGTTTGCCTCATCCTTCCAATGAAATGATTTCTCGCCGGCCCTGCGAATCTGGATTCTCGCGTCAGCGAAACTCAGCCCTTCCTGCGTAAACACGGTACCTTTGATCAAGAAGTCGTGCTGATGTTTCCCGCTCGGTTTCTTTTTGGTGCTGGATTCAGCAGCAGGCGCTTGCGTTTGGGGCGCTGGAGGAGGAGGTTGCGGCGATTGCGCGGCAGCCTGCAAGGCAGCGAAAAAAATCGTCATTCCGGATATGAGGAGAGATCGCCGGCTGGCCATAGGAATTCTTTCAAAAGTTAGATGATTTGTGCCGCGAAGAGGCTGCCTGAAGCGACCCGGCGCGGAATCCTACTCTTCGTCGTCCTCTTCGTCCTCTTCTTCATCGTCCTCGTCGTCATCATCGTCTTCTTCTTCGGCGAGTTCGTCCTCGTCATCCTCTTCCTCTTCGACATCGTCGTCTTCCGAGATGACGTTCAAATGTACTGGATGCGTCTGCGTCACTTCCATTTCGGCCTCACACTCCGGACAGCTCAGGATCTCTCCCTCTTCCACTTCGTCTTCATCGACATCGAGTTCGGCAGCACAGTCAGGACAGCGGATCACGGCCACTTCCTCCGTAGTGAGATTCCCCGGCAGGGCAAAGCGCTCCGCGCCGCCCGAACCATTCCGCGTATTATATACCGTGCAGAGGTAAGTCCAGTCCAACGCTTCTGCGTTTGGCAAAAGCGTAACGGGGAGTGTTCCTTTCCTAAACGATGCGTTCGCCACGCGAATATCCGGAACGTCCCATAGTCGGCGTAGGCGGCGTCGTCATTGATAAGGGCAGAGCGTTGCTTATTCGGCGCGGCTCGGAGCCGTTGCTCGGCCAATGGTCGATCCCCGGGGGAACGCTCGAGCTTGGAGAAACGCTGCAAGAAGGTGTTGCGCGCGAGCTATTCGAGGAAACGGGCGTTACCGTGCGCGTTCTCGAGCTAATAGAAGTATTTGAGCGCATCAACCCCTACACGGCGCCAGAATCCCGTGAGTTGAATGTTCGGCCGCGATTTCATTTTGTCATCGCGGACTATCTTTGCGAGCGAATCAGCGGAGAAATTCGGGCTGGCGGTGATGCGACCGACGTAGTTTACGCTTCTGAGCAGGAGTTGCCGCAGTATGGACTGACGGAGACAGCCACGCGGGTATTGCTCAGTGCGTTTGCGATGGATCGCGCCCGTCGTGCCGCTTCTGGCCGGTAAGGAGTTTTACAGCGCCGCGATTCAGCGCGACTTGGCTATTTCGATGCTGCCATTGTTGTTCGTCAACTCCAGCCGGCAGGCGCCATTTCCGATTGTTCCATTCAGGACGTCGGATCCGATAGTTCCCGTGGAGGTGATGGGCAGCTCCGAAGAAATCTTGCCGAAGGAAGTCCGCGCATTCACCGCGTACCCGGCGTTCGAGGGAATCCGCACGAGAACATGAGAGAAAGATGTTTTCAGTGAAATATCCCGGCAGCCATTGGATGGATCGGCGGTTACTTCAATCGCCCCGTTCTGATTCTCGACGCGAATCTTTCCGCCAACACCATTCAGAGTTACTCCGCCGAACGAAGTATTCACGGCGGCATCGCCACTGATTCCAGTCGCGGTCACTGCTCCATTCGTGTCTTGCGCCGTCAGATTGCCTTTCACGTTCCGCAAGTCCAGCGAGCCAAAACTCGTTTTTGCAAAGAGATCGCCGCCCACGCCCTCGGCTTCGATGTTTCCGTTCCCGGTCACCAGGTTTGCGCGGCTGTGAAGCGCTCCGACTTCAATTTTGCCAAATGACGTTTCAATGGTTGCCATTCCCTGGATCTCGTGCGCGTTCACCTGGCCGTTGTTGTCCCGAATCTGCAACGTCCCGCCGATTCGCTCCGCGCTCAATTCTCCGAAGCTGGTCGCCAACTCGGCATTTCCGGTGACGTCGGAAGCTTCGACCTTGGCATTTGCGTCGTGAACGTTCAGATTGCCGTGAATCTGTTTTGCGGTGATTGTCCCGAATGCATTCGTAATGGTGGCGCTTCCGGTTACATTTGAAACTTCCACGTTTCCATTTCCGCCGGAAATCGTGGAGTCGCCGGTCAATTGCGTCGCCGTGATATTGCCAAACCGGTTTTTCACGTCGGTGGAGCCTTTTATATTGGAAATCTCGACGCCGCCGTTGTTGTTCACGATAACGGCATTTCCGTTGGCGTTGTTCAAAGTAATTCCACCGAAGGAATTCGTGATCTTTGTCTGCCCGGCGTCACGAATTTCGATGGTCCCGTGACCATTTTCAATTCGCGCCCAGCCGTGCACGCCTGCTGTCTGGACGTTTCCAAAGTCATTGCGGAGCCACAGCGGTGCATCGACCGGAAGGGTTACCTCGTAATCCACCGAATACGATGTTTTTTTCCATTGAATTCGCAGCACGTATTTGGCTTGATCGTCCGGATAGATGGTCCTGACGTGCACGCCATCGCCCGCTTGTTGCACGTCAATTTGAATTTTGTCAGCGTAGTCTTGCGCGTCCTGCTTTGATTTTCCCTGCACGCGAATGGTGGCAACGATCTTGACATCGTGCCCGCTGCCGCCGGTGACGTGGACGTTGCCGAACCGGTTGTCGAGGCTCAATCCCTGATTGCCAGATAGCGGCGACGTTTTTTCAAAGGTTCGCGTCACCTGATCCTCAGGGTTGCTAGCTGGCGGCGCCGCTGCGGCAACAATTGCCAAGGCTCCGCAAATCACGAGGGCGCACATGGTGCGCACTCCCCAAATTTGACTTACACTCCGCTCCATCATCTCTTCGTCTCCAAGACCTCTTGCAACGTTTCCTGCTTTTCCTGATACATCGCCAACAATTGCCGCCGGAGGTGCGCGTTCGCGGGATTCTGTCCCGTCTCTTCGCGTAATTCGGCAATCGCGTTGTCCAACACCAAAAGCTTTTCGCGGTAGCTCGCCATCAATGGAGTTTCAGGCGCTTTGAGAAGCGGCTGCGTTTGCGCATCCAGTTTGTCGATCGCCTTCTGATATGCGGCTTCTGCGCGGTCCACATCATTTACGGCGCTGTTTCCGAGGAAGGGCGAATTGGGATCAACGCGATGCGTGGCCAGCCAGCCTGCGGTCCCCGAGACAACGAGCAACAACGCGAGCGCCGCTGCCGTCTGCCATTGAACTCCAGCCATCCCCAACGAATTCAGCCAAGCCCGCCAGCCCGAAGGCTTTTGCGCCAGTTGTTCCGTAAGCCCGCGTTCAATCTTTGCCCACAGGTACGGCGTCTCCCATTCGTGACGCAATTCACCGGCGGCCGTGGACAGACTTTTCCAAGCCCGCAATTCTTCGCCGCACTCCGAACAATTCACCGCGTGCGATTCCAGCGCAGCCCATTCTTCGGCGCTGCCGTCCATGAAAATTCGCTCTCGATCCGTGCAATTCACGCTCATCTCGTTCACCGTGCCTCCGCCGCTTGACTGCGCGGCGGCTCCAACATCGTTCTCAAATTCCTCTTCGCTTGAAACAAGGTGTTTTTGGAAGCCGTCTCCGTCATATCCAGCATCCCCGCAATTTCCGCGTGCCGGAACCCTTCGACTTCATAGAGGAGGAAGACTTGACGCTGATGGTCCGTCAATTTCGAGAGGGCGCGCTCAAGCGCCAGCTTGAGTGTTGGGTGCGAAGCCGGTGCTCGCTGCTCGGGCATCGGCGATTCTTGCGTTCCCTCGCTTGTAACTTCCTTCTTTCGCAGCCGGCTCCGCCGCACGTCATAACACGTGTTGATCAGGATCCGGAATGTCCACGTGACAAAACTCGATTGCCCGCGAAACGTTGCGATGCTTCGCTGCACTTTCAGAAACGTTTCCTGCACGGCGTCTTCCGCGTCGTTCGTGGTGCCCAGCAAGTTTCGAGCGATGCTCTTCATCTTTTTCCCGTGCAGCGTGTACAGACGCTCGTACCCGCGCATCTCGCCCGATTGGCAGGCTGACGCCAACTCCAAATCTTGTTGATGGATTTCGCTGGCCACCGGCGCCGCTGGGCTGGCCGGATTCTGAGAAGCTTCCACTCGACTCCCCCGCAGGCGCTCCTCGCCGGAGATTTTAGGCTCCCAAGGCAGCGCAAGTCCCATCGTCGCCATACCTCTCTCCTGAGGTATAGACGACGCGAAGGTGCGAAATGTCAGGGTAGATGGTAGACCCAGCCAAGCTTATAACGCACTGATTTTAGGATGGTTAAGGAAGGAGCCGCGCAGCCGTGGGGCGATCCAGGTTCAGGCCGAGGTAAATCTTTCCGTGGAAGGGGCTATTTTCGTGGTCAATCGTGATCACGGAAATCGGATCGTCATCGGTAATCAGCAGGCGAAGATCGCGCTCGTGCTTCGGTACATCGAAGACAAACGATGTGTAGTAGCGTTCGCCCGGGCGAAGCGCTGCGGCCAGTGGTGTCGAGGTTTCCGCCAGAACTCCCGGCTTCAACTGTGTCGGATAATAGCGCCGGCCACCCGCCCCGACGAGCGAAACCAGCCGGGGCACCGGCGTCAAGGGGCCGTTCCCGCGGAACTTCGCAATACTGTTTTCATCGAACCAGGTCTTCACACGGACTACAACGTACTCGCCATTTGCCTGCACCAGGTTCGCCTCGCTGCCCAATGCCGCGGCTTGCTGCACGGAAGCGACCGAATAGGCGATGTGACAATCCGGCTCGCAGAAATATTTCCAGTGGCCTTCTGCTAGCGTTTGATCCGGCGTCGCAAGACCTGCGCCAAGAAGCAGCAACGCGTAGCCGCCACCTGCGAGCAAGACGAGCAATCCGCCGAGGCGCAAACCAACCTTTGCGCCGCGAACCGCGCCGTACAAGACGACCATCAACCCGGTGACGATTGCCAATCCCGTTCCGAGGAACAGCAACGTCATGAGGTGAGCCAAACGAGGTGTCTCCGCCATCGCTCTCTCCTTTTTTGAATTCTGCGCGTTAACTTGCTATTTCTTTCGGCAAGCCGCCGCGCGTTCGTTCCCGGCGATGAAATTCATTCACTGCCGATTCCAGATCCGCGGCAACAAAATCCGGCCAGCGCTTCTGCAGAAAAACAAACTCGGCAAACGCGCACTCCCAGAGGAGAAAATCAGATAATCGCTGTTCGCCTCCGGTTCGGATGAGCAGATCCACTTCGGTCGAACCGCCGTGCAAGACTTCCGACAAAACGTCCGAAAATGTTTCGGGCGACAACTGCGTCGCTTTGTAGAACCGGCACGCCGCCTGATAAATTGCCTCGCGCGCCGAATAGTCAATCGCCAGCCGCAAATGCAGCCGCTTTCCCTTCGCGGTTGCAGCTTCTGCATCCGCAATTACCTGGCGGAGAGTCGCAGGTATCCGGTCGCGGCGGCCGATCACGCTCAAACGGACTCCTTCGTCGAGGCAGTGGGTGGTTTCGGTCAGCAGATATTCGTGTAGCAGCCGAAGAATTGCGTTCACTTCCTGCGCGGGCCGTTTCCAGTTCGCGGAGGAGAGAGCGAAGAGAGTTAGCGTGTGAATGCCCAATCGGGGCGCCGCCTCGATTGCTGCGCGAGCTGCTTCTGCGCCCGCTCGATGTCCGGCCGAACGAGGCAAGCCGCGCGAGGTGGCCCAGCGCCCATTGCCGTCCGTGATGATCGCCACGTGCAGAGAAGGGGCAGGCCGAACCGGCGCTGCCGTCAGAATATGCTGCAGAACCACTTGTTGAACGCTCATAAGAATTGCTTTCTCCGCCGCAAACAAATCAATGCAAATTACTTTACATTACAAAGTTAAAAGGCAAAATTTTTTACCCTTCGCGCGTCGCGCGAATCAGCGCCTCCATATGATTCAAATAACGCTCCAGCGCTTTTCTTCCCATCCCGGTTAACCGATATTCCGTCTTTGGCAACCGCCCATCGAACGATTTCGTGCAAACAATGTAATCCGCTTCTTCGAGTTTCCGCGCGTGGACGCTTAAGTTGCCGTCCGTCGTCTTTAGCAAATTCTTCAGTTCATTGAATGTGAGCGAACGGTTCACGGCCAGCGCGCTAACAATTCCGAGCCGGATTCGCTCATGAATCAGCCGGTCCAGGTCTGGAGACACGGCTTCGCGCGCATTGCCACGCACCGCGCTCAGTGGCGCAGTTTTTTCCCGCTGTGTCTGTTCCTGCTTCGCTGCCGAAGTTTTCGCCATAACTTTCCGTTAACCGCCGTACCGCTGCGCGATCCAAATTCCGAATCCGATTTGCACGACGCCAAACCCTCCGGCCATCAGCAAATCGCCCCACTGGGCTGGTGCAAACAGCGCCGTCGCACCCAATACCATCAAGCACATTCCCATCACCGGGACGACTCGAACGGAAAATGCGCCGCCCGTTACAATCGCCGTTCCATAGAGAAGGAGCCACAGTCCCGGCAAGACCGCATAGAGGCCAGCGTGCGCCAGAGCGTAGGTAAGAAAGCCGCCGGCCACGATCGCAGGCGCGAAGCTCAGTAAGAATTTTCTTCCAGGGCCCGAAAATAGTTGAGCGTTCGCGCGATGCGCTTTCGTCGCCGCCGCGGGTGCCGCAATCGCAACCGCGATGCAGGCTTCCATCAGCCAAACCAGGAGCCAGCGCGCCGGAGTTGCTTGCTGCGACGCAAGGTAGGCCGCAACGAGCGCCGTCGCTCCCATGGCCACGCCGCCCCAACCAGGCACGGCGGTAAACTCCGCGGCGCTGGCCATCGTTTCGCGAATGTAGCGAAGATGGTCGGCGGCTCTTGCGTCAATCGGAATGGGCTCCGGCCGCGGTGAGCGGGATGGATTGGCTAACGACATGCTTGTAGAGTATTGAGATTGCGTCGCATTGTCAAGTACTTTATATCGTAAAGTTAGCGCGACCTACTTCTCGCGCCGGTACCGTCCGAGCAAAGCGTTCCAGCGAATTGTGAAGACGTCCAGAAACATCTGCACGCTGTCCCGCAGCATGTTCACTTTTGTCGCGGGTGAGTGCGCCCACCGCACCGGAATCTCCACCGCTTTCAATCCGTGGACGCGGGCCAAAAAAAGCAATTCCGGATCGAAACCAAATCGTTCAATGCGTTGTTGTTCGAAAATGACTTTGCATTTGTCCCTGCGAAACGCCTTAAAACCACATTGCGTATCCACAAACGGCAGCCACAGCACGACGCGCACAATTTTGTTGAACACGATTCCCGCAAACTCCCGGAATCCCGATTCATGCACTGCGATCAGATTCCGATCGAGTGCTCGCGAGCCAATCGCGACATCGTATTCGTCCATCGCGGCGATCAACTTGTCCGCTTCCTCGATGGGAGCCGACAAATCCGCGTCCGTAAACAGCACGATGTCTCCACGCGCCTCCGTCATTCCATGGCGCACGCTGTAACCCTTGCCGCGGTTTTCTCCATTGGGCACCACGCGCAATTGCGGAATTCGCGCGCGGAACGTCTCGGCCACAGCCGCTGTGCGGTCACTCGAGCCGTCATCCACAACCAGCACTTCGGTCTCGCGCTTCGATTGCTCGATGTAGCTTGCAATCAATTCCAGGGAGGGCGGCAGACGCAGTTCTTCGTTGTAAGAAGGAATGATGATCGAAAGGGCGGGATGGGATTCCATAGACTTACGCGGGAGCCAATGCCGCTGCGTGTTTTTCCCAGGCGTGTGTCGAGAGGATTTCTTCGACTTGCGAAAGTGCAAAATCGCATTCGTCGAACGTATTGTAAAAATGGGGCGATATGCGAATGCCAGCCTTTGGCCGGTAGTCCACCAAAATTTCCCGCGCCAGCAATTCGCGGCAAACTTCCGCGGCGTGAGGACAATCCACAGAAACAGTTCCGGCCCGGTCCGTCGCATTTTCCGGCGTGTTTACCCGCCAGCCGTGCGCCTTCGCCCCAGCCATCAGGCGATCCGTCATTTCGACTGACTTTTTTCGAATCGTTTCGATCCCGACTCGATTCAGGATTTCCAGGCCAGGCTGGCACGCATATAGCGCCGGCACATGCGGTGTTCCATTCAAATACCGGAAAGAATCCTCTCTGGGATCAATTGCGCCGGTCTCGAATGCAAAGGGGCGCTGATGCGCGATCCAGCCCGTCAATGCCGGCTTCAATTTCGAACGCAGATCTTCGCGGACGTACAAATAAGCGACGCCGGGCCCACCGCAGAGCCACTTCAAGACGCCACCCACCGCAAAATCCACGCCGAGTGCGCGCACGTCAAACGGAATAGTTCCCGTCCCCTGAAACACATCGAGAATCACGCGCGCACCAACCCGATGGGCCTTCTCGACAATCGCTTTGGCGTTCACGATGAACGCGCTTCGAAAGAGCACCAGCGAAATCGGAACGAGCAGCGTCGTCTCATCGATCGCCGCCAAGAACCTCTCCAGATTGAATCGCACGGAGTCCTCGCTTGGCACCAATTCCACCCGCGCGCCGAACCTCCCTTGCTCATGGTAAAAATATTGAATGGACGGGAATTCCAGCTCCGTCATCACCACTTTGTTTCGCGGCCCTCGAAAATCGAAGCATGACGTGATGACGGCCTGCGTTTGCGTCACATTTTGATGCAAAGAAATCTCGCCGGCCCCGGCGCCAATTAACGGCGCAATCTTATCGCCCACGCCGACTGCCAACTCCCACCAGCCTTCTTCCCACGCGCGGACTCCCCGTTGCGCCCACGAATCCGCATATGCCTGCAAACTCGAATACACGCCGCGCGGCATCGCGCCGAGCGAATTGCTGATCAAATAGGTTGACCGCTCCAGAATCGGAAACTCTTTTCGCCAATCCACAGTTTCAGTCATGATTCGTCGTTCCTGCGTCTCGCCCGCGTTTCTGATAGGCTCGCCAGATAAAGTAGCACAGCGTTAGAAATAGAAGCCACGGCGGGCCTGCCAGCAGCGTCACGTGAAAATCCGGAATTCCCCACGTGGAAAGCAACACGCCCAGCAGCGCCAGCATGCCCAACACGGAGCTCGCGTAGCCTCCCGGCGCAAATCGCGTGAACTCCCGCTTCTCACGTTTCATCGCTCGACGAAAACCAATGTGCGTCGCCAGTGTCATGATCCAGATAAATGGTCCGCCAAAGAACGCCACACCGATCAAGAAAAGGAACGCCGTATTCTTAAAGATTCCAGATAGCGCGAATGCCGCAATCATTCCTGCGCTGGAAGCCAGGACCGCGGTTACAGGCATTCCCCGCTTGCTCAGTCTGCCCAACACCGCTGGCGCATACCCTCCACGCGAAAGCGAAAACAGCATCCGCGCCGTAAAGTACAAGTTGCAAAGCGCGCTGGAGAGCGCCGCCGTCAGCACAACAAAGTTCATAATGTGGCTCGCGGCGGGGATTCCCACTTTTTCAAATACGGTCACAAACGGACTCTTGTCCAACCCAATTTGTTCCCATGGCACAATCGCGACAACCAGCGTCAGTCCACCCAAATAAAAGAGAGCCAGAAACGCCAATGTTCGCCGCAACGCGCGCGGCACAGCTGTTTTCGGGTCGGCCGCCTCGCCCGCCGTTACACCAACAATTTCCAGGCCCAGGAAACTGAAAATCGCCATGGTAACGCCCAATCCGACGCCGGCCCATCCGTTCGGAAAAAACCCGCCGTGAGCCGTGAAATTGCCTGTCCCCACTTTCGGAAATCCGAATCCCAGCACGAGTGCCGTCCCCAAAATCAGGAACGCAGCAATCGTCACGACTTTGATCATCGCGAACCAGAATTCGATCATTCCGAAATCCTGAATGCTCATCGTATTGACGTACACGAGCGCCACGGAAAAGCCGGCGATCCAGAGCCAGGAAGGAATATTCGGAAACCAGAACTTGCAATAGATGCCCGTTGCCGCAACTTCGCTCCCGATGATAATCACCAGGCACAGCCAGTACGTGTACCGCGCGACGAATCCCGCCCACGGCCCCAAAAACATCTCGGCATACAATCCAAACGAGCCGGCGGCTGGGTGCTCGACTGCCATTTCAGCCAGTGCCCACATCACGGTCAGCGTAATCGCCGCGCCAATCGCGAAACTCAAAATTACCGCCGGCCCCGCTAATTTTACGCTGATGGCGCTCGTCAAAAAGAGCCCGGTCCCGATCGTGCTGCCGAGCGCAATCATCGCAACCTGCGCCGGGCTCAGCTTGTGCTGCAAGCCCGCTTCGCGCTTCACCAGCTCCGCTTCATGGCCGCTGGCGTTGCTTTCGATCGGGTCGTTGCTGTCTGTCATGGCGTCGCATCCTAGCAGAGTCGGCTGTCATCCCCAACTTGCGAGCCTCGCACACTCCGCAACTTGCCGATTTCGTTCAATCCCACAAATCCACCAGCGTTTCCGGGTACCGCAACCCCCTGTCCCCCAGGACAGTCACCGAGCGAACACGCCTGTCCCTTGACATCTCTTCCGCGCGTTCGCGTCCTTTCTACAATGATTCTCGTGGCGGCCACGAAACGCGCCGCCGGTAGAAAAGGAACGCAGTCATGAAAGCCATCTTCGCCCTCGTCGTCATCTATGTAGGAACTTTCCTCGTCGCCATCCAAGGCGCTTCGAACACTCCGGTTCAGGCCGCTCAGCAAGAAGCTGCCAAGCCTGCGCCGACAAAAACCATCGATCCGCAGAAGGATGCGGACATTCGGTCTTTGCTGGAGCTTATCGGCGCACACGATATGATTCAGGACGCGGCCACCAACTCGACCGAGCAGTACCGGCAAAAGCTTATTTCAGTCGCGGCGAACGACGACAAGGCGCAGGACGCTATCAACTCTTACCTCGCCGTCTTTCAGAAGAAATATGACGCGGATGCGCTCACCGAGCAGCTCGTCTTGATCTACGACAAGCATTACACCGACGAAGAAATCAAAGGCCTGCTGCAATTCTTCGGGTCGCCTTTGGGACAGAAAGTCGCTGCGGAAACGCCAAAGATTTCCAAGGAAATGCAGTTGGCGGTACGAAATGCCTCAGGTCAGGCAGCGCGCGAAGCCTGGCAGGAATTTCACGCAGAAAACGGTGGACCCAATTCGACTCGTCCATTCGGTGGTCGCCGTCGTTGGCAGCAAGGCCAAGGCCAGAATCAACTGCCTGGAAATCAGCAAGCACAGGCCAACCCGCAACAGCCTTGAGCTGTCGCGGAGAGCGAAGTTCCCTACGGGAAGCGCTTCTTGATTTTGAAGTCGATGCCGAACGTCCCGTTCTGATCCCGCACCGCCACAATCGAAACGCTACGATTCACGTTGTATTCCACTTGGATGACTTGTTGTTGTGTCGAGCTGACGTTCGAAACGTAGGTAATCGTCAAGTTCCGCGTTACTTGCTGTTCCACGGTCACTCGTGCCGCCGCGCTTTGCTCCGAGCCCGTCGAACCCACTCCCGCAAGTCCCGGATCCACGCGCAACTTCGTAATTCCAAATAGCCGTTCCAGCCGGCCACCTAGTTGGCTCGAAATCGCCTCCGACAAAATTGCAGATGCGCTTGACCCCGGACTCTGCGAACTTCCCGTGCCGCCCGCACGAACTTCCGCCTCCGAACTCGTCTGCCCGAGTGTCAGAAGCGTGACAATGTCGTTTCCCGGAAGCGGCGGGTCCGATCGGTACGACAGATTTAGTTTGCTCGCTGGCCCGCTGAAGTTGAGCGTGATTTCATACTGCTGAATCGTCGTCGTCGCCTCGATGTTGATGTCCGGATCGATGTTCAGCGGCCGCGCAAAATTTAAGTCGCCGCGGGCCACCCGATACCGGTTCCCGTGAAAATACAAATCGCCCGATAAAACGTGAATGTGCCCGAGCAGAATCGGATGCTCCCAGGTTCCGCGCACTCGCAGATTTGCATCTGCCTCCAGCTCCGCGTTCGGCCATTCCATCCGCGCATCCGGCGTCGAAAGCGCTTCAATATCAAACTGCAAATTCTGCAGGAATCTGGAAGTCGGTCCGCCACTCTCGCGCGACGCAATCAGGGCGCCGGCCGTTTCAAGTCCACCGTTCAAATTCACACGGTCCACCACGACCTTTCCGGAAAGCAGCGCCGCCTCGGGAGTTCCAGAGAGACGTAAACTTCCCGCAAGTTGCCAACTCATTCCTTCCGGATAGCGAATTCTCGTCCGGTCCGTCTTCGCGGTGATGTCGTAGCGAATCGGCCGGTCGGCATAGTTCACGCTTCCGGTCAGCGTCAGCGTTCCGCCGCCGGCCTCGGCTGTCAGATTGTCAAAAGAGAGGCGGGTCGCATCGAATATCAAATCGCCCTTGATCGCGCTTAACCCAGTCGGAAAATCTCCCATGCGCGCGGAAGCATTATCGATATGCACGCGCCCAGTAATGCGCGGCCGGTCCAACGTTCCTTCGAACGACGCGTTCACTTGCGCCGGCCCGCGCGCATCGAGGTCCGGCACAAATCCGCTCACCAGCCGCAAATCCACTGCGCCATTCAATTTCAGCGCCACCGCTCTGCGTCCGGAAAAATGAACGTTTCCCTCCAACTGAAAATTCGTGTCCTTCCCGCGGAATGTCACAGGGTCAATATTCACTTCTTCGGCCGAAGCACGGAAATGCACCGTGCCGCTATTTTCCAGTTGCACGTTTGCATAGTTGAAGGCCAGCTTCGAAAATTTCGCGTCCATGACGATCGCGCCTGGCTCGCTCAGGTTTCCTTCCAGTGCAATTTCGCCCTCCGCGTTTCCGTGCCCGCTGAAATGTCCGAGATGCAGATAAGTCACCAAAAATGGATCGAGATTTATGTTCTTGATGTACGCCTTTCCGTTGACCGGATAAGGCGGCGCCAGTCCAATCGAGTAGCCGCCGGAAATGCTGCCGTCTGTCATCGCCGAACTCAATTCCAGCTTTGCTTCCCGGCCGTCCGACGTCAGCGTCCCGTCGAAACTACCAATCGTTTCCTGACCTACGCGCAGATCCACAATGCGCATCGTGCCATCGCCTTGCGGAGTTCGCGCCGGACCGGAAGCTTTCACGTGAAAGGTAATCTGACCGCCGATCGGCATCCGCGGGCTCTGAATTTTGCCGAAGTTTTCGAGCGGCAGAGCAGCACCGACAAGATCAATTGAAATCGTTCCATCCGTAATCCGGTATCCCGCATTTCCAGTTACGATTCCCGCGCCGCCCTTTTCATTCCCCGGCGTGAATAAACGCAGTTCTGCGTTCGCAACTCGAACTTCCTCGGGTGTTGCGCTCAACTGTCCGCGCATCCGGCTGAACGTCAGTCCGTACGCTTTTCCATCCGCCAGATCAAACAACCCCGTGACGCTCGGATTTGTTCGAGTTCCTTTGCCGTGGAATTGCCCGGTCAGCGTTCCATCGACCGGATATTTCTGTTTCAGGAATCCCTGAAAACTTTCCAGCGGCACCTTTTCGAAGTTCACGTCCGCTGCCCATTCGTTCTCCGGCCGGAATATCCATTGATCCAGATCCAACGAGCCCTCTATGTCCGCTTGCATCGCGCCAAGCCGCGCGTGGCCCTGCGAAATCGAAAGCTCGGTCGGCGAATACGTCAGATCGGCCTCGACGGAATCAAATTGCAAATCGCCGTAGGCAACTTTCTCGCCGCGGCCGTGACCCGTCATGGTCGGTCCGCCAAGCGGCCCAGAGAGCCGTCCTTCCCAGCGCGCGGTTCCGCTTACCGGCGTTTTCGCGCCGTCCGGAATCGGTCCGCGAATCGCATCGATAAAGTCTTCGTACGATTCCAGGGACCCCGTTTCGAACTGGATATCCAGCGTCGAGTTCTTTTTTCCAAGTGAACCCGCGGCGTGAATCCGGCTCGTCGGCGTGTCAAACTCCGCCGTATCCAGCCCGAGCAAGCTCTGGTCGTAGCGGTAACGAAAACTCGCTCCTCCCGTCACTGGAATGTGTCGCGCCGCCAGCTCTGCGGGTGGATTCAAATCCATCGTTCCCGAAATTTCAAAATGCTCGAATGCCCCCGTCCACGATTCCGCCGTGTCCGCCGTCACCACGGAGTCCCAATGGAGTTCGTTCACAGGGAAATTCGCCTGCTCCAACGCCGGGAACACTTGCGCGATGCGCACCGCCTGCACGTGGGTGCGCGCGTCAAACCGCAGCCCAGCGAACTGCAGTTTCACTACGCCGCCAACCGTGCCTCCAAACGCGGTCGCCAGAAAATCCGGAATCTGCAATCCGTTTTTGTCGAACCGGTAGCTCCCCCTCGCGCCAATTCCCGCATCGCGGAACCCGTCGTAGTTAAGATCAATTTCCGATCCCACGAAGCTTCCGTTGCCTTGCGCCGCGCCCGCGCTCATTGTTCCTTCGCCCCGCACATCCACTTTTCCGGCCGGAGTCAGCGGCGAACGCAATGTCTTGCGAAAATCCAGCAAGTCCACCCACGCTCGATATTTGAACTTCCAGCTCGGATTGCTGTAGTTCGTTAGCTCTGCCTGCACGTCCGCCCGTGACCTGCCTGCCCCAATCAGCGCCTGTTCCACCGTGAACCCGTCGCGCTGAATCGTAAATTTCGTGGAAAGATTTACCGGTACTGGCACAAATCGTTTCGCCGCAAACTGAACATCCTTCCAGTCCAGGAGTCCCGTATAGATCGGATGTTCCTTGCTTCCGCCCGATTGCAGGTTTAGCCGGAAATCGGAGCCCTGTATGGCCAGGGGCGTTCCCACATCGTTGTAAAGAATCCATCCATCCAACAGTTCGATTTTCTTCACCCGCAAATCGAGCAAAGTCTCGCTCGCCGGTTTGGTCAGCTTTTGCTTCGGCTCGCCAGGCGACGGCACGTTGGACGTGCCATCTTTTTCCACGCGAATATGCACGTGCGGCGCCGTCACTTTTAAATCGTTCAGCGAAACCTTCCGTCCCCAGAAAGAATCGATCCGCAAGCCGGCATCAACTTCCTCAGCGCTAAAGAGTGGTGCGATGCCTTTTGGTTCCTTTCCATGCACGACGATGCCTTTGATTTTTGCCCGCAGCGATAGCCATTCAATTGACAATGACTCAACTTCGCTCCACCCACCGGTGGTCGCATTCACTCGCCGGATCAGCACTCGCTTCAAAAACGGATTTCCCGCGCCGCTACCAAAAAAAATAATCAGGCCCGCGGTGATCAGCGTCAGCTTGATCCCCAGCACCCAAGCTGTGTGCCGCAACCATCTCCATTTTCGGCGTCGAGTCTCTTTCGTCATCGTCCGCTTTCCGTCAGATATTTCGTGATGCTCAGTCGCGTTCGGCTTTCTTTCAGCCACTTGTCCGCTTGCTCGTCGATTCCTCGCTGAACCAAGACTTCCTGGATGATGTCGCGCGCCGCTTCATAGGTTGGGGGTTCCTGCTTGCGCGCTTTTGCTCGCGGCACAACCGCTGCGTCGTAAAATTCCTTGATCGCGTTCTCGTCCACTTGCACCGATGGCCGAAATCGCGAATCCAGATAGTTGCTCAAATAGGTTTGTGCCGTGATGATTTGTCGAACATCCCCGTCGGTCAATCCCGCTTTTTCGCGCTGCGCCTCAAAATCCTCGTTCTTTGCAAACGACCGCACCAACCGTTGCATTCCTCGTTCCACGTCCGCGTCCGAGGCCGCCGGAAATCGCGACGCCTCCGCCTCTTTCTTCACAATCCACTGGTCGATCAACCGGTCCAGAATCTGCGCGTCGCTCTCCGGCTTCCCGTCCACCAACGTCTGATACCGCGCCAGTTGCTCCATGTCGCTCTGCAAAATAATTTCTTCCTCGACGCGCGCCACAATCCGGTCCACAACCTGCTGCGCCTTCACCGCGCTGCTCAAAGCGGCCAGCGCCAACAACAGCACCACCACCGCCCTACGTTGTGGCCTGCGAACCATCAGAACGGCGCCCCCAAATTGAAAAATATTTGAAATCGCGGCAGTTGTGCTGACTGAAATCCCAGCGATCCTGTCGTGCAGGTAGTCGATCCGCTCGGGCAAGGAATTGGCAACACGAAAAATGGCCGGTTGATCTGATAACCCAGATCGATTCGTATCGGCCCCACCGGTGTGGCGTAACGCAACCCTAGTCCAATCGTGTGCGCAAAATAATTCAGTTCATTCGAACAGTTCGTCAAACACTGCGGCGTCGCCGACGTATCGAACGTTGGTTTCGGCAACGACGAACGAAACGATATCCGGGACGCACGGCTGTATACGTTTCCGCCGTCGTAAAAGAACGCACCGCCCAGGCTCGTTCCGAAATACGGCAATCGCATCGGAAAGCGGAATTCCTGATTCAGCACCAGCATTGCCTGTCCGCCTACCGGAAAACCAGATCCCGTGTCTCTCGGTCCGGCTTGATTCAACGCAAATCCGCGCAGCGAAGTTCCGCCGCCCGCGAAAAATCTTTCCGGCAGCGGTATGACTGGCGGCAGGTTCGTCCCCGTCGGAGGCGGAAACGTCAGCGACACCGTGTCGCGATAGGGATTCAATATGCCGAGCCGGAGCGATCGCGCGAAACTGAATCTTCGTTTGATCGGATAGTACGACGAGTTTTGGTACAGAAATCGCGTGAAGCTCGCGCTCGAACCGAAGTACGTATCCGCGACTCCGAAGTCCGCGCTATTGAGTGTTCCTTTGGAGGCATCCGCCGGGTTGTCCCGTGTGTCTCGCACCCACGAAATGCCGAACTGCGACACCAGCGTTGGCTGTTGAAACAACGGTATTTCTTCCTGCGGGATCTTCAAATCTTGCACCAAAATTTTCCGAAAGCTGTACCGGTACAAAATCGTCGTTCGCGGCGAGGCCTGCTGCGTCAACTGCACCGACCCTTCGTAGCGCGTCTCGTTAAAAGTATTAATGTCGCGCGTCTTTTCGAAATACGCCGTTGCCTGAAAACTGAAATTTTGGCTCGCAAACGTATTCGGTGACGAATATCCCAGCAGCGCGCGTCCCTGCAGCGTGCTTCCGCGCAATTTCAACGACAGCGTGTCCGCGCGTCCCGTCAAATTGAGTTTCGAAATTTCCAAGATTCCCCGCGGCGCCGCCTGCACTGCGCCACCCGTCGGATCGGATGTGCTTGCCAGTCGCTGCACTTCAAACCCGCCGCCGTACGCCAGTGTGTACCGCTTCGCCTCTTCCACCAGCGCCACTACATCTTTATCCGGATTCGAACCCATCGGGTTCTGCGGTGCTACCGTCACTCGATTAAATACTCCCAGGTTGTAAAGCCTCCGCTGCGTGTCCACCACTTCGCCTTGCCGCAGCGGCGCATTCGGCTTCACTTGAATCTGCCGCCGAATCACTCCCGGCCGCGTATGCACGTACCCGCTCACGAGTACGTTGCGCACCCGAGTCTGTGGCCCTTCTTCAATGTGATAGACGACCTTCACCTCTTTGAACTCCGTTGTAATTTTCTTCTTTCCGTTTTTCTCTTCGTTCGCCTGCGCTGCTGCGGCCCCATCTTTCTTCGCGTCTACCTCCTCCACCACAGCGCGCAACTGCGCTTCCGGATAACCCTCGTTGTAGTACAGCGCCAGGATGTTTGCCCGGTCGCTTCCCACGTTTGATTCCGAATAGGGCTGCCCCGGCAGCGATCCCACCACGCCCTGCAACTCTTCGTCGGAAAACGCTTTGTTCCCCTCGATCGAAAGCGCTGCGACGCGTGTCTGAATTCCCTCGTTCACCACGAACCGTACAAACAGATCTCCGGTCTTTTGGCCCACGTTGTCCTGAACGTTCGCGTCTACTTTCACATCCAGAAATCCGTTCGCGCGATAGAGCGCTTCCATCGAAGCGCGGTCCGATTCCACCAGTCGTTGGCTGAATTTTCCGCGCGAACCGAGAGCTCCCTGATACACCGTCAATCGGCCCCGCAATAGCTCCGAGCCGAAATACTTGTTCCCCGTTATCTCAATTCCTATGAGCTTGTGGCGGTCGCCGCGCGCGATCTTGTACGTAATCAATTCTTCCGTACCTTGCCATCCGTTCTTTCCTTTTTCTTTCACTTCTTTTGTCTGGGTGTCGTAATCAACTGTCGCGTCAAAATATCCCTGCCGTTCCAGTCGCTCTCGCAAATTCTTTCGGCCTTCTTCAAGCAGATCCGCGTCCACGGCCCCTTCCTGGTAAATTGGCAACAGACGCTTCAGATCGCCGCCTGAAAATTTGGCGCCTTGTACCTCCAATTTTACGCGCGGTCCTTCCGCCACATCGACCGTCAGCGGCACGCTGTTTTTCGCTGCGTCATACTCCCCGCGCCGCACGGCCGCGCGCCCGCTCAAGTGCCCCTGCTTTGCCAGAAACTTTCGGATCCTCGCGGTGCCCTTTTGAATTCGCGCGTTTGTGATCGAAGTTCCCGGCTTCAGCTTCAGCCGCGATAATATCTGCACGTCTAAATATTCCGTGTTGTTCGTCAGTTGCACGGCAGAGACTCTCGCCCGGACTCCAGGCGTCACAAACACGATCACGTCAATCTGGTGCGTTGCCCCATTCGCTTGCACTTCCGTCCTTACTTTGGCCTGATACAGCCCTTCCTCTTTCAATATCTCCTGCAGCCGCTCAATCGCCGCATTCAATTTCTCTTTTCGGTATACGTCTCCAAGCTGAATCTGCATCGCTGCAGCCGCCGACGCTTCGCTCGGCGGCTCCACAAGCCCCTTTAGAATCACTTGATTGAAATAGAGGTTTTCTTCCGCGACAAAATCCAGCCGCACTCCGCCTTCAACCGGCGTGGTTTCCGCTCGCAAATTTGCGTAATCTCCGGTTTTGTAAAGCGCTCGTAGACTTGCCGCCAACTGTGTCCGGTTCAGCGGCTTGCCCGTTTCCACCGGCAAGCCCGCGGGGCCATCCTTCAATACTGTTCCGTCCTCCCGGACAATCCGAACGCTCACCACCGTCGGCTCGCTCGCCGGTGCCGGTTCCTGCGCAGCGCACGGCCACGCTCCTGCCCCGATCAGGAGCGCTCCTGCCAACAAACCTCGCAGTCCCTTCGCCCAAGTCCGTCTCATGCACTCAAATCGCTCAGACGAAGCGTAGCACAGCGGCGTTGCCCGTCCGTTGCCCTTTGGCGCTATCATAAATATGCGAATTCACCCGGGCTGAGGCCCTTTTCCCTGTGGACTCTCCTATAAAAGACGCCGGTTCCTTCGAACGCTACTCCCGCCAAATCCTTTTTGCAGGCATGGGAGAATCCGGCCAGCGGAATCTTGCCAAGTCCAGCGTCGTCATCGTTGGCTGCGGCGCCATCGGCGCTTCCACTGCCGCTCTCCTCGCCCGAGCCGGTGTCGGCCGCCTCCGCATCCTCGACCGTGATTTCGTGGAACCTTCGAACCTCCAACGCCAGTCCCTCTTCGATGAATCGGACGCTGCCAACGCGCTTCCCAAGGCGGCTGCCGCAGAGACAAAGCTCCGCGCCATCAACTCAGCCATTTCCATCGCCGGGATCGTGGCGGACCTGACGCCACAGAACGCCGCCGAGCTACTCGCCGGCTTCGATCTTGTTCTCGACGGCACCGACAACTTCGAGACGCGATTCCTCGTCAACGACTTCGCCGTGAAGCACAATCTTCCCTGGATTTACGCCGCCGCCGTCGGCAGTTACGGCGTCACGATGACGATTCGCCCCGGAGTGACGGCCTGCCTTGCTTGTCTGCTTGAATCCGGCGAACCAACGTCGGCAGGTGTAGAAGAAACCTGCGACACCATTGGCGTTCTCGCCCCCATCGTCCAGCTCATCTCTTCCTTGGAGTCTGCCGAGGCCTTGAAGCTTCTTTCCGGCAACGCTGACGCGCTTCATGGCCGGCTCATTTCCAGCGATGTCTGGTCCGGGCGCTTCCAGTCGCTGCAAATTTCCCGCGACCCGCAGTGTCGCGCTTGTGCTCGGCGTGAATTTTCCTACCTCGAAGGTGAAGCCCAGCCTCACGTCACGATGTGCGGCCGCGATTCGGTGCAAATTCACGAACGTTCGCGCTCGCTTGATCTCGCCGCGCTCGCCGCGCGCCTCTCGCTCAGCGCCGAGTCCGTCCGCCACAACGAGTTTCTTTTGCGTTTTCGCGTCCCGCCCCACGAAATGACCGTCTTCGCCGATGGACGCGCCATCCTCAAAGGTTCAAAAGACCCCGCCGTCGCCCGTTCCCTCTACGCCCGCTTTATCGGATCGTAAGCAGCGAAGACCCCACTGTAATGAATAGTTGAAGAGCCCGCTTTTTTAACACGGACATCGCCGGCCGACCAAAGTTGCCCGCTGTAAAAATCGAAAGAGTGAAGAAACCGCCTATCAGGAAGGAACTGTCTTTACCGGAACCCGCCACGGCCAACCGAGCCGCGCATCGAAGCGCGATCCAAATTCTCCCGTAAATTCATTAGCGTCAAAAACGTGCTCAAAATCCGCGCCTTCAAGTCGTCGGTCAGCGGCATCCCGCTCGTCGCCACGCGTGCGAGCCGCTCGCCGTTTTCCGTCAGGAACTTCATGATCTCTCTCAACCGCTCGTGCGGCGCATTTCCCATCGCCGTCTCGCGGCGCATTTCCGCGCAGCTCGCCTCAATTGACAGCGTGTAGTGCAGCACACACAGTTGTTGCTCGGCCAGAGCTGCCGGCGCCGTGCTCTTGCATCCCGTGATTTGACAATTCGTCGCCATTGCTCGCGCGTATGTTAGCTCAAGTCGAACACTCCTAGCTAACCTTACCCTTCGCCTAAAATCCAGCGCTCTACTCGCCGATGTTTCGCATCCTGCACGCTCCATTTGGCTCCAGCAACTCCACGAGTCGCGAGCGCGGTTTTGCGGTGTTCTCTTTTTAGCTGGCTTCCTGCCTGCTAGTGGTCCAGCCAACGATTGCGTTTTGGGAACGTGGGAAACTTTGTTTTAGAAATTATTTGACTCCGGTTAATTTGTTTTGTATTTTTATGCAGACGTATGTATAATTTCTCTATCATGAGTGCGGGCAAGACATTCCGTCACGGACAAATCCTCCGGCTCGTCTCCGGCCAGCGTATCGCCAGTCAGGACGACCTGCGCCGCCGTCTCGCCGCCCAGCGCCTTCGCGTGACCCAAGCCACGCTTTCCCGCGATCTTCAGGAATTAAAACTGGTCAAAACGCCGGAAGGTTACAGGCAATCCGCCGCGCTCACCGAAGAGGCCGCTCCGCTTCCGCCGCTCGCCCGCGCCCTTCGCGAATTCCTGCTGGACGTTCGCCCGGCCGAAAATCTTCTCGTTCTCAAAACGCCTCCCAGCGGCGCGCAGCCTCTCGCCGCCGCGGTGGACGCTTCCAAATTCCCGGAAATCGCAGGCACCATCGCGGGCGACGACACCGTTCTCATCATCACACCCAATAAAAAAACGCGCGCCTCTCTCCAACAAAAAATCGAATCCTTGCTGAAATGAGATCTCCTGAATCCATCGCCGTCGTAGGTGTCTCCGGTTATACCGGCTTTGAGCTGGCAAAGCTCTTGCTCCGCCACCCCGCTGGGACTGCTACGACATTTTTTATGCGTGACACGCAGGGCGCCCACTGCCTTTCGGAACTTTTTCCGCAGCTCCGCCACTCCGGCAGTGCACCCCTTCGCCAGCTTTCCGTCGAAAACATTCTCGCCAGCGGCGCGAAGACCGCCTTCCTCGCCACGCCGCACGAAGCCTCTGCCGAACTCGCGCCGCAACTTCTCGACTCGGGCCTCAAAGTCATCGACCTCAGCGGCGCATTTCGCTTCCGCGATTCCGCTGTCTTCCAATCCTGGTACAAACTTCCCGCGCCTCATGCCGCGTGGCTCGATTCCGCCGTCTACGGCCTGCCCGAGTTCTACGCAAACGAACTCGCCTCCGCCCATCTCGTCGCCAATCCCGGCTGCTACGCCACCAGCGTTATCCTTGCGGTCCGCCCGCTCGTCCAGGCGGGTTTGCTTGCATCCGATTCCACCATCGTCGCCGACTGCAAATCCGGCGCATCTGGCGCAGGCAAAGAGCTTCGTAAAGACCTGCATTTCTCCGAACTCGACGAAAATTTCAAAGCCTACAATCTTTTTTCTCATCGCCACACGCCGGAAATCCTCGAACAATCCGGCTTGTCTGAATCTCAGCTCATTTTTTCCACGCACCTGCTCCCGATCGCGCGCGGCATTCTCTCCACCATCTACGTCACGCTCGCCGACCCGCAACCGCCCGAAGCCATCGAAGCCCTCTATCGGAAAACGTACGCCGGGCGCCCCATGGTTCGCATCTGGAAAGCTGGCACGCTTCCTGAAATCCAGCACGTCGCGCACACCAATTTCGCCGATATCGGCTTCGTTCTCGATCGCTCTGGCCGTCGTCTAATCGTCGTCTCTTGCCTCGACAATCTTGGCAAAGGCGCCGCTGGTCAGGCCGTCCAAAATTTCAACCATATGCTGCAAATCGAGGAGACCACCGGACTGCAATGAAACTCGTCATTAAATTTGCCGGAGCTTTGCTCGAATCCGATGCCGTCGTGCGCGAGCTTGCCGCCCAAGTCGCCGCTCTCGCGAAGCAGGGCCATCAGATTCTTGTTGTCCATGGTGGCGGCCGCATCTTCACCGCTACGCTCAAGCGCCTCGGCATCGAAAGCAAATTCGTCAACGGCCTTCGCGTCACCGATCGCGAAACGCGTGATGCCGCTGTCATGGTCTTCGCTGGCCTCTTGAACAAACAGCTTTCTGCCGCCATCTCCGCCGCGGGCCAGCCCGCCATTGGCATCTCAGCTGCCGATGCACAGGTCTTTCGCGCCGAACCGCTAGTGCATAACGAGGTTGTGGGAGGCCTCGGTTTTGTCGGCTATCTCACCGGCATGAATACCGCGCTCATCGAATCCTTCTGGCGTAGCAATCTCGTGCCGGTCGCTGCATGTCTTGGCATCGGTTCGGACCACGAGCTTTACAACATCAACGCCGACCATATGGCCGCCGCCTGTGCCGAATACCTCGGCGCCGATCAACTCATCTATCTCACGGATGTCGCAGGTGTGCTTCAGGGAGAAAAAGTAATCTCCGCCATAGCCTCGGACGAAATCGAAGCTCTCGTCCAGAACCGCACCGTCTCGGGCGGCATGATTCTCAAACTCGAAGCGGCCAAGCGCGCTCTCGAAGGTGGCGTCAAGGGCGTCCACATCGTCGGCGGCACCGAACCCGCCGCTCTGCTCAACGCAATGCGCGCCGCTCAGGCTTCCTCCGCGGCATTCGACGCAATACCCGGCACGCGCATCCTTCGCGACGCGCACTCCGCCGCCGTATCCGCCGCATAGCCAAATGAAACGCCCCATCACAATTCGCAAAGCCGTTCCGCCCGCCGCGCTCGCCGATGCGGAAAAATTCCTTCTCCCCACCTACAAGCGCCAGCCGCTCGTTTTCACTCACGGCCGCGGCCCCTACGTTTTCGACTCCTCCGGCAAGAGGTATCTCGATTTTCTCGGCGGCATTGCCGTCAACGGCCTCGGCCACGCCCATCCCAACATCATCAAAGTGATTCGCCGCGAATCCGTGCGTGCCATCCATCTTTCCAATCTCTTCCACAATGAATTTCAGGGCCCTCTCGCAAAAAAACTCGTCGAAATCTCGGGCATGGACCGCGTCTTTTTCTCCAACAGCGGCACCGAAGCCATCGAAGGTTGCCTCAAGCTTGCGCGCCTCTATTCGCGCCCGGCTGACGCGCCGCTCGCAGCCCCCAACCCAAAGCACCGCATCCTCGCGCTCGAGAACTCCTTCCACGGTCGCACCTTCGGCGCGCTCAGCATCACTGCTACCGAAAAATATCGCCTCCCGTTTGCGCCCCTTGTCCCTGGAGTCGAATTCGTAAAATTCAACGACGTCGCCGACCTCGAATCCAAATTCGACAAGAACGTGTGCGCTGTGATCCTCGAAACCATCCAGGGTGAAGGCGGCATCCATCCCGTCAGCGAACCTTTCTGGAATCGCACCCGCGCGCTCACCAAACAAAATGACGCACTGCTCATCGCCGACGAAATTCAATGCGGCCTCGGCCGCACTGGCCGCTACTTCGCCTATCAAAAGTTCTCCTCTAAACCCGATCTCGTCGCCATCGCCAAGCCTCTCGCTGCCGGCCTTCCTCTCGGCGCCATTCTCACCTCCGAAGCTGTCGCGGCTCGCGTCAGCCCCGGCGTCCACGGCACAACTTTCGGCGGTGGCCCCTTGATCTGCGCCGTCGCGCTCGAATTCCTGAAAGTTCTCGACAAAACAAAAGTCCTCTCCAATGCCGCCGCGCGCGGCGCCGAAATTCGCGCCGGCATCGAAAAACTCGCGGCAAAATTTCCCATCATCAGGCAAGTCCGCGGCGAAGGCCTCATGATCGGCGTCGAACTCACCATCGACGGTACTCCGTTCGTCGCGCAAGCCATGCAGCGCGGCCTGCTCATCAACTGCACGCATGAATTTACCTTGCGCCTCCTCCCCGCCTTCATAATCGGCGCCAAACAAGTTCGGGAATTCCTCGGAATTTTCGAAGCTGTCCTCGGTCATGTTTCTAAATCCATGCCTGCGACGGAAACGGCGCGGCACGCGGCTCACGCCGCAGTAAGGTAAGCAAACGAAATGGCAACTACCACACTGGCAACGCCTGTTCTCGTCGCGAACGATCTCCTCACCGGAGCCGAATGGAGCCCCGCGCACACGCGCGAACTCCTCGCCATCACCGCGGACATCAAGTCGAATCCCGCAAATTACGCCGACACGCTCCGCGGCAAATTCCTCGCGCTCATTTTTGAAAAGCCCTCGCTCCGCACTCGCGTCACGTTCGAAGTTGGCATCCAGAGCATGGGCGGCCACGTCGTCTTTCTTGACCACACACAGGCCCGCCTCGGCGAACGCGAATCCATCGCCGACGTCGCGCGCAATCTCGAACGCTGGGTTCAGGGCATCGTCGCCCGTGTTTACGAGCAGCGCGTCCTCGACGAAATGGCCGCTACCACGGATATTCCCGTGGTCAACGCGCTCTCCGATAAATTTCATCCCTGCCAGGCCCTCGCCGATTTTTTCACGCTCGAAGAAAAATTCGGATCGCTAAAAGGGCTCAAGCTTGCCTACGTCGGCGACGGCAACAACGTTTGCCACTCGCTCACCTATCTTGCCGCGCGTCTCGGCGTGAACCTCCGCATCGCTACGCCGGAAAATTACGCGCCCGACGCCGACGTCATCGCCGATTCCAAACGCGTCGCAAAAGAAACCAAAGCGAAAATCGAACTCTTCACCGATCCCCGCGAAGCCGTCGCAGACGTCCAGGCCGTGTACACCGACTCCTGGACCAGCATGGGCTTCGAAGCCGAAGAAAAAGTCCGCAGCGAAGTCTTCAAGCCCTATCAGGTCAATCGCAAACTCATGGCGCTCGCTGGACGCGATTCTATTTTCATGCACTGCCTCCCCGCGCATCGCGGCTACGAAGTCACCAACGAAGTTCTCGATGGTTCGCGCTCCGTCGTGCTCGACCAGTCCGAAAATCGCATGTATGTCCAGAAAGCGATTCTGCACACGCTCTATCGCTAGATTTTCGTCTCTTTGAAATTGTGTTGTCTTAGACTACGCATATCTCCAATCACGAAAGAGGAATTGTGAACAGAACTGCTCCAAAACCGAAAAAGGTCGTGCTCGCCTATTCTGGCGGACTCGATACCAGCATCATCATCCCCTGGCTCAAGGAAACTTACGGTTGCGAAGTCATCGCCATGATCGGCGACGTCGGCCAGCAGGAAGATCTCCAGGCCGCTTACAAAAAAGCGCTTGCCACCGGCGCATCCTCCGCGACCATCGAAGATCTCCGCGAAGAATTCGTCCGCGATTTCATCTGGCCCACGCTACGCGCCGGCGCCGTTTACGAACACACCTATCTTCTCGGCACGTCGATGGCGCGCCCCGTCATCGCCAAGCGTCAAGCCGAAATCGCGCTCAAGCTCGGCGCCGACGGCCTCTCGCACGGCTGCACCGGTAAAGGCAACGATCAGGTCCGCTTCGAGCTCGCCTACAAAGCCATCGCGCCGAATGTCCAAATCATCGCCCCCTGGCGCGAATGGGACATCGACTCCCGCGAAGACGCCATCGCCTACGCCGAAAAACACAACATCCCCATCGAACAGAGCAAAAAAAATATCTACAGCCGCGACCGCAACATCTGGCACCTCAGCCACGAAGGCGGCGAACTCGAAGATCCCGCAAACGCCCCCAGCGAAGCCATGTGGCAATGGACCGTTTCTCCCGAAAAAGCTCCCGACAAAGCCGAAGAAGTCGAAATCGGTTTCGAATCCGGCACGCCCGTCTCCGTCAACGGCACAAAACTCGGTCCCGTGGATCTTCTCAACACGCTAAACGAAATCGCCGCGCGCCACGGCGTCGGCCGCACGGACCTCGTCGAGAATCGCCTCGTCGGCATGAAGTCCCGCGGCGCATACGAAACTCCCGGCGGCACGCTTCTCGTCACCGCTCATCGCGAACTCGAGCGTCTCACCGTCGATCGCGAAACCGCGCACCTTCAGCAAACTCTTTCCGTTCGCTACGCCGAACTCGTTTACAACGGCGTCTGGTTCTCCACGCAGCGTCAGGCCCTCGACGGCTTCTTCAACGTTTCGCAGGAGCGCGTCACCGGCTCCGTCGGCCTCAAACTCTGGAAAGGTTCGCTCAACGTCACCAGCCGCAAATCTCCTTTCTCTCTTTACCGCGCCGACCTCGCCAGCTTCACCATGGGCCGTTACAATCCGAAAGACGCCGAAGGCTTCATCAATCTCTTCGCGCTTCCCGTCACCGTCCGCCCCAAAGCCAAAGCCGAAGGCGGCAACTCCTAAATGTTTGCCGGTAACAACGGTTCCGTTACCCCGCGCACCGGCGTGCGATCGCCACCCGCTTTGCCGCGGTTCGTCATCCTGAGTCCCGTGCTCCTGCACCGCGACTTAGGACCTCAACCGCTGCATCTTGGCGCAATTTTCCGCAGCGTGTTATTCCGAAACTGAAAACTGACGACTGATGACTGACAACTTCCGCCATGACTGAACGCAAAGACACTAAACTATGGGGCGGCCGCTTCGAACGCGAACCAAACGCGCGCTTCGACGCCTTCCAGCGCTCCTTCGCATTCGATCGCCGCCTCCTTCCGTACGAAATCGCCGTCGACCGCGCCTGGGCCAAAGCCCTCGAGCCCATCGGCATCTTCACCGCCGCCGAAGTCAAACAAACCCTCGCCGCGCTCGACAAAATGGAAGCCCGCGCGAAAAACGATTCCGCTTGGCTCGAAAAAACCGGCGCCGACGCCGAAGACGTCCACCACTTCGTCGAAAAGGCCCTCGTCGAAGAACTCGGCCCTCTCGGCTGGAAGCTCCACACCGGCCGCAGCCGCAATGAACTCGTCGCCACCGATTTCCGCCTGTTCGTCATCGACGCCGCTGCCCAACTCAAGCGCGGCCTCCTTGCTCTCATCAACGCATTGCTCTCGCAAGCCAAGGCAAAACTCGGTGTCCCCATGGCGGGCATGACCCACATGCAGCACGCTCAGCCAATCCTTCTTTCTCATTTCCTTCTCGCCCACGCCGAAGCTTTCGCTCGCGACATCACGCGTCTTCAAAACGCCGCAGCCAGCGCCGACGCCTGCCCCATGGGCTCGGGCGCGCTTGCCGGAAATTCTTTTGCCATCAACCGCGAAGCCATCGCCCGCGAACTCGGCTTCTCCAAAATCACCGCCAACAGCCTCGACGCCGTCAGCGACCGCGACTTCGCCCTCGACTACCTCTTCGCCCTCTCCGGCATCGCCACGCATCTCTCCCGCCTCGCAGAAGATTTCGTCCTCTTCGCCTCCCAGGAATTTTCATACGTCATTCTTCCCGACGAATATTCCACCGGCAGTAGCCTCATGCCGCAAAAGAAAAATCCCGATTGCTGGGAACTCATCCGCGGTAAAACCGGTCGCATCACAGGAGCGCTCGTCTCTTTGTTAACGACACTGAAGGGACTTCCAACGAGCTATCAGCGCGACTTGCAGGAAGACAAGGAAGCGCTCTTCTCCGCGCACGACCAGGTTGACGACATGGTCGCCATCGCCACGGGTGCCATCGGCACCACGCAATTCCGCGACGAAAAACTCCGCGCACTCGCCAGCAATCCATCCCTGCTTGCCACCGAAGCCGCCGACTACCTCGTCCGCAAAGGCATCCCGTTCCGCCAGGCCCACGATTTGGTCGGAAAAATCCTTCGCCGGGCCGAAACGCAGGGCAAAAACTGGATGGAATTGCCACTCACCGAACTGCAGAAAATCTCTCCGGAAATAGGCTCCGACTCTGCCGCGAGCCTCACCGTCGAAGCCGCTCTCGCCGCAAAAAGAGTCCCGGGCGGCACCGCTCCCGATTCGGTCCGCGCCGCAATCGACGATCTCGAAAAAAGAATTCGCGGCATCGGAGCCACCACGTGACGCAAGCTCCTTCCGAAGCCGCTCTTCCCAAGGGTTTCCGTTTTGCCGCCACCGCCTGCGGCCTCAAAAAAACCGGCGCGCTCGATCTCGCCATCCTCTCGAGCGACGTTCCCGCTTCCGCCGCCGCCGTCTTCACGCAAAATCTCGTCGTCGCCGCTCCCGTCACTCTTTCCCAAAAAAATCTCGCCGAATCAAAAGGCCGCATGCGCGCAGTCGTCGTCAACGCCGGCAACGCAAACTGCGCCACCGGCGCCCAAGGCGGTCTCGCCTCGCAACGCACCCTCGAAGAAGCCGCACGCCGCATGGGCCTCGCTCCTCAGGAACTCTTCGTCTGCTCCACCGGTGTCATCGGTGTCCAACTCCCCGTCGAAAAAATTCTCCGGGCTCTTCCCATGCTCGCTCGCAACCGCCGTCCCTCCGCCCGCTCTTTCGCCGAACTCTCTCTCGCCATCTGCACCACGGACACGCGCCCCAAAACCGCCTCCGCCTCGTTCCGCATGTCCGGCAAACGCATTCATCTCATCGGCTGCGCCAAAGGCGCCGGCATGATTCATCCCAACATGGCCACCACGCTCGCTTTCGTCGTCACCGACGCCAACATTTCTCCCGCGCTCCTCCAACGAACCTTGCGCGACGTCACCGGCCGCACCTTCAACTCCATCAGCGTGGATGGCGACACTTCGACGAACGACACACTCCTCGTCCTCGCCAACGGCGCCGCCGGTGCTCCCGCCATTGCCAACGGCAGTAAAGCCCACCGCCAATTCACCGCTGCCCTCGAACAAGTTTGCGGTTCTCTCGCCCAACAAATCGTCGCTGACGGCGAAGGCGCTCAGCGTGTCATCCAAATCGAAGTCCGCGGCGCCAAAACCGAATCCGCCGCGAAAAAAATCGCCGAAACCATCGCCACTTCGCCTCTCGTCAAAACCGCCTTCGCCGGCGGCGATCCCAACTGGGGCCGCATCTTCGCTGCCGCCGGCCGTTCCGGAGTCAAATTCGATCCGTCCCTTGTCGAAATCACTATGGCCGGAATCAAAGTCCTCAAACGCGGCCAGCCTCTCGACTTCAACGAACGCGCCGCCAGCAACAAACTCCTCGCCGACCACGTCCCCATCGTCGTCCATCTTCATGCCGGCAAATCCTCTGCCCGCTACTGGACCTGCGACTTCACCGCCGAATACGTCCGCATCAACGCCTCCTATCGCACGTAAGCTGTCTTCCAGCACAAAGAAAGACAAAAACCATCTTCTACATCATTTGTATTACACTGTATTTGCTTGTATGGAGTAGCTATCATGGGAATCTCAAAAATCTTTACCCTGCGTCTCGATCAACGGGATCGCAATCGCCTCGAAAAATTGGCAAAAGCCACAAACCGCTCCCGCTCCTACCTTGCCGCAGAAGCGATCCGCGAATATCTCGCTCTCAACGAATGGCAAGTCGCCGAAATTAAAAAGGCCATCGAAGAAGCGGATCGCGGGGAGTTCGCCTCCGATACCGAAGTGAAGCGCCTCAGGAAAAAATGGACCGCTCGTGCGCGTTAGGTGGCTGCGCCGAGCCCTCGCCAATCTCGAAGAAGAAGCCCAATACATCGCCGCAGACAATCCAGCCGCCGCGAGTAAAACTGTCGCAACAATTTTCGCCGCCGTGGACCGCCTCGCCCATCATCCCGCCATGGGAAGAATCGGGCGCGTGCCGGGTACGCGGGAACTTGCAGTCTCTAGCACTCCTTATGTCATACCCTACGGCGTGCGAGGCTGCGTATTGGAAATCCTTCGCGTTTTTCACGGAGCGCGGCAATGGCCATCGCAATTTGAGAAATAAATTTCCTCGCTTAATTTGCTGGGTGCAACGTTTTCATCCGCATCAACGCCTCCTACCGCACCTGATAAGCTTGTGGTTGTTTGGGTTTCAATGTAGCGCTGCGGCTTCAGCCCAGCATCTTCCGTCTTGTATGAGCATTGACACCTGCCCCCGAGAAGCCTATGTTTTTCGCGCAGTCTTGGCTTGAGGAGGCGCAAATGATTCTGAATATCGAGCACAAGAGCGTGGATCCCGACATCGATCTCTTCTCCTTGACCGGCCGCCTGACCATGGGGAGCGACAGCCAGCAGGTCGAATGGAATCTCGCGAAAATCCTGAAAGAAAATCATAAAAAGGTCATCTTCGATCTGGCCAAAGTAAATTTCCTGGATAGTTCCGGCATCGGCATCCTCGTCATGTGCCACGCGAAATTGAAAAAGGCGGGTGGGGCGCTGCGCATCGCCGGTGCTCAGGGAATGGTGCAGCAGGTCCTGGAGATGACCAGCGTAAATAAAATTGTCGAGTTCTATCCCAGTGCTTCCGAAGCAGCAAAGAATTTCACCGTCGTGTAAGCGATCCGCTGGCTTTCGAGAAATCGGAGACCCATCCCCTTGAGTGGACGTCTTTCAGGAAAAGTAGTGCTGGTTACCGGCGCAGCCCAGGGCATCGGTTTCGAGTGCGCCCGCATGGCCGCCGCCGAGGGCGCATCGGTCGTACTCGGCGACATTCAAAAGGATCGTGGCGAAGAAGCCGCCGCAAAAATCCGCGCCGCCGGCGGCAACGCGATTTTCCAGCTCGCCGATCTCACCCAGGAATCCCAATGCGCCGCATTAGTCGACGCCGCCATAAATAAATTCGGCAGACTCAACGGCCTCGTCAACAACGCCGGCTGGTTCCCGCGCGCTCGCCTCGAAGAAACTACCTCCGAACTGTGGGACAAAGTTCTCAACGTAAATCTTC
>Ga0209060_10000555_pt1 | contig 64312 bp, 55 predicted proteins | sample Coa_R1_8_FD_187155 | JGI IMG/M metagenome (GOLD analysis project Ga0209060, IMG submission 187155) | Surface soil microbial communities from Centralia Pennsylvania, which are recovering from an underground coalmine fire - Coalmine... | ecosystem: Environmental > Terrestrial > Soil >... | reverse complement strand
ACCGGGGTTACGGCTCGCCCAAGGAAGTCCGGCCCGTCTCCCATCCCTTGCAACCTGACCTTTCGCCAAGCCTTTCCAGTTATCTGAGCCCCAGACCCTAACCCACCCGGTTCTGCCACGCATGTCCATCCGCTCGCTGCAATTTACTGAAAGTCCTAAACAGGAGGAGGACCTCATGCATCGCAACCACCTTTCTAAAATCGCAGCCTTCCTGCTTCTGAGTTGCGGATGGATCGCCGCTCAGACCATCACCACGTTTGACGCCCCCGGCGCCGGCACCGGCGCTGGACAGGGCACCTTCGCCCAGGGCATCACCGCTTCCGGAAAAATCTTCGGCTACTCCGTCGATTCCAGCGGAGTCGCTCACGGATTTCTGCGCTCCGAACACGGACACATCCTCACCTTCGACGCGCCCGGTGCTGGCACCGCCGGCAGTCAGGGAACGTTCGCCTTCAGCCTCAACCCCTCCGGCCTGCTCGTCGGATACACGCTCGACTCCAGCGGCGTGATGCATGGCTTCGAGCGCACCCCTGACGGCAACTTCACCACCATCGATGCTCCCGGCGCCGGCACCAGCCCCGGAGAAGGCACCTTCACTTTTGACATCAATCCAGAAGGTACCGTCGCGGGATACTTCTTCGACTCAACCATGGTGGCTCACGCCTACCTGCGCGATGACGACGGCAACTTTACCGTCTTCGAGTACGTCAACGCGGGAACCGGCGCGGGACAAGGCACCGGAACCGCATCCATCATCGGCCTCAGCGTCACGGGTACGCTCGTCGGAGCCTACATCGATTCTGGCAACACCCTTCACGGCTACATCCGGAATCGCGAAGGCGATATGACCAACGTTGACGCGCCGGGCGCGGGCACCGGCCCCATGCAGGGCACCGATATCGCCGGAGTTAACGCCCAGGGTGCGATCGCCGGGATCTCAGTAGATTCGAGCGGAGTCGCCCACGGCTTCCTCCGCGCCACCAGCGGTACATTTACAGCCGTCAATATCTCCGGCGCGGGCACAGCCGCCGGGCAAGGCACTCTCATTCAAGGCATCAACACCTGTGGCGAGGTCACCGGAGACTACGTTGACTCTCGAGGCGTGGCCCACGGTTTCATCCGTATGAGAGATGCCCGTGTCCAAAAATTCGACGCTCCCGGCGCCGGCACGGCCTCTGGTCAAGGTACATTCCCGCTAACCAATAACCCCTCCGGCGCAGTCACCGGATATTTACTGGACTCGAGCGGCGTGGCCCACGGCTTCCTCCGCAAAGGCCACGACGATCACTAAATCTCAAAAATGCGGAGTCTCAAAGATATGAGGGTGACCGCCCTTGTCCCGCGACGTCTGCGGGACAGGGGCGGGATTTAGTCCGCCCATGATACCCATGCACCCGACTGGTGGCGTTGAACACAGCCCGCGGATGACCCACCCCACAACTCGAATGCTTGATCCCGACCAGCCGTACCTTCAACCCCAATATGCGTATCCTCGCACCACATCGCCACAGCTCTTTCCCGAACCGAAGTAGAATGTGCACCATGCGATGGCCCCGGCCCAGCCAGATCGCCCGCGCTTATCTGACGTCCCTCGCGTTCTGGTTCGGCTTGACGCTGCTGATGGGGTTCCAGAACTACTCTCTCAATCGCCAGCACCTCTTGGCTTCGCTCGGCGCGTTGATGATTGAGGTTGTGCTGCGTAGCTTTGCCTTCGCCTTCTGGTCTCCGCCTATCTTCTATCTCGTCGGAAACTATCTCAGTGCGTCCACCCATCGTCTCCGCTATGCACTGCTTCGGATCTTGGGTGGGACGCTGTTCATATTCCTCAACACCGGTATCCTCTGGCTGTTCGCTCCCCCCTATGACGACGCGCTGCAGAAATTCGGCCCCCGCACCCTGCAGGAGTTCCTCGACATGATCCGCGGAGGCTTCGCCGACCAGATCTTTATCTATGTCGCCGTCGTCGTCGCCGCCCATGCCTACTATTACCTCAAGCGTTTGCAACGTGAGGAGCGCGAGCGGTACGAATATCAGCAGGCTCTCGCCGCTACCGAGCTGCAAGTGCTCAAAATGCAACTGCACCCGCATTTTCTCTTCAACACCCTGCACGGCATTGCCACCCTTGTCGACAGCGACGCCAAAAGTGCCAAGGCGATGATCATCAAGCTCTCCAATCTTCTGCGCAAAGCGCTCGATCGAGACAGCTCTGATCTGGTTCCGTTGGAAGAAGAATTGAAGTTCCTTCGCGAATACCTCGATCTCGAAAAGATGCGTCTCGGCCCGCGTCTCACAATCAACTGGAAAATTGCTCCCGAAGCCTCTCCCCTGCTGGTTCCGCAAATGATTCTTCAGCCTCTCGCGGAGAACGCCATCCGTCATGGCATCGCCGCTTCTCGCGAAGGCGGCTGGATGGAAATCACCGCCGAGACAAATGCTGGATTCCTGCTCCTGAAACTGCGCAACAGCGTGGGCGGCAGCACCTCGAACGGCACCGGTGTCGGCCTGCGCAATGCTCAGGCCCGCCTGAAGTATCTCTACTCCGGCGACGCCCATCTGCGTCTCGAAGTCGCCGACGATCACACCGCCACAGTTGTCCTCTCGGTCCCCGTTCTTAACTCCAAGCAACTCGGCGCGACCGCCCCCCAGGCCCAACCTCTCTCCCAGAAGGAGAATCCATCATGCGCGTTCTCATCGTCGATGACGAACCACTAGCCCGCACCGCCCTGGCGCAGATCCTGAACGCACGCCCGGATGTGGAGCGCTTCGATTCCGCCAACGACGCCATCGAAGCCCAGCAGCACCTTGCCTGCGACAGCTACGATGTCATGCTGCTGGATGTCAGCATGCCTGAACTCTCCGGCCTCGAACTGCTCTCCCGGCTCGAACGCAACCAGCGCCCGATCCCCTCCGTCGTCTTCGTCACCGCATACGCCGAACACGCTCTCGCCGCTTTCGAACGGCACGCCGTCGACTACATCGTCAAACCGTTCTCTGAAGATCGCGTCAATCAGGCCCTCGACTTCGCCTCACACCGCTCCGCCACCGAACGCGCCGCCCGCCTGCTTGAGTTCTTGCCTCACCTCAAATCCCTCGCCTCCCAGCCCTGCTCAAAAATCGGAATCAAAAGCAATGGCCGGATTCTGTTCATCGATCCGCGCGATGTCCTCGCCGTCGAAGCGGAAGGAAACTACGTTCTGTTACGCCGCGAGAAAGGATCGGACCTGCTGCGTGAGTCGCTCTCCCTCATCGCAGAAAAGCTGCAGCCCTTCGGCTTCATTCGCATTCATCGCTCGGTTCTCGTGAATGCGTCCTTCGTGCAGGACATTCGCCCCTGCCCCACCGGAGAATATCAACTCCGCCTCCGCGACGGCCGCGCATACACCGTCACCCGCACCTACAAAAAAAATCTCGCAGGCCTCGCCTCCTTCTGGATCGGCACCGAAACCTTCCTGAATTAGGAACGCGCCCTTAAAGAAATGGTTTAGGAAGACCGCAGCCTCAGCCCTGATTTGGAAGGGCCCGGCTTCAGGCGCCGGAAAGATTTGAGAAAGGCACGGCTTCCAGACGTGCCGCTAAGAAACACGCGCGGCGTCAGCCGCCGAGCTGGCCTCCGCGCGCGCTCGATAACGTTGTCAACTCGACAAATGTTGTCATCTCGACCGGAACTATTCTTCCGCGAAGCGGAAGAATAGTGGAGTGGAGAGACCCTGAGTTTTCGCTTGGAAATGAAGCCAGGCTACTGCCCGTTCGCCGCGACCAAATGGCTGTTGGATAGAATCTCCGCTGCCCCCTGAGCCTTCTCATACCCTCGGCTCGCCGCCCGGCTCATCCACTTTTTCGATTCCCCGAGATTCACGCCAGTTCCGTCGCCCTGCTGATACCGAAGCGCCAGGTTGTACTGCGCCGCCGGACTGCCTTCCTCCGCCGCCATGGCGATCCATCGCGCCGCTTCGCTGCAACTCTGCCGCACCGGCTTCCCTATCTCGTACGCCATTCCGAGCGTCAGCGCTGCCATATAGTCCCCATATTTGGCGCGTCGTTGCAGTTCCTGAATTTCGAACCGGCTCAAATCCTGCACGGCCACCAATGCGCCTTTATCGGTCACTCGCAAATGACTCGATTCGAGTGTGGGCGGATCACTCGGCGGATCCACTTGCGGCGGAGCCGGACGCACCTCGTTGCGCGTCACTTGATCGCGCCATGATTCCACGGGCGCACTGTTAGGCGGCTCCGTTTGCCTCCATTCCGATCTCTGTGACCGCAACGAAAACAAGAAATTCCCGGTAATCAGCAATACTGCCAGCGATCCCGCATAGATCGGTCCAGCCCCGGGCCGCCACGCAAACCGCATCCACGTGAACCGCATCCTGGCCTGAACCTGCCGCAATCGCTCCCAGATCCTCACGAAGGCGCCGGCTCTTTGCTCTGTCGCTTCGCCAGGCTCGTCGCTCTCCGTTTCTGGAACCGCTGTCGCTTCCCTGATGGCGCTCGCATCTGTGCGCGCTTCCATCGCCGGACTTTCTAATTTCTTAAGCGCTTCGACCGGACGCTCGATCTCCGCTGCGATTTCGGCCTCTTGCTCCTCCGTCACTACCGCCGTCTGGGTCTTCGGCTTTTCCACCACGACTAGCGCCGGAGCAGCCATCGCCTCTGCGACTGGCACGTTTACCGTCTCCTCTGCCAGGGCCAGCGACCCTGCCGTATGCGCCTGTGCATAAACCGGCACCGCTCTCGGCACTCTGCGGGTCAAGCTAGGAACTCCAATACAAATCTGGGGAGCCTGCGGGCGCGCCACCGTCTTCTCCGGATGGTTGTGCCTCGCCGCTTGCCGGATCGCCGACGTCAGCTCCGCATTACTGCGGATCAGTTCCTTGGTCTGTTTTGGATCGATTCCGGCATCGCGCTGCGACTGCACAACCCAGGCAGCTGCCAGAAGCTTCTGGAAGGAGTTGACATCAAGACTGAATCGCTGACTCATACCACGGCTGGGGCAGTACTACCAACGACTATTGGCCAGCAGTATACCTCATCCGCGGCCACTGCCCGGGTCCCCACTTCCCTAGGTTTAAACGTGCCCCGTAACTCTTGCAAACCGCAGGCCATATGAGCGACTGCGCCTGGACAAAGGACTCAAAACCCTAAACAAGCTCTGCCGCTTGAGAATACAGGTTGGCGGGGCATTCCTGAGTGTCTCATCGCGCCCCGACAGCGCCAGAATGACCGCGAAGAATGAATCGATCATTCACCTTTTGTGCAAACTCCTGCAATATAAGTGGACTTTTGAGGGGAGACTGTTGCGTCGCGCAACACCACTCGTCTCACCACCCGGACGGGAAACTTGGCACATGGATGCCGGAAACCAAAAAAAAGGCCGCGATCCAAATCGCGGCCGTGAAGCCTTTATCTATACAAATTCGCGCGAACTCCGCGGCCGACTAGTGTCTTCCGCCGCCACCATGCCCGCCACCGTGTCCGCCGCGCCCGTTGCGTCCGCGCCGTCCACGCCCTCCGCCACGTCCACCTCGTCCTCCGCGATCGCCGCCACGGTCACCGCCACGATCTCCGCCATGCGGACGAGCTCCACCCTGGTAGCTCGGGTCGCGATTGAAGTTTGGCTCACCTTCCGGCTCGTCCGGAAAATTTCCGCCTCCCTCGATCACCACGGTCCCAGTCGGTGCGGCCTGCCCTTCCGCCACCGCCACTACGCCGGGTTCCGCTGCGACGCCGCCTGCCTCCGCCTGCATTTTCGCGCGCTGCTCTTTCAGGATCGCCTTGCGCGACAACCGGATTCGGTTGCCCTCGACCGCCAGCACTTTCACCAGCACCTGGTCACCTTCCTTCAACTCGTCGCGCACATCGGCAATCCGATGCTCCGCGACTTCGCTGATGTGCAGCAAACCCTCGGTGCCCGGAATGATCTCGACGAAAGCGCCGAAATCCGCCAGCCGCGTCACCTTCCCCAGATACGTTTTCCCTACTTCGGCCGTCGCCGTAATGTCGCCGATCATCTGCAGCGCCTTCTGTGCCGCCGCCTGATCGCTCGACGCGACCTTCACCTGCCCCGAATCCTCAACGTCAATCTTCACGCCGGTCGCTTCGACGATCGACCGAATCATTTTTCCGCCAGGCCCGATCAGGTCTCGAATCTTGTCCGTCGGAATCTGCACGGTGTAGAAGCGCGGTGCGTAATCTGAAATCTTCGTGCGCGCCTCAGAGATGACCTCATCCATCTTGCCCAGAATGAACAACCGTCCACGCTGCGCTTGCGCCAAAGCCTCCCGCATGATTTGCGCCGTTATCCCGATGACTTTGATATCCATCTGCAGCGCAGTAATGCCGTCTTTCGTTCCGGCAACTTTGAAGTCCATGTCGCCGTAATGATCCTCCGCGCCCGCGATGTCGGTCAGAATCGCATACTCCGACCCTTCTTTCACCAATCCCATTGCCACGCCAGCCACGGGAGCCTTCAACGGAACGCCGGCATCCATCAGCGAAAGCGACGCCCCGCAAACCGTAGCCATCGACGAGGATCCATTTGATTCCAGAATGTCCGAGACCACACGCATCGCGTAAGGCCACGACTCTTCCGAAGGCAGCACCGCCGCAATCGACCGCTCCGCCAAAGCCCCGTGCCCAATCTCTCTCCGCCCCGCCCCCCGCAAAAACGCCACCTCCCCAACCGAAAACGGCGGAAAGTTATAGTGCAGCATGAAGCGTTTTTTGGCTTCGCCTTCGAAGCCTTCGAGGCGCTGCATGTCCTCGCTGGTGCCGAGGGTGGTTGTTACCAGGGCCTGGGTTTCGCCGCGGGTGAAGATGGCGCTGCCGTGGGTGCGTGGCAAGATTCCGGCTTCGATCCAGATTTCGCGGATCTCATCGAAGGCGCGGCCATCCGGACGGCGATGTTGGTTGATTACCTGCTCGCGGAAGATGCGCTCGCGCAGCGTCTCGTAATAATGATCGAGCTTCTGCTCGGCTTCTTCGTCGTCTTCCGGCAGCTCGGCTTCGAGTTTCTTCTTGATCTCTTTGACCAGCGTGTAGCTTTCCTGCTTGGGATGTTTCTTGGTATCGAGCGCGTCGGTCAGTTCCGCGCCGATCTTGTTCTTCAGCTGGTCGTAATACGCCTGATCGAATTGCGGAGGCTCGACCTTGCGCTTGGGCTTGCCAACTTTGTCGCGCAGCTGATTGATGGCCGCGCAGATTTTCTTGATCTCGGTGTGGCCGAACTCGATGGCGTCGACGACGGTCTCTTCTTTCACTTCCTTGGCGCCCGACTCGATCATCACGATGCCTTCGGACGTACCGACGACCATGATGTTGACCAGGCTGTCGCGCATCTCGCTGTAGGTCGGGTTGGCGATGAACTGCCCGTTGACCATGCCGACGCGGACCGCGCCGATCGGGCCGAGGAATGGAATATCGGAAATGGTCAGCGCGGCCGAGGCGGCGTTGATGCCGCAGACGTCAGGATCGTTATCCGTGTCGGCCGAGAGCACGAAGGCGATGACCTGCGTCTCGCAGCGGAATCCTTCCTGGAAGAGCGGGCGCACGGGGCGGTCGATCTGCCGCGAGGTGAGAATCTCGCGCTCGCTGGGACGCCCTTCGCGCTTGATGAATCCGCCGGGGATGCGTCCGCCGGCGTAGGTGTACTCGCGGTAATCGACGGTGAGCGGGAAAAAGTCGATGCCCTCGCGGGGTTCGGAGTTAGAGACGGCGGTGGCGAGCACGACGTTGTCGTGCAGGCGAACGACGGCCGATCCATGCGCCTGTTTCGCAAGCTTTCCGGTTTCGAATGTGATCTGTTTGCCGCCGGCGAGATCTACGGTAATGCTGGTGGGTTCTGGTTTCATAAAAGCTTCTAGCTCCTGGCTGCTAGCGACTAGCCTGAGCGCGGATTCCCGCATCCGTCAGGGTGCCCCATCCGAAGTTCGCGTTTATCGCGAGTTCAGGGTGGGGGTCTTGTCTTTCAAAAGAGGAAAGACACACGTCCCCGACAAAGTCTTTGGAGAAATTCGTTGCGCTCGAAAAACGCACAGATGGAAAGTTCCTCAATGCTGGCTCTCAGAAATACTCTGGAGGGTGGCCCATCCGAAACCCGCGCGTGATGCGAGTTCCGGGTGGCGGTTTTGACTTCCCGTAAATCCAAACAGAAAGACGGGAGTTCCCCAGGGACGCAGTTACTTGCGGATGCCGAGCTTGGTGATGACGCTTTTGTAGCGCTCGGAATCGTATTTCTTGAGGTAGTCGAGCAAGCGACGCCGCTTGCTGACCAGCATGAGAAGGCCGCGGCGCGAGCCGTGGTCTTTCTGGTGCGTCTTGAAGTGCTCCGTTAACTGGCCAATGCGTTCGCTGAGCAATGCGATCTGGACCTCGGGACTGCCGGTGTCGGTCGAATGCGTGCGATTGCGGTCAATGACGGATTTCTTTTGCTCTCTGGCTAGCACTAACCTGATGTGCTCCTGTTATTTAATCGATTGTCTTTGTGACGCTTAAGAGGATATCACGGGCGGTTGTGGACGGTAAAGGAAGAGGTGCCCTGTGCTTCCCAGCCTTCGCAAAGTGCGCGAAGGCTGGGCCAGTCCGCCACCGGGCATGACATGGTATCGGCGGCATCGTACCCGCCCTTGCAAAAAACGCAAGTACGGGGCACCCACAGTTTCGGAGGCGCGTAAGAAAATTGATGCTAAAAGGGCGGGCCACCCGTCCATTAATAGATCGGTACTCTCAGATCGCTCTCATTGTGGTTCTCGATAGAGAGCCCTTCCGAACGATGAGTGATGAAAACGACTTTGAGGACTGGTTCGAGGGGCGTTTACTTGGTCCAGGCGAAACTCCTGCTGTTCGCTATTGGTGACCTAGGCGGGTGGCCCATGTTTTTGACCTCTTTCGAGTCACCACCACGGTGGGTGTCCCATCCTTGCGCTCTCTGCAAGGGCGGGAACGATGAACACGTGTGCCGCTGGGTTTAGGCAGAGACGAAGCGCTGTGTCGGCTGCATCGTGCCCGCCCTTGCAGAGAGCGCAAGGACGGGGCACCCACAGTTTCAAAATTGGAAGAAAACAGACTGCTAAAAGGACGGCCCACCCGTCCGGGCCACCCGCCCGCCCGAGGCCTTTGTGGGCTATTTGCTAACCTGTGAATTGTCGCCAGTCGGGCGCTCAGCGCGATCGATCTTTTCTATTGTGAACTCGGTTACTTCCTTTTCTGATAGTTCCCCTTTGAGGAGGCGTGCAAATGCGCGAACTGTGCCGATCATGAGGTATTGAGCATCGACAGTAGTTGGGTGGATTTGGCTCGATCCCCACGAGGTTCCGATCCAATTTGCCGCACCTGCAAGACCGCCAAGACCGCTGACGAGTGATTCGTACGGACGATTCTGCAACGGCAAGTTCGAAAAAGAAAGCCCTGAAAACAAATTGGGGTTGATTTCCGCTGCAAGATTCGGCATAAAAACGGGGTTCGTGACTGTCTGACTGTGAAACTGGATGTGCACCGTAAACAGTAGTTCTGCTACTTGTACATCCGGAGCAACATCGAACAGCGTTCCTTCCTTGAATTGTACCGACTCTAAAGTCAGTGAACTAGCCAGCCCGAGAAAAGCTCTTCCCGAACGAATTGCGCTTTCTGCGGCAGCGATCACAGCGCCGCTAAATTCGGGAAAGAGTTTCATTGCCAAGTCTTCGTCCGCGGCCTTTACGTCTGGCGAGTTCTCTTCGACAAACCTATCGATGTTTCGATACAACCGTATTGCAACTTCGGCTCTCTTGATGTCTTCCTGAATCTCTGGCAGCACTTCGTCGTTGTTGGACCAAAAACCCGAATCGGCGGTGATAAATGCAAGCTCGTGCTTAGTGGACTTTCCGTAGTCCAAAGCACTCAGCCACAAGATGACATCTCTAAGTTCCTCACCATCTGCGCTCGCAGGTGGAATTCTATGTATACCCCGGACGAAAACGTCATCGACGGAAATCCTGCTGGTGTCGTTCTCATAGACGACTCTGAATGCATCCGACGGTTTCATCAGTCTGTCTCTGAGCAGTTTCTTTTGAACTGCGATGTTTGGTTCCGTGAACTTAGCCAACTTGTTTGGGAAATGTAAGTGCCGATATGCCTTCCAGGCTTTTTCAGCTTCATTGGCCCGTCTTTTGAGATCAATGGTGAAGTGTGCGACCACTTCTTCTCGGACGATCCTGAACAACACCAAGGCATCTCCGGTTCTCCTCAAGTAGTCGAACAGATTCTTGAATGAGATACTCTCCATCCGATAATCGGAAATGTAGACATTCGAATCGAGGATTACGTGCATAAGCTCGCCGCCAGAGTTTATCTCCTAATGATGTGCGTTTTCTAGTGGACGAGCAACGCTACGTGGGCGGGTGGCCCATGTTTTTGACCTCTTTAGAGTCACCACCACGGTGGGTGCCCCGTCCTTTGCGCACTTGCAAAGGGCGGGAACAATGAACACGTGTGCCACTGGGTTTAGGCAGAGACGAAGCGCTGTGTCGGCTGCATCGTACCCGCCCTTGCGAAAAACGCAAGGACGGGGCACCCACAGTTTCAAAACCTGAAGAAAAAAGAATGCTAAAAGGGCGGGCCACCCGTCCGAACTCGCTGCTCGGGGCTGATGTAACTGAACGCGTCCAACTGCTGCTCGTCTTTTCCACGCATGCCTTCCTCTTATCAGGTTGTCTTGTGGAAACAAGAGAGTTTTCTGTTACTGGGCCGGCTTACTCCTGGTTTGAACATGCGTCTAAAACCAAGGAACTGTCACCCGACTCCATTCGGACCATCGAATGCAGGCTGCTGCTAGGGACCTCCACAGTGTCGAGGCCCTATTGCGCGAATTTCTAGGATAGGAGTCGATGAAATGACGGAAAAACTGCCTTGATGCTGGACATGATCATTGGAAAGAAAGGATGCATGACTGAATTAAGGCTACGACGAAACACAGGCATCTTCGGATTGGTCGCCACGCTCATCTCGCTCGCGCAGTTACCGCTCTACTTTATCTATGAAGGTGCGCCCCCGCAGTGGGACATCCTCACGCGAGTTATGGTGAGTATCATCGGGAGCGCGATCCTCATCGTTTTTCTGGTGGGCTTCCGGCTGGTTCTTCGCCAGGAAAGTCTGGAAATGGAGTGGGCCTCCACGATTGCACTCGTCTCCGGGCTGATGTGGCTGACGTTCAGCTCCGTGGCCCAATCGATGGAAGCTGGAACTGCGATTGTCTCTAAGATTCCAATCGATCCGACCGTGGAGGGTGTCCTCGCCCCGGGCCAATTTCTCATGTTTGGATCCATTGGCCGGCTTATGACGACCCTGTTTCTGTCCGCTTCGGGTTTCGCAATATTGCGCCGACGCCTCATGCCAGCCTGGCTTGGCTGGTTAGCCTGGATTATCGCTGTGGTGAACCTCGCGTTTGTTCCAGCCATGTTCTTCGGTCCCGACGCGGCTCAGTTTTACAGCGCGGTCGGGTGGGGCACGACGGCAACGGCTCCGTGCCTCGTCCTATGCTGGATCCTCATAGTGGGCATCATCTTGATCAGAACTCCCGCCAGGCCCGGGGCCTGACACCATACCTCGACCGCGCGTTTCGGGCGGGTGGCCTATGCTCTTGATCTCTTTAGAGTCACCACCACGGTGGGTGCCCCGTCCTTTGCGCTCTCTGCAAAGGGCGGGAACGATGAACACGTGTGCCACTGGGTTTAGGCAGAGACGAAGCGCTGCGTCGGCTGCATCGTACCCGCCCTTGCGAAAAACGCAAGGACGGGGCACCCACAATTCCCAAACGGGAAGAAAAAATGAATTGATGGGCCGCCGGCCCAAGACTCCCGGTTCTGAGAACTTGCTATACTCGTGAGTTCGAAGGCGCTGGATGAGTGAGGAGTCTGCAAAGAAAAGGCGGTTCCCGTGGTGGGTCTGGTTGGTTGTTATTCTCTTTCCCATCCCGTTTGGATTTGTGCATTGGTGGGTGACACTTATCTTCTTTGCGGTATTCGCCGTGCTGATGTGGGCGATAGCCGACTACTACAACAAGAATCCCAGCGGTTGACGCGACACTGCATCTGGGGGGGTGACCCGGCCTTTCAGGGCCGGTCTTCTTTCGCGCTACAAAACTGCCGGGTGCCCCGTCCTTGCGTTTTTCGCAAGGGCGGGAACGATGCTGCCGACCGCAGGAGATTTTGACCTTACGCCGCCCCGTCCCGAAACGAAATCTCTCCCCAACCTACATTTACTTGCACCGGCCCGGCTTCGTCCAGAAGATAGTGTCGATAACTACTCCACGCCCATAACTCCGGCGACTCCACCAGCCCGCGTTTCACCGGATTGCGATGCATGTACCGTAGCTTCTCCACCCGTTTCTTCGTGCTCCAGACATTGAAGTCATAAAAACGGTCCTGCCAGAATGCCCGCCGGGGTTGATCGGCAAAGAGCCGGCGCTGGCGTGGATCTTGGCGTTCTCGTCTGGGTAAGAGCGCGTGAGCGGTGCGCTGCTTGAGAACTTGCATGACGGTGGAAGGAGTGCCCACCTCCGGTTCGGTGATCAGAAGATGAATATGTTCGGGCATGACGACGTATCCGACCACCACGAAGCGGTACTTCTGTCGCGTCTGTTCGAGAATGGCGACGAAGAGGTCGCGCGCGCCGGGCGCGTCCAGCAGTGGTAGCCGGTGATAACAGGAGTTGGTGATGAAGTGCAGGTGATGCGCACCATAAGTCCGATGCAGGCCAGCGGGCATGACAAACCCATGGTATCGGCAGCATCGGGCCCGCCCTTGCAAAAAACGCAAGGACGGGGCACCCACAGTTCCCACAGTCTTCAAAATGGGAAGAACAAAGAATACTAAAGAGACGGGCCATGCGTCATTGGTTCGGCTGCATTCTTGCGCCGCTTCGTGGCTGGACACAAGGTCCCTCGACTTCGCTCGGGATGACAATGTTTGGGTGACAGTGTCTGGATGACAATGTTTGAGGGCTATGTTTTGAGGACAACGTTTTCGGGAAGCCGGGAGGACACTGCTCGAGATCAGCCTGGATTCGTACGCAGCGGTCGACATTTGCGCAGAAGTTCGTAGAGGACTACGCCTCCGGCGGTGGCCACGTTGAGGGAATGCTTTCGGCCTTGCATCGGAATGCGGACGTGGGCGTCGGCCATTTCGAGCAGCTTGGGGTGCAGTCCTTCGACTTCGTTTCCGAACATGACGCAGACGGGGAATCCTGGTTGCCAGTCGTAGAGATCTACCGCTTGTGGGCTGGTTTCGATGGCGGCTAGTTGGAATCCGTCGCGGTGGAGGCGTTGCGCCATGGTGAGGGCGTCCCAGTCGTGCTCCCAGGGAACAGTTTCTTCCGCGCCGAGGGCTGTCTTGGTGATTGCCTTTTTCGGAGGATGGGCGGTGATGCCGCAAAGGCAGAGCTTCGCGAGGCCCACGCCGTCGGCGGCTCGGAAGAAGGCGCCGACGTTGTACATGCTGCGAATGTTGTCGAGCAGAACGGCGACGGGGAGGTGAAGTGGTTCGCGGGCGGGCGAGGCGATGGGCATGGTTCAGGCGCGGGCGAAGTCGATGTATCCAGTGCGCACGTCGGCGCGGATGAGCTTGACGCGGAGCCTGTCGCCGACGTCGAGGCCGTGCGCGCCTTGGGCGAGCAATCCTTCGACGTGGGGAGTGAGGACGCGGACGAAGGTGCCGTTGTCGGTGGCGCCGGTAACCACCGCGTCGAACATGGCGCCGATGCGGTTCTGCATGGCTACCGCGGCCAGGCGTTTGGCCATGTCGCGCTCGACTTTCTTGGCGGCGTTTTCGCGCTCGGTGCAGTTGGCGGCGATGGCGGTGAGTTCGTTGTCGGTGTAGGGATTGGACTGCCCGGCGAGTTTCGCCTTAATAAGGCGCTGGGTGAGAACGTCGGCGAAGCGGCGGTTGGGCGCAGTGGAGTGCGTGTAGTCCTGCACGGCGAGGCCGAAGTGCCCGGGAGCGGGCTCTCCGGCGCGCTCGAGCACGTATTCGCCGGGACCGATCAGCTTGATGACGGTGAGGGAGAGATCGGCGAAGTGGTCGGGATCGGCGGCCTTGCGGCGCAGCAGGAGATCGTTGAGCGCTTTGGAATCGGGCTGGGCGGGAAGTTTCTCGCCGTGGCTGGCGGCCAGGGCGACGATGCGGTCCCAGCGCTCGGGCGTGCGCACGATGCGGCGGAGCGAGGAAACGTCTTCGAGGTAACGCGCGACGACTCCATTGGCGGCGATCATGAAGTCTTCGATCAGGTCGGTGGCGTGGTTTCGCTGCTGTTTCACAATCTCAACCGATTGATCGCTGAGCACCAGCGGGTGGAGTTCGTCAGTCTGGATGTTGAGAGCTCCGTGCTGGTAGCGCTGGGTCTTGAGCCTCTGGGCGATTTCGTCCTGCAGTTGGAGTTGCTTCTGCAGTTCGGCGGAGGCGGCGACTTTCGGCGGCGGGGCGCTCTTCCCTTCCAGCCACGCTCCGACTGAGTTGTATTGGAGCTGGGCTTGGTTGCGGACCTGGGCGCGGTAGACTGCGCTCGAGGTAACCGTTCCTGTCGCGTCCACGGTGAATTCGATGACTACGGCTTGGCGATCCTGGGCTTCCAGCAGCGAACTGGCGCCGGTGGAGAGTTGCTCGGGCAGCATGGGGAAGTTGCAGACTCCCGTGTAGACCGTGGTGGTCTCGCGGGAGGCGTGCTGGTCGATGGGCGTTTGTTTGGCGACGAAAGCGTCCACGTCGGCGATGCCGATCATTACCTTAGCGTCGCCGTTTGCGAGACGCTGGGCGACTTCGATCTGATCGAGATCGCGGGAGGTGTCATTGTCGATCGAGGACCAGAGGAGAGCGCGCAGGTCACGGACACCGCCATCGGGTTGCGGAGTTTTGAGGGTGGCGAGTTGCCGGGAGACTTCGGGTGGAAAGTCGGGCTGGAAGCCGTGTTCCAGCATGATTTGTTTTGCTGTGGCTTGCAGGTCGAGATGCGAGGGAGTGCCGCTGGGCATGCGTTGTCACCGGGAACGGTAAGGGTAACATGCGCGGCGCGCTGCCCTTCGCGCTCGGCAAAATGCTGGCTGGGTTTTAGCAGGCTGGGCCGGCGCGCTCCCCTTCGCTGCGCTCCGGCTCGCGGGGGCGGACGAATGCGTCCGCCCCTACACGAGCTGAGCGTTCGGCGAAATTCCGTCCTTAACACGAGCGCCGCTAGCTGTTGGGCAGGTGTTTGAGATCCTCGTTGGTGTAGACGTGGGTGGCGTGGAGCTTGTGCTGCTTCCAGTAGCGGGCGGCTTGCACGAGGCTCATGCCGTATCCTTCGGAGCGCAGGGTCTGATCGGTCGTGATGGCGGCAACTCCCGTATCAAAGTAGCCCTGCGGCAAAGCATTGGACGGAGGTGGTTCGATCACCTCGACCACGGGATTGGGCTCTCCCCAGTAGATTGCGCCGAGATTGGCGGCTCCGGGCACACCGGGGATATACGGTGAGAGGAGCTGGCCGGTTTGCGGCGAGACTAATCCCATCGGCTGCGAGGGCGAAGTGGAAGGCGTCTCGAGGGGCTGAAGAATCGCGCCGTTCGGCGCGGTCACCATATATTGCGGGCCGACCGGGAAATTGGTTTGGATTTGCTGTGCGGCCATAACTCCGCAGAAAAGCAAGAGCAGACTGGGCAAAAGGATCCTGGGCATAGTGCCTCCGCTACCAAAATTATGAGCCGGAGGGAAGCGCGGTGGTATCGGGATAGACCTTAGATCGGCTACGGGTGCGGCTTTTGCGCCAGCGGGGCAGATGCCGCATTGTCCCGCTCCCGGCGGTTGGCGAGGATCACATAGAGCATGTAAAGCACGACAATGATATTGGCAACAAAGACGCCGACACGAAGCCAGGTGAATCCGTGAAAGAGTTCGCGGACTTCGAGTGGGAGCAGGAGGGTTCCGGAAACGAAAGCCACCCACTCGGCCCAGTGGCGCTCCTTCCAGAGTCCGTAAGCCTCAGTGAAGCGCAGTCCGGCGTAGGCGAATGCGATGCGGGCGGCGGCCCAGAGGCGGGCATCCGTGATATTGTCGGCAAAAGCAAGGAAGTCTTGCGCCCAGCGGCGGTCGGTGTCCACGTGGAACGCAGCCAATAACCCTTCTGCGTAGTACCAAACGTCTTTATTGATCAGGGCGAGGGCGCAGAAACCCATCAGGAGGACGAACACGCCTTTCGTGAATTCGACCGAGGCTACGGCACGAAGCAGACGGCGCCGACGGCGGTGCGCGTCAGACTTGGGAAAGAGAGAGCGCATGAACTGGCTTACATTTCGAGACTATCACGCACGGCCGGTCAGTGCCCCAGTGTGCTTCAGTGTTCCCGGCTGACGGGTTACAATAATTTCCATCGAAAAAGGGGGACCTATGACTCGCCTGCTCCGGAATACACTTGTCTGCCGCGGCCTGATGCTGCTTTTCCTGTTCGGAGTAACGATGAGCGTTTCAGCGCAGTGGTCGATGCCGCAGGAAGATCAGGGTGTTCCCGCCTACAACGCGGCGCCTCCGCCGAAGGGCACGAAGCTCCCGGCGATTCTGACCAAGGCGGATTTGTGGGGAGCCGACGCGCAGTATCCGTATCAGGCGCACGCCTATGAACTGGCGGCGAAGATCCCCACGGTTTTGCATCAGCAACCTTGTTACTGCTATTGCGACCGCATGGGACACAATAGCCTGCACAGCTGCTTCGAGAACACACACGGCGCGCAATGTGCCACTTGCCTGAAGGAGCTTTACTACTCGTATCAGCAACACAAGAAGGGGAAGACGGCGAAGCAGATACGGGCGGGAATTATCAAAGGTGAGTGGAAGCAGATTGATTTAGAGTCAGCGGCGGCGATGAATTAAGTTCTCAGTTCTCAAAGAGGCTGACGCCTTGTGATCTGATTGCAGGGTGTTGCTTGTCTTAATGCTTTGCGCTGATTAACGCGATCAGACCATTCAGGATTCGGCCCAATTCTGCGGCTTGGTCGAGGAGGCGCTGAGCTTCTTCGGACTGCGCGAGTCGCTGAAATCGGGCGGATTACGCTCAAGGCTGGCTCGCGGGGAATTTGGGCGTAATGGGGATATTTCGCCAATGATCGAGACGCAATCCTTCAAAAAACCGCGAGACAAATGGCTCAAAAACACTTTCTCGCTGTTATCAGCGCCCCAATAGAAAATGCCCAAAAAAAAACGCTCAGCCATGCGCCTTGGTGATAAGCCAAGAAGGCCGCAGCGAAGAACCCGACGGCGCCGAGGTAGATGAAGTTCCTCCAGAGTAGCTGAGGATTCCACGCTACGGTGGGTTTCTGTGCCTTCCAATTACGCTGAACGTCGTCAATAACCGCACTCAGAAAAGCCAGAAGGAAGAAGATACCGCCGAAGATAAATGACGACTCGATGCCGACACGATTGATTACCAAGTGATGGGTGGCAGGCGCTGTCATAAGGGACATAACGGCAACGACAGCGAGCGGCGGGACAGAAGCTATTACGAAGTATTTAACGGCAATCCGTAAGTATGTCGGAAGCGCTGCTTCCCAATGGCGGGCCGCCGTCATGCTGGAGTTTTATCGCAATCTAGAGGCAGTGTCTAGTGTAGCGTCGCAGCTCGAACCATTGTCAACTGGCGAGAACAAAGCCTTAGCGCTCTTCCCGGATCGCGGAAGAACTGAGTGGTATGCGAATGCTTTCGCAATTGTGAGGTCGCGATTAGAACGACGGGGCGTCGTGCCGGCGGCAAATGGAAGTTGCGGGCCGTCCCGCCGGCGACTACAATTCGCGCCGTTCCGTCAGAATGTTTTGAAATGGAGGCAACATGAAGATCAGAAGCGGTCTGTTGACGGTCGCATTGTGTTTGCTGGCGATTGTGTGTTTCGCAGCCAACGAGACGATGATGGGTACATGGAAGCTGAATGAATCGAAATCGAAACTTTCCAGCAGCGCACCGAAGAACGACACGGTTACATACGAGGCCTCTGGCGACAGCATCAAAGTCACCATCGAAGGTACGACACCCGACGGCAAGGCAACCCACAGTGACTGGACGGGGAAATTTGACGGAAAAGACTATCCCTCGAGCGGAAACCCAAACGAAGACATGCGCTCAGTCAAACAGATAAATGACCGCACGCTTCACGTCGTCTCCAAAAAAGACGGGAAGGTCGTGCTTACAGCGCATGTCGTGGTTGCACCGGACGGCAAGAGTCGCACCGTCACCATTAATGGAACCGATGCGCAAGGAAAGAAATATAAGAGCGTCGCGGTTTATGAGAAACAGTAGACGTCACCAGAGTTGTTGATAGACGGTGAACCAGGAATTGCCATAGGGCCCCTCACTTTCCCCTGAGGCGGCCCTATTTTTGATGGCGACTGCCGGGTTATGAGTGTAGCGCGATATATCGGCAACCGCGTTTAAGGCTGCGATAATCGAGCATGGCTAACGAAAGCAATCCTCATGCCCCGAAGTTCCCTCTGAGTTCATCTGTGCGAATCAAATCCGCAGGGCAGTTGGAGGCCTACAGTCTCAGCGGCAAACTGCGTTATCCACCATCGGGGGAGCAAGTGGCGTGCGGTGGTAAGACAGACTCGGTCCGGGCCATAAGATTCTCTATACGAGGCGATGCACTCTACGAGCTGGAAACGGCTCCCGGCATGTGGCACGAAGAGTTACTAGAATGGCGCATGGATTACTCCCCTTTGCCTCCCTATATTCGGGAAGCATTGAACAGCATCGAACCCAGCCAAGATGGGGGACTCGTTTATTACCCGTGTCGCGCAGTTCTTAAATCCGGCGCAGCTTGCGACACGGTGTACATCGTCTCCGAGAAGCCGTATATCAAGCACTGGGGCGTCTACCCGGAAAATGATCCTGGCAAACGATGGATTCGGATGGAGGATATTGCGGAGGTAAAGGAAAGTCCGATCCGTCTTCCGGCTCAGTTTGCGAATGCGATATATCGAAACGGCGAGTCGCGAATGGGGTATACAATTTTCACCATTGTCTTCGAGGACGGCGTGCGCCAGGCATGCGCCGCTGGCAGCGCTGTAGATTTCGTTCGTTATCCCGTTGGGAAAGGTCCCAAAGATGTTGTTGCTGTGATCCCTCACGAGGGCAGAAGAGACGACTCCTTAGTGAAATCTCCCCAATGGTACTGGTGCTTATACTCAGAACAGCCAGAATAATTGCTTACATCAGGTGATAGCGCTCATTGGCCATCCTCATGGATAGTTACTCCCGATCCACCCCGTCCCACACGGTGACGCCGTCCTCCTGGGATTCAATTTCCAACATGTTGTCCGGCACTACTCCCGCTGGGCCAACGGCATCGACTCGTAAACCTCGCCCTACGGTTCCAAGTAGACATTGATCCGATGCTTGCGGTTGTTGCTGAGCCTGATGGAGAAGTTCTGGTCACTCAAAGTCGCCCCTCCTCTGAAGTCATGCTACCAACTCCGAAGCATAAACACGACGGGTTGACTTAAACAGGCCATAGCGCTCAAGTTCCCGGCGACGGGGAATCTGAGCGAACCAAGATGTTATACGAACGAGCATCCGCGAACAGGTGGCTGTTTACCGAGTGGTCATACCATGTGCCCTGTATCGAAACATCACTCAGGATGTCAATAAAATTTTAGATTGGCCGTCACGCTGCCAGGTTTGGGCTTCTCGCGGAGGCCAGGGTGGCTATTCACAACGCGGCCCTAACTTCGCTTGCTTTGCGGAGAGACCGGGAAACAAGTCGGCAAATGGACGAACCTCTCCGGCTCATGACGCTGTCATTCGGAATGATCCTGAGGACGTTTGCATGCGTATGGAATTGATTCGTAAGAAATACGCGATTGCATTTGACCCGGCGACAAGCTACCGATGTGCGAATCCAGGAGAATCATGACTAACGGACAACGCAGACGGATGGAGTCGCTTTGCCGCCAAATTGAGATAGAACAGGACCAAGATGTTTTTATGCGATTGGTCATGGAGCTGAAACAGCTATTAGACGCGCACGAACTCCAGTCCCGCTTCGAAGCCTCGAAGCACAACGGCAATACTCGCCAACCCGGAGACAAGCGAGGCACCGTTGCCGCGAGCAGTTACGAAAGGATTGTCGATGATGCTGTCACCGTCATGCGCTCCGACTATGCCAGCCTGCAGATGCTGTTTCCAGAGCGCGGAACTGGCGGAGAACTGCGCCTGGTGGCGTTCCGGGGATTCAATCCCGAGGCCGCCAAATTTTGGGAATGGGTGCGCGCAGACTCAAAAAGCACCTGCGGAATCGCGCTGCGTGAAACCCGGCGGGTGGTCGCGCCAGATATCGCTGTCTGCGACTTTATGGCCGATTCCGAAGATCAGCAGGTCTATCTTCAGACCGGCATTCACGCCTGCCAGACTACGCCGCTGATCGCCCGGGCAGGGAACGTTGTCGGGATGATCTCTACCCATTGGCGTACGCCTCATCAACCCTCCGAAGAAGATTTTGGGGTGTTCGACATCGTGGCGAGGCAGGCAGCCGACTTGATCGAACGTTGCGGGCAAGAAGAAGCGCTGCATTGGTAAACAGTCCCTACCCTTCCCAAACCGCTCGTCCTCGAGGCCCGTGCCCTGCCCTGCTCGATCTAGGCTGGAAGTTCCGAGTTCACAAACCGCGCTAGCGAGCGGGATCCTGGCAAAACTGGGAACTGAGAACCGAGAACTGGGCCAAGACAGCTCCCCTAGACCTAAGCCCTTGCTTTGCGAGATACTTGTCTGCTCAGATTGCGAGCAGAGCTTCCAAGGAGTCTCGTTATTACAGGAAGAGTTTTACACATGGCTCAGAAACCCACCCCAAAGAAGACGATGGCGGAAGACCCGCGCTACACCCAGGCGCTGCAAAGCTACGAAAGTGGACTGCGCGCCATGCAGGAACACAAGTTCGAGAAGGCGAAGCCGCATTTTCAAAAAGTGGTTGCGGGGCCGAGCAAGGAACTGGCAGACCGCGCCAATGTGCATCTCAACACCTGCAACCAGCACCTGGAACGAAGTACGGCGACGCAATTCTCCACCGCCGAAGAGCATTTTGATTACGCCGTTTCCCTGATGAACGTGGGCGATTATGTAAGCGCGCGCGAGCATCTGGACAAGCTGCTGAAACAGAATCCGAAGACCGATTTCGTGATCTACGGCATGGCCGCGCTCGACTGCATTACCGGCCGGGTGGAAGATTCGTTGAAGCGGCTGGATGAAGCTCTACACATGAATCCGCAGCTGCGGTTTCAAGCGCGCAACGATTCCGACTTCCAGAATCTGGCTGAGGACCCGCGGTTTACCGAGCTTCTCTATCCGGATCCGGGCGCGGGCCTCGAATCCGGGGACGGCAACCTCGGCGACACGGAATCACTCTAGAAGACTCGCCAGGAACGTCCAATGCAGTCCAATACCACTGAAGTTCTAGCCCCGGAGAAAACTGTCCGTGAACGCGGCCTGCGTGTGGTCGCGATCGGCGGGGGGACGGGTCTGTCGACGCTGCTGAAGGGGTTGAAGCGGTTCGTGTTGACCCCGGCGGAAATGCGCACGGCTCGTCTGGACCTCCCGGCGATTTGCGATTTGTGCGCTGTGGTGACGGTGAGCGATGACGGCGGGTCGAGCGGGCGCCTGCGGAAGGAATTCAATATGCTTCCGCCGGGCGACATTCGCAACTGCATCGTCGCGCTGAGCGAAGATGAAGCGCTGCTGTCGAAGTTGTTTCGCCACCGGTTTGATAAGGGTTCGGGGCTCGAGGGGCATAGCTTTGGGAATCTGTTTCTGGCGGCGTTGACTTCGCTGACGTCGGATTTTTCTGAGGCGGTGCGGTTGTCGTCGGAAATTTTGCTGACGCGCGGGCACATTTATCCGGCCACGACTTCGAATATCGAACTCGAATCTCTGATGGAGGACGGCTCGCGGGTTCGCGGGGAAACCAAAATCACCGCGAGCAAAGGACGTATCCGGGAACTGTTTCTGGTCCCGCCGGACGTCAGCCCGATGCCGCAGACCTTGGAGGCAATCGCCTCGGCGGATGTCATCACGATCGGTCCCGGGTCGCTGTTCACCAGCCTGATTCCGAATCTGCTGGTGCGCGGGATCCCGGAGGCGATTGTGGCCTCTCCGGCGACCAAGGTTTATATCTGCAACCTGATGACGCAGGCGAACGAGAGCCTGGGACTGACGGCGGCGGATCACATCCGCGCTCTGAACCGTCATGCGCAGAAGCCGTTGTTCGATTACGCGCTCATCAACCGCATGCCGGCGTCGGAGGAATTAAAAGCGAAGTACGCGGAAGAAGGCGCAGCGCAAATTGTGAATGATCTGGAGGCGGTCGAGGCTCTGGGGGTGATCCCGGTGCTTGGGGATTATCTGGACGAGGGCGGGGTGGCCCGTCACAATACGACGCGCGTGGCGCGGGATCTGCTGGAACTGATGGCGCAACAGCCGAATTCAGGGGCGAGGGGCTAGGTCAGGGATCGAAAAATTCCTTAGGTCGTCATCGATCGAGTTCAAATTCCTCATTGCAAGATGCGATTCCTCTTCATCTCAGGCGTGATGTTTCTGGCGGCTGCCGTGTGCGCTGCGCAGGCAGGTCCGGAGGAAGGCGGCCACGAGGTTCAGGTGTGGGCTGGCGGCGGCCACTCCGTTCCCGGAGGCCGTCAGAGCACGGGCGCATTCAATGCGGGTTTGCGGTATGGATGGGTGATTACTGGCCCTCATCTGCCCGGCTTTTTGCGAGGGCGGTTTGAGTATGCGGTGGATGCGGTGCCCTTGTTTTTGGTGTTTCAGCCGACGAACACGGCTTACGGCGTGGGCTTTGATCCGCTGGGGTTGAAGTGGAATTTTCAGCGGCGCGGGCGGATTTCGCCCTACCTGGAGCTTACGGGTGGAACGTTGTTCTCGAATCACGACGTCCCGACCGGGACCAATACCGTGAACTTCACGGATCAGGCGGCGCTGGGAATGCACGTGCTTGGCGCACGACGGAATGTGAGCATCGAGTTAAGGTTCATGCATATTTCGAATGCGGGACTAGCGACACCAAATCCTGGGATAAATACGCTGCAGGTGCGGTTGGGGATTGGCGAGTTCTTTAAGCATCGTCCCTAAGGCATGGACGTCAGGCGCGAAGCTCTGGCTTTACGTTTAAGTCTTTCCATCGCAGCGCCTAAGCGCTGCGCCACCAAGAGGCGTTCTGCAAGGGAGATCGTGCCGTTGACCTTGCTTGTTTGCGCCTGCTACCGTCATATGTTTGCCTTGTGAGGTGCTGGAAGGGCGCCGAGTGCCAAGAGCGAACTTCAGCGGCAAAGCCGAAACTGGATCGACGGTGTTACGGCACGACAGGAAGTCGTGCCCTTCCCATTTTTCACACGAATCTGCGTGCATAGATCCGTCCGAGTCAATCGACGGAATTTCGTCTCAGGAGAACTTATGCCGGCCATTAAATTCCGCGGGGTCGATTTCCTACAGTACGATTCCCTGCTCACCGACGACGAGCGCCTGGTGCGCGATACGACGCGCCAATTCATCGAAGACAATCTGATTCCCATCATTGAGGAGTGCAATCGGGCGGGACGGTTTCCGCGGGAATTAGTCAAGCCCATGGCCGACCTGGGATTCTTTGGCGCATCCCTAAAAGGATACGGCTGCGCCGGGATGGGTAACGTCGAATATGGGCTGATGACGCAGGAACTCGAGCGCGGCGACTCCGGCGTGCGCAGCTTTGTCAGCGTGCAGTCGGGGTTGTGTATGTATCCGATTTACGAATTTGGCAGCGAGGAGCAGAAGCAGACCTGGCTGCCCGCGATGCAGAAAGGCGAGAAGCTTGGCTGTTTCGGATTAACCGAGCCGGATTTTGGATCGAATCCCGGAGGCATGCGGACGCGCGCGCGCAAGGTTGGGAACGAGTACGTGATCAACGGCGAGAAGATGTGGATTACGTCGGGCACGATTGCCGATGTGGCGATTATCTGGGCGAAGGTAGACAACGAGAACGATCTTATTCGTGGATTCCTGGTGGAGACAGATCGTCCCGGGTTCAAGGCGGACGATATTCATGGGAAGTGGTCGCTGCGGGCTTCGGTGACGTCGGGATTGTCATTGCAGGATGTGCATGTGCCTGAGTCGAGTTTACTGCCCAAGACGGGCGGCCTGAAATCTCCGCTGATGTGTTTGAACCAGGCGCGGTATGGGATCGCGTGGGGCGCGGTGGGGGCGGCGATGGCTTGTTATGACTGCGCGCTGCAGTATTCATTGCTGCGGAAGCAGTGGCGCGATCAACCGATTGCTTCGCACCAGCTGGTGCAGGACAAGCTGACGTGGATGATCAGCGAGATCACCAAGGCGCAACTGCTGGTGCTGCAGGTCGGACGATTGAAGGACGCGGGCAAGGTGAAGCCGCAGCATATCTCGATGGCGAAACGGAATAATGTCTGGATGGCGCTGGAGTGCGCGCGGCTGTCGCGTGACATCCTGGGAGCGAATGGGGTGGCGGATGATTATCCGATCATGCGGCACCTGATGAATCTGGAATCGGTGAAGACCTACGAAGGAACGCACGATGTGCATTCGCTGATCATCGGGCAGAGCGTTACGGGGATTGACGCGTTCTGAACACGCGCAGGCGGGTAAGAGCAGGAGCTGACAAGAGATGCCGTCACGGAAAGAAAGTCGATTGGGTACGGCAGTGGGATTCCTCTCCGGACTGCTGGCCTGCATGAATGCGCTGCGCGACGCCAGCGTAACATGGCCTCCGGATGCGGCGTGGGAGCAAATGAGTCATCCCCATCGGCTGGAGTTCGCTGGAGGCGCAGCTTTGATCATAGCCACCCTGGTGATCACTGTCGTGCGCAGCAGAGCCCAGGCTGAGTGAATTCCCAACGGCGCGCTGTGCACTCGAAAAGCTTTTAGCTGTAGAGCTCTTCCAGCAACTCGTACGCACGGCGCAGGTGCGGGATCACGATACTTCCGCCTACAACCAAGGCGACGTTCAACGATTCTTCCTGCTCGGCGCGAGTGACTCCCAGGCGATACGCGTGAATGACGTGATAGAAGATGCAGTCGTCGCAGCGCAGGCAGGCTGAGGCGACGAGGCCCAGGAGCTCTTTCGTCTTCGCCGGGAGCGCGCCTTCCAGGTAAGTGTTGTGGTCGATGTTATAGAAGCGCTTGACGAGGAAATTATTTGCCTTATCCACGTTAGCGTTCAGGCGGGCGCGCGTCTCCAGGAAGCGGCGGGCCAGTTCACTTTTCTCGAAGACCTGCTTTTCCGTGAACAGGAAGGTGGGCTCCTTGCGGTCGGGAGGGCGTCGTTCGGCTGGGGCCTGTTCCGCAACAGGCGTTTCAAATGTGTTCATGGGCAAATAGTAGTCACGCTCGGGGTTGGTGGCAATAGCGGGCTGAAAATTATTCCCGGGAGGGGCGCAGGGGAAATACTTATGCTGTCGGTTTATCGCGCTGGGGAGCTACTGCCATGAATTCTTCGGCGAAGCGTTGGGCATAGTTTTCGAGGAGCTTCGGAATGCGATCGGGATTGACGGAACGCAGGATCAGGCCGGCGTGATGGTGCCTCTTAATGCGCAGGTAAACTTCTGGATCGTTGTAGGCGGAGGTGTCGGGATTTTCCTGACGAGCCAGGGAGAGAATCACGCCGGCGTAGTCTTCGCGAGCTGGCGGGAGCCGGTAGGTTCCCTTGTCGCCGTCGATTTCGATGCGCGCCCACTCACGCCATAAATTGATTCCGGTAGCGGCCTCGACCATTTCGTTGATGTAAGCGCCTCCGACCCGGGCGGCGCATTCCAGGAAATAAAATTGGCCGTCTTCGTGCGCGTGGATGAATTCCGCGTGGGCAACTCCCCGTAGCAAGCCGAGGGCGACGATGAGATCGGCGTTGGTCTGGCGTAGGACCGAATCGGAATCGCTTCCGCGGGGAACGGTGAAGGTGGTGAAGATTCCCCCGCCCTGGGCTACGTTCATCGGAGGCTTGCCGTACTTGCTGACATTGGCGAAGACCACGTCGTTTTCAGAGACTACCGAGTCGACGTGGTAGACCTCGCCCGGAACGAAGCGCTCCAGCACATACGACGATTGCTGATCGCCGAGCCGATCGAGGATCGGCCAGAGTTCGGCGGCAGCGTGGATTTTCTTGATGCCGATCGCCGAAGCTTCCTGGCGCGGCTTCAACACCCATGGCCCGGGAACGTGATCGAGGTAGTAGCGGATGTCGCCATGATTGACGACCGGGACGAAATCGGGGACGCGGACGCCGCGATCGAGGGCGCGCATGCGCATGGCCAGCTTGTCGCGAAAGTAGCGCATGGTGGTGAGTCCCATGCCGGGAATGCGCAGATGCTCGCGGAGCGTGGCGGCGGTCTCCATGTCGTATTCGTCGAGGGCGACGATGCGATCGAGCTTCTCAGAACGGGCCAGATGGGTGACGGCCTTGACGATGTCGGGGATAGCGATTTCGGCGGGGAGATAGAAAGTGTCGTCGAGGCTTTCGCGAGGCCAATCGGCATCGCGTAATTTCTCGCCCGTCAGCAGCAGCACGCGCCAGCCTTGCCGCTTGCACTCGCGGAGGAACTCCTGGCCTTTCTCGTAAGTTGTAATGCAGAGGATGGTCGGTTGGTTTGGAGCCGGCATGGAAGTTCAGGGATTCCGATGGAGGAGAATACCATGGGCAATCTTGTTGCAGTGCACGACATATTTCGATCGTGAGCTACGGCAAAATGCGTTGGCCTTGAAGCGTCGCCGAGACCGGCCCCCGGAGCCGCTTTCCCTCGAGATCATAGAAATTCGCGCTGGCCGATCCCGTAAAGGCGTCACCGTCGACTTTGATCGAGAATGAAATCTCACCCCGGCTTACGAACTTGCGCGTGGTTCGGTCGGCCATAGTCTCCACGATCTTTCCCTTGATTCGATCGGCATCGGGCAGCCACACGCCCATCGCATTACTGTCGCTGGTGTTGGGATCTCCGGCATCAGGGTTGGATTGCAGCACGGTTCCATCGGCGTGGAAGATGAACATGTGAAGGGGAAAGGGAGCCTCCGGAGCTTTCACGAGCCAGGTTCCGACAATCGGAGGCGCGTCGGTCTTGCCACTCGGGGCGGGGCGGCAGGCAGCGCAAGTTAGCAAAAAGGCGCTCAGGCCGACGGCTGCGACGCAGTTTTGCAGGGCAGTAGCTCTCGCAACTCCCGCTCTTGGAAACACTTCCATCGGCGGTTATCGTACCACCTCAATTTCAAACGATAATAACGATTCGGTGTACACCGTATTTTCAATCGCGCGGGGAGTGCGTTATAGTCTCAACCCGGCATAGCACAATTTAGGATCTTCCGGAGGAAAGATGGCGACGCAAACCCGTCCAGAAGGTAAGGCCCGGAGTTTCGGGGAAAATATTGAAAGCGACCTGTCCTCGCGCTTCCTGCGAGTGGTGGAGGTGGCGGCAATCGCCTCCGCCCGCACCATGGGGCAGGGCGAGCGCAAACTCAGCGACCAGGTTGCGACTGAGGCGATGCGCAAGAGCATGGAAACGATCCCGATGCGCGGCACGATCGTGATCGGAGAGGGCGAGCGCGACGAGGCGCCCATGCTCTACATCGGGGAAAAAGTAGGCGCAGAGTTCCCGGACGGAACGGAAGTGCCCGAGGTCGATATCGCGGTAGATCCGCTGGAAGGAACGAATCTGTGCGCGACTGGAGCGCCGGGATCGATCACGGTGCTGGCAGCTTCGGAGCGCGGAGGATTGCTGAACGCGCCGGACTGTTACATGGACAAAATTGTGGTTGGGCCATCGTGCAAGGACGCGGTGTATCTGGATGCTCCGGTTTCACACAATCTGAAGAATATTGCGCGGCGGCTTGATCGACGAGTGGAGGATCTCGTCGTAATTGTGCTGGATCGGCCGCGCCACGAGAGACTGATTGCCGATATTCGCGGGACCGGGGCACGCATTCGACTGATTGGAGACGGCGATCTGTCGGCAGGAATCGCCGCGGCCGTGATCGGGACCGGCGTGCACGCGGTGATGGGCTCGGGCGGAGCGCCCGAAGGAGTGATCACTGCGGCTGCCGTCCGCTGCCTCAACGGATTCATGCTTGGACGCCTGGTGGTGAAGCCGGAGCAGGAAGAGCGTTTGGAGCGCATGGGGATCAAGGACAAGAACCGGATTTACGAGGCCGAAGATCTGGCTCCGGGCAAGCAGCTGATCTTTGCTGCCACTGGCGTAACGGATGGAGCGCTCATGAAGGGCGTGCGCTTCTTCGGCGAAGGCACGCGAACCTCATCGGTGATTATGACTCTGCGCACGGGAAAAGTGCGGTTCGTGGAGAGCATCCACCTGGAGAAGGGGCCGGACTTCAAGGTGAGATTCACGTAGAGAGAGTAAGAATCGGTTTCCCTCAGGGGCTAAAGCCCGAATCTGCGGTGGGCTTGAGAGGCGCGGCTGGAAGCCGCGCCCTTTCAAAATCGATTCCGGGGGGTCTTCTCTTATTAAGCGACGTACTCCTTAAGCGAGAAGTACCGTACTCCCGGATCACTTCAGATACTCTGAATCCTTCTTTAAGTCCTCAGGAATTGGTGGGAAGGGTGGCCATTCCTGCACGTAGCCTTTGAGCAGCGGCGTGGCCACTTCCTGGCGGAGCTTGCCATCGTGCACGACAAACGTGTGAGGATGGCCCTCGGAGTATCCTTCCCAGAGAGAGACTCCGGCATAGGCGCCATCTTTGCGCAGGATGTAATACGTCATGTCGACGTAATGGAGGCGAGTCATGTCACCATTGAAGTTGCGGACAATGCGTTTGAGCACGTCCATGCCGGCTTCCTGGGGAGACATACCGTGGCGCATGTTCTCGACGATGGTATGCGCGCCTGCGACCTTGATGTTCTCTTCGCCACTGCCGGTGGCGCCGGCTGAACCGACGTCCTGATCGGTGTAGCATCCGGCGCCGATGATTGGCGAATCGCCGCATCGGCCGGGGAGTTTGAAGGCGAGGCCGCTGGTCGTCGTGATGCCCGACATTTCACCTTTTTCATTGAGCACCGAGCAATGAATCGTGCCGGTGGGCGGAAATAGCACTCGGCGTACTGCGGCTATTTGGAATTCCGGCTCGATGCTCAGATCAGCGGCACGCTCTTGCAATTTCTGAATGCGGTCGCGCCACAGTTCGGCTTGAGGTTTGGCGTCGGAGGACGGAGGCTTGAAGTGCGGGTCGGCAACTCCCGGTCCCCACCAATCACGATCCGAGTTGAATTCTTTCCAGAGCAGCCAGATTTTGCGCGAGCGGTCAGTCAGCAGATTTTCGCGGGGAAACCCGACGGCTACGGCGAAGCGCTCGGCACCTTCGCCGACCAGCATGACGTGGCCGGTGTGCTCAAAGACTGCTTTCCCCACCATGGATACGTTCTTGATGTTGCGTACGCCTCCGACCGAACCGGCGCGGCGAGTAGGGCCATGCATACAGCAGGAATCGAGCTCGACGACGCCTTCCTCGTTGGGCAGGCCTCCGAGGCCGACGCTGTCGTCGTTGGAATCATTTTCCGGTCCTTTGACAACTTGAATGCCTACATCCAGCGTATCGCCGCCGCTTTTGAGGAATGCGTAAGCCGCCTCGGCATAGGCGTGGCCGTTGTGGGCGCAGATGATGACAAACTTCTTCGGAGTGTCGGCTTGCGAGGCATGTCCCTGTGCAATCTCGGCGCCAACTTCGGAGGCGCCGCCTCCCAGACCGGCGGCTACAGTCCCAAGCACGGATGTTTTGACAAACTCACGGCGCGAGAAAGTCACGCAAATTCCCCTTGAGAAAACCGATGTGGAGTTCAGCGCGCCATTCTAGGTTTTTATTCCGATACTTCTCAAGATAATTCTGCGTGAGCCGGTTGAGACACACTGCCAATGAAGGAAATTCGCGGTTCCACGAGTCGCGGACGCTGCTCGCACGCGTATTGCCGGGATTTTTCGTAAGTCAGCGAGCCGCGTATTTGCGCAACTGGCCGGGATACTCCTCGGTCCTGCCCTGCTCGGAGGAAGCGGCGGGCATGGGCCGGAGATCTTCGGCGCGGAAGCGAAGAAGCGCGGCGATATTGCCGACCTTATCGAACTCGGGATCGTCCTTCACGTAAAACGTTTCGATATCGCTGCGGATGACCCTGGGCAGAATGGCTTCCCCGACGTCGACAATCTCCTGCGTGGCATGCCCGCAGACGGGACAGAAGCTGACGACGTGAGCGTCGAGATGCCCGCAATGCAGACATTCGACGGCATGCGCCTGCAGATTTTCGCCGATCAGGAGAGCTTGCACTTCTCCCATTTCCAGCGACTTCAGTACGCGGCGAAGGCCGGTGACGCCGCGGCCGTGGCTGCGGGCGAAGTTCAAAGTCTGCCTGGTCAGTTCGCGGCGCCGGTCGTTATACCAGCGGTCGACGATTTGCTGTGCGTGGGTGCGCACCTCATCGCGGGAAGTGTGCGCCACATCGGCGGTGAAATGCCCGAGCAAAGCTTCGCGGACGTAGGGATGCAGTTGCGCTTCGAGCTGCGAGCGGTGAACTTCGGGGCAACCAAGGATCCATTTCTGAAACAGCTTTTTCTCGAGCCAGTCTTTAAGCACAATACTGACAGTCTTGAAATGCTGGCGTACTTCATCTTCGACGCGGCGCTCGGCGTGGCCAGCATCGTAACCGGCAAATCCGTCGCTGCGTCCTTTGCGGGGGAGGGGATGAAATAAGTCCTCGCGCTCGGTAAGTTCTCCGAGGCGAAGATCGAAAATGCGGGCGCGATGGCGATCGAGCAACACTACTCCGATACGGGGAAATGCGCCAACCATGTTGGCCAACGGCTTCAGATGAAAACGACGGTCTACAAAAACCTGGGTTGCGGGGAGGCTGGGCGGCAGATCATATTCACGCCATAGATTCTTCCCGCCGCACGCGAAGACAGCTTTTGCGTGGGTTCCATTCGTGCGCAGGTCCCCGGCGAGGCGGAGGATGCGTTCCACATCGTCATCGGCTGACAAGCGCCCTTCCTTACTGTCGAGTGCATGCAGGGCGTTGCGCAGCAGGTCTTTCACCAGGATCATTTGTTCTTTGTGCGCCTTGTTGCGAGGGGTAGAGGGTTGGAAATAGAAACTGACGGCGCAGCCTTGCTTATCCTCAAATTCAGCTAATTCCCGGATTTGTTCGCGACTAATACTCATAGATTCTCCCCAGAAAATTGGTTGGACGTTTTACGCCGCACCGGTCGGGGCGAGCCGGCCGTGAAATTCCCTGGCCAGGGCCGGTGCTTTGCGCAGATGTTCGCGTGCAGCGGTAATAAATGCGAGGATTCGATCAGCCGGCAGACCTGTGATACCCACGATTTCATTGACAGTAAAACCTTCTATAGCGTGCAGGATAAAAACTTCCCGCGGCCCAGAGCCGAGGTCGCGCAGAGCAGAGGCAATGAGGCGCAGCATTTCGTCGGAAGCCAGGATCTCTTCGGGCGTGGAGACGCGAGAGTCGGGAATCACGGTTTCGCCAGTCATGGATTCGTCGGGCTGGTGAAACTGCAATCCCGGTTCATCGCTGCCTTTGACGTTGGGGCGGCGCGCGGATTGCGCCAGGGGAACGGAGCTGCCGTTACTTTCGTCGCCGGAGGAGAGCCGGTCGAGAGCTTTCAGGGCGAGGCGGTAGAGCCAGGGCTCGAGGGAAAGGAGCTCGGGCTTTTCGATATTGTCATCCAGCGCGGCGGCGATAGTTTCGTCGATGACTTCTTCCCTGCTTAACGCTTCGGGAGCAACAGCTTCCTGCGTTTCGCGGAAATAAATTTCGCGGTCCACGAATCGTTCCAGACGAGCCAGGTTGGCATTGACATAGGTGCGAACGTCCTCGGCAGAAACGGACGGCGGATACACGGCGGCGAGGGTCTGTTCGAACGGAACCTGAGAGATCCCGCGTTGGGTTTCGACGCGTTTTTCGCGACGCCATTTGTGGGAGGCACGCAGCAACTGCTTGTGCTTGTTCAATTGCTGGAGCAGATCCTCGAATGCGCTTTTCACCGCGGCTGGCGCCGTAGGGGCGTTCTTCTGAACGGCCATCTGCCCGGAGGGCAGGCGGAGGTTCAGCGACGCACAGATTCCCTCACGGGGAGTCAGTTCTTCTACTACTGCTTTCAGGTGAACCAGTTCCGGGCGGAATACCTGAAGCCGCTTTTCCAGCTTATCGATTTGATGTTGGACGTCTTTTTCTACGGCAGGAGTCTTAGGAAGACGGTAACTGACGTGGACGTTCATGAGCGCCTCGGCCTTGCTGTACGAAGTTCGCGCAACCAAGTGCTATCTAATTCGAATTGTACACCCGGTTCCGAACAGGCGAGCAGTGCGAGAAAATAAAACTTTCATCCTCAGGCACTCTCGAACGGCTCAACGATTGTTTACTTGGAGAACTCCCAACGAATGAGAGTCTAAAATCGTTCAGCAACAAATACCGCAACATCCACGCGAAAGCAGTCGGAATCTAAGCGTGAAGGCTTTCCAAACGAGAACGCCGGTGAAGCATCGCAGCGCGTCTGGAAAAACTGTTGATGGCGAAAACTGAATCGCACTCAGGAGCTGAAGGCCGCATTTTTTGCGATCCTAGCGGCTCGGCTGAAAGCCGGGCCCTTTCAAAACGATCTAGTGGAAGAGTTCTGCGCGTGCATGAATCAGGGCGGGTTAGAATCGGAGGTTCGCAGGGTAGCCTGCGTTTGGGAGCAATGGAATGTTTATCGGCCACTTCGCGGTCGGATTCGCATCGAAGAAGTTTGCGCCCCGGAGTTCACTGGCTGTTCTTATGGCAGCGCCGCTGTTTTCCGACCTGCTGTGGCCGATTTTCCTTCTTTTGGGATGGGAGCGGGTGCGCATTGATCCCGGAAATACGAAATTCACGCCCATGGACCTGGAGTATTATCCGTGGTCGCACAGCATGCTGATGACGGCGGCATGGGGTCTCGCGTTTGCTCTGATTTATTACGCCATCTCACGATATGGGCGCGGCGCGGTTGTGGTCGGGATCGGGGTGTTCAGCCATTGGATTTTGGATTGGATCACCCATCGGCCCGACATGCCGCTGTATCCGGGGGGCGGGCCGAAATTCGGGCTGGGATTGTGGAATTCGATCGCAGGGACCATGCTCGTAGAGTTGGTGATGTTCGCGGTAGGCCTCTGGCTTTATTCCTCAGTGACTCGGGCTCGCGACCGCATCGGGCGCTACTCCTACGGTGCCTTTGTGGGGTTGCTGCTGGTGATTTATGTTGGCGACCGCTTCAGCGCGCCGCCGGAGACCGTCGGCGAAATTGCATGGAGCGGAATTATCGCGATGATTGTGTTGCTTCTCTGGATCTGGTGGTTCGATCATCATCGGGAGTTGCGTGATCCCGTGCAGGGCGGCGTGTTGCAGCCATCTTGAGCCGGCGGCTATGATGCCAAACCGTGATCCTTCCTAAGGGTTCGCTTCTCCTACTCCTGGCCGCGTCTGCCTTGGGCCAGGCGCCATCTTCCACCAACGTCAACCCTGTCTTCCCCGATGCGCGCGCGTTTTACCTTGAAACCCACGAGCATCCCGAGTTGTCGGGCCATGAGGTGCACACGGCCGAGAATCTGGCTTCGCATCTGCGCCAAGCTGGTTATGACGTCACCGAACACGTTGGCGGGACGGGCATCGTCGCGATTTTGAAAAATGCCGCGGGACCGACGATCATGCTGCGCACGGAACTGGATGCGCTGCCGGTAGAAGAGAAGACCGGTCTTCCCTACGCCAGCAAGGTTCGTGAGAAAGACGACGCTGGACACGAGGTAGCCGTGATGCACGCCTGCGGGCATGATCTGCACATGGCCGCGCTGCTGGGCACCGCCGAAGTGATGGCAAGAGAAAAGAGCAACTGGCATGGGACGCTGATGCTGATCGGGCAGCCGGCAGAAGAGACAATCACCGGCGCGGCGGCGATGATTCGCGACGGCTTGTTTACGCGCTTTCCCAAGCCGGACGTGGCCGTGGCCCTGCATGTAGACAACCTCAGGCCAGCGGGAATGGTGGCGATTACGCCGGGGATCTATAACACCAATGCCGATTCAGTCCGCATCACGATTTATGGTAAAGGCGGTCATGGAGCCACGCCGCAGGCGACAATTGATCCCATTGTCATTGCGGCGAGAACGATTCTGGATTTGCAGACCATCGTTTCGCGCGAGGTCAAGCCGGGTGAGATGGCGGTGCTGACGATCGGTTATGTGCGGGCGGGAACGAAGAACAATATTATCCCCGACCAGGCAGAGATGGGATTGACCGTGAGGACGTTCAAGTCTGACGTGCGCAAGCAGATTCTGGCTGCGATTGCGAGAATTGCCAAGGCTGATGCCGAAGCGGCGGGCGCTCCGCGCGAGCCGCTGGTAGAACGCTATGAAGGAACCGACCTTGTTTACAACGATCCAGCTTTGGCCGAGCATTTGCGAGCTCCGCTGGAAGCGGCGCTGGGCAAGGCGAACGTAGTAACCGCGGAGCCAATCACGCCTTCGGAGGACTTCGCGGCTTACGTGGAGCAAGGAGTTCCAGGATTTTATTTCAGCCTGGGAGGAGCCGATCCGGAAAAGTTTGCGCAGGCTAAGGCCACAGGTGTCGCGCTGCCGTCGAATCACTCGCCGCTGTTCGCGCCCGACCTGGATCCGGCTTTGCGAACGGGAATCATTGCGGAGGTCGCGGTGTTGCGGAATCTGCTGAGTGCATCGCCCGAGCAACTGCACAAACTGTGCCTGACCCGAACCTTGCCGTAGGTCTCCTGGAAAGTTCGGACGATGAAAAAGGGCGAAGATATTCGCCCTTTTCGCAACGAACGCTTTTCCCGAAGTTATTATTTTGCGGGAGTCGAGAGGTCTTCGAGTTTGGCTCCCTTTTTGGCGACATAGAAAGCCAGCGCCTTCGCAGGAGCGCTGTTGCTGGCGTTCTTGACGTTGTGGACTTCTCCGGCGGTGGTGGTGAAGGCCTCGCCCGGTTTCAAAGTGACTGGCGGCTGGCCTTGCGCCTCGAAGATCACGGACCCTTCTTCGATGTAGACGATTTCTCCCCCTGCCTGCGTGTGCTTGCCACTCTCGACACCGGGCGGAAGGTCGCGCTCCACGAGGATGGCTTCCCACCCGGGTGACTTTTTCAAATCCACGCGCTGGATGATCTTGCCGCCGCGCAGGTTGTCCTGTGCCCGCAATGCCCGGCTGCCCAACACCCCCAGCATTATCCCCACTGCTAACGTGACCCCAACCAGCAAGTTGATGCGCTTCATAGAGGCTCCTTTTGGCAAAACGAGCGCATGGTATCACAGCGGGAGCCGGGATCAGCGGCAGAGGCTTACCTTGCGCTAAGGCGCGCTGGCGGACGAAGGCGTCCGTCCCTACACAGGCCTGTTTGGCTGCCTTCATTCGCCGGTCACTGTGGGATAGCCTTTGTCGCGCCAACTAGTGGCGATGTTGTCGGCGAGATAGAGGGCTTTCACGTTGGTGAAACCCATGGCGTGCAGGGCGTCGTCGGCAGGCTTCATGTTGGGGCAATGATTCCAGGGGCAGCAGCCGCAATAGATCACGATGAATTTGTTGCGCGGCAGCGAGTCAACGCGCGCACGCAATTTCTGAATGACGGCGGGATCGGAGCCGGGTCCGAAGTATTCCGAGCCCGGAATATGTCCCTGCAGGTAGAGCACGTGAAAACCAACGTGGATGAGAAGAGGCTTTTCGGCCTTTGGAGATTGGAGAATCTTCGCCAGCTCTTCGGGCTGGATCAGGTGGGAGGAAGAGATCGTGCTCGCCTGATAGGCGAACGTTGCGGAGGCAATGAGAAGCAACGCGATCGCAGGAAGCACGATTTTTCGGGAACTGAGGGGTGTCGTCATTGTGAGTTCTCCACGTTATCTGGTCAGCACGACCACTCGGTCGAGTTCGTGAGCGCTCGGTTCGGGAAGCGTTAGAACGATTCCGTTTTCGTTTTGCGTAAAGGGAACTGAAGAATTGTCCGTGAGCAGACGGGCGGCGCGGATTGAGTCGGAAACGGGGGACAGCGCCAACAATTTTGCGTTCCAGTGAAGTACGTGAACATAAATCTTATCGTTCTTTTGTGTAGTGACGCCCCAGTCGGCGGGGGCGATCGGGCCGCCGCGAGTGCCGTAGATGGAATCTCCGTAGCGGGCGAGCCATTCACCGACCGCGTGCAGGCGGATTACAAAATCATCTTGAATTTCGCCGTTCGGCATGGGGCCGATATTCAACAGCAGGTTGGAGTTGTTTCCGGCAGCGCGGATCAGCATCTCTTCGAGTTCTTCCGGGCTTTTGTAGTGATCGTCGCTAATCGTGAATCCCCAGGACTCATTGAGTGTATTGCAGCTTTCGAGAGGAAGCTGCGCGCTGACGTATTTGGTATTGAAGCCGGCGGTGTTCTGGCCGGGCAGATCGCGCTCGAAGGTCTGGACATCTTCACCGGGCTTGGGTGCCTGGTGATGATTTGGAATGATCAGCGCCGCCGGTTGGAGCTGGTGAATCAGGGCATAGGTTTTTGCGAGATGCCAGTCGGCGTCCGGCTTGTCCCACATGCCGTCGAACCAGATACCGCCGATGGGCCCGTAATTGGTGAGCAGTTCGCGCAACTGGCCGTCCATGTAGCCGTCGAGATACGCGTCCCAGTTGCCGTGGTCTGGGCGGCCGTTATCCCAGTTAGTCGCGCCGCGAGGATAATAGTCGGGATTGTGCCAGTCGAGTTGCGAGTAATAGAAGAACAGCTTGATTCCCTGCCGGTGGGCCTCGTCGGCCAGCATCTTGAGCGGATCTTTCTTATACGGCGTGCGTTGCACGATGTTCCAGTCGGAAACTTTCGAATCGAACATGGCGAAGCCGTCGTGATGCCGCGACGTGATGGTGATGTATTTCATGCCCGAGGCTTTGGCGAGTGCGACCCAGGTTTTGGCGTCGAATTGTTCGGGATTGAAGAATTTCGGGAGGCGGTTGTATTCGTCGAGTGTGAGCTTGCGGTTATGGAAAACCCATTCGCCGTCGCCAAGAACACTATAGACACCCCAGTGAATGAACATGCCGAATTTCATGTCCTGGAATTCCTGGCGGGCTTTCAGGTTTTCGGGCGAGGGTTGGTAGTTGGATTGGGCGATGACACGACCAGAGCAAAATGTGAGCAGGATGAAGAGAAGGAGTTTTTTCATTTTCGCTCCATGATTGTGTACTTGCAGGTACGCTCGCTCTTCCGGGACTCCCGCTCCGGCCTTTCACATCGCGCCGCCTCGTGGCTTGAATGCCAGCTGACCGAAACAACAGGTTGAATCATAATTCGTTGCGCTTGAGCTGTTGCACGGCGTAGTCGGAGGCTCGGGCTGTCAGCGCCATGTAGGTCAGCGAAGGATTTACGCACGAAGACGAGGCCATGGCGCTTCCATCGGTCACGAACAGGTTTTTCACGTCGTGGGCTTGATTGTAGGCGTTGAGGACCGAGGTTTTCGGATCGCGTCCCATGCGCGCCGTGCCCATCTCGTGAATAGCGAGACCCGGAGGAGCTTCCTCGTTGAAGGTTTCGATCCTGCCAGCGCCGGCGGCGGCCAACATTTCCGCCGCGGCAATGGTCATGTCCTTTCTTATGGCGATTTCATTCGGGCCCCAGGCGCTGTGAATCCTGAGGACGGGAATGCCCCAGGCGTCGACCTTCTCTTTATCGAGTTCGACAAAGTTGCGGCGATCGGGCAGGCATTCACCGAACCCGTAGAAAGCGAATCGCCAGGGGCCGGGACGGCTCATAGTTTTTTTGAAATCGGGGCCGAAGCCGACCTGCAGAATGCCGCGATCCCAACCCTCGCGGTATCCGCCACCCTGAAACCCGTAACCGCGCAGAAACTCCGCATGCTTGGTCTTCACGTTCCGGAAGCGAGGCATGTAGATGCCGTTGGGGCGGCGGCCGAATTCACCATGATCGTCGTGGCCGGGAATAATGCCTCCGGCGCCGGCGCCCATGGCGTGGTCCATCAGATTGTGTCCAAGTTCGCCGCTGGAATTGGCAAGGCCGTTGGGAAACTCTGTTGTGGATGAATTGAACAGAATGCGCGTCGATTCCAGAGTGGAGGCGCACAGGAAGATCACGCGTGCCTTGAATTCGAGCGCGGCGCGGGAATTGGAGTCGATGACGCGAACGCCGGTCACTTTGCGCGTTTTGGAATCGAAAGCAAGACTGTGCACCACGCTGAAGGGACGAAGCGTCAGGCGCCCGGTTTTCTCGGCGGCGGGCAGCGTGGCATTGACGCTGCTGAAATAGGAGCGGGTAATGCATCCTCGCTCGCACGGGCCGCAGTAATGGCAAGCGGCGCGGCCGCCGTGATCCTGGGTGAGGATGGCAGCGCGGCCGATGGTGAGGACGCGCTCGGGGCCAAAATATTTCGCCACGGCTTCGCGGACCACTTTTTCGGAGCAATTCAACGGCATGGGCGGAAGAAATTTGCTGTCAGGCAACTGCGGCAGGCCGAGCGCTTCGCCCGTGATCCCGGCGAACTCTTCGACGTGGTCGTACCACGGCGCGAGATCGACGTAGCGAATGGGCCAATCGGTGGCGATGCCGTCGCGGAGATTGGCCTCGAAATCCAGATCGCTCCAGCGGTAGGACTGGCGCCCCCACATGATGGAACGTCCGCCGACCTGTCGGCCACGAATCCAGTTGAAGGGCTTTCCTTCTTCGGTGGTGTAGGGGTGTTCCTTGTCCTTGATGAAAAACTTCGAAGACCACTCATCACAGGCGTAGCAGGTGCTCTGGATGGGCTGGTCTTCTTTGAGGCGGCGGCGATCGCCGAAGCCGCGAAATTTCACCTCCCAGGTGGGAACGTGCTCAACGTAGTCCTGTTCGGGAACGATCGGCCGACCGGCTTCGAGCACCAGCGTCTTCAGGCCTTTCTCGGTGAGTTCTTTCGCGGCCCAGCCGCCGGTGATCCCCGAACCGATTACGATTGCGTCGTAGGTGAGCTGCTCTTTCATTGCGGATCGGAGCCTTTCGAGGCATCGGCCGGCTGAATGCTTGTGAGTGGCGAGCAGCCATCGAAGTGGCCGGGAATCATCTCGAAGTGCAGCACGTCCGCCCCGGCTTCGGAGGTGAAATAAGCGGTCAAGGTGAGGCGGCGCAACATGGGATAGAAATCTTCGCCTGCTTCAGGCGGCGCGCCGGTCAAGAAGGCCGAGGAGTCTTGACGCTCAGCCTTTTCCTGCATGCTTTCGCCAAGCCAGCGGAGAATTTCGGTTTGCTGGATCGGTGCGCAGTCGACAAAATCTTTGGCGAAGAGCGACTGCGAGTGCGCGTCCACCTCAGCGAGTCCGCCGAAAAATGTGGATCGTTCCTTTTCCTCGTACCACTCGGTGAGCATCAGATCGATGAACTCGGTGGTGCCGACATCGGCCGCGCCCGGAGTTTCGGTGCGGGGAAGGATCATCTCGGTGATTGCTTTTGTCGTGGCCGCTTGATGCGAGTTGAGAGTGCGGAGGGTAGATTCAGCGGCGAACAACGCGCGGGCTTTGCGAAGCACTCCGAGCGAAGGCGCCATCGGCACGGCTGCACCGGCAGCCAGCAGGCGCAGGGCATCGCGGCGATTCATAGAAACAAGAGGTTCCGGCATCTCCGGATTACTACTTTACTCTAAGAGGTGGTCGAATCCGGCTTGATTTCGGCGGCCTTGCCGTCGTGAAAGGTGATGACCATGGGATGGCCGCCGTTCGGGTAATGAACGGTCTTCTCTTCGGAGGTATCGCCGGGGTCCGGGATGCCCATGCCTAGCGCGAAGACGGCCTGCAGTTCGTTCATCCCTGGCTTGACCTGGTGCTGATCGACAGCTTGCCACACGTCCGGCGGCCAATGCTTGTATAGATCGTGCGGATTCTCGATGTAGAACATCTCGTCGGAATAAATCTTGTATTCGCCCTCCGCTTCCACTCCGATAGGAACGGCGTAGCTCTTCCCTTCCTTCTGGAATACCGCCATGACCTGCTTTTGCATGACCGAAATGCCTTGCACCGGGACCTTCGCCATGGCCGTCGTCACGTCTTTGATGTGCAATTCTTCAATTGGCAGGAGCAGGCCGGCACTATGCGCGAAATCGACATGCTTCGTCGCCGGATCGTAAGGGTAATAGGTGTAACGGTATCCCTCTTTCACCCAGACTGGCTGCTGGGTGAGCTGTTTCGCAGATTTGAGGTCGTAGGGATAAAGCTTTTTGGGAGTGACGTAGTAGTCGGGATTGGAGTATCCGACGTTTTGAGCCTGCTTTTGCTTCCGGGCCTGGATGGCGTCTTCGTGGCGTTGATAGAAGATGTATCCGGCGCGGGCTGCAGCGACGATCAGCGCCAGCACCAGAGCGAGTTGAACCTTCTGTCGGGTTTCAGGACTCATCTTGAAAACTGTAGCAGATCACGCCGGGAGAGGCGGATCGGAATAAGAAGCGCCGAGCCGTTGTAAACTGAAGCCTGGGGATCCCATGCCAGTCACTGAACAAGATGTCCTGAGCGCGCTGAAGAGTTGTTACGATCCGGAGATTCCGGTCAATATTGTCGATCTCGGGCTGATTTATGGGGTGAACTTCGCCGCCGCCGAGGGTGACAAACAGGATGTGACCGTAGATATGACGCTGACCGCGCAAGGCTGCCCGGAGCACGTCAATATCAGCGCACAGGTGAAATCACGGCTGGAGCAGCTGCCGGGAATACGCAATGCTGCGGTGAACGTGGTTTGGAGTCCGCCCTGGACGCCGGAGCGGCTCAGCCCGGATGCGAGGAAGCAGTTGGGGATTGATGTCTGAGGACTCTGTGCCCGGAAGTAGGGATTCCTCGTTTCGCTCGGAATGACAACGTAGAACTCATTCACAACTAGAACTCTTGCCTCTGAAAATCCAACCAGCGGTGCTGCTTCTCAACATCGGGCAACTTCTTACCCTGCGCTTTTCGGGCGCCCACGGCGGACCTCGCCGAGGCCCGGATATGCGCGAACTCGGGATCATTCCAGATGGCGCTGTACTCTGCATGGGGGGCAAGATCGTCTCGGTGGGTACGACGAAGGATGCGCTGCATGATAGCTGGATCAAGAAGCATCGCAGGCGCGTGAGCGAGATCGACTGCACGGGGAAGGTTGTGCTGCCCGGTTTCGTGGATTCGCACACACATCCCGTATTCGTGGGCCCGCGGCTGGTGGATTTTGAAAAGCGGATCGAGGGAGCGAGCTACGAGGAGATTGCGTCTGCTGGAGGAGGGATCCGGTCGAGTCTGGACGCGGTGCGGAAAGCTTCGAAGGCTGCGCTGGCCGAAGAGGTATTGCGCGCATTGCGGAAAATTGCCGCGCACGGGACCACGACGGTGGAGGCGAAGTCCGGATACGGGCTGACGCTCGAGTCGGAGATGAAGTCGCTGGAGGCAATTCGGGACGCGGCATCGCGTTGGCAAGGCACCGTTGTACCCACGCTGCTGGGCGCGCACGTGGTGCCAAAGGAGTTTCAGGGGTGCTCACAAAAATACGTCGAGATCGTCTGTACGGAAATGATCCCGCGCGCGGGGGGGCGGAAGCTCGCCCAATTCGTAGATGTATTCTGCGACAAGGGCGCTTTCAGCGCAGAAGAAACGGCGCAGATTTTTGCCGCGGCCGAAAAGAATGGATTGGCCGTACGGGCGCATATGGGCCAACTCTCGGAAACACCGCTGGAGCAGTTCCTGCGTTTCCGGCCAGCCTCTCTCGATCACATGGACCACGTGAGCGAGGCGGATGTTGCGCGGGTGGCAAAGCACGGTATTGTGGCAACGCTGGTGCCGGGGGCAAATTATTTTCTCGGTTTGAAAGAGTATCCGAATGCGCGCCGCTTTATTGACGCGGGAGTTCCAGTTGCGCTGGCTACTGATTACAACCCGGGAACTTCTCCGACCCTCAGCATGCCGATGGCCATGTCGCTGGCGTGCACGCAGATGAAGATGAGTCCCGCAGAGGCCTTGGTTGCAGCTACGATCAATGGCGCGTGGGCGCTCCGGCTCGGGGAACGCAAAGGAAGCATCGAAGCCGGGAAAGATGCCGACCTGGCGATTTTTGCCGTCCGCGACTACCGAGAAGTTCCCTACTGGTTCGGGAGTGATCGATGCGCGATGACTATCGCCAATGGTTCGGTAGCATTTCAGAGTTGAAACTTTCGAGGCGTACGGCGCGTATGAAAACCAGGTTCGCGTTCACGGTATCCTGGTCGATTGGGAATTCACAATCTGAGAGCGCGTCAAATCTATTCCAGAGGAAACTCACCGTATGAAACGATTTTTCTTTATTTTGGCCTTCAGTGTGGTTGCGATTTCCACGGCAGCAGCGCAGAGATTGCCCCAGGTGGCGCGCCCCACCAACTATAAGCTCACGCTTACTCCCGACCTGGAAAAGGCGATGTTTGAGGGAGATGAGACGATCAGTGTGGAGGTGCTGAATCCTACTACCCAGATCACGCTGAATTCGGCCGACATCACCATTCATGAAGCCAGCATCGCCAGCGGCGGGATGAGCCAGACAGCCGCACTTACCCCGGAGAAGGAACGCGAGATGGTGGTGCTCATCGTGGACAAGCCGCTCTCCCCGGGGCCGGCCACCATTCACATCACCTATTCGGGCACGCTCAATAACGAAATGCGGGGTTTCTACCTCGGGAAGGATGACCAGGGGCGCAAGTACGCGGCGACCCAGTTCGAATCCACCGATGCGCGGCGCGCGTTTCCTTCGTTCGACGAGCCTGCGTACAAGGCGACGTTCGATATCACGGCGGTCGCGGACAAAGGCCAGATCGCCATTTCAAATCAGAAGGTCGTTTCCGATACTCCCGGTCCCGGCGACAAGCACACGATCCGGTTCGCAACGACGGCGAAGATGTCGTCTTACCTGGCGGCGCTGGTGGTGGGCAATTTCGAGTACATCGAGGACGAGGCGGACGGCATTCCCATTCGCGTCTACAGCACACCGGGCAAGAAGGAGATGGGCCGGTTTGCGCTCGACGCCGCCGTCTTCGCACTCAAGTATTACGACCAGTACTTCGATATCAAGTATCCGTACGGCAAGCTGGATCTGATTGGGTTGCCTGACTTCTCCGCGGGGGCGATGGAGAACACGGGTTGCATCACCTTCCGCGAAATCCTTCTGCTCATCAATGAGAAAACCGGTTCGATCGGGCTGAAGAAGCAAATTGCGGAAACGGTTACGCATGAAATGGCGCACCAGTGGTTCGGTGATCTGGTGACCATGGAGTGGTGGGACGATATCTGGCTGAATGAAGGCTTCGCGACCTGGATGGAAAGCAAGCCGGTGGAAGCATGGAAGCCCGAGTGGCATGTAGAGCTTGATGACGTAGCGGGAACGGGCAACACGCTGAATTTGGATTCGCTGGGCGCTACACGCCCTATTCATCAAGCGGCGGAAACTCCCGCGCAAATTCAGGAACTGTTCGACGGCATCGCCTATGGGAAAGCGGCTGCTGTGTTGCGCATGATCGAGGCGTATCTCGGCGAGGACACATTCCGGGCCGGGGTCAACGCGTACTTGCACAAACATGAATACGCCAATGCCACGGCTTCGGATTTTTGGGATGCGCAAACGAAGATCTCAAAAAGGCCAGTCGACAAGATCATGCCCACATGGGTCAAACAGCCGGGAGCTCCGATTGTAACGGTGAAGGCGGAGTGCTCCGGTGATTCCACGCGCGTTGCGTTGAATCAGCAGCGGTACTACTACGATCGCGCGAAGCTGGACGCTCGCAACGACCAACTGTGGGAGATTCCGCTGTGCATGAAGGAGTCAAGCGGGACTCAAAAATGTGAATTGCTGACCAAAAAGGAAGACAGCGTCACGCTGCCGGGATGTTCGAAGTGGGTTCTGGCCAACGCGGGAGCGACTGGTTACTACCGCGCGGGATACAGTCCGAGCGCAGTGCATGCGATGGCTGCGGATGAGGAAACGAAGTTGACGGCTGCGGAGCGAATCTCTTTGCAGACCGATGTGTGGGCGTCGATGCGAATCGATCGAGCCTCGGTCGGAGACTATCTTGCGCTGGCCCAGGGACTGCAGGCCGACCGTAACGGGGCGGTGCTGGATGACGCTCTGGGGCGCATCAGCACGATAGGCCGCTACCTGGTGAACGACAATAACCGCGACGCCTTCCGCGCCTGGGTACGCCAGTTCCTGACGCCGATGATGAATGACCTGGGATGGGAGTCCAAGCCGGGCGAAAGCGACGAGCAGGAGAGCCTGCGGGCCCGGATTTTCTATGCGCTTGGCTACGAAGGCCGCGACCCGCATGCGCTGGCGGAGGCGCGGGAGATCGCCGAGAAAGCTGTTGCGGATCCTTCCTCGGTCGACCACGAAATGGCCCAGGCGGCACTTCCTTTAGCGGCACTCAATGGCGGAACGGATTTCTACGATGAGCTGGTAGCGAAGCTGAAGACTTCGAAGTCGCCGGAAGAGTACTACATCGATCTGTTCACGATGGCGCAGTTCGGCGATCCGAAACTGCTGGAAAGAACACTGGATTTCGCCATCTCGCCGGATGTGCGCTCGCAGGACTCGCTGCAACTTATTCGCAGCGTGCTCGCGAATCCAGCGGGACAGCAGGTCGCGTGGGATTTCATCCGGCAGCATTGGCCGGCCATTGAGAAAGCGGGCGGACCGTTTGCCAGCGGCGAGATTGTGGGCGCGACCAGCATTTTCTGCGACGCGGGCATGCGCGACCAGGTGACGGAGTTCTTCACAGCGCACAAGGTCGCTGCGGCCGAGCGCACCTATAAACAATCGATCGAGCGGATTGATAATTGCATGGAGTTGAAGCACGAGCAGGAACCGCAACTGGCGGAGTGGTTCGGGCAGCATGGGGGCGCCGGGGGCAATTAGTTAGCCGTCTTTTGTCATCCTGAGCGCAGCAAAGCTCGCGCAGAGCGAAGCATTTCGGAGTCGAAGGATTCCTACTCAAAGTGCACCCAGCAGGAGTAGGGATTCCTCGTTTCGCCCGGAATGACAACGTTTAATTTTTTAGATCAATGTCTTCTAAACCTCCACTCTCCTAGTGCATTACCGGCAGCACCAAGTGCGACGGCATGGCTGGAGAGCAATAGATCCGCTGGGTGGCGCGGACATAATCGGACGCGCTCGCCTTGTAGATGCTGGGCACGAATTTCTGGGGATTGCGGTCGATCACCGGGAACCAGGTGGACTGCACCTGCACCATGATGCGGTGGCCTTTCAGAAACACATGGTCGTGATCGCGCATCGGGATCTGCCATTCCGCCGGCTTGTTGGCGACCAGCGGTTGCGGCTTCTCGTAGCTTGCCAGATAGCGTCCGCGGCGCACTTCCATCGCGATCGGCAGTTCATAACCATTCAATGATTGCGCGTATTCGCCGGGTCTTGGACCCATCTGCGGGTCCCAGCCTGGCTTTTGCGCGTCCTCCGGATATACGTCAATCAGCTTCACGATGAAATCGCTGTCCGTGCCCGAGGTTGAGGCGAACAGGTCGGCAGCAATCGGTCCGGTGACGGTGACGTCGTGATCGAGCGGCGCGCTCTCGAATGTGAGCACGTCCGGACGCTCTTCGACAAATCGCTGATCGGCGACTTCCCAGGTGCGCCAATCGCCTCCGGGATAGGTCGGGGAAATGGGACGCTGACGGTACGGGACGGGATCGGCTGGATCGGAGAGATATTCGCGGTACTGCTTCCCTTTCGAAGCCGCCGATGGCGCGGTGAACGAGAGCGTGCCATCGGGTTGCAGGTAGAGATTCGTCGCTTTTTCTTCCTTCGGAGGCCAGTGATCGTAAACCTGCCAGGAGTTCGATCCGCTTTGGAAGGTGCTGGCTTGCCACGACATCTTTTGCCCGGTGCCGTGCAGGTAATAGCGGAAAAATGGCGCCTGGATTTTTTCGCGGAACTCGCGCGAGGTTTCATGGCCGTCGAAGGGAATGATGCCGATCGAATCGCCTTTGGCAGCTTGCCACTCGCCGTGGAACCATGGACCGGCGACGATCAGATTTGTGTGGTCGGGATCGTTTTCTTCGGCGTGATTAAAAATCTGCCACGGCCCCCAGGGATCTTCCTGATCCCAAAACCCGGCGACATTGAGGTTGGGAACGGTAGAGGCGTGCAACTGCCGCACCCATGCTTCGCGCTTCCAGAAATCGTCGTAGTCGGGATGCTGGACGATCGAATTCCAGAAAGATATGCCTTCGTGTAAATAGATACCATTGATATTAGATAGCGGACCAAGTTTCAAGTACCACTCGAAGGTGTCGTAGAGATCGAAGCTGAAATGGGTGTTCTGGTTCTTGTCGGCCTGCTCCAGGACAGAATACTCGACCGCGTAGCTCTCGCGCAGAGCGCCGTAGCGATGCATGTCATCGTTCATCCACTGATCGACAGGAGATGCCTGCTCGCTGATCGCCTTGAGCGCAGGATGCGGATGAAGCAGGGTCATTGCGGTTGTGAGGCCATCGTACGAGACGCCGTACATGCCCACTTTGCCGTTGTTGTTGGGAACATTCTTCACCAGCCAGTCGATCGAGTCATAGGCGTCGGTGGTCTCGTTGGTGGCATGCGGGTCGTTGAGATCGACTGCTGAAGAGAGATTGAATGTGCCTTCGGATTTGAAGCGCCCGCGCAGATTCTGGATGACAAAGATGTAGCCGTCCTCGGTGAACTCCTTCCAGTTCTCCGGCATGCGATCGGGAGCCTTCTCGGGAACGCCATAGGGGGTGCGGCGGAAAAGAATGGGAAGCGGACCCTGCTGATCCACGGGGGTGAGGATGACGGTCTGCAAATGCACGCCGTCGCGGACGGGAATCATGACTTCCTCGAGTTTGAACGGGGGCTTGGAGGGTTGTTCTTGCTGGCCGGCGAGACCGGCGGAAAAAAGGATCAGAACGAAAAATATGTAGCGACGCAACCGGATTCCTCCTGCAATGGACAAGGGCGCAGTATATCAATCGTACCGGGGCGGACGCAGCTCGTAGTCAGCGCGGTCCGTGTAGAGGCGGCGGACGCATTCGTCTGCGCCGCCGAGTGTCGCGGCGGATTTCGATCCGGCCATCGCATTGCGCGCTTCGCACGCAACCCCGGACGAATGCGTCCGGGGCTACACGTATGGGCACTAAAACAGGCGGCCGATGGAGAAATTGACGCGGCTTTGTCCAGTGGGGCTGACGCTGCCGGCGAGCGCTACCGGGCCGATGATGGTGTCGGCGATGACTCCGAGATTGAAAGTTCCTCTCACGACCACTGGGCCGGAATTGTCGGCGGGAGTGCCGAAGGCCGTGCCCGCCTCGTACCATCCTCCCCAATAAATTCTGCCTCCCACCAACTGCGGCAGTTGGTAGAACGCGCGCCGGAATCCAAGAGAAGCGTAGCAATAGTGGTTGCCCAGAAATGTGTTGGGCAGATAGGCGCCGAGATGGAATGGCCCACCCAGCGTGAATACCTGGAATGGGCCGGCGGACCCGTGGAAGGTGGTGCCTCCGGAGGCAAGCAGAAAGATGGATGTCTGATTAGTTACAGGGAAGAATGTGGAACTTTGAAGATCGAACTGGTTGAAGGGCGCAGTCACGCCCGGACTCTGCAGGATGCGCGAGACCGTGGCCAGCACGCGGGTTCCAGAACTGGGCACGGATGGACTGTCTTGACCGTCCCAGACGTAACGAGCACGGAATTCGCCGGTGTTGCCGCTGATGGTGGGAAGGCCGGTGTCGCCGATGAGGGGAGCGAGCTTGGCGCTGAAGATCTGGTATCCGAAACGAAGTTCGCTGCGGCGCCCGGCGGCATAACCGAGATCCAAGCCCCCTCCAGCGCGTTCATCGCCGAAGACGGCTACGCGAGTCAGACCTGCGAACGAGTTCCGAGCCACTTTTGAGGCGAAGGAATACGGGGCCACGAAGAATCGGGATCCCGCAATGGGCTGGTAAAACTCGGTGGCGGCAAGATTCCGGGAACCGAATAGAAGATCGTTGCGCCATTCGCCGCCCCGGTGGGCCACATCCATGAAGGTCACGCGGGCGCCGGCAGCAAAGTCGAATGCGGCTACCCCGGAGCCATTCACGTTGACCGCGAGATCCACGAACGGCGGACCATAAGTTTTCTCATGCGCGGTGACGCGCAAGACGGGGACACCGTTCTCCAGGAAGCCTTCGTATCCCAGGTAATCGAATTGGCCTTCGCCCGAGATCTGCGTGAGCTCGCGATGCAGACGGGCGACGTTCAAGGTTTCATCCAGAGCGTCAGTGAGATGGTTCTGAATGCGGCGATCAGTTCGCGGATCTGCGCCGGTGACTTCGATCCTAGCAATCTTCTGCGGTGGGGAGTGCCTGCGGGATTCGCGTTGCGCGATGTACTCATTCCATTGCGCGGGATTCTTCAAGGCGTACGGCAGCAGCACGGCGGATTGCGCGGCGGCACTCTTGTAGCCGAGTTGGGCCAGCGCCTCAAGGCGTCCGTAGTCGGTTACGGAAAATCCTGCTGTATCCACGGTCACCACGGCTTGCGCGAGTGCCAGGGACCGGCGCTCGTTTTGCGCAATCATGACGTCTACGGCGCGGGAGAGGACGCCGGCAATCGTCCCCAGTTGCGCACGGTCTGGCGCGGCGATCTGCAGATTAATGGCGATCACGACGTCGGCGTTCATGCTTCGAACGGTTTCCACCGGGATGTTCTGCACCATGCCACCATCGGCAAAGACGTGTCCATCGACTTCGACTGGCGTGAAGAGGCCGGGAATAGCCATTGACGCGCGCAGTGCTGTGGCGAGCGATCCATCATGAAAGACGACGCCTTCGCCACTGATCATGTCGGTGGCGACGCAACGGAATGGAATGGGAAAGTCGTCGAAGTTGGGCTGAGCAAACTCACGAAGCGCAATGCGGTCGAGCAGCAAACCTACCAGCTGGCCGGGATTGAAGCCGTTTGGTCCATTCACACCATGTTTGAGGCCTAAGGGAGCTTCGACCTGGAAATTCCGGCTATCCTGCTTCCGGCGATACGAGATCTGCCGATAGCTGGGACCGGGAAAGAAGGCCTGCTCCCAATCAATTTGCTCGGCGAATTTCTGAATTTCCGCGGGAGACATACCGGTCGCGTACATCGCTCCAATGATGCTGCCCATGCTGGTACCGGCGACGCGGTCGACCGGAATGTGATTTTCTTCCATCCATTGCAGGACGCCGATCTCGGCGAGACCGAGAGCCGCGCCGCCGCTGAGAGCGAGCCCGATGCGGGGACGTGGGTTCGGCGAAGGCGTGGCTGGCGAAGCCGCGACGTTCTCCTGAGCGAGATTCAAACTCGGGAAAAGCAATCCTGCGGCAAAGACGATACTTGCCCGTCGAATCCAGAAAGTGAGGCGGTGCCCGATGTGCATCTTCTGCTCCCGATGCGAAAGTCCTTATCGAGAATTGTAGGGTCACGGCAGGTGCGGACGGGTAATCAGAGAGGCTCAATTCATGGGGCTGGAGAAACCGTCGAAATGACTGACGAATGCTACCTTTTTGCTTCAGGGCTGCGCGGCAGACGATCCGGTTGCGCTGCGAACCTGAGTAATGATGTCGCGTACAGCGTCGGCGACGGCTGTGGGTTGGTCGATCTGGATGTAGTGCCCGCTGTTTTTCACGATTCTTTGGACACCGCGCGAGGACAGGTGCGCTAATTCCTCCTGCAGCTTTTCCCAGACATCACTGGTGGGTTTGGCAAGATCGGGCGGCAGCTCCGCGGACGGTTTGTCGGGATCATGCGAGAGCACGAGGAGCGGCAAATCGCCCAGAGAGCCTGTAGCTGCGGTCTGGCGGGCGCTTTCGGGAATCGCCTTCATCTCCTTCACTGCTTCGCGCATGGTGTGGAAGTTGCACTCCGCGGCGCGAATCTCCGGATCTTCGTCGCACAACCCAAGCAGTCGAGGAATGCCGAAAGGCATGGTGAACTCCAGGAATTCGCCTTCGCGCAAAGCCGTGCCTTCCATGCTCTTCAGCTCGACGGGGAGGCGCTGTTGTTGATCGGGATGAGAGGAGTCGACCAGAACCATTCCGGCTACTTCCTGGGGATGCTCTTTGGCAAAAATGCGAACATCAAAACCGCCGAGCGAATGACCGACCAGAACGTAAGGCGGAGCAATGCCCGCACCCTGCAGAAGTGTGTGGAGTTGCTTGGCAAAAACACCGCTGGTGCGCGCTTCGGAACTCGCGCCACTGTAGCCGATTCCGGCGCGATCGTAGGAACAAACGCGGGTGAATTTCGCGATCAGAGGCTGCGTTCTTCTCCAGGAGATGTAGGAATCGCCGAGCCCGGATTCGAGAATCACGGTTGGGGTGCCCTCTCCTGTGCAATCGATGTGCATGGAGAGCGAGGAGTGATCCAGTTGCACCATCTTGCCCGGCATGGCGTTGAAGCGGCGGGCGCGCGCTTCGAAAATGTTCTGGTAGATGTAGCCAGCCAGCGCGAGCAGGACAACGATGGCCACGAACACGCGAACTATCCGCCCCAGCAATCCGGGATGTATCACGCTCGCACTGGTAATTTCAGTCACGCGGTAAGTATGCCGGGGCTCTCATTCGGATTGCGGCATTCTACATGACCGGAGGCGCCGAGATACCCATCACTGCGAGGCTCCGAATGAGTTCGCGGCGAACCACGGCCACGGTTGCAAGCAGAAAACGCTTTCGTGCCTCGTCGGCCTCGGACAGGATCGGGTAATGGTGATAGAAGGTGTTGAACAGTTGCGCCAGTTGGAAGACATGCTTGGCCAGATACGCAGGCTCCGTCGTCGAGATGCATTGATCGACGATGTAGGAGGTCTTCGACGAAGCGAGCCAGAGTTCCCAGATCTCGTTGTTCTCAGGGCCGTTGAGAAACTTCGCCAGATCGGAAACAGAAACTCTTGCGGCAAATTCCGCCGAGAATGAGTCGGCATGGATTGCCGCCTTGCGAAAGATGCTGGTGGCGCGAACGACGGCGTACTGGGCGTACGGGCCGGTTTCGCCCTCGAAGCTCAGCGCATCTTTGAAATCAAATGCAATCACCGACTGCTTGGTGTACTTCAGCATGAAGTAGCGGAGCGCGCCGATGGCAAGCTGGGTGGCGATGCCGAGGCGTTCGGCGTCCATAAGGTCAGGATGCCGGGAGTCGACTTCTTTCTTCGCCGAGGCGATGAGCTGATCGAGAAGGTCGTCGGCCTTGACGCCGAATCCTTTGCGGCCGCTGACTTCGATGTAAGAGCGAGTCTTGTCCTCCTCGCTCAAGGCGTAGCCGAGTTCGGCGGCGCAACGGGGAGTGAGTGCGACCATCTCGTAGGAGAAATGGGTGTAATGATCGGCGGCTTCGTTGTGGCCGAGGCCGCGCAGGGCTTCAATCACCGTGTTCTGGGCTTCCGACTGGCGGGCATCGATCACGTTGTAGATTTCGGCCACGTCGCCGAAGTGGGGGTGATCTTTTTCTCCGTCGGTGGTCGAAATCCAGCAGTCATGCTGGTTGGGGTAACGGTAGAACCTGCGGTATCCGAAGTCGCGGCCCAGAAGGCCAAACTTCCACATGTGATAGGCGATGTCTTTGCCCACGTAGCCGACCGTACCGTTGGAGCGGACGATGACTTTCTGGTCTTCCTCGGAAAGTTTTTCCTCTGTATCCCCTGCGCTCTCTGGGGTTGCCGGTTTTGCCGTTCCCGCGCGCCGCATCACCCAGCAACCTTTATTCTTGCCTTCGTTTTCGTAGGCGAGCACACCGCTTTCTTTCAGCTTGGTGAATGCAGCTTCCCAGAAGTGCAGGTGCAGGATTTCGCTCTCGCGCGGGAGGAAGTCGTACTCGATGTTGAGCCGATCCATCGTCTCCAGATGGCGGCGGAGCACGGCCGTCGAGATGAGGTCCGCAATTTCAGCCGTCTCATTATTTCCCTGTTCGATGGCGTGAAGCGTGGCGGGACGGGTTTGCTGGTTCTCTTTGCTCTCGGCGTACCAGTGAGAGACGCGGGCATAAATATCCCAGCAGTAATAATCGAATCGCGGTTGGGTGGCCAGAGCCTCGATTTCCACCTTCGATTTCTTTTCGAGGTGGATGAATCCGACCACGACATCGGCGACCTGCACGCCGGTATTGTCGATGTAATTCTGAACGTCCACTTCCCTTTCCTCGTGCCGCAGCAGGCGGACAAAAGTGTCCCCGAGGATAGCGTTACGCAGATGCCCGATATGCGCCGCTTTGTTGGGATTGATGCTGGAGTGCTCCACCAGAATCTTGCCGGTCGAAGCCCTCTCCGGGATCTTCTCGTCCGCGGCCAGAGCTTTCGCCAGCAGGCCCCGGTCGATCTTCACGTTCAGATATCCCGGAGGAGCCACCTGCATCTCAGCGATGCCCTCGACCAGACCGATCTCGCTGCGAATGGCCTCAGCAATTTTAAGAGGCGCTGAACGCAGCGGCTTGGCGAACGGAAAAACAGGGATGGCAAAATCGCCGAGTTCGACCTTCGGCGGTTGCTCGATGACCACATTGGGCAACGGGACACCGGGATACTTGCGCTCCAGACACTGGCGCACCCGCTCCGCCAGACGATGTTCGAGATGACGATACAAGCAGTCCTCTAGGTTGTTGAAGAAGTGTGATTTTAGCAGAGGCAAAGGCAAAGACAGGCAGAGGTTTGACCGCCGAGCGCGGCGTTCCCTATGATGAAACTTCCGTTGTGGGTCGCTGCTCGTTGGTCGTTGGCGCAGTCGTCAGCTTGCGTTTCTGCCCGCGGAAGGACGCGAATTCCTCTCGAGCCTCGACTTATGATGTGTGACCCGCGGCGGTGTTCCCCTATGCGCATCGCGTATCTAGAGTGCTTTTCCGGGATGAGTGGCGACATGTTTCTGGGCGCCCTCGTCGATGCCGGGGTTGCGCCGAAGGTCTTAGAAGATATGGTGGCTGCGCTCGGGGTTGGCGCGCGGCTGGAGATTTCGCGCGTGATGCGCAGCGGGATTTCAGCGACGAAGGTGGACGTTTTCGTCGGGGACGAGAAAGATTTGCCGCGGGAAGAATACTGGGCAGGGGTGGAGCGGGCGGCTTCGCCCACGCCTTCCGGGGAGAAGCATGGCCACTCGCATCACGAGCATTCGCATCAGCATTCGCGTCCTGGGGCGGCCGCGCCGCATGCTCATGGACGCGGGCTGAACGAGATTCGCGAGATCATTGGCAAGACCACGATCAGTGAGGCGGCGAAACAGAGGGCCATCTCCATCTTCGAGGCTCTCGGGACGGCCGAGGCGAAGATCCATGATGTGTCCATCGAGAAGGTGCACTTCCACGAAGTTGGAGCAGTGGACGCGATGGTCGATATCATTGGTGCGGCGGTGGGTTTTGAAGCACTGGGAGTGGATGAGCTTGTCTGCTCACCCCTGAATGTGGGCGGCGGAACGATAGAGTGTGCCCATGGAAAATTTCCGGTACCGGCGCCAGCCACGGTGGAATTGCTGCGCGGAGCGCCTGTGTATTCTTCGGGAGTGCAGGCCGAACTGGTTACGCCCACCGGAGCGGCTATCGTAAGAACGTTGGCGACACGGTTTGGTACCTTCCCGGAGATGATCGTTGAGGGTTCCGGCTATGGCGCGGGATCCCGTGATTTTTCCGGCCATCCCAATGTTGTCCGGCTGAGTTTGGGACAGGTGGCGACCACCGCAACCGTCAAGACGACCGCGGAGAGCCTTACGATCCTGGAGGCGAATCTTGACGATCTAAATCCGCAGGTCTTCGGATATGTGCTCGATCGTTTGCTTGAAGAAGGCGCACTGGATGTGTTCGGAGTGCCAGTGCAGATGAAGAAGAATCGTCCGGGTACGTTGCTGACGGTGTTGTGCAAACCGGAGAATGCGGACAAGCTGTCCAAATTGCTGTTTACCGAGACGACTACGCTGGGGGTGCGCCGGCGGGAAGAAGTGCGTCAGGCGCTGGCGCGGCGCTGGGAAAATGTGCGCACGCCGTGGGGCGATGTCCGTATGAAGATTGGCAGCATGAATGGAACGATCACAAACTATGCTCCCGAATACGAGGACTGCCGGCGTCTGGCGGCGGAACACCATGTTCCTTTGAAGCAGGTTATGCAGGAAGCGGTACGGATTTATTCGAGCGGAAGCGAATAACCACAGAGGCGCTAAGGTGCACAGAGGAACTTTCCTTGTGCCTCCCGTTCAGGTGTTTTCAGTTGACAGTTTTTTAGGCTTTCGCCTTTGAAACCTTGAAACTTGATTTCTATATGAGCAAGTTCTACATCACCACTCCTATCTATTACGTGAACGCGCGGCCGCACATTGGGCATGCGTACACCACGATTGCGTGCGACACGGTGGCGCGACGGCAGCGCATGCTGGGCTCGGACACCTTCTTTCTTACCGGCACCGACGAGCACGGACAGAAGATTGAGCGGGCGGCGCAAGCGGCGGGCAAGACTCCGCAGCAGTATGCTGACGAGATTTCGGCGGAGTTTCGCAATCTGTGGAAGCGGATGGGGATCACCAACGACGACTACATCCGCACGACCGAAGAGCGCCATAAGAAGCGCGTGCAGGAATTGTTCCGGCGGATTCGCGACAACGGCTACATCTACAAAGGAACGTACACCGGCCAGTACTGCGTTTCCGATGAACTGTACGTCGACGGAGCGCAACCGGGAGATCCCTGCCCGACGTGCGGTCGGATCACCGAGACCGTGCACGAAGAAAATTACTTCTTCAAGCTTTCGGCGTTTCAAGACAAGCTGCTGGCGGCGTATGCGAATCCGGATTTCATTCGTCCCGAGACGCGGCGCAATGAGGTGATTTCGTTTGTGCGCTCGGGGTTGCGCGACCTGTCGATCAGCCGCTCGACATTCTCCTGGGGCATTCCCGTGCCCGACGATCCCAAGCACGTGATCTATGTGTGGCTCGACGCGCTGGCCAATTACATTACGGCAATCGGGTACGGGTCGTCGCATCAGGGAGCGCAGGAGGCGTTCAAGAAATACTGGCCGGCGGATGTGCACATGATCGGCAAAGAGATTGTGCGCTTCCACTGCGTGTACTGGCCGGCGTTCCTGATGGCTGCAGGCCTGGAATTGCCGAAGGCAATCGTGGCGCACGGCTGGCTGCTTTTCGAAGAAAGCAAGATGTCAAAATCGCGCGGGAATATTGTGCGCACGGAAACGATTCTGGATGTTCTGGGCGCGGATGCCTTGCGCTATTTCCTGCTGCGCGAAGTCGTGTTCGGGCAGGACGGATCGTTTTCGTTCGACGCGCTGGTGCAGCGGTACAACTCGGACCTGGCGAATGGGATCGGCAATCTCGGCAGCCGCACGCTGACCATGATCAACCGGTATTTCAAAGGCGAGGTGCCGTATCCGTCGCATGCGGCCGCGCGGAAGAGTGCGGATGATGCCATCGCCGAGACTGCACGCAGGACAATTCGAGAAGCTGGCGCGTTCTTCGATCAGTATCAATTCTCGCGTGGGCTGGAGTCGGTGTGGGGCCTGGTTGCTGCCGTGGACAAGTACATTGTCGAGAATGAACCCTGGTCTCTCGGCGAAAAGCAGGATGAAGACAGCCGTTCGCGGCTGGCTACCGTGCTCTACACAGCGGCCGAGGCGTTGCGCGTCGCTACAGCTCTGGCGCATCCGGTAATTCCGGACGCGACGGCAAAGATCTGGGCGCAGATGGGGCTGGGCGATATTCGCAAGGTTGCTTTGAACGACCTGACGTGGGGACAACTGCGGCTCGGCACCAGAATTGGCGAAGTACAACCGGTATTTCCACGCGCCGACAAGAGCGCGATTGAAAGGATGCAGCAGATGGAAGAGCAGCAGAGAGGTCCGGTGGTGGCGGAGACGAAAGAAGCCGCGCAGCCAGCGCCTGCGGCAACCAAGGCAGCGGCTCCAGTTGTTGCGCAGGCTCCTGTGACGAATGACGGCAAGATCAGCATCGATGATTTCGCCAAGATTGAATTGCGCGTCGGGCTGGTAAAAGTGGCGGAGCGCGTGCCCAAGTCCGACAAACTGTTGCGGTTGGAAATTGATATCGGCACCGAGGTTCGCCAGGTGCTGGCGGGAATCGCCGAAGCCTACGCCCCAGAAACGCTGGTGGGACGCAAGGTGGTCATCGTCGCGAACCTGGCGCCGCGCAAAATGCGTGGGCTGGAGTCCAATGGAATGATCGTCGCGGCTTCGCTGGAAGGCGGAAAGCCGGTGCTGGCTGGGTTTTTGGAGGATGTTCCTGTGGGCGCAAGGCTGAAATAGCGGCTTTTCAGCTGTCGCCTTTGGGCTCCGGTTGTCTCTCCCACCGCAGCCAGCCACCGCAAGCAGAGAGAACCCTGGCACCGAATTCAAATGTTCATCGATTCTCACGCACATCTCGAGGGCAAGCAGTTCGCGAATGATCGCGAACAGGTCATCGCTCGCGCAGGCGAGTCTGGCGTGACCAACATCGTCGCGATTGGCAATGGCGACGGACCGGCGAATTTCGATTGCGGCATCCAGTTGGCAGAAAAGTACGAGTTCATGTACGCGACCATCGGAATTCATCCACACGAGGCGCGATTGGCGGATGAAGCCGCCTTCGATCGAATGGCGGAGCTGGCGCGGCATCCGAAGATCATTGCATGGGGCGAGATTGGGCTCGATTATTTTTACGATCACTCGCCGCGTGATCTGCAGAAGCAGGCTTTTAGCAAGCAGATGGAACTGGCCGCATCTGCCAGGCTGCCGATCGTAATTCACTGCCGTCCCTCTGACGGGAGCAACAACGCCTGGGACGACTGTCTGCACCTGATTGACGAGCAGTGGAAGTCAACCGGACTGGGCGGGATACTTCACTGCTTTACAGGAACCTGGGCCGAGGCTTCGCGCGCGCTGGACATGGGATTCATGATTTCGTTCGCGGGAAATGTCACGTTCCCCAAAGCCCAGCAGATCCGCGCCGCCGCCCTGCAGGTTCCGCTGGACCATATGCTGATTGAGACTGACTCGCCTTACCTTGCGCCCGTGCCGCACCGCGGCAAGCGGAACGAGCCTGCCTTCGTCAAAGAAACGGCCCGACGGCTGGGCGAATTGCGCGGGCTTTCTATGGAAGATGTTGGCGAGTTAACCTCCCGCAATTTCTACAGATTTTTCAAAATGACTGAAATCTCCGAAAGCAAAGTTCCTGCCCGGTAAACGCGAAGTTCTGTTAACCTCAGATTACGTTCCATTGTTTCAGAAAGATTAGAAATTTATGCCCGACAACACTTTCGACATCGTCAGCAAGATCGACCTGCAGGAGGTGTCGAACGCGATCCAGCAGGCTCTGAAAGAAATCCATACGCGCTTCGATCTGAAGGATTCGAAGTCGAATATCGAGCTGGAAAAAGATGCGATCGTGCTGCACTCGGCGGACGAGTACAAGCTGAAGGCCGTCAACGACGTTCTGCAGCAGAAACTCGTGAAGCGCGGTGTTCCGCTCAAGGGCCTGACTTACGGTGCGCTGGAACCGGCGGCGGGCGGGACGGTGAAGCGGCGCATCACGATGCAACAGGGTATTCCGATCGAGAAGGCGCGCGACATCGTGAAGACGATCAAGGATTCGAAGAAGAAGGCGCAGGCCTCGATCCAGGGAGACCTGGTCCGTGTCTCAAGCAAAGATCGGGACACCTTGCAGGAGATTATTGCGATGCTGCGGCAGAAGGATTTCGGCATCGATATGCAGTTTACGAACTATCGTACGAATTAGTCATTCACCACAGAGGGGCACACCGGGAATCAACCGGCTCGGGATGCTCCGGTGAATAGACCGAAAGACAAGTGAGCGCGCCAGCTACCATTAACGGCAAAGAGATCTTCGACCTGTTACGGGACGACCTTCTCGCGATCGAGGCCGAGTTCGGCGCCGACACAGTCTCGCGGGTTCAGGCCATTACCGAGATTGGAGAATACCTGCGGGCCGGCGGCGGGAAGCGCATCCGCCCCGCCCTGCTGCTGCTTTCGTCGAAACTCTTCGACTACCAGGGAACGGGGGCGGTTCGCCTGGGCGCCGTCGTGGAAATCATTCACACGGCCACCCTGGTTCACGACGACATCATCGACGACGCCAAGACCCGTCGTGGCCGGCCGGCGGCGAATACGCAATGGGGCAATTCGAAGTGTGTACTGGCCGGCGATTGGCTCTACATGCAGGCCTTCAAGATCGCCCTGCAGGAGCGGAATTTCCGCGTTCTCGATACCCTCATCGAGCTCACCCAGCAGATGGTGGAGGGCGAACTGCTGCAGATGGAAACGCTGGGAACGTCCATCACGCAGGAAGACTATTTCGATCTGATCTTCCGCAAAACCGCCTGCCTGTTTTCGGTCTGCATGCGCCTGGGGGCCATTCTGGGCGGAGCCACTCCGGCGCAGGAAGCGGCACTGGGCAAATACGGGCACGATCTCGGCATGGCGTTTCAGATCGTCGATGACGTGCTGGACCTCACGGCTTCCGAAGACATCCTCGGCAAACCCGTGGCCAGCGATCTTCGTGAAGGTAAGGCAACGATGGCGGTGATCCATGCGCTGGAGCGTTGCACTCCCGAGGAGCGCAGAAAAATTGAGACCATCCTGCGAGAGCGGGCATTCAATGGCGTGAAACATGGAGATATTCTGGAGATCCTGCAGCGCTATGGCTCTTTGGAAGCCGCCAGCGAGTGTGCCGCAAAATATGCAGAGTCCGCGCGCAAGGCGATCTGTACTTTCCCGGATTCAGAGATCAAGCGGGCGCTGCTGTGGGCGCCGGAATTTGTAGTCGCGCGCGAGAAGTAGCTGGGAATTTTCCAAAAGGCCTTTCGGGACAGAAAGAACCGGGTAGGTGCGCGAGTCTCGCTCGCGCCGTACACAACCTTCCCGTTTGAGGTCTCCCTGAGACTCCGGTGCTGAACGTTGAAAAACAGCTCGGAACTTCCTGTGCGCCGGAGCACAAAGGGCCGAATCTGGCACTCTTGACTCGGGTCACGTGAAGTGGTGACGGGAGCTACAGAAAAATTCCAAACCTTAGGGGAAGATGACGCCAGTTGATGGGAGTCCGCCGGCACGGCAGGCTAACGAGACGCACTGGCATGCGATGAAGCGCCGTAAGGCGAGTTCAATCTCCCCTTAGCGCCTGAGAAAGGCAGGCTGCTGGGGGACCTGTCCACTGAAGGACGCGCCATCAACTCGAGGCAGCGGCTTCAGTCGAAGCTTACAACGGAAAGCGCCTTGGCGTTTTCGACGCACCGGCTTCGGCCGGAGAGACTTCGAGTGTGAGCCGTTGTCTCGCTCACCTGAAAGACGGGGACAGTCCTCCTGAGAGACATACTCCCCGCGCAGCAAAGACCGGGCAGAGCCCTTCCGCTCTGCCCGGCTTTGTTTATACTTGAAGCCTTTCTACGTTTTTGCCATCCAATGTGTCTTCATGAATGATCTACTCGCGATCATGGCGAGGCATGGTTATGCGCTGACGTTTGGGCTGCTTTTAGCCGAAGCGGCAGGCTTTCCTCTGCCGGCAGCCATTGCGCTGGTCACGGCCGGAGCCGCAGTGGCGTCTCACACCCTGTGGGGCCCGGCCTTGCTGCTGACCGCTATCGTGGCGCTTCTCATCGGCGACAGCGTCCAATTCTGGGTCGGGCGACTGGCGGGTTGGGCGTTATTGGGATTTCTCTGCCGTCTGTCGCTCAACCCGGAGACCTGCATCCTGCGAGCGGCGGAGTCGTTCTACAAACGCGGCAAGTTGACGCTCCTGGTTGCCAAATTCATTCCGGGTGTCAACACCATGGCGGCGCCGCTGGCGGGCAGCATGAAAATGCGGTTCAGCCAGTTTCTGACTCTCGATTTTGGTGGCTCCCTGTTGTACTCGGTAACGTATCTTCTGGTCGGATACCTGTGTCGCGATTTTCTGGTGGCAGTGCTCAACAGCTTCCGCGAGGCACGGCAGGTGATGGAGATCGTCATCATTGTCGCTCTCGCCGCTTACGCTCTCTACCGCATCGCGATATTTCAACGCTATCGGGAATATGACGTAGTGCCGCGGGTGCAGGTGCAGGAACTTGCCTCGCGCCTGGCCGCTGAAGGGTCAGGAAAGCTGCAGATTGTCGATGTCCGCAGCCACGGCTACTACGATATTGGAGCCGAGCGCATCCTGGGATCGATCCGCATTGAGCCCAACAATCTGGAAAAAGAAATCCAGAATCTGCCCAAGGACAAGGACATTTATCTTTACTGTACTTGAGCGCGCGAAGCGACCAGCGCCCGGGTGGCGCACCTGCTGCGGGACAAAGGCTTCAACGCGTTCGTCATCGTCGGAGGGCTCACGGCGTGGCGGAGGGCCGGCGAACCGTTGGAGTCGGTGCCCAAAGATGATCTGGTGAAATTGCCGACATTCTCGTGAACCGGAGCCAATTTTTTATTTTCGACGCAACTTTTTACCCGGATCGGGTTTGAAGTCGTCGATTGACGTTATATCTCGTGGGGGCATTTTGCGGCGGATTAGTGCCCTATCGCTGCTCGCACTGGCAGCTCTGGCGGTCTGGCAGGCGGTCGTCCTTGCTCACCGGGAGACGATGCAATCGGTGACCCTCTACAGTCCCGATCCCTCCGACATTCTGAACCGGCTTTACGACACCTTGCTCATTCGTGAAGATCGGCAGGGGAAGAGGCTGGGCGAGGATTCCCTCGATCCTCTGCTCTGGTTCGAATCCGAGCATTTGTTGTCAGAGCCATCGCACCGTCAGGCTATCCAGATTCTCGACGAGTTCCTCAATACCCACGCCGAAGAGCAGATTCGGGATCCGCTGAAGAAAGCCGTGATGCAGCGCGATCTTTGGGCGGTTTTTGACTGGTCGGTTTTCCAGCAATCGGCGAACAACCATCCGGCCTACGAGAAAGAGAAACGCGAACTGCAAATCCGGCTGTCCGAGGTTCTGCGGAGACTTGCCCTCACTCCACAGGAGATTAAGGCGTTGCCTGACAATTACGCGCAAGCGGTCGTATCGGGCACATTCGGAAAAACATATGACCAATCACATACTGAGCGGCCTTTCTTGCCGCCGGACCTCTTCGATCCGCACGGGCCCTGGGTCGGCATAACGCCAAGTCCGGAATCGGACTCGGGCGTGGCGAAGATGCATATCTTCAATTTTTCCGGGCGGTCGGGTTTTCTGGTTTTCGTGAATCTTCCAGGCGGAAGGAAGGCGACCTACGATTATCTCCAGTCTCTCTGGAGGTTCCCTCAGCCGTATGTGCAAGGTCCGAGTTTCGCGGACGACCAGGCGCTGGTGAACCCTGATCTGCCGTCGTTTCCTGTCGGGACGCAGGTCGCGCTGGTGCGGCGGATGACTCTGATCGACAGTCAGGGGAGTCTGGAAGCTTCCCCTTTGACCGAGAGCGTACAGATTCGTGTTTACCACGCCATCACAAACACCGAGGAGAGGAACTTCGGCAGCGGGAATGCGGACGAGATCGTAAGGAGAACAGGGCAGGATTTCTATGAGTTCCGGCTCAGCCGCCCTCTGCTGTTCTCGGCCAAGAATGGAGGGCTGAGAGCAATTGGCCCTGAAGAAAAAGAGTTCTCAACATTTCAAACCAAAGGCAACGATCCGATTGAAAGCCCTTCTGACAAACCTCAGTTCGAGAGCAATGCGATCCCAGTGGTGAAGACGTGTGCGTGGTGTCATTCCGGCGGAGGCGTCCGCTCCTTGAACAGCAGGGAGAGCTTGTTGCGACCCAACCGAATGCAGAAAGAACCGGAGAACCCCGACTACGGGCCAGTGTACTGGGACGATAGCGCGGCCTTGGCATGGAAACAGAATCGTTACGATTGGGGATTATTGAACGGTTATTGGAACGCCGCGCGAGCCCATTGAGCATCCAGAAAATCAAGATGACCGACTGGCGGTACAATTGTGCGGTTTTGCCCCATGCCCGCACCCGTCCAGCACGAGCCGGTCACACAGGATTTGACCGAAGGCTCTCCGTTGCAGCCGGGCATGAACCGCGTCGTCTTTCTGCTCGCGCTCTCCGTTCTGATTAATTACATCGATCGCAGTAACCTCTCCATCGCCGCGCCACTCATCCAGGACGAACTCCACATCACGAACACGCAACTTGGAACTCTGCTGGCTGCATTTTTCTGGACGTATGCGCTGATGCAGATTCCGGCGGGATGGCTGGTGGACCGCTTCGACGTGAAATGGGTTTTCGCCATTGGTTTCTTTGTTTGGACCGTGGCCACGGCGAGCACCGGCTTGCTGCATGGCTTTACAGCGTTGATCCTGGTGCGCATCATCCTGGGGATTGGCGAGTCGGTCGCCTTCCCTTCTTATTCGAAGGTGCTGAGCACGTATTTTCGAGAAGCTCGCCGGGGGCTTCCGAATGCGATGATCATCGCGGGGCTTTCGCTGGGTCCGGCGATTGGCATTCTGGTCGGCGGCAAAGCTGTGGCTGCGTTTGGATGGCGGCCGTTTTTTATTGTGCTGGGGCTGGGAAGCCTGTTCTGGCTCATTCCCTGGATCGCGTGGATGCCGCGGCGCCCGCAATCTACAGTTCCCGCTGCTTCCTCGGTGGTTGGAGTTCGAGATATTTTGCGCCAGCGATCCGCTTGGGGCACTTGCCTGGGACAATTTTCGGTCAATTATTACTTGTATTTTCTCTTGACCTGGCTGCCGTCGTACCTGACTCGAGGCCGCGCGTTTACTCTAGATCAAGTGGCGAAATACGGCGGGCTGCTCTTTCTGATGTCGGCCATTTCTGCGCTGACCATAGGAAAGTGCTCTGACCGTTGGATTAAAGTGGGCGCCACGCCAACGCTAGTAAGAAAAGGAGCGCTGGTCGGTGGATCAGCAGGCATCGGAGTCTGCATGGTGTTTGTGGCGTTCACGCACGGAACGTGGTTCATTGTCATGCTGGCAATTACAGGAGTATTCCTCGGCATGGGTGGATGCGCAACTTGGGCCGTGGCGCAGACCCTGGCGGGACCTCTGGCGGCGGGCCGCTGGACCGGCGTACAGAATTTCATCGGCAATATGGCCGGCTGGGTGGCGCCACTGCTGACTGGCATGCTGGTTGACCGCACGGGGCGGTTTGAATGGGCATTCTTGATCACAGCAGCGATGGCATGGGTTGGGGCTTTGAGCTGGGGAATTGTGGTGGGGCCGATAGAGCCGATCCACTGGAGTCGAGGTACGCCAACAGACGCTATCATGCCCGCACCGGCCAACGGCGCAGCGCTTGATTGATCTTCCCGTAATAGACTGATTCCATGCCGCAAGAAGTGGAGATCAAATTTCGCGTATCGGATTTGCGGAAGCTGCAGCGCAAGCTGCGAGAAGCTGGATTTCGGCTGGTTACGCCGCGCAAGCACGAAATGAACACCTTGTACGATTTGCCCGGAGAGAAGTTGCGCAAAAAAAACGAATTGCTCCGGCTGCGGCAGTACGGCTCGGAGTGGAAGCTCACGCACAAACGCGGGACCAAACGTGGCCGCCACAGCAGCCGTGAGGAATTGGAAACTGCCGTCGAAGACGGCAAGCAGATGGACGCGATCCTTCGGGCGCTGGGCTATTCTTCGTCATTCCGCTACGAAAAATTTCGAGCTGAGTGGGAGCAGGGGAAAAAGAAAAAAGTGGTGGTGGACGAGACCCCGATCGGGAACTTCTGTGAGATAGAAGGACCGCCGCGTTGGATTGATACGACCGCGAAGAAGTTGGAAATCGAGCACAGCGAGTACATCACAAAGAACTACGCCACGCTGTTCACGGAATGGAAGCAGGACACCAAGAGTGCCGCAAACGAGATGACGTTCAAAGCGGCTAAGAGATGATTCGTTCTTTGTCTCGCGTTTTTTGCGGAACAGGTCGGTGAATTCGGGTGGCAAAATCTTGATCTGAATTCAAATGGAACAGGGCAAGCGCCCGTCAAAACACGGTCCGACTTAAGCGCCGTGGCACTTCTTGTACTTTTTGCCAGATCCGCAAGGGCAGGGATCGTTTCTCCCTACTTTGTCCTGAGAGCGGACGACTTGCTGTACTGGGGCGGCATCGCCTCCGCCGGCCATGCGCGCCTGCTCCAGTTCGCGCTTTTTACGGCGCAGGAAAGCTTCTTCGAGTTCGTCGGCTGAGGTCGAAACCATGCGGGCAGGACGGCGGCCATTGCCATCGCCATCTGCTCCCGCCAACTCCGGCGAGAATGCCGATTCAACGGGTTGCTGGGGCGCCTGCGGCCGCTCCAAAATTTGCATGAGGTATAAGTACCGGACCGTGTCTTCCTGGAAGCGCTGCATCATGGCTTCGAACATGTCGAAGGATTCGCGCTTGTACTCG